>ENA-ORSF01000041-ORSF01000041.1-human-gut-metagenome-genome-assembly--contig:-NODE-41-length-69919-cov-6.70643_pt1 | contig 69919 bp, 62 predicted proteins | sample MGYA00242188_ERZ509155 | MGnify/ENA primary metagenome ERZ509155 (study PRJEB26280, sample SAMEA2338656) | human gut metagenome | biome: human gut; feature: human-associated habitat; material: faeces...
AGAACGGATTACAGGAATGCATATTGAAATAGGCAATGCATGTGTTCCATAGAAGAAAGTGATGAGAAAAATTGACCGGATTGTCATCCATTGTTCGGCTACGAGAGCGGATCAGCCGCTCTCGGCTGCTGAGCTGGAACGGATGCACAGAAAGAGAGGATTTAATGGATGTGGTTATCATTATTACATTCGGCGTGACGGCCAGATATGTACGATGCGCCCGGTGGAGCGGGTGGGTGCTCATGCAAAGGGTTATAACGCTACGAGTATCGGGATCTGCTATGAAGGGGGTCTGGATGCACACGGAGTGGCGGCTGATACCCGTACCGACCTGCAGAAACGATCGTTGCGGATACTGGTGCGGGTGCTCGTTTCGGATTTCCCGATCCGGGAAATCGTAGGCCACCGTGACTTGAGTCCTGACCTGGACGGCGACGGGATGGTGGAGCCGGAAGAATGGATCAAGCAGTGTCCCTGTTTCGATGTGTCGGCCGAACGGTCGGAATGGCTGGGAAAACGCTCCTTAAAGCCCTTTAAAGATTAAATAATGTGAAAAGCAAACGATTTTTTGCTTGATTATTGTGTTACATAACATAAAACGCCTATCTTTGCACCATGTTTTTCATGGTATTAGATTTAAGGTTAATTAAAGATTGGGAATCTGGGAAGATTCCCTTTTTTTATGTCTATGCATGGATTGTAACAGAAATTCTTTATTTTATAAAAAAAGTGGTAAATAAGGGGGAATATTTGTTTTATTTCGTGTGTTATGTTATATTTGCATTTGTAAAAAATAACCATTCTTAAAGGACGTGAATGGAATAAGATGGGGAATAGAATTTTATGAACACTATATTATTCAATTAATCAGTTAGATCTATGAACAGAAAATGGATTAAGAGCATCATGTATTGTTCTTTGTTCTTCGTAGTCATGGGACTGGCGTCGTGTGTAGACGATCAGTATGATCTGGACAAGAATGTAGACATGACTGTAACCGTAGGTGGGGATTTAAGTATTCCGGGCAGTAACACAGAGGAAATTACCTTGAAAAAGATTTTTGATCTGGAAGAAGACAGTAATGTCCAGCCGGATGCCGAGGGTAATTATGTACTGAGCCAGCAAGGGGAAACAAGCGTTTCGGATGTCAATATCGGTAAGGTGACAGTAGCAGGTGACGAGATTGAAGTGAACGGATCGGAATCATATCTGTCTTTCGATAAAGATAAGGTATTGCCGGATATGACAGTGACTGATGAAGTAGACGAGCGTAATTCATTCAAGATAGACTCAGACGTAACCCGTGATGTGGTAGCACTGAAAACAGCACAGGTGAACATGCCAATCAGTTTCCGTATGTATTATGAGGGTAATGCCGGTACCTTGTATCTTAAAAAAGGATTTGCCCTGACTTTTCCAGCCTACATGACGTTGGCTACCGATGATCCGAAGGTTGAGGTATCGGATAACGGTGATGTAAAGGCATTGGTGTTTAAGGAAGATACGGAAATCCGGAAGCATACAGAACTGGCTGTAGTAGCCAGGGTGACAGCTATCGACTTTGAAAAAATGGATGAAGGTATGGGGCTGGTGGAACGCGGTCATTTGTTTATGACGGGTGATATCCGAGCTATAGGTACTTCGTATGTCAAGACATCTGAATTCGGTTCAGCGAACCAGATCAATCTGACATTGACAACGGATGTAGATATTGACGAGATGGATATTTTCCGTGCGGTAGCTAAAGTGGACCCGCAAATCAGTGTCAGTGTGAGCCCTGTAAAGATTCAGAATTTGCCTGATTTCCTGAACGATGATGAGGTGAGCATTAACCTGAACGATCCGAGAATCTTCATTAACGTAACCAATCCGACGCCGGTGGATATAAACCTGACCGCACAGCTGACTCCGGTAAAAGACGGTATCATGTTGACTGACAAAACTGTACAGATAGGAAGTGAAACGGAAGCGGCCAGCCAGGTGATTATTCCGGGAAATGTGACGGATTATCGGATCTGTATTCATCAGATAACCGACGAGGCAGGGATTGAGGCCGACCGAATTGTTTCAGTGCCGGGGCTGAACAGGCTGATTGAGAAGATTCCGGATGAAATCCGGATGGAACCGGTGGAAACTACGGCTGTACAGGAATTTAAGGAAATAGAATTGGGCGGTGACTACCGGATAGAGACCGATTATCAGCTGGAGACTCCGTTGCAGTTCAATGAAGGGACTGAAGTAATCTACTCCGAAAAGATGGACGGCTGGGGAAGTGACATGGAAGACTATGACTTCAAGGAGGTGGTAGTAAGTATGAAGGCTACCAACGCCATTCCGTTGGATCTGCAGATGACTGCCGATGCCATCGATGTAGAAGGTAATATTTTGTCGGAAGTTTCTGCAACCGTAGAAGGATATATCACTGCCGGTACACCGAACCAGAAAACGAATTCGGAACTGAAGATTATACTGAAATCCAGCAGTACGGAAGCATTGCACCGTCTGGACGGACTGACATATCGGGTGTCTGCCAAGACTACCAAGGAGGTGGCCGGAACAGTGCTGAACGAAAACCAGACACTGAAACTGGATGACATACGCATCCAGATAAAGGGAGGTATCACAATGGATATGAACTGATAAAGGAACGCATGGCATGATGAAAAGAAAATCAATCTATACAATATGCGCCGCAGCAGCATTGGCTTGTAGCGGCATGACAGCTACCGCACAGGCACTTCAGTCGGGTTATTTCATGGAAGGGTATACATTCCGTCATCTGATGAACCCGGCGTATGCCGCAGAACGTAACTATGTAAGTATTCCGGCTTTGGGTAATGTCAATGTAGGTACCCAAGGGAATGTAGGATTGAGCAAATTCCTCTTCCCTTATCAGGGGGATCAGTTGACTACCTTCATGAACAGTAGTGTAAGCAGTGCGGAATTTCTGGGTGGGTTGAAAGACAACAACCGGATAAACGCTAATGTTAATCTGACACTCTTATCGGGAGGATTCAAGGCTTGGGGCGGATACAACACTGTAGATCTGAGTGTCCGTTCGCAGTCTTCCATCAGCCTGCCGTATGAACTTTTTGAGTTCATGAAGTTGGGTATGCAGGGAACCAGCACTTCGTATGACATGAGTGACCTGGGGGTAAGTTCACGGAACTTTGTACAGCTGGCCTTTGGCCATTCACGTGACCTGACCGGGAAACTGCGTGTGGGTGCCAAGGTGAAAATACTGATGGGATTGGCCCGTGTGGATATGAAGATGACAGATATGCACGTGGAACTGAATCAGGACAAATGGATGGTTTCGGCCAACGGAGAGATGAACATGGCGCTGAAAGGTCTGGAGATGCCTACTAAGGAAGAAGCCGGACGCATCATTGACAATCCTAGCCAGAAGGACCTGATTGACTGGGACAGCATGGATAATGACGGAGTAGGTCTGACCGGTTTTGGTCTGGCCGTGGATTTGGGAGCCACTTACAAGCTGATGGATAACCTGACGCTTTCGGCCTCTATCCTGGATTTGGGCTTCCTGTCGTGGAGTAACAATGTGAAAGGGGTAACCAAGAACCAGCCATGGGTATTTGAAGGATTCAAGGAGCTGGCTGTGAGTCCGGAACTGGGGGACGATGACCCGAATTCGCTGAAGGGACAGGCAGAAGCTTTAGGCAAGGATCTGGAGGATTATGCCAGCTTCCACCGTGAAAGTACAGGAAGCGGAAGCAGTGGTTTGGGAGCGACTTTGAATGTGGGAGTGGAATACGCACTGCCGATGTACGACCGTCTGCGTTTCGGACTGTTGTCGACTACCCGTCTGCAGGGTATCTACAGCTGGACGGAAGGACGTCTGTCGGCCAACATTACTCCGTTGGACTGGGTAGATGCCGGAGTCAATGTGGCCATGTCTTCGTTTGGAGCTTCATTCGGCTGGATTGTGAATTTCCATCCGAAAGGTTTCAATTTCTTTGTGGGAATGGACCAGCTGATGGGTAAGGTGAATCCGCAGTTCATTCCGGTGGACAACATGAACATGAATCTGAGTCTGGGTATGAATGTGACATTCTGATTGATCGTACCGGACGGTATACACAAAACGCCGCAGGAGGACGAAGATGTCCTTCCCTGCGGCGTTTATTTATGAATTTTGCTTGAAAGGTGTGCTTTTTTCTTTTAGAAGGGTGGAGTCCTGTTGATTTGTCTGTTGAACATACTGATTCGGAATCTTTTTGTAAATGGATAAAAAAACATATCACTTCGGAGAAATTTATTCTTTCTGATTTATTTTTTTTCTATATTTATAGCATTATTAAATTTATTAACCTTTTAATACTTCAGGAAACCATGAAAAAAGAACAATTTATGAATGTAAATGAGAATCTGTCAGCCGGACATGTAGTGTATGAACCTCCTACATGTACAATTGTTGAACTTCAGAGTGAAGGAAGTCTTCTTACAGCCAGTGGAACTGGAAATACAATCGATGATTTGTATATGGAAGAATGGTATTAACCTTAAAGATGGAGGCTATGAAAAAAACGGGATATTATTTAGGGCTCTTGCTGCTGGTATGGACTGTGTTCAGCTGTACCGATGAGCAGTTTGTGGGCGATTCCGGTGGAAATATACGAGTGACCGGAACAGTGGACACACCGTCGAGGACATCGTACACCGTGGGAGAGACATCGGTCTCTGTTTCGTGGAAAATGAATGATGAAATCGGCCTGTTGACAGAAGATTATCCGGACGTCTTGTGCTATCAGGCCGCATCAGATGGAAAAGAGACTGACTTTATGCCTGTAGCAGCTGCCTTGGAAGGAGCGGACGGGCAGGATGTATATGCCTATTATCCGTATTCCAGGTACGGAAATGTCGTTTATCCGTATGCCCCATTGCCTTATCTGTTCGGGCAGAACTACCGGGACGGACTTCCTGATCCTGCAACCGATTTCATGTATGCACAAGGAAAAATCAGCCATGGGGAACTGAACCTGCATTTCTCGCATTTGTTTGCTTTTCTGAAACTGAATATCCGGACCGAGCTGCTGAAGGATGCGAAAGGACTGTTTGTCAGTGCGACTGAACCGATCTCCTATTTGCATACAGACAGTCAGATCGCTTCGCTTAATTTGGAAGAAGGTACAATTGTAGCAGACAAATACTATGACTGTTTGTGGTATTATTTTGAACCGGAAGATATGGCAGATAAGGAAATCATCACCTGTTATATCGCCATACTGCCTACTTCGGAGGACAATGTCATTTCCATTTTTATCAATGATAACAGCGGTAGTATCGAACAAGGTCTGATAGAAAAGAAGGCGCCGAAAGGAGGATTCCTGGCCGGACACATCTACAACCTGTCTGTCAATGAAAACGAATTCGACAAGGTCGAGCAGCAGGAGCGGGAGGCGCTGATTGCGCTCTATAACGCGACCGGTGGTGACAACTGGACGAACAATACGAACTGGTGCAGCGACAAACCATTGAGCGAATGGTATGGGATTAGCGTTTGGGACAGACATGTGAAATATATCAGCCTTTCGAATAACGGACTGACAGGTGAACTTCCTGAGGAGCTGGGAAATCTGACAGAACTGGAAAGTCTGTATCTGGGAAGTAACCAGTTGGCAGGTAATTTGCCGGAATCGATGGGTAATCTTACTCAATTGAAATATGTATCCTTAGCGTATAACAATCTGACCGGAAATATTCCCGAATCATTCGCTTCGTGGATGAATACGCTGGAAACAATCAGCTTGTCCGGTAATAGTTTTTCAGGCCGTTTGCCGGAATCCATTGTAAATCACCCGAAATGGAAAGATCTATGGAACGGATGGATTGGCGGAGGCTTTGACATTTCTGGCGTAAAATTGCCGGCACCTGATTTTACGGTGACCGATATCTATGGAAATCAGATTTCATCGGCGGTGGAATATGCCGATAACAAGCTTACGGCCGTTCTTCATTGGTGGTCTTCCTGTCCGTGGTCGGACATGTACATGAAGGAGCAGCTGATGCTTTGGTACAATATGTATCACGATAAAGGCTTTGAAATTATCGGGTACAGTACGGAGGAAATGAGCAGTCTCCGGAATTATGTGGAAACGAATGAGATCCCCTGGAAAAACTTCCAATATACATCCGGCAATGAAATTCCGCAACTGTCGTCTTCATCTACTCCCACCATTTACCTGATTGACCAGAATAAGGAAGTTATTTTCCAGAGTATTACTCAGAGTCGGAACGATTTGCTGCAGGTATTGATTGACCGTTTGGGAGAGGTTGAACTTTATACTTCTACCGATTATTCCCGTGATGGAGAGGTCCTGCTTCTGCAGGAAGCTACCCAGGGCAAAGGAATTGATCTTGTCTTCCTGGGTGAAGCGTTTGTGGATAAGGATATGGAACCGGGTGGCCTTTATGAACAGACTATGCGGGAAGCAATGGAACAGTATTTTGCTTATGAGCCGTTGAAGACTTTCCGTAACCGCTTCAATGTGTATGCCGTAAAGGTGGTTTCACCGAATGCGGAATTCCTTTCTGGTGCCCAGCATCGCATCAACGAAGATGTGAATACTTGTTTTGATTACGCAAAGAAAGTGCCTGGACTGGAGTCGGTATCACAACAGTTCATTTCTGTTATTTATAACAAGGGGTGCTCAGGCCGTAGTTATACCGTCATGTATTCGGACGGATCGTATGTGGGCTTTATGATGGAAGGTGTCAATGAGGTTTTGAATCACGAAGTGTGTGGGCACGGTCTGGGTAAGCTGAAGGATGAATACGTGGAATACGGTTATGAGAACCTTACTTTGCCGGTTAGCGAACAGACTGCCATGGATAATGACTGGAATAACTGGAAGTGGGGGGCCAATGTGGACTGGCGGAATGATACCCAGACCGTAAAATGGGCTCGTTTCCTGAGTGATGCGCGGTATGCAGGTGAAAAGCTCGGACTTTATGAGGGTGCTTATCTGTATGGTTATGGCGCTTACCGCCCGACGGAAAACAGCATGATGCGTTACAACGATTCTCCGTTTAACGCGCCGAGCCGTGAGCGGCTTTATCAGGTAATCATGGAAATGTCTGAAGGAAGTAGCTGGGTATACGATTATGAACAGTTTGTCGAGATTGATGCTGCCAGTAGGAATTATGCTGCATCTCGCGCTTTACGGACAGCTTCTTCGTCTGCGACCCGTGAAAGCTGGAAAAAACGGCATCGTGTCCCTGTTCAGGTACATGGAAACTGGACAGACATGAAGAAAAACAGACAGATTCTTGTGCCGCTAAGGTAAAAAACACAGGTGTAAACTTTTCTGATGATGGACAGACTTCCGGTATGGCAGATGATTGACAGGCTATACCGGAAGTCTTTTTTTATGAGTTTTAAGGTGAGTTTTGCTTTGTTTCTAAAATTATTCCTATCTTTGGGTTAGAAAAACATAATAGACTGACGAACCTATGAACATCAAGATCCGACTGACCGTAATGAACTTCCTGCAGTTTGCTGTGTGGGGAGCTTATCTGACTTCGATGGGGACGTACCTGGCTGGCGTAGGCCTGGGAAGTCACATCGGTATTTTTTATGCCATGCAGGGAATTGTGTCCCTTTTCATGCCTGCTATTCTGGGCATCATTGCCGACCGTTGGGTGCCTGCCCAGCGCCTGTTGGGAATGAGCCATCTGCTGGCCGCCCTTTTCATGGGAGGAGCCGGTTATTATGCCATGGAAGCGGGGAGCGAGGTGGCATTCGGTCCGCTCTTTTTGCTCTATTCGCTCAGCGTTGCTTTTTATATGCCGACACTGGGACTCTCAAATTCGGTGGCCTTTACCGCGCTTGAGAAGGCTGGTCTGGATACCATCCGGGCTTTCCCTCCCATCCGTACTTTCGGAACCATCGGTTTCATCTGTTCCATGTGGATGGTGGATTTACTGGGTTTCCAGGCCAACTACATGCAGTTCTTCACCTGTGCGACGTGGGGACTGCTGCTGGCGCTTTATGCCAACACATTGCCGGGTTGTCCGGTAAGTAAGGGAGGTGCCCGGAAATCATTGGTGGAAGCGTTGGGACTGAACGCTTTCCTGCTCTTCAAACAGCGTAAGATGGCTGTCTTCTTCATCTTCTCGATGCTGCTGGGTGTTTCACTACAGATTACCAACGGTTTTGCCAATCCGTTTATTACGAGTTTCCAGGCTCTTCCGGAATATGCTGATACGTTCGGGGTGCAACATGCCAACCTGCTGATTTCGCTTTCGCAGGTGAGTGAGACCTGCTGCATCCTGCTGATTCCGTTCTTCCTGAGCCGTTTCGGTATCAAACGGGTAATGCTGATAGCCATGGTGGCATGGGTGTTGCGTTTCGGACTTTTCGGTCTGGGAAATCCGGGAAACGGTGTATGGATGTTCGTACTGTCGATGATCGTATACGGAGTGGCTTTCGATTTCTTCAACGTATCGGGATCGCTGTTTGTCGACCGGGAAACGGATATTTCCATCCGCTCGAGCGCGCAGGGACTGTTCATCATCATGACGAACGGTATCGGAGCTACGGTGGGAACCTTGAGCGCACAGGCCGTGGTAAACCGCTTCGTCGATTTTGGAAGTACGGAACCGCAAGTGGCCGGATGGAGCCAGGCCTGGTTTATTTTTGCTGCGTACGCATGTGTGGTAGCGGTGGTATTTGCCATCGTATTTAAATATAAACATATACCTGAAAGGAAGGGGTAGGAAAATGGAAGAAGCATGTAATGAAATACTTGTCCGGGTAGTAGATATGTCGACGGTGCTGAAACCGTCGGAGGCCTTTGCCCTGGTATTGGAGGAAAAGGGAGGGGAACGCCGGAGGAGGCTGGCTCTGATCATCGGAGCGGTGGAAGCGCAGACTATCCGGATTTCCCAGCTGGGATACAGGCCTCCGCGTCCGTTTACGCACGACCTGATGCTGAGCGTGATGAAGGCAGCGGGCATGGAACCCGTAAAGGGGGTGATTTCGGCCGTGAAGAACGGTATCTATTATGCCAACCTGTATGTGCGGCAGAGTGACGGGACTGTTTTTCATGTGGACGCACGTTCGACGGATGTGATTACGCTGTCCATACGTGCCAAATTCCCTTTGTATGTACTGGATGACGTGTTGGAACGTGAACAGTTGCGTAACATCTCGCCCGACGGGTCGGCATATACGGTTCCGGTAAATATCGTAGATATGGAAACGCTGAAGCGGGAGATGCAGGCAGCTGTAGACCGCGAGGAGTACGAACTGGCTTCGAAATACCGGGACGAAATCAAACGCCGGGAAATGGAAGAGGAGAATTGTAAGGAAAACTAATCAATCAAAAATACAAGCGATATGGTGAAACATTTTTTGAGTTATGCACTGCTGGTGGCGGTGATGCTGCTGGCGGCCTGTTCGGAGAAAAATGAATATGCCCGGGTTATTCCGCAGGATGCCTCGGTAGTAGGGTCGGTACAGTTGTCTGCCCTGGTGCAGAAGAGCGGACTGACGGCACAGGAGAATCAGAAAGTGCTGGAAAACCTGAAGAAGAGCATTACGCAGGGCTTGCCGGCCGATCAGGCAAAACTGATGGACGGTATTCTGGCCGATCCGCAGGAGAGCGGTATCGATTTCACAAAACCCGTATACCTCTTTGTACAGCCGGATGGAACCACGTCGGGACTGGTAGCTTGCGTGAAAAGCAGCGACAAACTGCACGATGTGGCAGACGTACTGGCCGGACAGCAGGTATGTTCGCAGGTGGAAGAGAAAGACGGGGCTTCATGGACGGAAAACGGAAAGTCTGTGTTTGCGTTTACCGATGAGGTCCTGCTGATGGCTTCCGGACGCATGAAGGCCGAAGATCTGAAGAAGCAGATGACTGTATGGCTGGGAAATACGGTGGAACGCTCGTTTGTCGGTACCAAGGAATATAAGGAAATGACCGATACCAAGGCCGACGTCGCTTTCGTGAACGGTCTGGATCTGCTGCCGGTGGAACTGCGCTCGATGATACAGGCAGGAATGCCGCAGGATGCACGTCTGGGTGACATCCGGATGCTGACGGCCGTACGTTTTGAAAACGGAAAAATGGTGGCCGATATGCAGATGATTTACAAAAACGCGGAGCTGAAAAAAATGGCGGAGGCGCAAATCGCCGCGCTGGACAAGCTGGAAGGTACGTTTATGGACGCTTATCCGGAGAATACATTCTGCTGGATGACGTTACGTGGCAACGGAGCCAAACTGTACGAACAGCTGGATAAGCAGAAGGTGTTCGGTTCTTCGCTGTTTACCTTGCCGGTGGATCTCGACCTGAAACCGCTGTTCGAGGCTGTAGACGGTACGGTGGCTCTGGGTATGAGTGTATCGGAGGATCAGATTCCGATGGTATCGCTTTTTGCCGAAGTAAAGAACGCGGATTTTCTGAAAGGTATGGTCGATCAGCTGAAACCTATCGTCGCACTGGCCGGACGCTACATGCGGCTGGTACCGACGGGTAAGGACAGCTATGAGCTGCAACTGGCCGACGGATCGAACTTTGGAATGGGAGCGGGACCGACATCCGTCTGTATGGGCGTGCGTGACAAGCGTTTCTACCTGACCAACGACAAGCTGCTCCTGAACGAGGGCGTGAAAGGCAAGGGCCTGACCAAGGCTCCGTGGGCCGGTGAAGTAAACGGAAAGCGGTTCTTCATGGCGCTGAACGTAGAAGGAATCCGTCAGCTGATTCTGGCTCAGGCACCTCGTCAGAGCCGTGACCTGGCAGCGTTGTTTGTCGATAACTTCCGCTACACGACAATCGACGTGAAAGATGCGGAACACGTTACGATGACTGCCGCTTCGGCTGATGAAAAAACCAATATACTGAAACAGTGGGTAGATCTGGGACTGAAGATGAGCGGAGTAGTCCGTTGAAAATCTCTTTATACTACATTATATAAAAGACAAGGATATATGCATGTATTTTATACACCGGACATCGCGACGAGTCCGGAACTGCCGGAGGAAGAGGCGGGACACTGCCTGCGTGTCCTCCGGCTGGGAGTGGGCGATGAAATAATGCTCACCGACGGAAAAGGGTGTTTCTACCGGGCGGTCATCAGTGCCGCCACGGGGAAGCGGTGTCAGGTGAAGGTGACGGAGGTCATCGAGCAGGAACCGTTCTGGCAGGGACATCTTCACTTGGCCTTGGCTCCTACCAAGAACATGGACCGTATGGAATGGCTGGCCGAGAAGGCCACGGAAATCGGTTTCGATGAGCTGACCTTTCTGAACTGCCGCTTTTCGGAACGCAAGGTCATCAAGACCGAACGGATTGAGAAGATTGTGGTGTCGGCGGTGAAGCAGTCGCTCAAGGCCCGGAAGCCGGTTGTAAACGAGCTGACGGATTTCCAGCGGTTCGTGGCACGGGATTTCGAAGGACAGAAATTCATTGCCCACTGTTACGAGGGCGAAAAACCTTTGCTGCAGGAGGTACTGGAGACGGGACAGGATGCCGTGGTGATGATTGGTCCGGAGGGTGATTTCAGTCCCGAAGAGGTGGCACAGGCCGAAGCCGCGGGCTTTCGTCCTGTCAGCCTGGGAAAGTCGCGCCTGCGTACGGAAACGGCTGCCCTGGTGGCGGTCCATCTGATGAACTTGAAGAATGCGTTATGAATACAATTGAATTGCAACAGACTCTGCCGGAGGTATTTGCCGGACGCGACGGAATCGTGTCCGACGTATGGCACCGGCAGGTGGCTTTCCAGAAAGGGAAGTCTTATCTGATAGAAGCTGCATCGGGTACGGGTAAATCGTCTCTGTGCAGCTTTGTGTATGGATACCGGCAGGATTACCAGGGAATCATTGCCTTCGACGGGACGAATGTGCGCAAACTGCGTATAAGGGACTGGGTAGAGCTGCGGAAACATTCGCTGAGCATGCTGTTTCAGGAACTGCGGCTCTTTCCGGAACTGACGGCCCGGGAGAACGTGAGGCTGAAGAACGGGCTGACGGGTTTCCGTGAGAAGAAGCAGATCCGCCAGTGGTTTGAAGAACTGGGTATCGCCGACAAATGGGACCAGCCCGTCGGACGGATGTCGTTCGGACAGCAGCAGCGGGTGGCCTTTATCCGGGCGCTTTGCCAGCCGGCCGATTTTATCTTCCTGGACGAACCGGTGAGCCACCTGGACGATGGAAACGGGCGCCTGATGGCACGTATCCTGACCGAGGAAGCTGCCAGGCTGGGTTTCGGTATCATCGTGACTTCCATCGGCAAGCATCTGCCGCTGGAGTATGACGCGGTATTGCAGTTGTAGGTTTTTACTTTTTCTTTGGATTGTCCAAACGAATAAGGCAATAAGAAGGAAAAACGCCGGTCCCCGTTTTGAGGCGGCTACGAGGCCTTTCCCGGTGGAAACGCAGGAACTCGCTTCGCGCAGACAGCCTGTGCGATCCTCTTCTTCGCTTTTCATCTCAAGACCAAGGCCGGAGTGAACTTTGTTTGCGAAGTCTGTGTGTGAAACCTGTTTGTCGGGGTGGACGCTCATAAACCTATAAACTCATAAACTAACTATTCATTATTCATTATTAATTATTAATTGTCAAAGCTTTGATCTGGAAATTATTGAAACAGCATGTGAGCGTGTCGCAACTGGCCGGATTCTTCCTGGCCAATTTCTGCGGAATGGTCATCGTGCTGCTGAGTGTACAGTTTTACAACGATGTGCTGCCGGTCTTTACGGCAGGCGACAGTTTTCTGAAACAGGAATATGTGATTGTTTCAAAGCGGGTCAGCACCCTGAGCTCGGTGGCCGGACGCAGTGCGGGCTTCACGGAAGCCGATGTGCAGGACCTGAAGAATCAGCCCTTTACGAAACAGGTGGGGGCGTTCCGTCCGGCACAGTTCAAGGTATCGGCCGGAATGGGCCTGGAAGGCATGCAGCTTTCTACCGCCATGTTCTTCGAATCGGTGCCCGACGCCTTTGTTGACGTGAAGCTGGACGGCTGGAAATTTGAGCCGGGCATGCAGGAAATCCCCATTGTCATTCCCCGCAATTACCTGAACCTGTATAACTTCGGCTTCGCACAAAGCCGGAACATGCCGCAGATTTCGGAGGGAATGATGGGCATGATGCCGCTGGACATCCGGTTGAGCGGCCGTGGTCAGGTGGTACGGATGCAGGGACGGATTGTCGGCTTTTCCGACCGGCTGAATACCATTCTGGTGCCGGAAAGTTTCCTGGAATGGGCCAACAGCCAGTACGGCGAGGGCGTAAAGGAAGAACCTTCGCGGCTGATCGTAGAGGTGAAGAATCCGGCCGACGACCGCATTGCCAGGTATTTCAAGGAAAAAGGATATGAAACGGAAAACGACAAGCTGGACGCGGGCAAGACAACGTGGTTTCTGAAAGTCATCGTAGGCATTGTGCTCTCGGTGGGACTGCTGATCAGCGTGCTGTCTTTCTATCTGCTCATGCTGAGCATCTACCTGCTGCTGCAGAAAAATACCACCAAGCTGGAGAACCTGCTGCTGATAGGATACAGTCCGGCACGGGTGGCCGCTCCGTATCAGGTACTGACGCTCGTGCTGAATGCCCTCGTCTTCCTGCTGGGGGTAGTGGCCGTGATACTGGTACGTGACGCATACATGGACAGACTCGCACAATTGTTTCCTGCGCTGGAAAAGGGAGGTATGGTACCGGCCTGTGTCACGGGAGGCGTACTGTTCGTGCTTGTTTCCTTTTTGAATTTCTGCGCGATACGGCGGAAAGTATACCAAATCTGGCGCCGCCGGTAAAATTCTTTACAGACTTTTCTGTAAAAAGAATGTGGAAAAACCTTATAGGATGGACCGGCGGGTATGGGCTCGTAAATACTTTTTACACGAGGAAACAGTTCTGCACGAAAGTGTGCAGAATCCGTGTGTTAATAATTGTTTGGATGTGTAATGATATGAAAATTTGTTTGGCTCAAAAGGCTTGATTCATGGCAAGTTTTTGGGGTATTGGTCTAAAAAATGTTACTATCTGAACACATACACGGATAATCGAGTAAATTTGCGTAACCCAAAAGAGATAGGGTGCCGGATTTGTTCCGTCAGGAAAATCCGGATGCTTTTTATCGTTTTTAAACTAAAAAATAGCTTATGTCAAAAATCGTTGGACACATTTCGCAGGTAATCGGTCCGGTTGTCGACGTACACTTCAAGTTTGAAGAAGGACAGGATGCCGAGCAGGCTTTGCCGAAGATCCACGATGCACTGACCATCAAACGGAAAGATGGCCGTACATTGGTTGTGGAGGTGCAACAGCACATCGGGGAAGACACGGTACGTACGGTTGCCATGGACAGTACGGACGGATTACAGCGTGGAATGGAAGTCGTACCCACCGGCCAGTCTATCACCATGCCGGTAGGAGCCCAGATCAAGGGCCGAGTAATGAACGTGGTTGGCGATACCATTGACGGTATGAAGGAGCTGGACAGAGCAGAAGGCTTTCCCATCCATCGCGAACCGCCTAAATTCGAGGATCTGGCTACGACCCAGGAAGTCCTGTTTACAGGTATTAAGGTAATCGACCTTCTGGAGCCTTACCTGAAGGGAGGTAAAATTGGATTGTTTGGTGGTGCAGGTGTAGGTAAGACTGTACTTATCAAAGAGTTGATTAACAACATTGCGAAGAAGCACAATGGTTTCTCTGTCTTTGCCGGTGTGGGTGAGCGTACCCGTGAAGGTAATGACTTGCTGCGTGAAATGATTGAATCAGGGGTTATCCGTTACGGTGACGAGTTCCTGAAGAGCATGGAGGAAGGCAAGTGGGATCTTTCGAAAGTAGACTACAACGAAGTGGAGAAATCGCAGGTAGCCATGGTTTTCGGTCAGATGAACGAACCTCCTGGCGCACGTCAGGATGTGGCCCTTTCGGGACTGACACTGGCAGAATCTTTCCGTGACCGCAAGACCGGCGAGGACGGACCGCGTGATATTCTGTTCTTTATCGATAATATCTTCCGTTTTACTCAGGCGGGTTCTGAGGTATCGGCCCTGCTGGGACGTATGCCTTCGGCCGTGGGTTATCAGCCTACACTGGCTACGGAAATGGGACAGATGCAGGAACGTATTACTTCTACGAAGAACGGTTCCATCACTTCCGTACAGGCCGTATACGTGCCTGCCGATGACTTGACGGACCCGGCTCCGGCTACCACCTTTACCCACCTGGACGCTACTACGGTATTGAGCCGTAAGATTACCGAGCTGGGTATCTATCCGGCTGTAGACCCGCTGGAATCTACTTCTCGTATCCTGGATCCGCTGATTGTGGGCAAGGAACATTACGAAACCGCCCAGCGTGTAAAGCAGATTCTGCAGCGTAACAAGGAACTGCAGGATATCATCTCCATTCTGGGTATGGATGAACTGTCCGACGAAGACCGCCAGACTGTAAACCGTGCACGTCGTGTGCAGCGTTTCCTCTCTCAGCCGTTTGCCGTAGCCGAGCAGTTTACCGGTGTACCGGGCGTGATGGTTTCCATCGAAGATACCATCCGTGGTTTCAAGATGATTCTGGACGGAGAGGTAGACTATCTGCCTGAGCAGGCTTTCCTGAACGTAGGTACCATCGAGGACGCCATTGCCAAAGGTAAGAAACTGTTGGAAGCTGCTAAGGGATAAACGCTATGGGACGGAAAGAATTTCATCTGGTGATTGTTTCACCCGAGCGGACGTTGTACGAAGGAGATGTGCGGGCCGTGATTCTGCCCGGTGAACTGGGCAAGTTCGAAGTGCTCAAGGATCATGCTCCGATCATCTCGTCGCTGAAGGCCGGAGAGGTGAAGTTCCGTGTAGGAAGAACCGGAACCGAATTCCAGACGCTGCAGATACAGGGTGGATTTGTGGAAGTGAAGGATAACCAGGTGTCTGTCTGCGTAGAAACCTGAGACATGATGCCGCTTGCCGGCCGTTTCCCTGTAAGGATGCACTTAACATGAAAAACACATAGAAGAATGAAATTATTGAAAGTTAGGAAAGCCTTTCTGAAAAGGCTGACATTATTGACCGTGTACCTGACGGTGATTATCGCAGTGGTTTATCATCTGTTCATACCCGATCGGTATTTTCTGTGGTTTCCTGCCATACCGGTATATTATTACCTGTGCGGCCTGTTCTATGTGTTTATGTTTGAGTCGAGTTACCGGATGGGAGAAGAAAAGCTGATCATGGCTTTTCTGGTCTGCAAGGTTTCCAAGTTCATACTGAGTGCGTTTATCCTGATGTTCTACGGATTTGTGGTAGCCCATGAGGTGGTGGCGTTTACCGCTACTTTCCTGGTGTTCTACTTCGCATTCCTGATATTAGAGACGCGTTTCTTCTTCCGCTTCGAAGAAAAGCTGAAGGCCGAGAAGAAGAAGGAATCGACAAAAGAGAATTAAGTAAACATGAAAAAATTACGGTACATAATAACGATGCTGTCGCTGCTGATAGCCGGGACACTCCCGATGCAGGCACAGACCGCCGATTCTGCCGCTGTGGAGACACAGACCACCGGAACAGCCGAAAAGGCTGCCGGTACGGAAGGTGAGGTGGATGTGAACGAGCTGGTGTTCGGACATATCGGCGACGCCTATGAATGGCATATCGTAACCTTCGGCGATACGTCGATACGTATTCCGCTGCCGGTGATCGTGAAAAGCTCTACAGGCTGGCACTGCTTTTCTTCTTCCCGTCTGGAAGAAGGGTCGTACGAAGGACTGTACATTGCCAAAGGAGGCGCCTACGACGGCAAGATTGTGGAACGGAATGCCGCCGGAGAAGAGGTAAGGCCTTTCGACATCTCCATTACCAAGAATGTACTGGGATTGCTCATCAACAGTACGGTGCTGGTGGTCATTCTGCTGAGCTGTGCGCGCTGGTACAAGAAGCATCCGGTAGAGGAAGGAGCTCCGCGGGGCGGAGTAGGGATGATCGAATCGCTTGTACTGATGATCTACAAGGATGTGATCAAGGGATGTATCGGTGAGGATTACAAGCGTTATGCTCCTTATCTGCTGACCGCTTTCTTCTTCATTCTGACAAACAACCTGATGGGAATGATCCCGATATTTCCCGGTGGCGCGAATGTGACGGGTAACATTGCCATTACGCTGGTACTGGCCGTCATTACATTCCTGTTCACAAACATCTTCGGTACGAAGGCTTACTGGAAAGACATATTCTGGCCGGAAGTCCCCACGTGGCTGAAGGTGCCCATTCCGATGATGCCGATGATTGAATTCTTCGGAATCTTTACGAAACCGTTTGCCCTGATGATCCGTCTTTTTGCCAACATTATGGCAGGACATGCGGCCGTTCTGAGTCTGGTGGCCATTATCTTCATTACCGTGAAGGTAGGTCCGGTAATCAACGGTTCCATGACGGTAGTCGCCGTACTGTTCGGTATATTCATGGATGCCCTCGAGCTGCTGGTGGCATTCATCCAGGCATACGTATTCACCATGCTTTCGGCTGTATTTATCGGCCTGTCGCGGGTGAAAGGTCACGAGACCCACTAATCAAGTAGCAAAACAAACAGAAAAGTATAACCATTTAAAAAACGAAAGATTATGTTATTGTCAATTTTATTGCAGGCTGTTACTGCAGGTGTTGGTATTGGTAAATTGGGTGCTGCTATTGGTGCAGGTATTGCAGTATTGGGTGCTGGTATCGGTATCGGTAGAATCGGTGGTTCTGCCATGGAAGCCATGGCCCGTCAGCCGGAAAGTTCAGGCGATCTGCGTATGAACATGATTATCGCTGCCGCCCTGGTAGAAGGTGTGGCACTGATCGCCATCGTAGTTTGTCTGTTGACATTGTTCTTGTAATCCGGAGTAGCTTATGGGATTATTAACTCCGGATCCGGGGCTGGTATTCTGGATGATCATCATATTTGGAGTCGTATTTTTCCTGCTGGCTAAATACGGCTTCCCGGTGATTATCCAGATGGTAGACGACCGGAAAGCATATATTGACAATTCGCTGAAGGCGGCCCGTGAAGCCAACGCCAAGCTGGCCGACATCGAAGCCGAGAGCGGACGTATCCTGGCCAAGGCGCAGGAAGAACAGTCCCGCATTCTGGCTGAAGCCGCCGCTACACGCGACCGGATCATCAGCGAAGCGCGTGAGCAGGCCCGTACGGAGGGCGACCGCATGATGGCAGAAATCAAGCGGCAGGTGGAAACGGAGAAGGAATGTGCCATCCGTGACATCCGCCGGCAGGTAGCTGTCCTGTCTGTGGGCATCGCCGAAAAGGTTATGCGCGCCAAACTGACAGATGAGAAGGAACAGACGGAACTGATAGACCGTCTGCTGGATGAAATGATAGAAACGTCTAAAAAACAGTAACCATGAATATTGGGGTAATTTCCGTGCGCTACGCGAGAGCGCTGCTCGCCTTTGCGAAAGCCAAAGGAACGGCCGATAAGGTATACGATGAAATGAAGCACCTGGCTGGTGTGTTCGTGAGTGTACCCCGTCTGCGCCATACCCTCGACAACCCGGTGTTGTCGCTGAACGACAAACACCGGCTGCTGTGCGACGCAGTAGGCGTGAAGGACCTGAGCGAGGAACTGAAGCGTTTCTTCCGCCTGGTGCTGGAGGAAAAGCGTGAGAAATTCTTGCAGTTCATGGTTTGGGCGTACATTGACCTGTACCGCGAGGACAAGCACATCCTGATGGGCAAACTGACCACTGCGGTGGAATCGCCGAAACTGGTGAAGAAACTGGAGGAACTGGCCAGTCAACGTACCAAGGGGGTGGTAGAACTTGAGGCAAAGGTCGATCCGTCACTGATCGGCGGATACATCATCGAACTGGCCGGATTTCGGATGGATGCCAGTGTGCAGAACCAGCTGAAACGCATCCGGCAGCAGTTCATTGCGAGAAACAGAAGAATAGTGTAAACAATGAATCATGAAAAATGAATAATGAAAAACGGTTTCCATTGTTCGCTATTCATTTTTAATTGTTCATTATTAATTATTAATTTAAAGAACTATGCCAGAAAATACTATAAAACCCAGTGAAGTCTCTGAAGTGTTGCTCCAGCAACTGGAGGGGATTGACAACTCGCTGAAGTTTGACGAGGTGGGTACCGTCCTTCAGGTGAGCGATGGTGTGGCACGTATCTATGGTTTGCGGAATGCGGAGGCTAACGAACTGCTGCAGTTTGAGAACGGTATCATGGGTACCGTGATGAATCTGGAGGAGGACAACGTGGGAGCCGTACTTCTGGGACCGACCGATCAGATCAAGGAAGGTATGATCGTGAAACGTACCAAGCACATCGCTTCCATCCGTGTGGGAGAAAGCATGCTGGGCCGTGTCATCGATCCGCTGGGAGTTCCTTTGGACGGACGCGGTGAAATAGGCGGCGAACTGTATGAAATGCCGCTGGAACGTAAGGCGCCGGGAGTCATTTTCCGTCAGCCGGTAACTGAACCGTTACAGACGGGACTGAAGGCCATCGACGCCATGATTCCGATCGGTCGCGGACAGCGTGAGCTGATTATCGGCGACCGTCAGACCGGTAAGACGGCAATCGCCATCGATACCATCATCAACCAGCGTTCCAATTATGAAGCCGGAAATCCGGTGTACTGTATTTATGTGGCTGTGGGACAGAAAGGTTCTACCGTGGCCAGTATCGTGAATGCCCTGCGTGAGAAAGGCGCCATGGACTATACGGTGGTAGTAGCCGCTACCGCTGCCGATCCGGCTGCCCTGCAGTATTTCGCACCGTTTGCGGGAGCTGCCATCGGTGAATTCTTCCGTGATACCGGCCGTCATGCCCTGGTAGTGTACGATGACCTGTCAAAACAGGCCGTAGCCTATCGTGAGGTCTCACTGATTCTGCGTCGTCCGTCCGGACGTGAGGCTTATCCGGGTGATATTTTCTACCTGCACTCACGTTTGCTGGAACGTGCGGCGAAGATTATCAGCCAGCAGGAAGTGGCCGAGCAGATGAATGACCTGCCACCCAGCCTGAAAGGTAAGGTTAAGGCCGGCGGTTCACTGACTGCCCTGCCGATTATCGAGACACAGGCCGGCGACGTTTCCGCGTACATTCCGACCAATGTGATCTCCATTACCGACGGACAGATATTCCTGGAAACCGACCTGTTCAACCAGGGCTTCCGCCCGGCCATCAACGTGGGTATCTCCGTATCGCGTGTGGGTGGTAGTGCGCAGGTGAAGAGTATGAAGAAGGTAGCCGGTACGCTGAAAATCGACCAGGCCCAGTACCGTGAGCTGGAGGCATTCTCCAAGTTCAGCAGCGATATGGACCCGGTAACCGCCATGGCCATCGACCGTGGACGTAAGAACAACCAGCTGCTGATCCAGCCTCAGTATTCACCGATGCCGGTAGGCGAGCAGATTGCCATCCTGTACTGTGGTACACACAGCCTGATGCGTGATATTCCTATCAGCAAGGTGCGTGCGTTCCAGGATGCGTTCCTGACGACCCTCCGTGCCTGCCATCAGCAGGATGTGCTGGATGTACTGGCTAGCGGAAAGATTGACGATAAAGTGACAGCCGTCATCGAAGAGGTTGCGGCTGCTACGGCACAACAATATAAACAGTAAGTATCATGGCCTCACTGAAAGAAGTAAAAGGAAGAATCAATTCCATTAACGGAACGCTGAAAATCACTTCGGCGATGAAGATGGTAGCCTCTTCGAAGCTGCATAAGGCACAGGAAGCAATCGAAAACATGCTTCCTTACGAACGAAGACTGCATCACATGCTGACCGACCTGCTGGGTTCGGGGCTCCGGGTGGAGTCGCCTTTCATCGTAAAACGTGAGGTGAAAAAGGTAGCGCTGGTGGTATTTGCTTCCAACAGCAGCTTGTGTGGCGGTTTCAACATGAATGTGATCCGTCACCTGAACGAGCGGGTGGAGATGTACAGCCAGAAAATCGGTAAGGAGAATATTCTGGTCTATCCGGTAGGACGCAAGGTGGCAGACGCCGTGAAGAAACTGGGAATTACTCCGATGGGTGATTTCCAGCACATGAGCGGAAAGCCTAATTACAAGGAGGCCGCCGCACTGGCCGCCGAGCTGATGGACCGTTTCATTCATGGTGAAGTACAGCAGGTAGAACTGCTCTACAACCACTTCAAGTCGACATCAACCCAGGTATTGACGCAGGAAACCTTTTTGCCGATTGACTGGGTACAGAGCAGTGATCCGAAGGGAAAGGATGAGGAAGAGGTATCTGAAAAGCTTTCCGACTACATCCTGGAGCCTACGCCCCACATCCTGGTGCGTGAACTGCTCCCGAAGGTGCTGCACCTGAAGATTTATACGGCGCTGCTGGATTCGGCCGCTTCGGAACATGCGGCCCGCATGATGGCCATGCAGGTAGCTACGGATAATGCCAACGACCTGATTCAGGATCTGACATTGATTTACAACAAGAGCCGTCAGCAAACCATCACGAACGAACTGCTGGATATCATCGGCGGTACAATGGCGTGATACGATGTTTGGACAAATACAAAAGGCTGTCCGCCGCTTCTTGCGAAGCAGGACAGCCTTTTTTCTTAAACTAAAAAATAATCTTATAGAAAACACACATTTTGCTCTTGTGAATAGATAACACGCTGAAAGGGATAAATACTGCTGCGAGAGGTGGAAATTCAATCTTTTTACGGATATTCCCTTCTTTTTAGCGTTTCTTAATATGCCTCGAAGTAAGCCGACTCGTTATCGAAGAAGCAGCTGAAACTGCGGTCGCCCCAGCGGATGTTGTCGATGTAGGAGTAATCGTGTCCTCCGTAATTGAGGCGTATGCTGGTGTAGTAACTGTCATACCAGTCCCATACGAAGTTGTAAGTGGATTCCGTACGCCCCCAGCGGTCTTCGATGTACATGTAGTCGCTTCCGGTCTGGTCGGGATAAAAGGTAAGTTCCTGGTGATAGAATTTTCCGCCGGATGTCCATTCGTCTACCCAGACATAGCGGCAGAGGTAATCCGTATATTCGCGGTAACCTTCGCTTCCGTTTCCGATTTCAATACCGATTCCGTCGACTACGCACGATGACAATCCGAAAGTAAGGGTCAGCCCGATGAGCCAGACCATGCTATGATGTTTGAATCCTGTTTTCATGTCAACCTCCTGTTTCTTTGTTCTTTTGTCCTTTGATGATGTTACAAAGATACAGGAAAGGAAGGAAAACGGAAGAATGAAATCTCCTAAAAGCTTCGGGGAATTCTCCTAAACGAAATAGGGATTCCCCGAAGATTTTTTTTACCAGCCTGTTTCGTCCTGCATACGGCGCAGGGCGGAGAGGTAGTCGGCGACCAGTTCTTCCATGACGGTGGCCACCGGTTGCAGGCGTTTGATTTGCGAGGCTACCTGTCCGATCTCGAGCTCGCCCTGGCAGATGTCGCCTTCGAAGATTCCCTGTTTGGAGCGTCCCCGTCCGAGGAGTTCACGTATCTCGTCGGCAGTGGCTCCACGCTGTTCGGCCGCTTCGATTTCGCGGTAGAAATCGTTCTTTACCAGCCGGGTAGGAGACAGTTGCTTCAGGGTCAGAATGGTGTCGCCTTCGTTGAGCCGCAGACAGCGGTCCTTGAAGGTGAAGTGGGCCGAGCTTTCTTCGGTGAGCGCAAACCGGGTACCGATCTGCACACCGTCGGCTCCCAGGCAGCGGGCTGCCAGGATGGCTTCGCCCGAAGCGATTCCTCCGGCGGCGATGAGCGGGGCCGTGCAGATGCGTCTGACGGCGGGGATCAGGCAGAGAGTGGTCGTTTCTTCGCGCCCGTTGTGACCGCCGGCCTCGAATCCTTCGGCTACGATGGCGTCGACACCGGCTTCTTCGCATTTGGCGGCGAAACGGGAGGACGATACCACGTGGGCTACCTTGATGCCGTGATCGTGGAGGAAATTGGTCCATATCTTCGGATTGCCGGCTGAGGTGAAGACGATTTTCACCTGTTCGTCGGCAATGATCTGCATCAGGGTCTCGATTTCGGGGTACATCAGCGGCACGTTCACGCCAAAGGGCTGTGAGGTGGCCTGACGGCATTTACGGATGTGTTCGCGCAGGGTTTCGGGGTGCATGGAGCCGGCTCCCAGCAGTCCGAGACCACCGGCCTGACTGACGGCTGCCGCCAGCCGCCAGCCGCTGCACCAGACCATTCCCCCCTGGATAATGGGGTAACGGATACCAAAAAGATGACAGATTCTATTCATTCTTGAGTCGCTTAATGTTTTTTAGGTTGGTAAAGATGAGAAAAAAAAGTAATTTTGCCGCCAAATTATTCGTAAATTCTTCTAAAAACTAAACTTGTGTTATTGATTCAATTCTTAGTCGTATTGGCGGCTATCATTATCGGTGCCCGGTTAGGGGGTATCGGCCTGGGTGTAATGGGAGGCGTGGGCCTGCTCATTCTGACATTTGTCTTTGGTCTTCAACCGACGGCTCCGCCCGTTGATGTCATGCTGATGATTGCAGCGGTAATCTCGGCCGCATCGTGTATGCAGGCGGCAGGAGGGTTGGAGTACATGGTGAAACTGGCAGAACGTATCTTACGGAAAAATCCCTCGCGGGTGACGATTCTGAGTCCCATTGTGACTTACCTGTTTACGTTTGTAGCCGGCACCGGTCATATCGCTTATTCGGTATTGCCGGTCATTGCCGAAGTGGCGCGTGAAACCCGTATCCGCCCGGAACGTCCGCTGGGGATTGCGGTGATTGCCTCGCAGCAGGCCATTACGGCCAGTCCCATTTCGGCAGCTACCGTGGCTCTGCTGGGGCTGTTGTCGGGGGCTGACTTCTCGCTGTTTGACATTCTGAAGGTTTCTGTTCCGGCTACCCTGATCGGGGTGCTGGTGGGTGCCTGCTGTTCGCTCAAGGTGGGAAAGGAACTGATGGACGATCCGGAATACCAGCGCCGCCTCAAGGCCGGTATGGTGGAAGATACCGTAACGGAAACCACGCAGATTCCCTGCATGTGGAAAGCGCGTTGCTCGGTTGCCCTGTTTCTGGTGGCCACGTTCCTGATTGTGCTGTTCGGATCCATCGAATCGTTGCGTCCTGTTTTCACGGTGAATGGCGAGAGCGTACGTCTGGGCATGCCGGCCATCATCGAAATCGTGATGCTGAGTGTGGCCGCCCTCATTCTGCTGATTACGCGGATAGACGGTATCCAGGCAGCCAAAGGCTCCATTTACTCGGCAGGCATGCAGGCTGTCATCGCCATTTTCGGTATTGCGTGGATGGGTGATACCTTCATCAACGGAAATATCGCGCAGCTGACAGGCTCCATCGAGCACATCGTACAGGAAATGCCGTGGCTTTTCGGACTGGCCCTGTTTGTAATGTCGATCCTGCTGTACAGCCAGGCGGCTACGGTGCGTGCCGTCATGCCTCTGGGACTGGCGCTGGGCATTTCTCCGGCGCTGCTGGTGGCACTCTTTCCGGCTGTCAACGGATATTTCTTCATTCCGAATTATCCAACGGTGGTGGCTGCCATCAATTTCGACCGGACGGGAACTACCCGTATCGGCAAGTATGTACTGAATCATTCGTTCATGATGCCCGGAATGGTTTCTACCCTGGTAGCGATTGTGGTAGGTATCCTGCTGATTCAGGTCATGTTTTAACCGAAAGACGGAAGGAATCTCTATAAACAGGCAGGCGGCTGCATTTTTTCTGCCGGATATTCCGGTATCAGAAAAATGCAGCCGCCTGTTTGTGGTTCCTGACGGGGATGTTGAGTCCGGGCAGGATATGCCGGCTTATTCCTTGTACAAGTCTTCTTCGTAGCGGAAGAGTTCCGGAGCCTCGCAAAGGAGCGGGTGGTGCCTGTCTTTTTCCGAGAGAATGACCTTCTCGGCCGGGATACGCCAGTCGATACCGAGGGCCGGATCGTTCCAGGCGATGGCGCCTTCATGCTGGGGCGCATAGAAATTATCGCATTTGTACTGGAAGACCACCTCGTCAGTCAGTACGCTGAAGCCGTGGGCAAAGCCTCGTGGAATAAAAAACTGGAGGTGATTCTCGCCCGACAGTTCTACGGCTACGTGCTGTCCGAAGGTAGGAGATCCCTGACGGATGTCTACGGCCACGTCGAGCACGGCACCCTGAATGACCCGTACCAGTTTGCTTTGGGCAAAAGGCGGTTTCTGGAAGTGTAGACCCCGCAGTACTCCGTAGGAAGAACGGCTTTCGTTGTCCTGTACGAAATGGATGGTACGTACCTGACGGTCGAAATCCCGTTGTGAGAACGATTCGAAGAAATATCCCCGTTCGTCGGTAAAAATCCGGGGCTCGATGAGGACAACCCCGGGTATGGCAGTTTCAATGACTTTCATGCATTCAGATATTGTGTTGTTTCAGTTCTTCGATGACTTTCAGGAGATACTGTCCGTACTGGTTTTTCAGCATCGGCTGAGCCAGTTCCCGCATTTTTTCGGCTGTAATCCATCCTTGACGGAGAGCGATTCCTTCCAGACAAGCCACTTTCAGTCCCTGTCGTTTCTCAATGACTTCGATGTAGGTGGAAGCTTCGGCCAGTGAATCGTGTGTACCTGTATCGAGCCAGGCAAATCCGCGTCCGAGTGTCTGTACTTTCAGTTGCTGGTCGGCCAGGAAGCGCTGGTTGACGCTGGTTATCTCCAGTTCTCCGCGTGCGGAGGGTCGGATGCTCTTGGCTACTTCCACTACCTTGTTCGGGTAGAAATACAGTCCGGTAACCGCATAGTTTGATTTGGGATGTTCCGGTTTCTCTTCGATGGAGAGGCAATGTCCTTCTTTGTCGAACTCGGCTACTCCGTAACGCTCCGGATCGCTTACCCAGTAACCGAAGACCGTGGCCATGCCCTTCTGTTCCGCATCGGCAACGGCCTGACGGAGCTTTACGGTGAAGCTGTTCCCGTGGAAGATGTTATCGCCCAGTACCAGGCAGACCGCATCGTTGCCGATGAATGATTCGCCGATGAGAAATGCCTGGGCCAGTCCGTCGGGTGAGGGCTGTTCGGCATATTCAAAACGTACTCCGAAATCGCTGCCGTCGCCCAGCAGACGCCGGAAAGCGGGCAGGTCATACGGCGTAGAGATGATCAGGATTTCCCGGATGCCGGCCAGCATCAGTACGGAGATGGGATAATAAATCATGGGCTTGTCGAAGACAGGCAACAGTTGTTTGGATACCCCTTTGGTGATGGGGTACAGGCGGGTGCCGGATCCTCCGGCTAAAACGATACCTTTCATAAACGTCTGTTTCAGTTGTTACGTAGTTGTTTTTCTGTAATGATGGAATCCGGATGGGACGGCTTCCTCATACAAAGGAACGAATTTTACGGGAGGTTTCCTAATGAAATCGGTCAAAACTTGTTGATGTATTCGGTAGATGACCTTTTGTGGCAGGCTTTTTGAAACAGATATTCATCATTTCTTGCTGTTCGTTCGGTTGTTTTGGTATTTATGCGTAAGTTTGCAGTCTAGTAATTTAATCCGATGAAAAAGAAACACTATTTGATGGCGGCTCTTTGTCTGATGACAGTAGCTGCCTGTACCCAAAAGACGGAACTTCCGGAAAATCCGAAAGACAACGAGGAATATCGGGACAGTCAGGGCAATCACTGGATCTATAATGCCATGCTGATGCGCTGGGCGCTGATGCCTTCGGTGGCCAACGGCCTGAATACGACACATTATTATTATCCGAATACAGGCTCGTGGACCGATGCGAACGGTTCACGTGTAGCGGCTCCTTCGGGTGTGAAGATGCGTTCGTCTGCTTCTTCCTCCAAATCAAGCGGTCATGTGTTCGGAAGCAAAGGGCGTTCCTTTAGTGTCGGCAGTTAATCTTTGAACTATGAAACGAAAGACAATTGTTCCCCGCCCCGATTATCGGGAATCGATTGAGGCGCTGGGCTTCGATTACCACATTGATTATTGGAAGGAAAATGCGTATTATTGTCTGTCGGAGGCCGAAGTGGAAACCCTGGAGACGGCTACCGCAGAGGCATACCGCCTGTATTGTGAGGCGGCCGACTATCTGATTGAGCAACAGCCGGAGAAACTGGAACGGATGCTGAACCTGACTCCTGAGATCGTGGAGCAGATCCGGGACTCGTGGGAGGCGGACGAGCTGAGTCTGTACGGACGTTTTGATTTCATGCTTGACAGGCAGGGGGTTCCCCGCATACTGGAATTCAATGCCGATACGCCTACTTCACTGCTGGAAGCGTCGGTGATCCAGTGGCAGTGGAAGGAGACCTGTTTTCCCGATGACGACCAGTACAACGGCATTCATGAGGGACTGGTGCAGTCGTGGGAAGATCTGTTCGAAGAGGGAAGCATACTGCACCTGGCCGGTGCCCTCGACAATGCGGAGGATGTGGGCAATCTGCAGTACCTGGCCAGTACAGCCCGTGAAGCCGGACTCTCTACACGGGTGATTGACATCAATGCCCTGAACCTGCAGGAAGGGACTTTCTATGATCCCAGCGGTGAGAAGGTGGAACGCTGTTTCAAGCTTTATCCGTGGGAATGGATGGTGGATGAAAGTCCGGACGGATGCATGGCCGACGTGCAGTGGGTAGAACCTATCTGGAAGCTGGTCATGTCAAATAAGGCCATTCTGACCACGCTGTATGAATTGTTTCCGGACTCTCCGTATGTGCTTCCTGCTTTTCTGTCACGTCCGCAGCAGGGCCTCTTCTGCAAGAAACCGGTTTATGCGCGTGAGGGACATAACGTGAGTGTACTGGACATCCGGAACTGGGAAGAACAGGTACGGGTACCGGAAACCGCCGGTGATTACAACAAAGGGGCATACATTTACCAGCAGTACGTGGAACCTACGGCATACGACGGTTATTATCCCATCATCGGTTCATGGATCATCGGCGGAGAGCCGGGCGGAATCGGTATTCGTGAGAACCGTACGGAGATTACCGATAACCTGTCGGCTTTCGTTCCGCATATCATTGTCTGATTCCGCGATACAGGGAGTACCGATAAAAAACGAGCTGTCCAGATCCTGATATACAGGACCGGGACAGCTCGTTTTCTGTATCGGAAGGAGACGGATTATTCTCCCAATGTTTCACGCAGGCGTTTGGTCAGCAGTTCGGCCATCTCTTCCTGGCCGCATGTCGTAGCCATACGGATGGCTTCCTGCATGGTTTCCACTCCTTCGGCTGTCGTGAAGAACGCATCGAATACCTGAATGGACTGGATCTGACTGATGTTGAAGATGCGCGGTTCAGGGTAGCCGGCACAGCGGGCGGTGATGTGTTCGGTATCCATTTCATCGCCCAGCATATCGCGGTACATACCCGGATAAGGCAGGCTGAATGTCGTCTTGTTCGGCAGGAAACAGGTATAGTAAAGCGTCTTTTGTGAAACCCGTCCGTTCTTGTCGCGGTAGGTAATCCGGATAGGCTGGCAGCAACAAATGGCCAGTAATAACAGTTCGGCGGCCTCGGCGGCTCCTTCCTGACAGGTGAAGTCGCAGGCTATCTCATCGGTTGCGTAGAGACTGTCCAGGCCTTCGATACGGGCAAGCGCATCGTGCGGGATGTATTGGGATTCTCCCTGAATCAGTTCCATCCCTTCGATTCCCCAGTCAAAAAGTCCGGCCTTGATTTGCAGGTGACGGGCTTCGAAAAGATACTGGCAGCAGTCGGTCGCTGTGATACGGATGTACGGATGACTGCGGGCTATACCGGCCAGTTCTTCCTGCAGGGCCCGTTTTTCGCGCAGTTCTTCAGCCGGTTCTTTGCGTGGCTTTTCCTCTTCGACGTTATCGGTTGTCGTTTCTGGCGTTTTGGGGGCTTCTGGAATTTCTTCTTCCGGTTGTTCCGTTACGGGAGTTTCTTCTGCATTTCCGGTCTCATCGGTCGTGGTTTCCTCTTCATCGGTTGGTATTTCCTGTTCTTCGGCCGACATCTCCGGTTCTTCTTTCGTTTTTTCCGGCGTTTGCAGGAGTGTTTTCGAGTCCTCCAGTTCCTTTTGCAAAGTCAAGATTCTGTCCTGATTCTTTGCAGCTTCTTCTTTGGCTGTCTGCAGTTCCTTTTTGGTAGCACCCAGTTCCAGCTTTGACACGTTCAGGGTCTCTTCCATCATGCGGAGGGTCGCTTTTGAAGTTTCCAGTTCTTCCTGTAGAATCCGGATTTCTTCTTTGGCGGCATCTGCTGCTGTTTGAATGGTCTGCAATTCCTTCTTCGAAGTTTCCAACTCTTCTTTTGATGCTTGCAGTTCCTTTTTCGAAGTTTCCAGTTCTCCTTTTGATGTTTGCAGTTCCTTTTTCGAGGCTTCCAGCTCTTGTTGTGAAGTTTCCAGTTCCTTCTTCAAGTCTTCCAGTTTCTTCAGTGTATCTTCCTTTCCGGCCTTGATGTTTTGCAGAGCTGCTTCTGAGCCACTCAGACGGTTTTGGGCATCGGCTTGTGCCTTTTGTGTTTCCTGGAGTTCTTCTTGGGTACTTTCGAGTTCGTGCAAGATACTCTCTTGGGCGGCTTTTGCATTTTGCAGGGCTGTTTCGGTGGTAGCCAGTTTGCTTTGAACGTCGTTGAAAGCAACTTGTGCTTCTTTAGTGGCCTTTTGTGCTTCCTGAAGTTTTTCTTGTCTGTCTTCCAGTTCTTTCTTGACGTTGCCCAATTCCTGTTTCAGTTTTTCTGTCTCTTCTTTTGAGGTAGTCAGATCAAGCTGCGTTGTTTTCAGTTCCTGACGGATTTTCTGGTTTTCGGAGTTCACGTTTTCCAGTGCCGCATTTTTTTGGTGAACTTCCGCTTCGTATTTTTTCCGTTGATTTTCTTTTTCAGCCAGTGTTTGCTGTTGAGCGAGTCGTTCTTTTTCGGAAGATTGCAGTTGTGTACGCAGATTTTCCAGTTCAGTAACTTGGGTTTCTTGAGCTTCTTGTGCCAGTTTCAGACTGTCCTTCAGGAGGGTAAGCGCTTTTTCGTGTGCCTGTTGCTCTTCTGCCAGTCCCTTTTGGAGGCCTTCTACCTGTTTGTCCTTTTCTAAGGACTCTTTTTGAAGTATATCCAGCTGATTGGTGATTTCACTCAGTTTTTGGTCGGCTTCCTCCTTTTGCTGCGTGATTTCGCTCAGTTTTTGGTCGGCTTCCTCCTTTTGCTGCGTGATTTTATTCAGTTTTTGGTCGGCTTCCTCCTTTTGCTGCGTGATTTCATTCAGTTTTTGGTCGGCTTCTTCCTTTTTCCGGGTGATTTCGCTCAGTTTTTGGTCGGCTTCTTCCTTTTGCCGGGTGATCTCGCTCAGTTTTTGGTCGGTTTCCTCCTTTTTCCGGGTGATCTCGCTCAATTTTTGGTCGGTTTCCTCCTTTTCCCGGGTGATTTCGCTCAGCTTTTGGTCGGTTTCCTCCTTTTTCCGGGTGATCTCGTTCAGTTTTTGGTCGGCTTCTTCCTGTTTCAATGTGGCAGAAGCTTCCTGTTCGTGTTGTTTGTTCTTTTGTGATTTAAGTTCTTCTTGCAGCCGGGTGATTTGTTCTTGCCGGTCTTTCAGACTACTGACGGTCTGGCTCAACCGGCCGGAGAGTTGGTCTTTCTCTTCCTGCATCCGACTGAGATCGGCCTGTAACTGGTCGATGTCAATTCCGCTCCATTTTTTGAGGAGTTGCAGTGCAAGTTTGTTCATACGTTATGAAATTAAATTGAGTATTTATGCATATTTCTATATGCAAATTACGTAAATTTTATTGAAAAATCCTACCTTTTGCGTAAGTTTGCAACATAAAAGAAACAAGAGTGATGGAAGATTTCATAATTAATGATATACACATTACGGGTAATAGAGGGGGTAACAGCCTTATAAACAAGAAAATGATACTCCGTATCTTGGGCGTTTTGTTGTGTATCGAAGCTGTATTGCTGCTTATTTCGGCAGGTGTCTCGCTGATTTACGAGGAACAGGATTACATTTATTTTGTATATTGTACATTATTGAACCTGGGTGTAGGTGGAACCTTGATTTTTTTTGGCAGGAATGCCGATAATGTAGTGACCCGGCGTGACGGATATTGTATTGTGGCTTTTACCTGGTTGTTGTTTACGGCTTTCGGCATGTTGCCTTTTTACATCAGTGGAGCCATACCTTCCGTATCGAATGCCTTTTTTGAGACCATGTCCGGTTTTACTACTACCGGTGCTACGATTCTGGATGACATAGAGTCTTTGTCGCACGGAATGTTGTTCTGGCGTAGTTTTACTCAGTGGATCGGAGGATTGGGAATCATTTTCTTTACCATTGCGGTACTTCCGATTTTCGGAGTGGGGAATCAGGTTCTTTTTTCGGCTGAAGCAACGGGAGTGATACATGATAAGATTCATCCGAAGATCAGTGTGATGGCCAAGTGGCTGTGGCTGATTTACCTGTTACTCACGGGAACGGTTGTTGTCTTGTTGCTGTTTGGAGGAATGAATCTCTTTGATGCGGTGTGTCATGCGTTTGCTACTACGGCTACCGGTGGATATTCTACCAAACAGGATAGCATTGCTTATTGGAATTCTGCCTATATCGAATATGTAATAACGATTTTTATGCTGTTGTCCAGCATAAACTTCTCTTTGTATTACATGTTTATGCGCGGACAAATACGCCAGTTGTTCAAGGACGATGAAACAAAGGCTTTCATTACTTCCGTACTGGTCATTACGTTGCTCATCACGGTATCGCTGGTACTGCAGAATGGTTATGGACTGGAGCGGGCTTTTCGGGCTGCTGTTTTCCAGGTAGCTTCCATCCATACCTCTTGTGGCTTTGCAACGGATGATTATAATGCATGGTCACCGTTTACGTGGATGTTGCTGTTATATGCCATGGTAGCAGGAGGGTGTACGGGCTCTACCAGTGGAGGGGTCAAACTGATGCGTGTGGTTATCGTGTTGCGGAATGTGAAGAATGAATTCAGCCGGTTGATGCATCCACGGGCCGTTCTTCCGGTAAAGGTCAACGGACAGGCTGTTTCACAGCATACTTTGTCGACGGTTGTCACTTTTGTGATTTTTTATTTGATTTGCGCGTTTGTGGCATGGACCGTGCTGGTTTTTCTGGGATTAAGTTTGCAGGATGCATTGGGAACGGTTATTTCCAGTCTGGGTAATACGGGTCCCGGTCTGGCTACGTATGGCCCGGCTTTTTCATGGAACGCGCTACCCGATTTGGCAAAATGGATTTTATCTTTTCTGATGTTGATCGGGCGTCTGGAAGTATTTGGTATTTTGCTGATGTTCGCGCCCAGCTTTTGGGAAAAGCACTGATGTGCTTTCATAAGAGCGTACAGCATAAAAAAAGGACTTGCCGAAAGTAGGAACCGGCAAGTCCTTTCTTATGTGTATAAAATGGCTTTTAGTCGATGAAACGACGAGTCAGCTGTTCGAATTCATCGATGCGGCGGTCACGAAGGAACGGCCACCAGCGACGTACGTTTTCGCTGCGGTCCATATCGATTTCTACGACCAGATTTTCTTCTTTCAGGTTGCTGGCTTGTGCCAGAAGTTCGCCTTGTGGCCCGGCTACGAAGCTGTTTCCCCAGAACTGAATGCCGTTGGTCTGTCCCGATGGGTCAGGTTCCAGTCCTACCCGGTTGACGGCGATTACCGGCAGTCCGTTGGCTACGGCATGTCCGCGCTGTACGGTTACCCATGCGCCCAGTTGACGCATCTTTTCCTCCTGGGTGTCTGAGCTTTCCCAGCCGATGGCTGTGGGATAAATCAGCAGTTCGGCTCCTTTCAGGGCCATGATGCGTGCTCCTTCCGGATACCACTGATCCCAGCATACCTGTACGCCCAGTTTTCCGATGGACGTCTGGATGGGTTCGAAGCCCAGGTCGCCGGGGGTGAAATAGAATTTCTCATAATATGCCGGATCGTCCGGAATGTGCATCTTGCGGTATTTTCCGGCCATGCTTCCGTCGGCATCGAATACTACGGCTGTGTTGTGGTACAAACCGGCAGCCCGGCGTTCGAAGAGGGAAGTAACCAGTACGATGTGGTAGGCGGCTGCCAGTTCTCCGTAGAATCCGGTAGAAGGCCCTGGAATCGGTTCGGCCAGATCGAACAGGCCGGTGTCTTCTGTCTGGCAAAAATACGGAGTGTTATGCAGCTCCTGAAGTACGACCAGTTGCGCACCTGCCTGTGCTACGGTGGCAATGTTTCGGTGCAGTTTCTCAAGATTGAATTTGATATCGTTGGTGCATGACTGCTGGACGATACCTACGCGAATGGTTTTTTTCATTGTCTCTTATCGTCTTTTTTAAAGAAATGATCAATCGGTTGGGTTTCAGTCTGCGGATGTGAAAACGCCTGCAGGATATTGCATGGTGACGCAATGCAGCGAACCGTGTTGCTTGATGAGTACCCGGCAGTCTATTCCTACAATCTCACGCTCTGGAAAAGCATCGGCCAGTACACGGGCGGCTTCGGCATCCTTTTCCGGATCGTTGTAAGTAGGATAGAGTACAGCTTCGTTCATGATGAGGAAGTTGGCATACGTGGCAGGCAAGCGTTCGCCGTCGGCATAAGCCGGTGAAGCCATGGGTAACGGGAGCAGGCGATATGGTGCTCCGTCGAGGGTACGGAACGATTCCAATTGCTTTTCCATCCGGTGCAGGGCTTCGTAATGTTCGTCAGTAGGGTCGGTACATTGTACGTAAACGATGGTATGGTCCGGACAGAGGCGAGCCAGGGTGTCAACATGGCTGTCTGTATCGTCGCCGGCCAGATAGCCGTCTTCCAACCAAAGTATCTGGCGCAGGTTAAATCGTTCTTTCAGGTAATTTTCGATGTCTGTCCGTGAAAGGGTGTCGTTTCGGTTGGGGGCGAGCAGGCAGGGTGCCGTAGTCAGCAGGGTGCCTTCTCCATCGCTTTCGATGGAACCGCCTTCGAGGATAAAATTCCGGCAATTGACGTATGTCCCGTTCAGTATGTTTTTTTCATACAGACGAGTGTTGATGAGGTTATCTTTGCAGGCAGCAAACTTCATACCCCATCCGTTGAAACAGAAATCCAGCAGGACAGGCTTCTGTTTTTCATCCAGTAAGGTGATGAATCCATGATCTCGTGCCCACGTATCATTGGTCGGACATTTTACGAAATGGATATGATGACGGAAGGGAGCATCCTTTAATATTTCCGGGAACTCAGGAGCCACCAGCAGCAACGGCTGACGGGTAGCTATTTCGGTAGCCAGCTTCAGAAAGCAGTCTTCTACTTCGTCCAGCATGTAGGCCCAGTCGGTATCGGCATGTGGCCATGTCAGTTGGATACAGCTTTGCGGATGCCATTCGGCCGGTAAGAAATAATTTTTTTCCATGTGTTGTATGATCTCTTTGTTTGTTTTTTTGTCTTTATTTATCTTTGGTGGAGCTTCGCATCCGGCGTCGGTGCAGGAACCAGTCAAGCAGTTCTTTCCAGCTGGTAAAGTCTTTCTGGTAAATCAGACCGATACCCTGTGTAGTCAGGGTGGATTTCGTGAAGTAGCGGTCGTTGGTCTGGTTATAACCTCGCAAGCGGAATTCACCGTTTCGTGTCAGCAGCCAGATGGCTTCAAAATCGCCGATAAAGTTGGTATTGGTCAATGTATTTTCCTTGTAGCCAAAGTTACCGTTCAGAATGAGGCGGTTGTTCAACAGACGACCCGACAGGAAAGCTTCTGCTTCTACATCGTTCCAGCCATTCTGTCCGGTACTCAGATTGGTTCCTATGTTCCAGTTCTGGCTGTCGATAACCTGCGAAAGCATGTTGTTCAATTGTCCGGACAGTGTACTGAAGGCCAGTGAGCTGGTGGCTGATGACTGTGTTGAGGAAGCGCCATTGTCATACGGATAGAATTTTCCGACTCCCAGCAAATAGATGATCTGGGTGTTCATCTGGTCTTCCGTACTGGTCAGGCTTCGTACCAGTTCCCGGTCTTCTTCGTTGACGGTGGGCAGTTCCAGGTCGAAGGACAGGTTGGGAGAGGTCAGCGGGCCGTTCAGGTTTACGATACAGTTTACACGAACATTTCCCCGGGAAGAACTTGCATCCTGAATCAGGTCGTTCAGCGAAGCCGAGTTGACGGTGTATACGGCCTGTACATTCAGGGTAGCGGCCCGTGGGTCTCCGTTGAATGTGACCGTACCTCCGCGGCTTAGGGTAAAGTCTTTTCGGATTACATTCTGCATGCTCAGCTTGTAGAAGCCTTCGGAGATAATGTAGTTGCCGAAAATCTGGAAATCACCTTTATTGAAGAAACTGATTCGCAGGTTTCCGGTTCCTTTCCCTGAAATGTTGTCACCCGCTACAGGGTCCATAATGATTCTCATCTGTGCCTGTTCCGTGGGTTCTATCTGCAGGTTGATGTGAATATCCATGGGGGTATCGTCCTCTTTCTCTTCTACTTTCGTGTTCGTGTGGAAGAAATCAGGAGATGTTACTTCCTGTCTTCTGCGTGGTGTTTTGTCTACAAAAGTGATGAATTGGTTGCTGGTGGCTTCGGCTGCGGCTCCCAGTACGTAGGTAAAGGTGGTCCGGTTATCGGCCCGCATTTCTCCGTCTACGTTCAGCGCGTTGTCTCCTCCACGTAAGGATACGTTTCCTGTACCGTAAATATGTCCGTAGAACGGAAATTCCGGAGTTGCCTCGTCGGTTGAATAAACCAGCATATTTCTGGCATTGAACCGGAATCTGTAGGCCAGGTTCTTCAGCTTGGTATGGTTCAGTTCTCCGTCTACACTTCCTGTATGTCCTTCGCTGTCTGTCAGATGTACGTTCTTAAACTGGAAGGAACCGGGAGTGATGTGTACCGAGTCGGCACTTGCTTCGAACCGTGTATTGAGGATATCTACCTTGAATCCCATGTTTGCTTTTACATTTCCTTCCAGATCCAGTCCGGAAAATGGGCCGAACAGACGTACGTTTCCGTATGCTTCTCCGTGGGTATCGCTGAAAATACCGTCGATAAACGGTTGCAGAAAGGCCAGGTCGGTTCCTCCGGCCTGAATATTCAGGTCGAGTCCTTTCAATTTGGGCGAGACGTAACCGTTTACGCGGGTAAACCGTGTATCGTTCCAGATATCGGCATTCAGCCGGATACCGCCGATTTCTTTGTCCCAGATTCCTCCGATTTTGGCTTGTCCCAGCAGGGCATCATTCAGCGAGAAATCTTTAGCTTCCAGATCGGCCAGGATGTCCGGATCTTCCAGTACATGTTTCAGATGTACCTTCCCACTGATCAGTCCGTAGAACTTGACTGCATGAAACTGGATGATGTCCATGACATACAGCAGATTGATGTTTTGTAAATCTACCAGACAGGAGTCTGCTTCTGTCTTTCCAAGTCGTCCGTTGATTTTCAGAAACTGGTCACCGTGTTCGAACAGGAAGTTTTTTACTTCGATGGTATCTCGTTCGATGCGGACACTGGAAGGATGGATGTTCCATACCGTGTCATTGACAATGAACTGGCTGGATTGCAAGTCGATCTGTGTACGCAGTTTCCGGTGTGTTTCCGGATGACTGAACCGGGTAACGGCCGCTACCTTTCCGCTGTAGGTCACATGTGCGTTGTTTCCCCAGTACAAGTCGGTATACAGGCGATCGTCCTTTACCTGTGCATTCAGGGAAAGATTGATCATGGCTCCCTTATTGGTCTGATGAGTAGTCCGGATAAGACCTTCCAGTCTGTCACCGGTATTTTTCAGAAGCAGGTTTCCCGATTCGTAATAACCTTCCTTGTACAAGAATTCAGGAAACGCTCCTTTGATGTCCAGAGTCTGGTCCTTATCGTCAAAATATCCGTTCAGTGTGGCCGGCATATTTAGTTTCAAGGGAATGTCCAGAACCTTCTGGAGGAATTCGCTGTCGCTTAATTCCAGACTGAACCGGAAATTGTTGGTTGATTCCGGCAGCTTCTTGTTGGTCTGGAAAAGGGATGGCAGATACCTCGTCAGAATGCGCAGCATACTGGGCCAGATGGTCCGGTATGAGTATTGTCCTTGCAATTCGCCGTTCAGGAAGGGCGAACGGATGCTCAGTCTTTTTTCCCGGTCGGTAACCTTTTGTGCGGCAACATCAAAATTTTTCAGGAAATAACTTTTCTCCTTGTCCGGATTCTCCAGCGAGAGGCTGTCTATCGCTATTTCTCCTTGCATATCGTCGATGTTGTGTCCGGTAAAGTCGGCTGTCAGATTCAGTGATATATCGGTATCTTCGTATTTATCTGTCAGATGCAAGTCGTGCGGACGGAAGTTCCGGACCGTTGCTTTCAGGTTGAAGTCGGGAGCCTTGCCTTTACTCAGGAAACTTCCGTCGATGTGTACGGATCCGTTTTCGTCGTCCAGGTATATTCGTCCGTTGAATCCTCCGGGGTTATATTCTCCGTCGAGCGTAATGTTCTGATAGGCGTAGTGCTTGTATTCCAGCGTCGAGATGGATCCCTTTATGTATGAGGTCGCTTGATTGTGCTGGTATTTCAGTCCGTTCAGGCTCAGATTAAACGCTGTTTTCCCGAGTAGTTCTTCTTTTCCTAACAGTTTGCCTATCTGAAGGCTGTCACTGGCTATTTGTCCGGAGTAGCTCCTGGCCTGTGTCAGTGTGTCCTGCTGCATGGTTACATTGGCCCGGATGGTTCCTGCGTCTGACGAAATGTTTCCGTGCATGGTCACCAGCGAAGGTACGCCGGATATTTCTCCATTGAAGCGGATGGATTCGGTATTTTTCAATACGGCAGGCGAATCATCTTTCCCGGCGAAGTTCCGGAACAGCCACGATATGCCTTCTTTGCTGATTCCTACTTCTTTTATCTGGCTGTAAAAACGTGGCTCCCTTGCCGGATTGCTGGCATCTATTTGCCCGTTTATATCAATTTTCAATCCTTCGTCGGGCGTATGTACATGCAGGTATGAGAGCGAAGCTTTTTTCCCTTTGCCGGAAAATGCGATACCTGCCTGAAGCGGATTGGTTACCTCGCTGAAGGCGGGTACAAAGGCTTGCAGGTCTGCCAGAGTGATACTGGCATGCAGACGTCCGCGGTAGACGAGGGTGTCCGATAGGCTTGTCAGTTGGGATATGTCGGTAAACTGTGCGGCCAGCGTATCGATTTTCAAGGTTGAATGGGGAAGCTCTGCCGTAAATTTCAACGTGTTCAGGCTGTGGCGATTGCACATGACTCCTACAGAGAGCTGGTTCAGACGGAATCCGCTGTGTTCGGTAAAGCTCATGCGGCGGATATGTGCGTTGATAGAATCGGATGTCAGTGCCTTCAGCGAGAGCATGGCCGAAAGGTCGTTGATATCTATGTGATTGGTGTTGAACTTGCCCGGAGTAGAAGGAGCCGTGAGCAGATCGTAAGAGAGATGGCTACGGCGGATCAGGATGGAATTGATACGCAGGTCGATGTGATTCTCTTTGGGTACCGTGTCCTTGGAGGCCAGGGCGTCCAGAATAAACTGAAAATTCGGGGCACTGGCAGGAGTTGTCTTTTGCAGGCGGGCATTCATGCCGAACAGCTGTACGCTGTTGATGCGTATTTTTTGATGCGTAAGGGCCGGGACATCGACCTTGGCAGAAAAACGGGCGATGTAAAGCAAATCGGCACCCTGCTGGTCCTTGACCCGTAGGTTTGTGATGATGATACGATTCAGCAGTCCCAGATCGATGTTCCCGATGGTGACTTCGGTATGAAAAAGCTTGGAAAGCTCATTTGAGGCAATGACGGAGAGCCTTCGCTGTACAAATGGAATGTTCAGCGCCAGTATAATTCCGAAATAAAGTGTCAGCAGTAAGATGACCGTAGTTCGGATGGTATGTTTTATGCGAATGAAATGGCTCATAACTCTTTAAACGTACAAAAATAGAAATATCATAGAAAGTTTCCGACATAAAAGTGGAAGTTTTTAGGAATTTTATCAAGATTGTCGGTTGCAACAGGCCTGTATGACGGATGTTCCTTGTATGCTTTCAGGTGTAAACTTGCATATAAATGCAATATTTATTCGTTTTAGAGCACTTGTGGAATACTAAAAGTTTAAAAAAGTTGAATTATGGGACTCTTATAGTAGAAAATTGGAAAAATATTCAGAATTTTGCATGGAAATTAAATGCTGGTACAGCCGATAGCGTTTTGGAACTGGCAGCTGTAGCAATAAAAGTAACAAGAAATGATACGAAACAAAAAACTTCCTTCACCTCTGGTGTCTCTTCTCCCGATTCTCGTTTTGATTGTTCTCATATTTTGTACCATATCTGTTTTTGGCTCCGATGCCTTGAGTGGAGGAAGCCAGATCTGTCTGTTGTTTACTACAGCCATGTGTGCGCTGGTAGGAATGGCCGGATACGGCATCCCGTGGAAAGAAATCGAACGGGCTATCGTCAATAACATTACCGGAGTGAGTACAGCCTTGCTCATCCTGCTTATTATTGGCGCATTGTCGGCGGCGTGGATGCTGAGCGGGGTTGTGCCTACTCTTATTTATTATGGTGTACAGATTATTCATCCTCGTTTCTTCCTGGTATCGTGTTGTATCATCTGTGCGGTTGTTTCGGTGATGACAGGCAGTTCCTGGACTACCATCGCTACAATCGGTATTGCACTGATGGGTATTGGAAAGGCACAGGGCTTCAGTGAAGGGTGGACAGCCGGTGCCATCATATCGGGTGCTTATTTCGGTGATAAGATTTCACCGTTGTCTGATACTACGGTTTTGGCGTCTTCGGTGACGGATACACCGCTTTTTACACACATCCGTTACATGATGTTTACTACGGTACCTTCCATGACCATTACCTTGATTCTTTTTACGGTGGCCGGATTTTTTCATACGGTAAATGGGGGAGAGCACATTGCACTTTTCACTGACGGCTTGTCCGAGCGTTTTCACATTTCTTTGTGGCTTTTGCTGGTTCCTGTGATAACCGGTGTATTGATAGCCCGGAAGGTTCCTTCTATTATTACTTTGTTCCTGTCAACGCTGATGGCGGTGGTCTGTATGCTGATTTTCCAGTCGGATGTAGTGCTCGAAATAGCGGGCGACTGTTCCGGAAGAGCCGTTGCGTTGTTTAAAGGTACAATGGTTTCCCTTTATTCGGCTACGGCGCTGACTGCACCTTCTCCGGAACTGGCCGATTTGATAGCTACCCGCGGAATGAACGGAATGATGGGAACCATCTGGCTGATTCTTTGTGCCATGTGTCTGGGAGGAGCCATGACTGCCTGTGGCATGCTGGGAAGCATTACTTCGTTGTTTGTCCGGTTTACCCATCGGCTGGTGGGATTGATCGCTTCGACCGTTGGTACGGGGTTGTTCCTGAACCTGGCAACGTCTGACCAGTACATTTCCATCATTCTGACCGGAAATATGTTCAAGGGAATTTATGAAAAGGAGGGATACGAGTCCCGTCTGCTAAGCCGGACGACGGAAGATGCGGTTACGGTAACTTCCGTATTGATCCCCTGGAATACGTGCGGTATGACGCAGGCTACGATTCTGGGAGTGCCTACGCTGATGTATCTGCCCTATTGTTTTTTCAATTACATCAGTCCGCTGATGAGTATTCTGGTGGCAGCTATCGGTTATAAGATTGTAAAACCGGGCTCTCAGCCGAAAGCGAATGTCTGAATTTGGAAAACATTCGAAAAGGAACTGCAATCTTTTTTTTGGATTTCCTAGAAATTAGTTATTTTTGTTGCCAAATAGATAACTTTAACAATCCATGAAAAAAGAGATGACTTTGGTCTGCCTCATGGCGATGGCTTTGGGCGCACAGGCACAACAAGGGGGGATTTCGGCAGATATGCTGGAACAAATTCAGAGTGCATATAAACATACTACAGCCGATAAGGCCCTTCATAATGCAATGGCGGGAACTTCGCTGAGTGTGCTGGCACGTAATCAGGAGAGCCTGGCAAATTTTAATACTGATTTTTCAGACAAGGTAGTGTCTTCGGGTATAACAAACCAGAAACAGTCCGGACGTTGCTGGCTGTTTACGGGACTGAACGTACTCCGTGCACAGATGATTGCGCGGTACGGGTTGAAAGAAATGGAATTCTCACAGAATTACTGTTTCTTTTATGATCAGCTGGAGAAGGCCAACCTGTTCTTGCAGGGAATCATCGACACCCGTGAAAAACCGATGGATGACAAGATGGTGGAGTGGCTGTTCAAGAATCCGATCGGTGATGGTGGACAGTTTACCGGTGTTTCGGATCTGATTCTGAAATACGGACTGGTTCCTTCTACGGTCATGCCTGAAACGTACAGCAGTGAGCATACAGACGGATTGAGCCGGCTGATTGGCCTGAAGCTGAAGGAGTTCGGTTTGCAACTGCGTGATGAGGCTGCGAAGGGCACAAAACCAGAAGCGCTTGAAAAACGGAAAACCGAGATGTTGGGAACTGTTTACCGCATGCTGGCACTGGCATTGGGTGAGCCGGTCAAGACCTTTACTTATACTGTGAATGGAAATACCAAAGAATATACTCCGCTTTCTTTCTACCAGGAATTTCTGGGCAATGATCTCAATAATAATTATGTAATGGTGATGAATGATCCGAGCCGTGACTATTATCAGTGTTACGAGATTGATTACGACCGTCATGTATACGATGGAAAGAACTGGACGTATGTAAACCTTCCGATAGAGGACATCAAGCAGATGGCCATCGCTTCCATCAAAGACAGCACCATGCTTTATTTCTCTTGCGACGTAGGCAAATTTATGGATCGCCAGCGCGGTGTGCTCGATGTGAACAATTTCGATTACGATTCATTGATGGGTACTACGTTCGGTATGGATAAGAAACAGCGTATACAGACCTTTGCTAGCGGTTCCAGTCATGCCATGACACTGATGGCTGTCGATCTGGATAAAGACGGGAAACCGAAAAAATGGATGGTGGAAAACAGTTGGGGGAAAAACAGCGGCTATCAGGGACACATGATCATGACCGATGAATGGTTTGATGAATACATGTTCCGTCTGGTAGTAGAAAAGAAATATGTGCCCGAAAAGGTACTTGATATTCTGAAAAAGAAACCGGTCCGTCTTCCGGCATGGGATCCGATGTTTGCCGATGAGGAGTAATTTCGGCACTCTCCGGTAGAATCGCTTCCCGATTCCCCGCTGAAAAGGCCGAAAAGCCGGATATTCCTGGCATACGGTCGGTTGAGACTCCCGATTTATGGAATTATTTCCTTAATATCGGGGTTTAACTTTTCTTTTTTCCTTATTTTTTCTTTAATTTTGCGACCAAATTATAAAACCATTTTTTATAACCTAATATGGCAAATTTAATTAAATTGCGTAAAGGCTTGGACATAAACCTGAAAGGCAAGGCTGCCGCAGAGGTTGTGGCTGTAAAAGAGCCGGGGTTCTATTCGCTGGTTCCCGATGATTTTACAGGCGTAACTCCGAAAGTAGTTGTAAAGGAACAGGAATATGTGATGGCCGGAGGACCCTTGTTTATTGACAAGAATCATCCTGAAGTAAAATTTGTTTCGCCCGTAAGTGGCGTAGTAACAAGTGTGGAGCGCGGAGCTCGCCGTAAGGTGATGAACATCGTTGTAGAAGCTGCCGCAGAACAGGACTTCGAAGAATTCGGCAAGAAGGATGTTGCTTCCATGAACGGAGAAGCCGTAAAGGAAGCGTTGCTGAATGCGGGCATGTTCGCTTTTATCCGTCAGCGTCCGTATGATGTGATTGCCGACCCGACAGTTGCTCCAAGAGCAATCTTCGTCTCAGCTTTCGATTCTAACCCGCTGGCTCCAGATTTTGAAATCGCTCTGAAGGGTGAAGAAAACAATTTCCAGACGGGTCTGGATGCCTTGGCTAAGGTTGCCAAGACTTATTTGAGTATCAGCGTGAACCAGAAGGCTGCTGCCCTGACTCAGGCTAAGAACGTGACACTGACTGTATTCGATGGTCCGAACCCTGCGGGTAACGTAGGTGTACAGATCAACCACATCGCACCTGTCAATAAAGGTGAGACCGTGTGGACTATCGACCCGCAGGCAGTGATTTTTATTGGCCGTCTGTTCAATACCGGTCGCGTAGATTTGACCCGTACCGTGGCCATTACCGGTTCTGAAGTAAAGAAACCGGCTTACTGCAAGCTGAAGGTAGGTGCTTTGCTGACAAATGTTCTGGCAAACAATGTAAATCAGGGACGTGAACTGCGTTACATCAGCGGTAACGTACTGACAGGAAAGAAGATTGCTGCCAACGGATACCTCGGCGCTTTCCACAGCCAGGTAACTGTCATTCCGGAAGGTAGCGACGTTCACGAAATGCTGGGATGGATCATGCCGCGTCTGAACGACTTCAGTACCAGTCATTCATATTTCAGCTGGCTGATGGGCAAGAACAAGGAGTATACACTGGATGCACGTGTCAAAGGTGGTGAACGCCACATGATCATGTCCAACGAATACGACAAGGTTCTTCCGATGGATATCATGCCGGAATACCTCATCAAGGCCATCATCGCCGGTGATATTGACCGCATGGAACAGCTCGGTATCTATGAAGTGGCACCGGAAGATTTCGCCTTGGCCGAATTTGTCTGCTCTTCAAAGATGGAATTGCAGCGCATCGTCCGCGAAGGACTGGATATGCTCCGTCGTGAAATGTGCTAATGAACTAACTAAAACGATTATTAATAAATGAAAGCGTTAAGAAATTATCTCGATAAGATAAAGCCGAACTTTGAAGAGGGAGGCAAATACCAGGCATTCCGCTCTGTATTCGACGGTTTCGAAACATTCCTGTTCGTTCCGAATACGACTTCGAAGACTGGTACGCACATCCACGATGCCATCGATAGCAAACGTATCATGTCATTCGTGGTAATCGCATTGTTGCCGGCATTGCTGTTCGGTATGTATAACGTAGGTTACCAGCATTATACCCACACCGGTGTGGAAGGTAGCTTCATTGAAATGTTTGTTTATGGTTTCCTGGCCGTACTGCCGAAGATTATCGTATCATACGTAGTCGGTCTGGGTATTGAGTTTGTCGTAGCTCAGTGGAAAAAGGAAGAGATTCAGGAAGGTTTCCTGGTATCAGGTATGCTGATCCCGATGATCGTTCCGGTAGACTGTCCGTTGTGGATGCTGGCTGTAGCTACTGCTTTCTCTGTAATCTTTGCCAAGGAAGTATTCGGTGGTACAGGTATGAATATCTTCAACCCTGCGCTGATTACCCGTGCTTTCCTGTTCTTCGCTTATCCGACCAAGATGTCTGGTGATGCCGTATGGGTATCAAGCGACAGCATTTTCGGTCTGGGCAAGACAGTCGACGGTCTGACTTCGGCTACCGCACTGGGTATGGCTTCTACAGCTACCGACGCTACTGCCTATCCTCCTTTCTCCATGGATATGGTAACAGGTCTGATTCCGGGTTCTATCGGTGAAACCAGTGTTATCGCCATCGCTATCGGTGCGGTTATCCTGTTGTGGAGCGGTGTGGCAAGCTGGAGAACCATGATCTCTGTATTTGTAGGTGGTATCGTGATGGCTTTGATTTTCAATGCGATCGGTCCGGATACAGCCATGGCTAAAATGCCTTGGTATGAACATCTGTGTGTCGGTGGTTTCTGCTTCGGTGCTGTCTTTATGGCTACTGACCCTGTTACTTCTTCACGTACAGAAAACGGTAAGTTCGTTTATGGCTTCCTGATCGGTGCCATGGCTATCATTATCCGTGTATTGAACCCAGGTTATCCGGAAGGTATGATGCTTGCCATCCTGCTGATGAACATCTTCGCTCCGCTGATTGACTACGTAGTGGTTCAGAATAACATTACCCGTCGTGCAAAACGCGCTATGTCTAACAAATAAAACCGAAAATACAATGAATACTAATAGTAACTCTTATACTATCATTTATGCTTCGGTAATGGTTGTTATCGTAGCATTCCTGTTGGCGTTTGTAAACTCTTCTTTGCGCGACCTGCAGGGTAAGAATGTGGAACTCGACACCAAGAAACAGATTCTTTCTTCACTGGGCATTACTGAAGTGGCCGATGCGGAAGCCGAGTTCGCTAAAGTGGTAAAGGCTGACATGATCGTTGCCGAAGACGGCTCCCTGTCTGAATACGACGGCAAGTTCGTGACTGCTTATGAAAAGGAATTCAAGGAAAATGGTCGTGCTCACGTATTCGTTTGCGAAATCGACGGTCAGACCAAATATGTAATTCCTGTATTCGGTGCCGGTCTGTGGGGCGCTATCTGGGGATATGTATCACTGGATGACGACAAGAACACTGTCTTCGGTACTTATTTCTCTCATGCTTCTGAAACTCCGGGTCTGGGTGCTGAAATCGCTACTCCTCATTTCCAGAGCCTGTTTGCCGGCAAACATGTCATGGACGGTGGAAATATCGGTCTGACAGTCGTAAAGAACGGCAAGGTTTCAAATCCTGAGTTCGAAGTGGACGGTATTTCTGGTGGTACAATCACTTCAAACGGTGTAGCTGCCATGCTGAAGAACTGTATGAGCCAGTACACAAATTTTTTAACTGCTAAATAATAAGGAGGAAAACGAACAATGGGAAAATTATTTTCAGCTAAGAATAAAGAAGTATTTTCTTCTCCGTTAAGCATGAACAACCCTGTTACCGTACAGGTGCTGGGTATCTGTTCAGCATTGGCCGTTACCTCTAAACTGGAACCGGCCATTGTGATGGGACTTTCAGTAACTATCATTACTGCTTTCTCTAACGTGGTTATTTCATTGATCCGTAAGACCATTCCTAACCGTATCCGTATCATCGTACAGTTGGTAGTCGTTGCCGCACTGGTAACTATCGTGAGCGAACTGCTGAAGGCTTTTGCCTACGACGTGAGCGTACAGTTGTCTGTATATGTAGGTCTGATCATTACGAACTGTATCCTGATGGGTCGTCTGGAAGCATTCGCTATGGCAAACGGTCCGTGGGAATCTTGCCTGGATGGTATCGGTAACGGTCTGGGATATGCCAAGATTCTGGTGATCGTGGCTTTCTTCCGTGAACTGCTGGGTTCTGGTACACTGCTCGGATTCAACATCCTGAACTATGACGCCATCAAGGCTGCAGGTTATGTAAACAACGGTTTGATGCTGATGCCGCCGATGGCATTGATCATCGTTGCCTGTCTGATCTGGTATCAGCGTGCAAAACATGCCGAACTGCAAGAAAAAGAATAAGGATCAATTATCAAGGAAAATTAAAAACAGACGCCGGATGACGGAAATCCGTCTTACGTTTGCTTTTTAATGGTTAATTCAAAAATTATGGAACATTTAATTAGTTTATTCGTCCGCTCTATATTTGTAGACAACATGATTTTTGCATTCTTCCTGGGTATGTGTTCGTACCTGGCCGTTTCGAAGAATGTAAAAACTGCCCTCGGACTGGGTATAGCGGTAACTTTCGTGTTGGTAGTTACCCTCCCGGTAAACTACCTGTTGCAGACCAAGGTACTGGCTGCTGACGGTATCCTGGGCATCGACCTGAGCTTCCTGAGCTTCATCCTCTTCATCGCTGTAATCGCGGCTATCGTACAGCTGGTAGAAATGATCGTTGAACGTTTCAGCCCTTCACTGTATGCTTCACTGGGTATCTTCCTGCCGCTGATTGCCGTAAACTGTGCCATCATGGGTGCCTCACTGTTCATGCAGCAGCGTATCACACTGGCTCCGTCCGATCCGAAATTTATCGGAGGTATCGGCGACGCCATCTCTTATGCACTGGGCTCTGGTCTGGGCTGGATGCTGGCTATTGTCGGTCTGGCTGCTATCCGTGAGAAAATGGCTTACTCTGACGTTCCGGCTCCGCTGAGAGGTCTGGGTATCACATTCATTACGGTAGGTCTGATGGCCATCGCATTTATGTGTTTCTCTGGTTTGAACATCTAATAAAGAAAGGAATATACAATGGATATGAATTTTATTTTAGCGAGCATTGGAGTATTCCTGGTGACTATTCTGGTGTTGGTAATTATCCTGTTGGTAGCCAAGAACTTCCTGGTATCATCAGGTAAGGTGAAACTGACTATCAATGGTGAGAATCAGATGGAAGTGGAATCTGGTTCTACCTTGCTGAACACATTGGCCGTAAACGGTGTATTCTTGCCTTCTGCCTGTGGTGGTAAGGGTTCTTGCGGACAGTGTAAGTGTCAGGTCGTTGAAGGTGGTGGCGAAATCCTTCCTTCAGAAGTAAGCCACTTCAGCCGCAAGCAGCAGAAAGACCACTGGCGTCTGGGCTGTCAGGTAAAGGTGAAAGGCGACTTGTCTATCAAGGTTCCTGAATCTGTAATGGGTGTAAAGGAATACGAATGTACGGTTATCTCAAACAAGAACGTGGCTACCTTTATCAAGGAGTTCAAGGTACAGCTGCCTAAGGGTGCTCACATGGACTTCATCCCGGGTTCTTACGCTCAGATCAAGATCCCTGCATTCAAGATGGATTACGATAAGGATATTGACAAGTCACTGATCGGTGACGAATACCTGCCGGCATGGAAGAAATTCGGTTTGTTCTCATTGAAGTGCGTCAATCCGGAACCTACCATCCGTGCTTACTCTATGGCCAACTATCCGGCTGAAGGCGATGTATTCATGCTGACCGTACGTATCGCTACTCCTCCGTTCAAACCGGACCGCAGCGGTTTCATGGATGTCAATCCGGGTATCGCTTCTTCTTATATCTTTACCCTGAAACCGGGTGACAAGGTATTGATGAGTGGTCCTTACGGAGATTTCCATCCGATCTTCAACTCTAAGAAGGAAATGATCTGGGTAGGTGGTGGTGCCGGTATGGCTCCGCTTCGTGCACAGATTATGCACATGACTCGTACACTGCATACAACCGACCGTGAACTGCATTACTTCTACGGTGCCCGTGCATTGAACGAAGTATTCTATCTGCAGGACTTCCTGAACCTGGAAAAGGATTTCCCGAACTTCCATTTCCATCTGGCACTCGACCGTCCGGATCCGGCAGCCGATGCAGCCGGCGTGAAGTATACTCCGGGATTTGTTCATCAGGTGATGTACAACACTTACCTGAAGGATCACGAAGCTCCGGAAGACATCGAATACTACATGTGTGGTCCTGGTCCGATGTCAAAAGCTGTGGTTAACATGCTTGACAGCCTGGGCGTAGAAAGCTCTTCAATCATGTACGATAACTTTGGCGGATAATTTGTTGCTGAAAACAAAGACAAATAAAAGTCTAAAATAAAGAAAGAAAGCCTCTGATATACAGGGGCTTTTCTTGTTTCTATGCTGTAATAATATCAGTTGTTTGTTTTCCTTTCTTTGGTTTATTGTTGTGTTATTTTTGTTACTTGTTTGTTACCCAATTAAAAATATAATTTATATCTTTGTGATGGGTAATAAATAAAACAACAAAGTAACAATGAAAAATGCACTATCTACTAAGGCTAAAGAGCCTATCAGACTAAGAACTAAAAAGCTATCTAATGGAAATCTTTCTATTTATCTGGATATTTACAGGAATGGAAAAAGAGAGTATGAATTTCTAAAACTTTATCTTATTCCAGAAAAGACAAAAGCAGATAAAAACCAGAATGAGGAAACACTAAGAACCGCCAATGCTATAAAGGCACAAAGAGTTGTTGCCATGCAAAACGAGGAACATGGTTTTACAGTGAACAGTAAATCAAAAGCAAACTTTATAGAGTTTATGAAAGCACAGGCAGAAAGCTATGAGGAAAGGGGAAGTTATGCTTATGCACAGTCTATTAGAAATTCAATATATCATTTGAGAAAGTATAAAGGTGATGCAATAACGCTTAAACAGGTGGATAAAGCCTATCTTTTGGGCTATATTGAGTTTCTAAACTCAACAGGTGGAAAGTATAACAAACCGCTATCGGAAGCAGCTAAAGCACTTTATTTTGATGTTGTGGTAATAGCTTTAAATAAGGCAGTCAAAGATGAGATTTTGCCAACAAATCCAGCACACAAAATTAATTATAAAGACAGACCACAACAAGGTGAAGCAACAAAGCAGTATCTTACATTTGATGAGGTTAAAGCATTGATAGCAACACCATGTAAGTATGAGGTACTTAAACAGGCTTTCTTGTTTTCCTGTTTTTGTGGCTTAAGATACAGTGATGTAAAAAATCTGGAATGGGGCAAAATACAGGAAATAAAGAGTGGAGAAATGCAGGTGGAGATAAAACAGCAGAAAACTGGTGAACCTCTTTATTTACCCTTATCAGCAAATGCTTTACAGTGGTTACCAGAAAGAGGTTTGGCCAAAGACAGTGATAAAGTGTTCGCTTTGCCACACGTGAGTACTGTAGAAAAGTTCTTGCCTATATGGGCTAAGGATGCAGGAATAAACAAACATATTACATTCCATGTAAGCCGTCATACAAACGCTACATTAATGCTAAATTTTGGTGCTGATATTTATACCGTTTCAAAGTTGTTAGGACATACCAACGTAAAAACGACACAAATATATGCAAAAATCGTTGATGAAAGTAAGAGAAAAGCAGTTAACCTTATTCCACAAATTAAAATTTAAGAATATGACTAATTTTAAATTTATAGAAGAGATTGCAGAGGGTAATCTAACTAAAAATGATATTATAAAATATGCAGAAAGTGTTTGTGATAAAAGAGACCTTTTAGAAAATATTTTTGCTTATATAGTTTCTCTTAATACTATAAATGATGAAATTATTCTTTGTGTAAATGACCATTCGTTTGATAATACAAGTGAAATAAAGGTTAAACATGGTAATCAATATCTGGAGAAACAAAAGCGTCTTTCTCAAGCGTTTGACTATATAGAGGCGTATTTTTCAATAAGTTTATTTGATGATGATGAAACAAACAAAGATGTATTTTTATTTCCTAAAATATTTGATAATGACTATTGTTTTCTTTTATATGATTTTTTGAAAAACAATAATTTGATATGTAATAATACAGATTATTCAGATTTTCAGTATTGGTTTAGATGTAACAATAAAGAAAATCCTAAGCCTATAGTTTGGATAGGTACAAAACAATTGGCACGTGAATTGTTACAGTATTTGTTTAAAGAACGTATTAAGCCTTTTGCTGATATTGAAAGAATAGTATCTAAATGTTTTATTAACAAAAAAGGTGAGCCAATGAAATTAGCCAAAAATAAAAAAACATATTGTCTAGAAAGTGATCAAATAGAAAAATTTTTTAGCGACCATGTAATAAAGTGATTATCAACTATAGCGACATTAAGCGACTATTTAGCGACCTGTTAAATAGTCGCTTATTTTGTTGATAATCAGTTGTTTATGCCATTGCTAAACGCTTATTTTACATCGTCAAATAAAAAGAAATAAAGATGGAAATAAGTAAACAATTAGACAGAATTGAGCGCTACAGTATGTTAGCTGCAAAGAATGTATTAATATTAGATGATGTGGTAATTCTCACAGGATTGAGTAAAAGTCATTTGTATAAACTTACGTGTACTCATCAAATACCACATTACAAACCTAATGGTAAACTAATATACTTTGACCGTGCCGAGATTGAATCATGGATGAAGCAAAATAGAGTTGCTACAGAAAGCGAGATTGAGCAAAAAGCGGTAAATTATATTTCAACAGGTACAATGCAGAAAGGAGGTATCAGATGAAAATCCCAGATATACGTTATTATGTAGGAATGATATTTGACACCAACAGCAAGAAAACCCCAAAGTATATTACCACAAAGGAGGCAGGATATTATGAGCCTATGGAGCAAATAAAAGGCAGAAATGGACTTGTATCTATGTATCTGATGGAAAAGCTAAAAGAGGGTACAAATGTACCGTCTATGAGGTTGCAAGCTAAAAACAGCCTCAACTTTACAGGATTGAAAGATTATTTTATAGATGGCAAGTTAAGCGGTTTTGCATACGGTTACCCTTTGGCTGACAAAGTTTACAGCAGCAAGAAAATAGAAAACCCCTTTTATGAATATCGTAATGACGGTTTTCTGTTTATCATACATCAAGACAAAACGGCAGCAACAGCAGCAGAGCAAATAAGACCAACATTCATAGAACTAATAGTTTTGGAGGGTGCAAAGGTATTAATACCAGATTACTGCAAAATGTTGACGATGGGCGGTTTTGATGAGGCTATAAATCAGTTAAGAAAACAGGCTAAAGCCTTATAATAATATGTAGTTTGTGGGCAAAATTTGGTAACAATGTACGATAAAGTAAAAATATGGGCAACCAGAACCAGAGCAACCCCAGATATAGGAAAGTTTCTGGATAATGCTAAAGACCAGATAGACCATGCAACAGGTGAAGTAATAACCTTTGGCAGTCTGGAGGGGTTGAAGGTTTCAATCTTTACAAGCGGTATTTCAATAATCGGCAGTTTATCAAAATATCTATATCCAAACAATATTTATCCACTTGACAGGCACAGCACAGCGGAAGCGGTGGAAAAGCTATCTGATAACCTACATTTGAAGATTTCAGATGCAAAGATAACAGGTTTAGAGTTTGGCACTCAATTTGTGATGAGGCACAAGCCAGAGGACTATTTAAGAAAATTGGGAGATATGCCACGATTGCAAAGGTATCATTTTGAGGTTGGAACACTTTACTATAAACCCAAAGGAAAACAGCAGCTTAAAGTATTTGCTTTTTACGATAAGAAAGCGGATGCAGCAGTTAAGGGAATGACGCTACCAGACGGCTTTAGTGATGCAAACTTACTGAAATATGAAATGAGGTATAACCAGAGGTTACCCCAACAATTAGGAGTACCAGAAGTTACAGCCTCAACATTATCAGAAAAAGAATTTTACCGGCAAATGGTGAAACGATACCAAGACTGCTATTTTTCAATATCCAAGCAGAACCAAGTAAAGACAAATATTATGAATGAAATTAGGACTGTTTCAGACGCTTTTAATGTGTTGGTTGCACGATTAATAAACCAGAGTGATAAGACGCAAATAACGGAATTTCTGGAGGAACTGAAAAAAAACAAGACGTTTGAGGATAGAAAAAGTTATACCAGACTGAAAAAGAAAATCCAAGACGTAGCGACTAAAGCGGATATATCGGTTACTGATGAACTTATTAAAGAACTTGACAACGAGGTTAAAAATGTGGGGGCTTATGTGTGAAGTCTTATAATAAGATGTATTTGTACCCAAATTTTGGTAACAAACTAAAGAAGTAAGAAATAGTATGAAAACAAGAACTGATGCAGTAGTATTCACTACCCTAAAGAACAAAGATATAATCACAACAGACAGTAACGGACATATAATGTTAGATGTAACAAAGCTATTTGATACAGACGGAAGTGAATTTCTGAAATGCAGAAATGTAGGTTACTATACTGTGGGAGAGATTGAAAAGCTGAAATACAAACTTAAAACATTAATTTATGGCAAGACAGAAGAATGACGGTAGAGGGAGATTGGGAGGTAGGGCGGCAGGAACACCAAACAAGGTTACAGGAACTCTTAAAAATTGGATAACAGATTTAATCAATTGCAACCGTTTACAGATGGAAAAAGATTTAAAGAGGCTTGATCCTAAAGATAGATTGATGTTTCTAGAAAAAATGATGCAATATGTTATCCCAAAACAAGCAGCCCAACAAGTTAAACTTGATTTTGAGAGTCTTACTGATGAACAATTAGAAGATATTATTAACCATTTAACAAGTGAAATTAAAAATGAAGATCTCAATTGATAGAGCCAAAAGAATTATTATAATAAAATGGTTACATTCTGGATCAATAGAAACTAATGACATTCCAGAGTTAAACGAGATAAGAGATAATTGGTTTTTGACTTTGATGAAAGAAACTGATGCAACGATAGCAGTAGAAGAGAATAACAACATTGTAGAAAGTATTAAAAAATAAAGATTATGGTAGTAAGTGAAAAAGAAAGAAGATTAATGATTGCAGAAGAAAAACTTCAAAAAGCTAAAAAAGAAATGGATTTATTTCTTACAAAACAATTGGCAAGTACATGCAACACATCTAATAATGCTAAAGAAGATATTAAATTACAAAAGCAACTTGAAGAAGCTAAAACAGAGTACAAGAAAGCTAAGGCAGACATTGAAGCCTATAGTGATGAAGAAATAGATTGCATTGCTTTAGGCATTGTAAATGAAGAAAAACTAACAGAAGAGGAAGAAAACATTATAAATAACATTGCTAATTTATTATAATAATATGGACATATTACAAATTAGGGAACAAGTATATCAACTTAATGAACAAATAAGTAAATTGGAAAAACAAAAGAAAGATATTCCATACGTTGATGAGCAAATAAAATTAAATAATCAAATAGTCAAATTGAAATTACAAAAGGAATGTCTTTTAAACAGTACAAGACAGTAATTTACTAAATTATAAAGGTAGCTAGAATTGCTACCTTTTTTTATTGGTATGATTTTTGCTGTAAAGAAAAATAATATATCTTTGTTACTGAAAAGCCCGCTGATGTGGTATATTTAAGCTACTTTGTTACTAGTTTGTTACCCGCTTACTTTAACTAAGTGGGCTTTTTATTGATTGTCAATGTATTATAACGTGTAATATAACTAATGTACGATAACTTCGGTGGATAATTCTGTTGCAAGAAGCAACGTATGATATAAAAGGCTCCTGCATTGGCGGGAGCCTTTTTTATGTCTGTGTGACGACTTGTCGGTTCGGAAAACGATTCCGTGAATTTTATTTCTTCCTTTTTACTTACGATTTTCGCTATTTCGTATATTCTGTCGGAAATGAGAGCCTGGGGGTGATAACACTGGCATATATGTAATAAAAACTGGTATAATCAAACTGAACGGATTCTTGACATTCTGCTTACTTCCTGAGTGATTATCTGCCTGTATCTGCCTTTTGATGTTACAATCTTGTTTCGTATACTCCCAAATTAATACTTTCTTCTTGATGTATATCAATAAAACTATGCTTTTAAGCATAAAAAATAGACGCACGTTTTGTATATTCAAACTTGTCTGTATCTTTGCATCGGTAAAAAGATAAGGCCCCGGCAAATAAGGGGCGTGTTAATAGGGTAATTTTTTAAGGTAAAATTTAAAATTAAAAATTTAGGTATTATGAAGAAATTAGGATTGACATTGGTTGCCGCACTGGCATTTTCTGTATCGGTTTTTGCTCAGGAGAACGCTGACGCCACTCCTCAGAAATGGGATGGTACCATCAACAAGGCGAAGTTGTCTAAGTATTTGCAATTGAATACCGGACAGCACGAAGAGGTAGCAGACATTTGTGATTTCTTTCAGGATGAAATGAAACGTGCAAATCGTTCCAAGAATTCAGAAGAAAAAGTACGTAACGCTGTGTACGGTAACTTGAAGCTGATGAAAAAGACGCTGGATGACAAGCAGTATGCCAGCTATGTCAGACTGATGGCGATGACATTGCGTAACAAGGGCATTGACATTGAGAAGAAATAATCTGATAAATTATAACATGAAAAGGCAGGAAGAAGCATTTCTTTCCTGCCTTTTCTGTTTTTCCGTAGATTATTTTTCTTTCAGCAGCTCTTCCAGGCGGATCAGTTCGTCTCGGTATTGCGCGGCTTCTATAAAGTCAAGATTTTTGGCGGCTTCCTGCATCAGTTTGCGGGTCCGTTCGATGCTTCGTTTCAGCTGGTCTTTCGACATGTATTCCACAATCGGGTCGGCAGCGGCCAGAGTTGTACCTGTAGTTTCGGTATAGGGTTTGGGTTCCTTACCGGTTTCTGTATGACTGTCTACCAGAATGTTTGTCCGGTTCTTCTTGATCTGTTGCGGAGTAATGCCGTGGGCCTCGTTGTACGCCAGCTGTTTTTCACGGCGGCGGTTCGTTTCGTCGATGGTCTGTTTCATGCTGTCTGTTATCTTGTCGGCATACATGATGACTTTCCCGTTTACGTTACGGGCCGCACGTCCTGCTGTCTGGGTGAGTGAACGGTGCGAACGGAGGAAACCTTCCTTGTCGGCATCCAGAATGGCCACCAGCGATACTTCCGGCAGGTCCAGTCCTTCACGCAGCAGGTTGACACCTATCAGCACGTCGTAAACGCCCTGGCGCAGTTCGTCCATGATTTTCACACGTTCCAGAGTGTCTACGTCGCTGTGGATGTAATTGCAGCGTATGCCGTTGTTCAGCAGGTACTCGGTCAGTTCTTCGGCCATCCGTTTGGTCAGGGTTGTCACGAGGGTCCGTTCGCCTTTTTCGATGCGTTGCTGGATTTCCTCCATCAGGTCGTCTATCTGATTCAGGCTCGGACGTACTTCGATGACGGGATCCAGCAGTCCGGTAGGACGGATCACCTGTTCCACTACGACACCTTCACTTTGCATCAGTTCATAGTCGGCAGGGGTGGCACTGACGTAGATGACCTGCCTGGCCATTTGCTGGAACTCTTCGAAAGTAAGCGGACGGTTGTCCATGGCAGCCGGCAGCCGGAATCCGTATTTTACCAGATTCTCTTTCCGGGCGTGGTCTCCACCGTACATGGCCCGTATTTGCGGAACACTCACGTGGCTTTCGTCTATTACAATCAGAAAATCTTCGGGGAAGAAGTCGAGCAGACAGTAGGGACGGGTTCCCGGTTCGCGTCCGTCGAAGTAGCGTGAATAATTCTCGATGCCCGAACAGTGTCCCAGTTCGCGGAGCATTTCCATGTCGTAGGTTACCCGTTCGTACAGGCGTTTTGCCTCGTAGCTTTTTCCGTTCTCCTGAAAGTAGTTTACCTGCTTGGTCAGGTCGTCTTCTATCTGATGGATGGCCCTCAGGGTACTTTCCTTGGTGGTCATGAACAGGTTTGCCGGATAGATCTTGTATTCGTCGAATGTGCCCAGCCGGTGCCCGGAGATCGGGTCTACCTCTTCTATCTCGTCTATTTCGTCGTCCCAGAATATCACCCGGAGTACATGGTCGGTGTAGGCCAGGTAGATGTCCACCGTATCACCCTTTACCCGGAAGTTACCGCGGTTCAGTTCTATGTCGTTCCGTACATACAGGCTGTCTACCAGTCTGCGCAGGAAAACATTCCGGTCTATGCGTTTTCCTTTTTTGACGTCGATGACATTGTTGTAGAAGTCAGCCGGGTTTCCCATACCGTAGATACACGATACGGAAGACACAACGATGACATCCTTTCTGCCCGACAGCAGGGAGGAGGTGGCGGCCAGACGCAGCTTGTCTATTTCCTCGTTGATGGCCAGGTCCTTTTCTATATAGGTATCTGTAGAGGGGAGGTATGCTTCCGGCTGGTAATAGTCGTAGTAGGAAACGTAGTATTCCACGGCGTTGTGCGGGAAAAAATTCTTGAATTCTCCGTACAGCTGGGCGGCCAGTGTCTTGTTGTGACTCAGTATCAGTGTCGGTTTGTTGACATTCTGAATCACGTTGGCAATGGTGAATGTCTTGCCGGAGCCGGTTACTCCCAGCAACGTCTGTGCGGGAAGATGGTTCCGTACCCCTTCTGTCAGCTGGGCGATCGCTTCCGGCTGGTCACCCGTCGGTTTATAATCGGATATCAGTTCAAAATTCATAAGGCAAAAGTTTATTGTGTTGTCAAACGGCGCTTTTCAGCCTGTTTCTGAACGGCTGGAATGCAAGTGTGTAAAATTACATAATATTTTCCGGATGTCTATAAATGTGGAAAAATTAATCTTAAAAAACATTGATGTGTTGTATTATTCGTTGGAAAAGAGTAATTTTGCAGAACTATATGAATTGATATGAAAAAGTACATAGTATTGGCCCTCCTTTCCGCCGGAATCTTCTCTTCGTGCGGAGAGTACAATAAGGTGCTGAAAAGCACAGATTACGAGTATAGATACGAAGCTGCCAAGAGCTATTTTGCCAAAGGACAGAATTCGAAGGCTGCCACTATCCTGGAAGAGCTGATTCCCATCATGAAGGGTACTTCCTATGGGGAGGAATCCTTGTACATGCTGGCAATGACGTATTATAACCAGGGAGATTACATTACGGCTTCGCATTACTTCAACACCTATTATACCACTTATCCACGCGGTACCTATACCGAACTGGCACGTTTCCATTGCGGAAAAGCCCTGTATCTGGATACACCGGAGCCCAAACTGGACCAGAGCAGTACGTATAAGGCCATTCAGGAACTTCAGATGTTTATGGAATATTTCCCGCAGAGCGACCGTCGGGACATTGCCCAGAATATGATTTTCGAGCTTCAGGACAAGCTGGTGGAAAAGGAATACTTGTCGGCCAAACTGTATTATGATCTGGGTTCGTATACCGGAAACGCCACATACACCAGTACCGGTAACAACTACCTGGCAGCCATCGTGACGGCACAGAATATCCTGAAAGATTATCCGTATACCAAACTCCGTGAGGATCTTTCCATCCTGATTCTGCGCGCCAAATACGGAATGGCCAAGGAAAGTGTCATCGAGAAGAAAGAAGAACGTATGCGCGAAACGGTAGACGAATATTATGCGTTCAAGAATGAATTCCCCGAAAGCAAGTACAGCAAGGAAGTAGAGGATATTTTCAAGGATGCCAGCAAATACGTGACAACCACCGAAGAAGAATAAAATAATTATATTTTTATATTAAATAAGGAATTATGGATTACAAGAAAACGAATGCTCCTACGACTACTGTTACCCGTGACTTGATGGAACTGTGTGAAGATACTGGTAATATTTATGAAACTGTAGCGATCATTGGCAAACGTGCGAACCAGATTGCAGTGGAAATGAAAAATGATCTTTCCAAGAAACTGCAGGAGTTCGCTTCGTATAACGACAATCTGGAAGAAGTTTTCGAAAACAGAGAACAGATTGAAATCTCACGTTATTACGAAAAATTGCCGAAACCTACGCTGATTGCCACTCAAGAGTATATCGAAGGAAAAGTATATTACCGGAATCCGGCTAAGGAAAAAGAAAAACTGCAATAATCGATGATACAACGTATTCAAACAGTTTACCTGCTGATAGTCGCTATCCTGATGGTGGTGATGATGTCGTTGCCGGTAGGTAACTTTGTAGCTGCCGATTATACGGCTACTGTCTTCGATAACCTGTCGCTGGTAAGTCCTGACGGAACGGTCGATTATGCGCCGTGGGCCATGTTTGCCTTGCTGATGCTGGTTGCGGTTATCGCCCTGGTGACGATTTTTCTGTATAAGAAACGTATGGTTCAGATCCGTCTGACAATTTTCAACATTATCCTGCTGCTGGGATATTACGGCACATTGGTGACTTTTGTCTTCATGCTGAAAGGTGAAAACAGTTTTACTCCGTCATGGACTGTCATTCTGCCGTTTATCTCCATCATTCTGGATTGGCTGGCCATCCGTGCCATCGGTAAGGATGAAATGCTGGTCAGAGCTTACGAAAGACTGCGTTAAAGAAACAGACATCCATTAGTGTGGTCCGCACCGTTGGTGACGGGCAGGACTGCAATGAAATACTCCCGGAAATCTCTTCCTCGTGGAAGGGTGTTTCCGGGAGCTTTATTTTGTACGGACGTTCGTTTTCAGTCATTTATCTGTTCGTTTCAGGTAAAACGTGAAAGCGTTTTTTATCTCTTCCTATATGTTATCGGGTTCCAGCAATATGTTGACAATCGAACTAAAAGAATGCTTACCCTTTCTCATCGCCATTGTTTGCAGCTTCATAGGTGGGGAAATGATCTTCGTTTCCGTAGCAAGGAGGGTAGTATCGTTATCCTTCTTCTACAATCCATCCTTCCATGCCTCTCGTTTCCTTGCTGAAATTCACACCGATTTTGTACAGCTTGCGTGAATCGGTTGCAAAAGGTAGGGCATAGTGCTTGTCATTGATTTGCTGCAAGGCTTCTTTGGCTGTTCCGTCCAGCTTGAATTCCATGACATAGATGTACTTATCTGTTTTCACCACCATGTCGATACGTCCGCTGGAGGTGTGATACTCGGCCTGTGTATAGAAACCGAGTAGCTTGAATACGATGAAGAGTACATTCTGGTAATGCAGTTCCAGGTCGCGTGCCAGTTCGTAGGGACTGTCGGCAAAGAAGCTTTGCAGACGTTTCAGGAACGCTTCCGCATTGCCTTGCCGGACATCCTTCACAAAGTTCATGATTTCGAAGGAGGTATTTCCCGTTTCCAGGTGGGCATAGCGGGGCAGCAGGAACTTGGTGAATCCTTCTTCCACTTCCTTGTTTGGGAATCCCAGGTAATAGGCCTGGAACTCCTTGTCGTAGCCTTTGATGGTCAGGTAGCCGCTCTGGTAGAGGATGGGTACGGGATTGGAATACATGGTGTCTATTCCTCCCAACGAGTCGGCGGAAGCCACTTCTTCGGTCAGTCTGTGCAGGTCATACCGGCTGTGTTTGAGCAGTTCTACCAGGAAGGTTGGCGTACCTGTCTCGAACCAGTAGTTTCCGAATTTCATTTTAGCGAATGTGTTCAGCAGGCTGAACGGGTTGTAAATGTCATCGCTGTCTTCCACGAAGTGATACCCGTCGTAGGTCTTTTTCAGTTCGGTTTTGGTTTTCTGTTCGGTCATTCCGTTCTTCTCTCCCAGTTCGATGATGTCTTCCTTGAAGTCGCGGTAAAGTTCTTCTTCGGTAATGCCGCATATATCGGCAAATCGGTTGTCCATGGAAATATCCATCAGGTTGTTCAGGTCACTGAATACGCTGACCTTGCTGAACTTGGTCACTCCGGTGAGCAGGGCAAACTTGATGTAACGGTCGCAACTCTTCAGTACGCCGTAGAATGCTTTCAACGTGTTTCGGTAGTCGGTAAGCAGCTCCTCGTTGCCGATGGCTTGAAGCATGGGCTTGTCGTATTCATCGATGAGGATCACTACGTTTCGGCCGGTGACGGTGCTGATTTTCTCAATGATATAGGAGAATCGTTCTTCCGGTGAGCGGTCTTTTTTCTCGTCACCATAAGCGGCTTCCCATTTTTCGAGGTGTTGGTTTAAGATTTCATTGAGTGAGAGACGGCTTTCGTATTTCTTGGTGTTCAGGTCCAGGTGCAGGATAGGATATTCGGTCCATTCTTTCTCCAAAGTTTCGATAGCAAGTCCTTCGAACAGTTCTTTCTTTCCTTGGAAGTAAGCTTCCAGGGTAGAAATCAGCAGACTTTTCCCGAAGCGTCGGGGGCGGCTCAGGAAATAATATTGTCCTGATTTTACCAATCGGTAAATCAGCTCTGTCTTGTCAATGTAGCAGTAGTTTCCACTACGTATCTTTTCAAAACTTTGTATGCCTACCGGATAGTTCCTTTTCATAATATACCTGAATTAAGTTGCTGATGAATCTATATCATTGTATATCCTGACTACAAACATACAAAAAATCTTCAAAAAATCTTCGATTTTTATTTCGGTACCATAAAAAACAAATCATCATTACTGATTCCTTATGGGGAAGTGTAAGCCCCGGTGTCTTTTAGGGAGGTGGGTGACTCCTAAATCTTCTTCCGCATCCAACTTCCTTTGCGGATGTAGAAATAGCTGGCAATCCAGATACAGATGGCATATACGTGTTCGGCGGTCCAGCAGAAAGCTACATCGGCCCGGAATCCCAGGATGACCACTCCGATGTATATCAGGTAAAGTGCCAGCGCACCCAGTTCCAGCAGGAAGGCAGCCCGCGTATTCCCTGTGCCTGATACCGACTGGAAATAGATGTTGCCGGGGATGGTTACCAGGTAGGTGGAGCAGAGTACCCAAAGGGTGGGAATGGAGGCCGTAATCAGGTCCGGCAAGTCGGTGTAGATGTGCAGTACCGGACGCGGAAAGAGGGCTATCAGGATGATGACCGGGGCTACGATGTATGTGCAGATCCGTATATGCTGATGGATGAGTGCCTGTACGACCCCCGGATTTCCAGCACCTATCTGGTTGCTTACCAGAGAGCCACAGGTAGAGGCAAAGGCTATGACTGCCATGAACGGCATGCTTGATACACTGCGGATGATGTTGGAGATAGCCAGCGGACGTTCTCCCAGGTGCTCGATGAAGATGAAGAACAGAAACCACGTGGACAGGGAAATAAAGTTCTGTATCATGGTCCACAGGGAAGTATGCATAATTTGTCTCAGTTCGCCGAAACGGACGGATGGTATGCGGTTCAGCCGGTATTTCCGGTAGTCTATCCGGGTAAAGGTGTAGCCGATGAAGAACAGCAGAGAGACCAGCTCGGCCAGTGAGGAACCGATGGCGGCTCCGGCAATTCCTAAAGCGGGAAAGCCGAACTTCCCGAAAATCAGGGTATAGTTGAATACCACGTTCGAGAGCACCATGACTATGGAGTTCAGGGTCAGGGTTTTGGTCTGTGTTGTTCCTACGAAGAACGCACGGAACATGGCTCCCAGGAAAGCAAAGAAGAATCCGTAGACACGCCAGTGGATGTAATCGCCCGCAGCCCGGCGGATATGGTCGGAACTGACCAGCGCTCCCAGAATCTCGTCGGAGAAATACCGCGTCAGGCTGAAAGTCACTGCGGCAAGAAGCAGCAGGAAATAACAGCCCTGGTAGAAGATGGGGCCGATGGCGGTATGGTTCTTTTCTCCGTTGCGTCGGGCAATGAGAATCTGCGACCCGATGGTGAAACCGAATCCGATCATGAAGATGGCCAGGTAATATACACCGGCAATGGCCGACGCCCCCAGTTCCACTTCGCCCACCCGTCCCAGGAAGGCTGTATCGGTAATGCCGATCAGTTGTTCCATGATGAGGCTGATGAGGATGGGGTAGGCTATTTTCCAGATATCCCTGTTGCTGTATCCAGTCTGTGGTTTGGTCAGTGTCATACAGTGACTGGTTTAAAAAAGTGCTTTACTTTTGGCGCTTACTTCTAGTGACTGGTTTAAAAAAGTGCTTTACTTTTGGCGCTTACTTCTTCGATGTCCAGCCGGATGATTTCGGTACGCGAGAATGATTTCTCGGCATACTGCATACCTACAATCTTGTCATTCGGACAGTATTTGCTCAGGAGCAGTGACAGGGCTGAGATACGTTCTGCGTCGTGCAGACCGTGATGGGCGGTACAGCGCAGTACCACACTTTCGTAGGCGGTGGTGAATTTGTTGGGGATGACCTTGGTTCTTCCTACTACGCAGAAAGATACCTGGTGACAGCGGTTGATGCAGTTCAGCTTGCGTCCTATCGGCGCACAGTGAATGTAGATGGAGTTTCCTCTGTCCCATACATAACTTAAGGGGATACCGTAAGCTCCCTGTCCGTCTTCCGACTGCATGGAAAGTATGCCGTATTCTCCTTCTTTCAGGATTTCAAAAGCCCGTTTCTCATCCAAGGTACGGTCTTGTCTTCTGATGTTTTCGTTATTGAATCTCATAAGTGTCGTTTTTCTGTTTTCGGAAGCAAAGATACAACAAATAGTCCAATCTGCCGAATGGTTTGGTACAGAGTCTGCAAGAATGTACAAATGGAGCAGGCCTGGATAAGAAACAGGCGCAGTGTATCGTTTACACCGCGCCTGCCGTAATCTCTCCTGTATTCGAGAGAAGGGTTATTCGCTCTTGATGCTCACTACCGGATTCTCGTTGGCGATGCGCCATGCCTTGCAGACTACTACTGTTACTATCAGCATTAACAGCAGGAGGGCAAGAAGTGCATACCACAAGGGAGAGAGCAATTGGCTGTCGGCAAACTGCTGCATCCACTGGCCGGAGACATACCAGGCAGATGCCATACCTGCCGCTACTGCTACGACAGCTATCTTCAGGATATCTATCGAAAGCATACCCAGGATGTTGCCGGCTTCGGCACCGTTTACTTTGCGGATGGCTATTTCCTTGCTCCGACGCTGGGTTTCGTCACTGACATAACCGATAAGTCCCATCAGTACAATCAGGATGATGCAGCCGGTAGTAACCCATACCGTATTGCGGAAAGCGGAAACACTGGCATTCTGTTCCTGACGGATTTCCTGGTAGGTGGTAAATTCCAGGGCCAGATCGGGGTAAGTGGACTTGACGAAGTCGTTGAGCTTTTTCAGATTATCTTCCACCGGATTTTTCAGACGGATGTTGAAAGTACGTACACGGTCATTCAGAATGAAAGCCGTGCAAGTCTGGCTTTCGAAGAATCCCATGTTGCGTACGTCCTCCACTACTCCTGTTACTACGGGCTGCTCTTCCAGCCTGGCCCAAGAGGGATCGATGGGCAGCTTGCGACCAATGGCGGTATCGCCCCACTTCAACGTCTCTACCGTGGTGCGGCCCACGACGGCTTCACCCCGATGCTGTGGCCAATGGCCTTCGAGCAGGGTCATGCCCGTCACCTGCGGCATCTCCTTATCCATCAGTGTGAAGTGCAGGGGACAGATGAAGTTGCCCTGGCTGTCGGTCAGGCGATTGGTACTGTAGTGGGCCAGCAGACTGGTGCCACTGCCCGCTATGGCTTCCACGTAGGGTTCACGGCGGATGGCATCGGCTACGCCGTTGGCCCGCTTGATGTTACCCGTTACTGTTCCTACAGCCAGTCCTTCGGAACGGAAACCTACGTTGCGGTTCATCAGGTCGTGATATTGCCATACGGTAGTCAGCAGCAGCCCGCCGATAAAGGACATACCGATGAACTGTACGAACAGCAGACCGCGTTTCCACGAACGCTTGCCGTCTGTGTAACGGCGGAATACCTGGGTTACGGGAATCCGGGCATAGATACGTCCTGGCACTACACCGGCCACAATGAAAAGCAACAGTACTGTTCCCAAAGGAATGTAGAGTGTCTGTCCTGTGAAAAGATCGGACAGACTGCTTCCCAACAGTTCTTCCACTTGTTCGCGCAACAGCCATAACAAAATCCCTCCGCAGAGGATGGAGGCCACTACCAGCAGCCCTGTTTCCCAAAGGAACATGGAAAGGATGTGCCAGCCGTCGGCACCGCAGCATTTATGTACGCCTATCATTTTTGCACGTCGGCTCATGGTAGCTACGGCACGCAGCACGTAGTTCAGGACAGAGACAAAGAAAATGGAGAAGCCCAATACACCGAGGATGACCAGTCGTCGTGTACTGTCAGGGAAAGAACGGTAGACTTTATATAAAGGCAAGATGCTGTACTCGGTCACTACATCGTCTCCCAAGTGTGTGTCGGTATATTGCTCTACGGCTTTCTGGATGCGGCTGTTCATGGTAGCTACGTCGGCAGCCTGCTTCAGGCGGAACAGGACGCCGTAGAGATTGTTCGTCCCCCATGTGCCTGCCCCGAAGGACCAGTCCATGGCAGCCATGGAGAGTAGCAGGTCGTGGGGCATGATGCTGTTGCCGGGTATATCGGCATAGACACCCCGGATGGTAACGTTGAATAGCTTTTCTATGGAAAGTTCTTTGCCTATGGGATTTTCATCGCCGTAGAGTTCGCGGGCTTTTCGCTGCGAGATAAAGGCATTGCCCTGTACTCCCAAATCTTTTGGGGTACCCTGTAGCAGTTGCAGGCCGGTGGTCTGGAAGTAAGCCGTATCGGCGAAAAGGGTTTGTATGTCTTCCAGTTTCTTGTCGTCTTTGTAGATGGTCGGTTGCCAGAAATTGGATGTCAGACAGGCACTCTTTATCAGTCCCGGGAAGGCCTCACTGAGGTCGGCGGCTGCCGGACGGTAGGTACCGTATTTGTATTCGCGGTCAGGCACTCCCTGGCGTACTTCCCTCATGCGTAACATGACCAATGCTTCGGGATTCGGATAGAAACGGTCGAAGCTCAGTTCGTAGACTATCTGTGCAAAGAGCAGTACGCCCATCACCAGCCCCAATGTGAGAGATATCAGTTTCTCCAGGGTGCCACCATGGCCGCGAAGTAAGGTCTGTAAAGTATAATATAGTTGTCTCATGTCCTCGGTTTATAGATTGATGTTGCTTGAAACGATGCTTCCGTCGAACAGATGTACGGTGCGGTGGGCGAACGATGCGTCGTGCTGTGAGTGTGTCACCATGATGACGGTAGTTCCTTCCTTGTTCAGTTCGGTCAGCAGATTCATCACTTCGGCTCCGTTCTTCGAGTCGAGGTTACCGGTCGGTTCGTCGGCCAGAATCAGTTTTGGGTTTGTCACTACGGCACGGGCGATGGCCACACGTTGCTGCTGTCCGCCGGAGAGCTGCTGGGGAAAATGTTTGGCGCGGTGGCTGATGTTCATGCGTTTCAGTATTCCCTGTACCCGCTGTTTCCGCTCTGCAGCCTTGCATCCGAGATAAGTCAATGGTAACTCTACGTTCTCGAAGACATTGAGTTCGTCTATCAGGTTGAAACTCTGGAAGACGAAGCCTATCTTGCCCTTGCGTACACGGGTACGGTCTTTCTCGTGCAAGTTGGCCACTTCTTGTCCGAACAGTTTGTAGCTGCCTTCGGTAGGATTGTCCAGCAGTCCCAGAATGTTCAGCAGGGTAGACTTCCCACATCCCGAAGGGCCCATGATGGCTACGAATTCCCCTTCGTTTACCTGAAGGTTTACTTGGTTCAATGCTACGGTTTCCACTTCCGAGGTACGGAAGACTTTGCTAAGGTTGTTGATTTCAATCATGGTTCAATGTATTTAGATTATTATTTATTCGCTTTTGATACTCTTTACCGGATTTTCGTTGGCGATGCGCCACGCCTTTATCAGTACGCAGGAGATGATGACTGCCAGTACGGCCAGTCCGATTCCCAGGTAGGCGGCAACCGACATCGATACTTGGGCGGTGAATGCGTTTATCCATAAGTTGTTGACATATCCGGACAAGGCTATACCTATGATTACAGCCGGGATGGCTACCCAAAGGACATCGTTCCCCAACAGGCGGAGGATGTCCGAGGCTTCGGCACCGTTTACTTTGCGGATGGCTATCTCTTTGCTTCGGCGCTGTACCTCATCGGTTGTGTAACCCAGCAGTCCCATGAGCATGATGAAGAACATGACCACTCCGGCTACTACGGTGGCATTGCGGAATACCCGGACAGGGTTGTATATGGTTCTCATGCTTTCTTCCATGGAAGTAAAGTCGATGGTCTTGTCCGGGAAAGCTTTTGCGGCATCTTCTGTTAGGCGTTGCAGGTTCTCGGCGAAAGGTTCTTTCAGCAGAAAATGAAGTTCGTTGTTGAAACGCCGTGTATTGAAGCCGATGTAGGGCATAGGTTCTGCATAAAAACCGTTTATCTGGAAATCTTTCACTACGCCACATACGGTAATGTTGTCTCCCAGGGTGTGTACTATGCGTCCTATGGCTTCTTTGTCCCATTTCATCAGGTCCACAAACGTCTCATTGATAACAGCCTCATTGTAATCACGTGGTAGTCGGCCTTCCTTCAGTTGGATGCCCATCAGGTCGTAATAGTTGTCCATGCAGGCATCGAAGCGGGCGGAGAAGAGAGCTTCACCGTTCTCACCGTTGATGAAACAGCCGCTGTACCCGTCCAGCGGATTGCCGTAAGCGGAAGAAACATTTGCTATGTAGGGAAGGGAGCGAAAGAAATTATAGGCATTGTCTGATTCCTCTGCCGAGTTGAAATACTGGTATGTACAGGCTATCCGCTCGGTCTTGAACCCCATGTCCTTGCTCATGACATAGTGGTATTGCATCATGACCATGCACATCAGTCCGCAGATAAAGGCAACACCTGCAAACTGGATGAACAGCAGCGGCCGTTTCCATCCTTTTTTACCTTCGGTATATCGACGGAACACTTGGGTAACAGGAATGTGGGCAAACAATCTGCCCGGCAGTACACCGCCTACCAGTAATAATAAAGCTACTGTAGCGGCCGGTACCCATAGACGACTTCCATCGAAAAGATTCGTCAGTTTGGTGGAGGCGGTATCTTCCACAAAATCGCGGAAACCTATTAACAGCAGCACCATTACGAGGAGAGCCAGGATGATGACGGCGCAGGTCTCCAGCATGAACATGCCAAAGATTCCGCTTCCACTGGCCCCGCTGCATTTGTGTACGCCTACCATCTTGGCCCTTCGGCTTAATGAAGAGATGGAAACCAGGGCATAGTTGAGGGCTGTAATGAAGAGGATGGAAAGTCCCAGGGTCATCATGATGGTATACATCCGTTTCACATCATCCTGTTCGCGGAAGGTATCGCGCAAGGGTTTGACATAAGCGGTATAGCTCCAACTGTCCCGGGCGGGCAGGTATTTTTCTGCCATTTTTTTCATCCGGTTATTGAGGGCTTCTACATCTACTTCTGGACGCAGACGTACATATTGATAATAGGAATCTCCACCGTCCCAGGAGTAGTTTTGTTGTGTGGCAGCCCAGGCCGGAGGCATGGAAATGACGGCATCGGCTTTTACAGTGGTATTGTCCGGTATATCGGCGTAGGTCCCGCGTACGGTAAGTTCCCGTTCGTGGTTGTAGCTGATGACTTTGCCGATGGGATTTTCTCCACTGAACATCCGTTCGGCGAGGCTCTTGCTCAGGTAGATGACATTGGGCTGCTGGAGGTCCTGTACCGGATTTCCGCTCAATACTTCAATGCCCATGGTCTGGAAGAACAGGGAATCGGCGCAAATTTTCTTTTCGTTGAAACGGACATTGCCGTAGTAGAGAGGCCATGAAGCCAGGTAATAATTGGTGCAGGTGGCGCTTTCTACTTCCTTCGGGAAGCTTTCAAGAATAACTCCGGCCAGAGGTCCCATGTTCATGGTTTGCGGTTCGGGGTTTTCACCTTCCATGAGGAATATGGACCATACCTGATAGATGCGGTTGTAGTCGCGGAAGCAGGTATCGTAACTTTGTTCGTAGGCTACCCGGGCAAAGAGCAGGATGCTCATGCCGAGTCCCAAGGCAAGGGATATCACTTTAAAAGGAATGCTTCCCTTTCCGTGAATCAGGGTCTGGATAACGTAGTAAATCTGTTTCATGTGTTTATGGGTTCAGTTTTTTCGTATTTTTTTATCTTTCCAACTTCCAATAGTCCATTAAAAATTCATCATATCAGCTAAGCGGCTTCTGCCACTATGCCAAAGAGTTCTTTGATAAAAGTTCTGTTCGGATGTGTATTTGCGTAGTACATCGTGATACCACCCCATTTGAGTGTAATTTATCTTTCTTGGCAATATCATATACAAAATTATAGTTTGAATTAATGTTGTTATAAAATTTTAAAGCAACAATACTAAAAACAGTTTTAATGTATCCATAGCAATCTTTTATTTTTCGAGGCAAAAATAGAAGTTGCCGGTTTCTTAACCAACAATTAAATTACGTAAAATTACGCATATTCCGCACAATGAGGTGAAGAACGGGTTTCTGACCGTCCTGGCAACGTCATACCTGAAGTCTGCAGAAGAAACGGGTACCATTGGAAAATGGAAGACGGTCTGACAGGTAATACAGTACAACGGATATTATAGCCGTATGTGTCCTTATCATCTAGCTTTCAGAATGGCACTGTTGATGTTTCGATCCACATCATTATAACTTCGGTTTGTCTTCTTCCCAAAATCGAATGTATAAGCTAATTTAATGTAGGCAGTCTGCTGGAAAGTTCGAGAAGTCAAACTGTTTTTGTATTGATAAACGTTTTGTGTCATTTCATATATCTGTTCGTTTTTACTTGTAAATGGACTTTCCGTTCCGACTTCGGCATACAAATTTTTGTGATGATAAGAGATTGACAAGCCATAGCGTGCAGGCATTGTTGTCTTTACCAAATCTATACTCATCTGCTTTTCCTTACTCTTTCCATATAAGCTGAAAGCAAAGTCTTTTAAATAATAATCAACTTGTGCTTTAGCTGATAAAGAATTGAATTTCTCATATAAATCTCCCCGGCAATTCAAATTCATCCATGACCCATCCAATTTAAGACGAAGATTATTTGTTACTTTATAAGAGAGGGATAGATAAGCATTCCAAATATTAGCATTGTTGTTGCATGAATAACTTTGCACCAACTTCTGGTTTTCCTCATAGAATAGAGACGTTGTTACCCCTTTACCTCTGAGATAGTTTACCATACTTTGTAGATTGAAACGACCGGCTTGTAATCCGTAAATTAGTCCTGTTGCATAAAGTTTTGCTGGAGTTAAAGTAGGATTCCCTCGTTTTATCATTAACGAATCAACGAACTGAGTTGTATTATTCATTGTACTGATACTTGGGAATGTATTACCAATATTTCCTGTCCATTGTAATTGTTGGTTATTAGCAAGACGATAGATTAAACGGGCACGCAAACGGGGAGAGAATTGTTTGACTCGTTCCGCTCCGTGAAGTTTATATTGCAGATTAGAGAATCCTGGTGCTGCTTTCAATGTGAATTTCTTCCCTATCTGATGGCTATATTCCACGAAGAAGATTGTTTCTCCCGTCCATAAATGCTGCCAGGTATTGTTACTCCCTGAGTAACTGGACATACTGATATTGTGAAAATGGAACAATTGCCCGCTCAAAGAATTCTGGTGCCTAAATTTGATACCATAATTTATGTTTCCAAACAAAGCATATAAATCTTCGTCTGTTCGGGTAAAGGTTTTATAATTATTCTCTTGATAAGAATAGGTATAATCATTGTTGGTATAAGTTCCCGTAAATGTAGCCTCAATAAACTGGTCATGTTTGAGGTTAAAATAACCGTATAAATTCAAATTCGGTTTTAACCCCCTCTGTGTCTCTTGCGTTTCTGATTCCTGTATTATAGGATTAGCTCCCTCGTATTCCAAGCGATTCCGATTGTAATTATCAGGCTCATCGTCTCGGACAAATGACAACTTCCCGACCAACGTTCGCTTGTCATTCCGGTTTTCTACATTTAATTGTACATATTGGTTGTTCGTTTTTACATTCCCATCGAGTGTGGATGTTAAACGTCTGATATCTTGTTCCGCGAAGTGAAATAGTTCTTCTCCCTCTGTATTTATCCCATCATATCTTCTATGTTGCTATCCAAATAATTGGATAATATTTGTTTTAAATTAACTATTCTAT
>ENA-ORSF01000042-ORSF01000042.1-human-gut-metagenome-genome-assembly--contig:-NODE-42-length-68912-cov-4.2788_pt1 | contig 68912 bp, 72 predicted proteins | sample MGYA00242188_ERZ509155 | MGnify/ENA primary metagenome ERZ509155 (study PRJEB26280, sample SAMEA2338656) | human gut metagenome | biome: human gut; feature: human-associated habitat; material: faeces...
GCCTTATCATTTGCAGCTACAGCAGCCTCAACCTTCTTGATTGCTGTCTTAACTTCACTTCTGATAGATTTGTTTCTTGCAGCTCTTGTCTCTGTTACTAAAATTCTCTTCTTAGCAGATTTAATGTTAGCCAATCTGTACACCTCCATATCAAACTGTAATTTGTTTCCTGCGGTGAAACAGACACGGACGCTTCATCGCAAACATACTAGAATATAATATGTCAAGCTGTCCCTTCTGTCAAGATGTAATTGAAAAAAAGTTGTAAAAGTCTGCCAATATGTATATAATGTAGACATGAAAACGATTGATAACGACATCAAAACAGGACAATTCAAACAGATTTATCTGTTATACGGAGAAGAACAGTATCTGATCCGCCAGTACCGGGACAAATTAAAGCATGCACTGGCAGCCGATGATGATACCATGAACTTTTCTGCTTTCTCCGGCAGCGACATCAACCAGAAAGAGATCATCGATCTGGCAGAGACACTGCCTTTTTTTGCCGACCGCAGACTCATTCTAATCGAAGACAGCGGTCTGTTTAAAAAAAGTGCCGAAGAACTTGCCGATTACATGTCTTTCATTCCGGAAACCACTTATTTTGTCTTTGCGGAAAAAGAAATAGACAAGAAAACAAAGATGTACAAGCAGGTGAAAAAAAACGGAAGCATCGTGGAATTTCCGCGTCAGAATGAGACGACTCTCTCCCGCTGGATCGAGGGAAGAATCCGCAGAAACGGAAAAAATATTACAAGAGATGCCTATGCGCTCTTTATCCGTAAAATCGGTGATGACATGGAAAATATCGACAAAGAGCTGGAAAAACTTCTCTGCTACACGCTGGAAAAAGACTATATTGATATCTCCGATGTGGAAGCCATCACCACCGAACAGACCGAGAATAAAATCTTTGACATGATTGACGCAGTGGCACTGCACCAGCAGAAAAAGGCACTGGATCTTTATTATGATCTTCTTGCTCTCAAAGAAGCTCCGATGCGTATTCTTTTTCTGCTTTCCAGCCAGTTTCAGCGTCTGATGATTGTCAAATCCATGACCAATCAGGGATTTGGCAACAAAGAAATTGCTTTAAAAGCCGGCTGCCCGGAGTGGGCAGTCCGCAAATACCAGTCGCAGAGCCGTGCTTTTTCCATGGATCAGCTCAAACAGGCGATCCGCGATGGTGTGGAATACGAAACTGCAGTAAAAACCGGATGACCAGATGGCCGTTGAACTGTTTCTGGTACAGTACAGTGCCGGAAAATAATTTTCTCTATTTCACATAAGTTTCGCACACCAGCTTATTTTCGATGACGCGCACCCGTATCCGTCCACCTTCGATGGTGCAAAAAAATCTGCTGCCGCTCTCTTTGATCCTTTGTACGGCATCCGGGCTCGGATGTCCGTAACGATTATCCTTTCCGGCTGAAGCAACCGTAATTTCCGGCCGGATACACTTCAATAACGCTTCTGCGTTCGCATAGCGCGATCCATGATGATCCGCCTTAAAAACCAAAACCTTATCCCATTTTCTGCGCCGGAGCAGCTGCTCTTCCACATCTGTGGAGATATCTCCACCAAACAGAGCGCTTATATCCCCCTCTTCAAATTGCAGTACCAGACACAGATCATTGACATCCTCCGCTTTATCCGAAGCTTTGGGATACAGACAGCGCATGGCTGCACGTTTGCTTCTTACCGTATCCCCCGCCTGCATATAAAGCACTTTCGTTCCATGGCTGCGGGCCAGTTCTGCCAGCTCTTTTGTCTTTGCTTCTTTTTCCACTGCTTTTGCAAACACCAGATACTCCACACGGTATCCGGACACAAGAACCTCCTTAAGACCGGACACATGATCGGTATCCGTATGACTGACAAACCAGTAAGAAATCTCTGACACTCCTTTTGCCTTTAAAAACGGCAGAATCCGGTACTTTCCCACCTGTTTCACATCGGTGCTCCCACCATCAATAAACATGGAAGTCCCGCCGCCCGTGCACAGATAAATACCGTCTCCCTGTCCCACATCAAGGAAATCAATCTCAAACGATTTCTTCTGTGGAAAAAGAAGAAAAAGCAGAAGAAACGCAATAAAACAGGAAAAAACTATGCCCTGCAGACGTTTCTTTCTTCGGCTTACACACAGATCTGCCGTTTCCCTGCAGTCTTTATGCTTTTCATTTCTGCGTGCACAGGCATAGATCGCCAAAAGAAACACTCCAAGCCCCAGGTAATACCAAAAGATCCGCATATGCGCAGGTTTCCCTGTGATCCTCTGCGCACCCGGAATCTTTAAGGAAACCTCACACAGAAACCGGTAACTGTCGAGCATCCAGCCACAGGGCGCAAACAGAACACGCCCCGCAGGCAAAAACGCCATCCCCACAATCACCCCAAGCACAGTAAGCCCCAGTAATCCGTTGACCACCGCAAGTACAAACAGGTTTATCAGCATCGCGTACACGGGAATTTCATAATAAGAATATGCGACCAGCGGGATGGTAAACAACTGGATTGCAAAACTTACCAGAATTCCTTCTTTTTGTCTTGAGAAAAATGTTTTTTTGATGGTTTCCTCTCCGGCCTGCTGTCTGCGTTTCCATGAATGTTCCCATTCCAGCAGTACATTGGCTCCCACTCCGATGGCAATCACCGCCATCACGGAAAACACAAATCCGGAATACGATAGCAGAAACGGATTTTTCCACAAAAGTACGAGCACAACAATTCCAAGCGCATTTAACATGTCATAGGCATATCCTGTCACATCCGCAAACAAATAAATCAGACACATGCCCACCGCCCGCTGTGTAGATACCCCGTTTCCGCTTAAAACCGCATAGGAAATCAAAAAAACGGTCGTTGCCAGCGCTGCTGTCACATACTGGGTATGCAGTCGTTTCCGCAGCAGGCGGTACAGTCCCATCCCCAGAAGGGAAATATGAAGTCCCGTCTGGGGTTTTACCCTGTATAAAATAGATGGCATTACTTCATATATAAAGGGATTTTTCCTTACCCCCAAAACCTAGCAATCGTAGGGGGATACAAGTATCCCCCGTTTAACCCTCGAAATCACTATATTTTCTAACTTTTTGGAAGTGGTATCATCACGCATAATATGTAAAAAAGATACCCAGATATGTTGGTTGATGTGAATTTGTCGTTACAATGCTATCAGAACATTTTGGACTATCTATGAATTATTTGTAACAAAAAATAGCACGGCTGTCAATTCATAAGCCATACTATTTTTCGATAGTCTACTTACTATTTATTTTCATTTCTTTCGCACAAGCTCATACAAGCCTTAAATTTCAAAAGAATTCTATTGAAATCTTCCTCTGAATAAGCCCCTTTTCCATATGGAGTTGCTTCAAACAATTGACTTTCTCGTTCTTTCACACGTTTGCAAATACTGTCAAAAGCAAAAAACAAACTCATTTGCGAATATTGAAAAACCTTAAACCAGCCTTCCTTATTTGATTTTCCCAAATCAAATACAAATACCTGATCTGTTGGGTATCCCTCGGCAGCTTGTCTTCTATATAATTTTGTTGTACTAATATCCGAATGTTCAAATTTACTGCCTTCATTATATAAGGTAATATACATTCCAAATAAAATCGGATCCTGTTTGGCCAGTTCTGCAATGCTCTTTGGACTTTCTCCCAGATTCTCCCTTTTCAATATTTTTCGAATTTCCTTGCTGCCTCTATTTAGTTTAGTAATTGTTTCTTCGCCTTTGAATCTCTCATCTAATGTATCACCAAAATCCCGTATCATTTTTTTCAGATTTTGATTTGACCTGAGTTGGTTAATATCTGGTTGATAGAAAAATTCTTTGAGTCTTGTATTATCTCCTTCTTCAGCTTCGCATAAATACTTTATCCATAAAGTATTATTAAACTGGCTTCTTGCCAAAAGGTAAGCTTCCTGTTCCATTCCGTTTTCCAAAAGCAAAATGCAACTATCGCACAAATTCACCTGTTTAGCCATCAAAGAAAGCACTTCTCTATACCAAGAATACTCATCTATCAAAATGATAGGCTGTCCTTCTTTAATTACATATTTAGCAATATCTTCCGTAATCTCTTTTAACAAATCCGTTAGTTCTGGTGCATGACTTCCATTCATATCCGCATACCTCCATTCCATTTTAAATCAGCAGTTTCTTTTTATATATTATACCAAAAATGGTGTAACTATCCAATCACAGCCACACCATTTTTTCTTTATTGGTTATTTTCTTTCTTTGCAAAGAATGCTCCATAACTAAACATCTTCATGCTCTGGTATCTGCCCATATCCAGCAGATTGTTTATTATGATTTCCACGTCCCTGTCCTCACCGGACTGCCCGTGCAGTCTCTGGCATATCCTTCCATAAGCTGCAAGCATTTCACTGTAGAGTTTTTCACAGTATCTGCCTTCTTCAAATTCATTCTCTACCACACTGCTTTCCTCACAATCAAATTTATCCAGATCATAATGTCCGTTCATCAGATCGTAGATCATTGTTTTGAATTCCTCATCCTGTACTCTCATATACATCCTCATCACTTTCCGTGGTCATAAGAATGCATAGAAAAAGGGAAGCCAGTCTTGTCAGATACAATCAAACTGCTTCCCCTTACTTCTTCAGCGTCCTTACGAAGTTCATCAGTATTCTGCGTTCATCCGCATTTAAGTCATCCCATATCTCCAATAATTCACCTTGCTCATCCGTCAGGTCAGGCCGCATACCATCTCCGGCAAAGAACTGTGCGATTGAAATTCCGAATGCATCACAGATCCTTTCCAGGGTCGGTACTGTAGGTATGCTCTTCTTATTCATTATATTTGCCAACGCTGTCTGCGACATATCCGTGAGCTGTGCAAGTCTGTATTTAGAGACTTTATGCTTGCTGCATAATTCTTTTACCCTCTTTGGTATGTACTCCTCTGTACGCAAGTAAATTACACCTCTCTTCTATCTGTACGATATACATATTGTAACCGTTACGCAGAAGAATTATTAGAACCATATTTCTTTCGTAATTTACTCTAGTGTAGTGGAGTATCTGGATAAAAAAATATGAACGGCAGGTTTATGCAGTTCAGTTTTGTATCATGACAGAACCTTGATTTACCTTGTTTCCATCATTCTTATATCGTCTTGTTCCAGTTATAAGCATACCATCTGCATCCGTATCCTTCAATAAAAATCGTTCGACATATTTCGCACTTTCCTATCCCGTGTTTTCCTTTTACTCCATTACGCTTTATTAAATTACACAACTTTTTTGCACTCATTGATAGATAATTTACCTTGCGTAAGAAAAAGAAAACAGGAGGTACAATCTATGAATCAGACGCAGATATCTGTCAATCACAGGCAGATAGGATACCGTATTAAGGAAGTAAGGGAGCAGAATCATATTTCACAGGCACAGCTTGCGGAAATGACTGACCTTTCCGTCTCCTACATAAGCCACATTGAAAATGCAAAAAGGAAAGCAAGCCTGGAATCTGTCATCCGTATCGTGAATGCCCTCGGAATTACCGTGGATGAACTGCTTGCCGGAGTGCAGATGAACAATACTGCTGCATACCAGACAGACATCGATATGCTCATGGAAGACTGCTCGGAAAATGAGAAAAGATTCATCTATGAACTTATAAAGGCAAGCCTTGAAGCCATGCACAAAAACGGCTGGGAGCTTGTTTCCAGTGACAGGCACAGATAAAGGCACACTATTTTCACACAAATAAATTTTCTTTGAAATAGACTATAGGGATATGGCTGTCCGTATAGTCTATTTTATTTCAGCATGAAAATTTTATAATAAAATCCAGCACAGAAATAAAGGTGGTAAGTCATGAACGAAAACGAGCAGAAAGCCGGCTCAGTTGCCGACCAGAAAAGTAAGATAAGGGAACGTTATAAAGGTATCGACCCGGATGAACTTGACGTGATCCCTGCCCTTCCGCAGGAAGATATATTTGCAGTGGAAAATGAACAGCGTGTTGCCGTATATGCAAGGGTGTCAACGGATGATCCGAGACAAACATCCTCATATGAACTGCAGAAGAACCATTACCATGATGTCATCAGTAAGAGTCCGAACTGGAAACTGGTGCAGATCTATGCGGATGAAGGCATCTCCGGCACCTCACTCCAGCACCGTGACCAGTTCAAGCTGATGATCGAAGACTGCAAAAAAGGTCAGATAGATCTCATCGTGACCAAAAGCGTATCACGTTTTGCCAGGAATGTGGTGGACTGCATCGGTTATGTCAGGGAGCTTCTCGCACTCCCCCATCCTGTCGGTGTTTTCTTTGAAACAGAAAGGCTCAACACCTTTGACCCCAAAAGTGAGATGGTGCTTTCCTTCATGGCCACACTTGCACAGGAAGAAAGCCATACCAAGAGTGAGATCATGAATGCATCCATTGAGATGCGTTTCCGCAGGGGGATCTTCCTTACACCGATACTCCTTGGGTATGACCATGATGAAGACGGAAACCTTATCATTAATGAAGGGGAAGCAAAGATCGTAAAACTCATATTTATGATGTACTTAAACGGATGCACCTGTCAGGAGATTGCCGATACCCTGACGGAACTCGGCTGTGAGACCAAAAAGGGGAACACCGTATGGTCTCCCGGTTCCATCCTTCAGATACTGCAGAATGAAAGACACTGCGGTGATGTCCTTGCACATAAGACCTACACTCCGAACTACCTCAACCACAAATCAAAGAAGAATATGCAGAACCGTCCCCAGTACCGGAAGCGCGACCATCACGAAGCCATCGTATCAAGGGATGACTTTATTGCGGTCCAGAGACTGATCAGCAATGCCAAGTATGGGAACAAAGGGATTCTTCCGCAGCTGAAGGTCATTCCGGGAGGTGTCCTGAAAGGGTTTGTATCCATCAACCCCAGATGGGCGGGATTTAAGGAAACGGATTACATGAATGCATCTTCCAGTGTTTATGACGGCACGGAACAGTCCGGCCCGTCTTCCGGTCATGTGGAAGTAAAATCCGGTGAATTTGACCTGCGTGGATATGAGATTGCACGCTCACAGTTTTTTGACAGCACGGACCGTATAACCGTTACCTTCAGCCAGGGAGATATCCGCTTTTCCGCTCCTGCCGTCCGCAAACTTGACAGCACGCTTGTGGAACTGCTCATACATCCAAAGAAACTGGTCTTTGCCGTAAGGAATGCGGGGAAAGACTGCCGGAATGCCATGCAGTGGTCTAAAAAGAAAGACGGCAAAAACTCTCCACGTGAGATCAGCGGGACTGCATTTCTTCCCACGCTCTATTCCCTCCTCGGCTGGAACGATGACTGCCGTTACCGCATTACGGGGGTAAAGCGTGGCAGCGGGAATGATGCCGTACTGCTCTTCAACCTTTCCGAACCGGAGATATTCATCCCCAATGACATGGTAGGTGCACCGGATGCGGATCCGGCCGTAAAGCCCTTTACGGATAACCAGCAGAGAAATGTCCGAGCCTATCCGCCTGACTGGGCAGACACATTCGGGAGCAATTATTACAGCCACGCACAGGCAGAGGAACTTGCCGGATTCACCGGACGTAAAGACCCGGATACCTCCCATGCCCCGGTAACATACAACGACACTGATATACAGGTCACCAGTAAAAATGACATCGAAAAGAATATTAAACAGATCATGTCAGATATGAAGGAGAACACAGATGAACATACAGACAAACGATGAAAAGAATACCATTCCCGTGACCGAGGATGATGATTTCAGCTATGACGGGTATCAGGTCGTCCGAGGCGAGTTCTTTGCCCATACCTATGAACCGTCCTTTACTTTTAATTCCAGCAAGGTATCCGTAAACACCGCCTGCATAAAAAAGCTCCCGGATACGGATTTCGTGCAGATACTCGTAAACCCGGATGAAAAGAAACTGGCGGTGCGTCCATGTCAGGAGGATGAGAAGGATTCCTTCCGGTGGTGTTCCGCAACGGCAAAACGCTCTCCCCGACAGATCACCTGCCGTATCTTTTTTGCCAAGGTCGTGTCGCTTATGGGATGGAATTCATCCTACCGCTATAAACTGCTTGGGAAGCTGATACGGTCAGACAATGAACTGCTCTTTGTCTTTGACCTCACCACGCCTGAGATCTTCGTGCGTGAGGAGAAGGAAGACGGAAAGATAAAAGCGTCCCGCACGCCAAGCTATCCGGAAGAATGGCAGAACCAGTTCGGTGTGCCTGTCGAGGAACACCAGAGCAGTTTACAGGTCAACATGTTTGACGGTTATGCGGTGTTCGGCATCTCCGAAAACAACACCGCTGAACCGGAAGAAGAAACAACAGAACATCCAGAAAAGGAGGAACAGCATTATGAACAGAGAAACCTCTTTGAAGCCGGTCCTATGCATTGACTTAAAGAAAAACAGGATACGCATACACAAGCTCACGCTCCATATGCTCGGTGACCCGGAGTATATCCAGCTGCTTGTAAACCCACAGGACAGCATGATCGCCATAAGGAAAAGTGTGCGTAAGGATTACCTTGCCCACCGTGTACGCTACAGTAAAGCCGACAGCCGTTACTGTTACGAATTATACAGTACGGAACTTTTACAGGCATTACGGCATACGGGCATATATCTGGAGGATAACCGCAGCTACCGTATCTACGGTGCACTGAATCCAAAAGAATGCCTTGCCAGCTTTTCCATGAATGAATGCGTGCTTGTAGATGATATGACCCGAACGGAGGAATCAGTATGAACAACAGACCATTCCCGGAACTTCAGACGGATCCGGAATTTGATGAGCTGATACAGCCAAGGGAAGAAAAGTACCTGGAACAACTCGAAGAAAACATCTTTGACCACGGATGCCTGGAGCCTGTATGTGTATGGAACGGTATCATACTTGACGGCCGTCTGCGGTATAAGATCTGTACGAAATGGGATATCCATTTCAACATCCGGTGCATCACGTTTGAAAGCCGTGATAAGGCAGTCTCTTTTATCTGCCATGAACAGCTCAAACGTACAGACCTTACCGGGGAATACAAAAAATACCTGATAGGCAGACTGTTCCGTGCGGACATGAATACTGCCAGTGATGAATTCATGAAAAAACATCCTGACACGGAACTGAATGCAGACGGACAGGTGTCACAGAAATATGTCCGTAAGACAGATATTGCCACCATCATAGGCAATGAATTTAATTTTGGTTTTTCCACCGTGACAAAATATGATATTTATGCCCGTGCGGTCGATGACCTGAAACGGAAAAGCCCGGAGATCGCAGAAAAGATATTAAACGGGAAACTCCGTGTATCCCATGAAAATATCATAGAACTCTCCCGTCTTCCCATTGAGGATATCAACGGACTGAAAAGGCTCTTGGACAGCGGATCTATAGACCGCATCGGATACTCCCAGCTCCGGCACGAACTCAGATGGCAGAGGCTTCCCACCGGAAAACCGGACTCAAGAAGGATAAAACGGGAAAAGGAAAGTGCCGAAGCCGGAATTAAGCAGATGCCCGCCACTGACCCGGATGCGGAACTCGAAAGCCTTAAATTTACGATACCTTCATGGTCAAAGACCATATCAAGGACCATGGAACTTACAGATTTTCCTTCCACCTCAGTTAATGCAAGGCGTGAAGTGAAGATGCAGCTGTTAAACCTAACAAGAAAAATAACCAGACTGCTTTCGCAGCTTGAGGAGGATGATCCAGATGACAGAAGAACAGACAGCCGGACAAATGCCACAGGCCATTGACCTGATGCAGTTCGTCCCAAAAGTACACTTTGAACAGATCCCTATCAGGAATCTCGTATCCAACCAGGAATACCAGCGCAACCTCTCACAGCACCATGTCCAGCGTGCTGCCGCCAACTTTGACCTGTACCAGATAAATCCCGTAAAGGTCAGCCGGAGGAACGGCATCAACTATGTATTCAACGGGCAGCACACCATTGAGATCGTTGCCCTCGTTTCGGGATCCAGGGAGACACCCGTGTGGTGCATGGTATACGATGACCTCGGATATGAACATGAAGCGGATATCTTTGCAAACCAGATGAAATATGTAAAGCCCCTGCTGCCTTATGAGATATTCATGGCAAACATAGAGGCCGGCAATGACAAACAGCTCATCATCCGTGACCTGGTAGAATCCTATGACCTTACCATCGCATCCACCACGACCCCTGGCGGTATCTGTGCTGTCGCAACCCTGGAAAACATCCACGACAAATACGGCTACCATATGCTCGACCATGTAATCCGTCTCATTGCAGCCACATGGGAAGGGGCGTCCCAGTCCTTCAGCGCAAACATGATGAACGGACTGGCACGTTTCCTGAATGCTTATGGTGATGCCATAAAAGATGATGTATTTAAGGAAAAGCTCGGAAGGATATCCATCAAGGAACTCGCCCGCACTGCAAAAGACAGGCGTTCCGGATCACTAGGATTTGCGGAAGCCATACTGATATACTACAACAAAAAAAGCAGGAATCCGCTTACCTGGGATAAACTTTATACCCATAAACTTCCGCATAAAAAGGACATGGAAGAAGAACCGTCCGACATTCCTGAACCCGGGGATGCGGACGGTGAAAGCAACCAGATGGAGCTGTTTGGACTTCATGACAGCGGGGTTTCCGGGTGATCTACACGGAAACCTTTACCCTGCTGCCTTCCAGAAAGAAGAATTCATATTTTTTCGCACCAAGCACCGTCACTTCACAGAGGACAAGCTGTGCGATTTCCGGAACGAATCTGGTAAGCGGTTCATTTCCCACGGCTTCCATCATCTGCCCCGCCCTGATCTTTTCAAGCGGTGTCCCGTCCGACTTCATCTGCTGCCATCTTTCCATATGCTTATCCCTGTCCGTGACCAATCTGTTGAATGCTTTTACAAATCCCTTTTCCAGGTCTGCATTATCCACATAGGCATTAGTGCATGCCACTTTCCCGTCTTTCCTGTGGTTCTTGCACTGCCACTGTACGATTCCCCTTGAGCTCCATGAATGTCTCGTGAACAGGCTTTTGCATTCCCCGCAGAACACCTTCTCACAGAACGGCATACAGTCCGCACCGTAACTGTACCTGTCCGTGCCGTGCGATTCCATGAACTTTTCCCTGCGGTTGAATTCTTCCTGTACCGCATTCCATGTCTGCTTATCTATGATCCCCTTATGGCTGTCCTTTACATAGACCTGTGCGATCTCACCGTTATTTCTGACCTGTCTCTTGGTAAGGAAGTCTGCCGTATAGGTCTTCTGCAGAAGTGCATCACCCATGTGCTTTTCCTGTTTTAGAATCCCTGTGACCGTGCTTGGATACCATTTTGTCTGCCCCAGACATCCCGGAACTTTCTCTTCCGTCAGTTCCTTTGCAATCTGTGCCGGATTGATTCCGATAAGGAAGTCCCTGTATATCCTTCTCACTGTCTTTGCCTGTTCCTTATTGATGACAAGCTTCCCGTTCTCATCCTTATCGTATCCGAGGAACTTGAATGTGTTGAGATGCATCTCACCGTTCTTGAATTTCGTGCGGATGCCCCATTTACAGTTTTCTGAAATGTTTCTCGATTCATCCTGTGCAAGGGAGCTTAAGATGGTGAACAGAAGCTCTCCCGTGGAATCCAGCGTGTTGATGTTTTCCTTCTCAAATATGATGCCGATCCTCAAGTTCTTTAATTTTCTGGAATATGCCAGGCAGTCCTGCGTGTTCCTTGCAAAACGACTGATGGATTTTGTTATGACAAGGTCTATCTTACCGTCCTCGCAGTCTGCGATCATCTTTTTGAACTGTTCCCTTTTCTTTGTATTCGTACCGGAAATTCCCTCATCTGCATAAATGCCGGCCATTTCATAATTCTCATGCTCGTTGATATATTTTGTATAATACTCGACCTGTGCCTCAAAACTATGGAGCTGGTCTTCCTGATCCGTTGACACACGGCAGTAGGCTGCCACCCTTATCTTCTTTTCCTGTACCGCCTTATGCCCTGTCCGCACCTTTTGGCTTCTTGCTGGTATAACTGTAACGCTTCTTGCCATTCTTATCATCCTTTCTCTGAATATAAATATCTTTTTTGATTTCTCCCCATCCCTTTATAATGGTATCCGGAACCCTTGTCCCATCACAGAAGTCTTTCCCCTTCCGCTTTCTCCCGTTGCATACCCATATGACCTTATGGTTTTTGGTGTTTACATGCCTCACGAGTCTGCTTCCGCATAATCCGCAGAAAATCTTCTCCCTGTACGGATACTCTGTTTCCGTATTTTCAGGAATCGGCTCCGGCTCTTTCTTCTTATGCCTTCTTTTCCATGAAGCTTCTTTCAGATAGGTAAATTCCTTTTTTCCCTTATCTGTCTGTTTTTCCCCTATATACATATTTTCATCAAAATGCCATGCCCCTCGCAAGACTCCGTCCGGAATGTTTATCCCCTCGCAGAAAGACTTCCCATACCGCTTTGTACCGCTGCATCCCCAGTTCAGCCTGTTGCCGTTACTGTAGATCCTTTTGTAAAGCGGGTGTCCGCATCTGGCACAATAGATCCTGTTCATGTATGGATAATTTTCTTCCGTGAATTCTTCGATCACTGAGCCTTCCGCAAGATAATCCCGCTTTGCTTCCAGTGCGTCCTGTGCTCTCTGCCAGAGTTTTGGGGAAACAATGGCTTCATGGTCATCCTCGATGTACCAGGCATCTACTTCTCCCCTGTTTCTGACCAGTTTTCTTTCTTCATTTACAAAATACTTATGCATGATATAATCGCCTTTATAGATTTCATTTTCCAAAATACGAAGCACCGTGCTATCAAGCCATTTTGCACCACCCACCGTTTTTACATTATTTTCATTCAGGTAGCGCTTAATAGCTGCAAGAGTATATCCCTGTGCTGCCATATCATAGATTTTTCTTACCCATACCGCTTCCTCTTCATCTGCAATATAGACTCCCCGCTCATCCTTCTTAAATCCGAAAGACCGCTCAAGGTACTGCACGGGAATCCCTGCCTCGTACTTTCTCTGGTACACCATCTTTGCACCAACGCTTCCGCTCTCGCTTTCTGCCTGTGCAAATGCAGCAAGGATCGTAAGCATAAGCTCGCCTTCCCCTGACAGGGTATTGATATTCTGGAGTTCAAAAAAAACACCAACATTCAGTTCTTTCAGCTTTCGTGTAGCTTCCAGAACGATTGAGGTGTTTCTTGCGAACCGTGATACGGATTTTGTTAATATAAGGTCTATTTTTCCCTTACGGGCATCTGCTAACATCTTCTGCAGACCGGGACGTTTTTCCTTGAATCCTGATATGGCAAAGTCACTGTAAACTCCGGCATACTCGTAATCAGGATTACTTGTAATGACTTCTTTATAATGCCTGATCTGGTTTTCCAATGAATTTTCCTGTTCATCCGCATCCGTTGAGACACGGCAGTAGGCGCATACCTTAAGTTTTTGCTTCTGTCTGCTGTTTCCTTCCCTTATCTGAATCTCCAAATTCTGCCACTCCTTTCTCTTTGGGTAGTCTATATATCACTCTGAAAGCCAATAATAGCAAGTACAATCTGCGATACCTTTCACCTTTCTTTCCTTGGCATAAATGGAAAAAAATACGGCTGACAGCCATTACTGACCATCAGCCATATCCTTATTTCAGGAGTTCATTAACCCTTTTCTGTACTGCGGAATAATTATATCCGGCAGAAGTGATCCTTTTCTTTCTGTCAGGACCATTTCCCCAGTCACCATGAATAACTTCCCTTGCGATCTCATCCACGGATTTCCTGGATGGGGAAAGTTTCTTATTCACGATACTCTGGACTGCAGAATAGTCATACCCCGCCTGTGAGAGCAGTTTCTGTCTTTCCGCACCATTCCCCCACTTTCCGGCAATCACCTCGGATGCGATCTCCTCATTGGACTTCTTCACCGGAGCGGGTGTACTGCTTCCCTTGGCATAACCGTTCAGCCCGGCTGCCTTGATCTTTGCAGTGAAATCCACATAGCAGTAATCCTGATCACAGGACTGCCCATTGATCTTGTTGCTCCGGATAAGGTTTGTCTCCCCTCCGAACTGCCAGATCTGTGTCTCTGCACCGCTTGCCGGGGCCGGCTTGCTCTTACCCCATCTTGCAACCCAGTGGCTGTAGCGGATAAGCTCCCCGTCATTCATCTCGCTGTTGAAGAATGACTCGGACGAATAGATGCCGACCCAGTATCCGGCAGCTTCTACTGCAGAACAGAATGCCTTTACGATCTGTGTCAGTGTATTTCTGTCATTCTTGGTGATCATGCTGCCTTCCACATCATAAAAGACAGGATACTCATATCTCTTTCCCTTAAGCAGTGAAAGGAAGTATTCTGCCTCCTTCTTGGCATCTGCCACGCTTCTGGCATTTCCATAGAAATATGCGCCCTTTGGAAGTCCGCATTCCTCACATTTCTTATAGTTTGATTCAAACTGGCTATCCTTATAAAGTCCGGCATCAGCACCTCCGGCTTTGATGACTGCGAACTCCACGCCTTCCTTGCTCTTAGCCCTTGCAAAGTCAAAACTGCCCTGCCAGTGGCTTACATCGATTCCAAATTTCTGACTCATAATATGATCCTCCAATTCTCTGTAATAAAAGAGGGAAGGAGCTACCCTTCCCCGTTGTCTTTGTCTTCTTCTGACCTGTCATGAAGCTGTTCCAGCACGGCTTTGATCTTTGCCGGAACCGGAAGTCCCAGATGGGATGCATTCTCCAAAAGGGAGATTCCTTCATTTGAGATGTAGAAGAAAATGGCTGCCGTCCTTAAAACGCTCCCCGTTCCGATGACATATACATCAAGAATGTTTGCAATGCCGACCATAAGGAAAATCAGCACCTTACGGCAGATTCCCTTAAAACCAACTGCGCTGGACAGCTTCTGGTCACTGATTGCACACATAACTCCCGTGATGTAGTCGATGACCACAAATGCGAGCAGTGCAAAGAGCAGGCCGTCACATCCTCCCAGAAAGTATCCAAGCCATCCTCCGACTGCCGTGAATACAAACTGTACTGCGTTCCAGAATTCCTTCATTGTCTTGTCCTCCTTTGATTTTTTGTATGAAAAAAGCAGCTACCCGCAATGGATAACTGCCTGATTCCAAAAAGTATTTTATTGTTCCTGTAAAATATAAGTGATCTTCATTGTCTTATCTGCCGTCTTTGTAATTGGGGCATCAAGGTTATTGATGGTTGCCAGATAATTACACATCATGTACCACCCGGACGTTGACCATGTGCCATAATCACAAAAATAGATGAGTGGTTCATTTCTTACAGGAGTCACGCTCATCGTATAACTGGAATTAAACAATGTCTGTGTCTCCGGTGGCATGATCTCATCCGTTGCCAGATTCGCAATCAGAAGCTGTTCATAACTGTATTCGTAATAAACCCGTCCGTTAATCACGAACTTCGGCACGCCATTGATGTTGGTCACATTGGTCCGCTTCAGCTTTACAACATTTGCCAGATTCGTGATCTGGATTTTATACACATCATACGGGGCATCATATCCCCTCAGCAGAAGATAGCCTTCGGTAACGAACATTCCCCAGTTCCCTTCCGTCCTGAGATATTTATCCGTGGTGTTTGTTATTTCATACTGCTTGATTTTCCAAGTGTCCACTTTTATTTCCGTTATAAGAAACTTGCCCTCTGGGGCAGTCCTGCTGTTGCTGCTCGTGCAGATATACAGACAATCATTTGACGGATCATAATTATATGACCAGTAGCCAATCTGCAGTTCCGAAGACAGTTCTGCCAGTTCGATTTCTTCGATAAGCGGTTTCGTGGTGTAAATATTATCAAGAATAGATACCGTCTTTAAAAATGCACGTCTTTTTGTGATGTGGATATGGTTCTTATCTGCCACCTTGAAATAATACACACAGTCCTTTGCCCTATCGATTAGGAATATCAGCTCTGTTTTTCCAATCGTCATACCGGAATATCTGCTGCTCGTGCTTGCCCCTGTCCTGTCAGGGTACACATACTGAAGATTGTCTTCTGCAATGGACTGCATCAGTAAATTATCCCTGATTGGACTGGTATTTTTACTGCCGTATGATGTAAGTCCACCATTTTTATGTGTAAGACAGATGCTGGCAATCGTGCCGTTCGCCTGACTGGTTGCAAAATCATATACATATTTCACATACCTGTCTTTCAGATTTACTTCCGATTCTGTCTGGTTGAATCCGCCACGGAAGGTATTCTTTGTGTTGTTCTGCATTCCATGTGAAGCACAGCCGACAAGGTTTGCATCTGCCGGGGGATAATATTCATCCGCATTCTCCGGTATCTCCCTGTCGAAGCACAGGATGCCTCCGAGCAGTTTTTCATAATACGGCACGAATTCATTCAAAAACCTGTTCGGTCTCTTGGAAAGTCCAAGCGGTTTCAGGATGTCCCTTAGTGCATTGGTGACCATATTGCTGTTCTGGTAGGTTTCCACCTCACCTGTGTTTACATCAGTAAGTTCTATTCTTGTTGTTCCCTTGAGCATCGTCATCATCTCCATTTCTATAATTCATGATAAAGGATGTAAGCGTTGCATCGCCCGCAAGCCAGAAACGGAAGGTTATCGTCTTTGCTTCCAGCAGTCCGGCATACAATTCATCCAGCTCCATTGTGAGAAAATCCGCCATCGGGGTTTCACCCGTAAAGGTCTCCCCGTCATAACTGTACTGTACCGTGATCTCTCCCTCATATTCTGCATTCAGTGCCTTGATTCCAAGAACCGTGCCGTCCGAAAGATCCGCCGTGCATTCAATATACTGTTTTGGCGGTGTTCCCGTAATCACGGCATTCAGCGGAAATGCCCTGCTGTCACTCCAGCTTAATACGGAAGGAAGCGTCAGCCCTTTTATCAGATCCCACTCCGGCATCTTTGCAAATCCATGTTTCTTAAACAAAAGTGCATTGACCTCTGTTTCTTCCAGTCCGACAAGTACATCTGCTGTTTCTGACAGCTCCTCATTTATGATCTGGTTCTCCACCGTATACAGTTTTCCGTCCCCGTCTTTTATCAGGAGTTTAAACGGGACCAACAGGTCAATCGGTGTGTATTTCACTTCAAAGGTCTTACTGTCCGCATAATACTGGAAAGTAATATCCGGGGAAGCTGTATCGGGCTTTGTGAAAGTATAGTTCTTGTCTGCACTAAAACCGAAACCTCCATCATAACACTGGACAGGAACAGAAATCATATGAAGGGAAATATCTCCCGTGTCCCAGAACAGAAGGTCATACTTTAACTGGTAGTCCGCCCCGGATGCATTGTAATGCGACCATCCTTCCCACCGTATTTTCAGAAAACGGTAATAACTGTATAAAGTCCCTTCTTCCCTGTAAAGCGATCTCATTCTGGTATCACGGTTATCCACTTTAAGGTGCGTAGCATCACTGCCGATTCCCCAGTAAGAATCACCGTGTGCATAAATGTACGGCACGGCTTTTCCGAGGAACGTGAAAAAATCCGTACCACTCACGGCAAGCGTACCGCCATCATAGCTGTTGCTGTCCTGTAACAGACAGGTCATATTGGTGACACCGGCCGAAAAAATATCATTTATATTGTCATAATTCATAGTGTAAATTCCACTCCTTTCACTCCGTCAAAGCCGGATATATCAACCGTTGTCCTTTCCAAGAAACCTTCATCCACTTCATCCGTCACGGCTTCCTGTGTCTGTTCAGTTACTGCTTTCAGTTCAAAGAACCCGTTTTCAACGGTAATGGTATCCGGGAACTTAACGGAAGTCTCTGCCGCGGTAATCACATACTGCGGACGGACTGCTGCGGTATAACCATTGACTTCCACCCCGTCCACCTTTGTGAAGTATGAAATATCGATCACGAGGTCTTCTGCATATCCGTGGTCGAGGGATTTCGGCCCTGACTTCTGTACATACCGTTTCCGCAGCATGAACCGTTCTTCCGTATTGACCGTGACATATCCGTTATAATTTGGATTTCCCCGCACGCTTGTAAGTACAAAGGTTCGGAGGATCTCCGTGATCCATGCACGGTCCGTAAATGCATCTGCTTCATAGTTCTGGTCTGTGATTGGAATATTCCCGATTGTCTGTGTCAGTCCCTGTGTCTTTTTGGAAGGGAATGTTACGGATGCCGTATCCTTAAACACATCAGCCACAAACGGTACATCCGTAATGCTGATATTTCCAATATTCTCATTGATATTGATGCGTCCGTTCCAGTCTCCCAGTCCTGCTGCGAGTCCCTGACCGCTGATGGTTGCCCTAATCTGCGCCTCACCAATCTTAGCACTCCCGGATGATATCTTCAGATACATGGAAAATGTATTGGAGCTGTTCTCTATGACTTTCGATATCGGAAAAAACAATGTCACGACATGCTTCCCATACAGACAGGTCTTGACCGGCATGAATGTATCTATGGTTTCATTATTTATCTTATAAACAATGGACAGCTCCGGCAGTTCCATTTCTGCTGCCACGCCTTCTTCCGGCTCTCCCCCGGTATCCGGCTTTACCACCTCCAGAAGCATTTCACACTGGAATGCTGCCGTGGTTTCTTCCGTTGCAGTAAAGTCAATATCCATCACATTCATAAGGGACTGCCCAATTTCAAACGGGGCAACATTGACAAAACTGTAAATTATGGTCTTTCCGCTTTCCACGGAATTGATAAGACCTGTAATATTCTTATCATTCTTGCTCTTGGCAGATGCAAGCCTCGGATTCTTCCCTACACATTTCAGTGTCATCTTCCCGTTGATCTTACATTCGATGCTCGTAATGCAGCTTATCTTTGTTCCATCTGCATGCCCGCCTGAAAACTTCAGGATGTCCCCGACTTCCAGTGCCGGATTCCCGATGGTGGAACTGTCAAACGGTACATAATTTATCTTCTGCAGTGCTGTGAGTATCTCACGCAGTATCTTCTCCCTTACGGATTTCAGTCCGAACTGCAGTAACGGGTTGATGCCAAGGTTCATGGTAAGGGCATCGTCTTTTTCCATCGCAATGTATTCTGCCGTCTGGCTGATCTGGTTTGTAGATGATACTGCCGTGTATCTTGTAACAAAATCAGAGTAACTGCTGTCGAACCTCTCCTTCTGCTCCACGTTCCATACGGATTCATTCCCGTACCGCTTAAGGACAAGTTTTCCGTATCGGTCTATCTGGCAGAAACAGCCAAGCACCTGTGCCACATAAAAGACCAGGTCACGGAAGGTCTCTATATCATTATCCGAATATATACCGAGCGTGGTCTTACCGTTCGGAAGGGCACTGATCTCCGCAACCGTCTGTGCCATTTCCACCTTGCATGCATCACACGCTGCCTTTAATAACTGGTATGGCGTTCCGCTTGAGGATTCCAGTTTCAGGGACTTCTCAAAACGGAGCATATGGTCATAACCTTTCAGTTCCAGTGTCCGCACCTTCCTGTTTGCTTCGGAAATTTCATAGATCCCCATCGGTATGGACTCCGTTGTCCCGTCCAGAAGTGTCAGGCGGTAATAAAGCCGTACCTCGGCATCTTCCAGAGTATAACGGTCGATCTCCGAAAACAGGCTGATCCCCATTTCTGCTGCATACACCGTTCCGAGTTCTATCTCCGTGTTACTGCAGCACTGCCATTTTATGTAGCCGGAACCCTTCACGATATCCTTTGCCGTGAATTCATGCACCTTCCCGGCTTTTGTCGTGATCGAACCGTACCACTCATATTTTCTTGTGTTCTGCCTTACGGCATTTTTGAATTTCTCTGATACTTCGATCACAGCATCTGCCTCCTACATTTCTTTCAGGGTAAAGGATACCGTCCACAGTCCCTTATAGGATGTGTCCTTTTTAAGTGCTGCCTTAAATCCCGTGATATACATTTCTGCATCTTTCAGTTCCAGTGTTTCCGTGTCAAAATATTTCACTACTATCTTCGGCATCTTGGAATATGCCGTCAGCAGTTTCAGCCACTTCGGGGACACGGAAAAAGAGACGGAAATGTCAGCCACTCCCGTCCTTACTACATCCCTCTGTGTGGTTCCCGCCTCTGTTTCACCACCGGAGTCCGCTTCGACATCTGACAGTCCGATATCGTAGGAATCCGGCAGAGGCAGAGGCTTTTCATTAAAAACAAGATATTGTATATATGCCATTTTATCTGCCCCCGCTTCTTAAGTTCGCCCTCTGCTGTGCCGAAACAATAACCTCATCAAGCATCGTACCGCCAAGGTACACAGGAATGACGATGTCACCGCTGTCCGGTTTGATATTCTTGATTGCAGAAGTAATTGCAGAAAGCATCCCGGAAATGCCTTCCGGCTGTGCTGCCGTTCCTGTTCCCGTCATGCTTTCCATGCTGCTGACCTTCGGACTGACTACCATATCGGAAGATACACCGCTTACCGCCTTCTGGATCATGCCCCGGCTCTTTTCGATACCCTTGGCAAGACCTCCCATAAAGTCAGGCATCCATGATTCATAATCCGTCAGCGGGCCTTCATCCGGCACGGAGAAGTGAAGGAATGACTTGATCTTGTCTGCCACACCCTTAACGGCATCCCCGACTGCACCGATACAGCTCTTGATTCCGTTTACGATTCCCATGACCAGATCCTTGCCCCAGGTAAATGCCTGTGAAGCAAGCCCCGTGATATGGTTTTTCACATTGGAAAAACCTGTCTTTACTGCATTCAGGACATTTCCCATCGCACCTTTCACCGCATTTACGATTCCATTGAATACGGATGTGACCGCACCCTTGATTGCGCCAAGCACCGTTGAAATGGTCGACCTGATGGTATTCCATATGGTGGTGATCGTACTCTTGATCGTATTCATGATGGTGGTAATGGAGTTCTTGACCGCAGTAAAATCCCCTGTGATTAGTCCCTTGATCCCGCTTACCACGGCACTGATGATGGTCTTGATGGCATTCCATACCGTAGAAAAAATCGTCTTTATTGCATTCAGTACAGTGGTAATGACTGTTTTTATCGTATTCCATACCGTTGTAATGACTGTCTGGATAATGGTCAGGACTGTCTGAATGATCGTTTTGTAGATATTGAAATACGTTGTCACCAGTGTTTTTATCACATTAAAAACTGTAGTAAACACACCCTTGATAGCTTCCCAGATGGTCGTGATGACCGTCTTTATCACATTGAAAACCGTCTGGATGATCGTCTTATACAGATTGAAATAGGTCGTTACCAGGGTCTTTATCACTTCAAACACGGTCGAGAAGATCGTCTTGATGGCTTCCCACACCTGTGAAAAGAATTCCTTGATTGCATTCCATACCGTGATTGCAACCTGTTTTACATTCTCCCAGAGGTCAATCCAGAACTGGCGGAATCCGTCACAGTTATTCCAGAGGTAAATAAAAGCTGCCACAAGAGCTGCAATGGCTGCGATAATAAGTACGATTGGATTTGCGAGCATCGTTGTATTCAGTGCTGCAAAAGCCCCCTTCACCGTATTGATGACTCCGGCAATCTTCGGTACAACCGTCATGATTGTACCAACTGCGGATATGACCTTCCCGATCACGATAAGCACGGGACCGAGTGCTGCTGCCAGGAGGGCAATCGTAACGACCGTCTTCTTCGTCCCCTCACTCAGTCCATTTAACCAGTCCACGAATTTCTGCACCCATCCCACGATCTGTTTGATGGCCGGCATCAGAAGTTCCCCAAAAGATATCGCCAGACCTTCCAATGCGGATTTTAAGATTGTGATCTGTCCCTGTAAGTTATCAAGCTGTGTATCTGCCATCTGCTGTGCAGCACCACCGCTTTCCGTGATGGATTTCTGTAAGCTGTCCCATGTGCTTCCTGTATTGGCAAGCAGTGCATTTACAGAAGACAGGTCCGTCTTGTTAAAAATCGTGCCGATGATGTTGGACTTCTCCGCTGATGTCATTCCGTCCATGCTCTTATTCAGATCACCAAGGATATCATTCATTGACCGCATGTTTCCTTCGGAATCATATACGGAAATGCCCAGTGCTTCCATCTGGGCGGCTGCTTTATCCGTAGGATTCTGCAGTGACAGGATAATGTTACGAAGATGCGTACCGCCTTCTGCCCCCTTGATACCATTATTGGCAAGAATACCAAGTGCGGTATTGAGTTCTGCCGTACCGCCCTTGATGGATTTAGCTGTCGCACCAATGGTAAGGATTCCCTCGCCCAGCTGTGCAACCGATGTATTCGTGGTAGATGCGGTCTTTGCCATCTGGTCTACCATCGTTTCTGCCTCGTCCACGCCCATGCCAAGTGCAGACATTGCATCCGTTACCATATCAGAAGCATCCGCAAGGGCAATATCCCCGGCAGCTGCCAGGTTAAGTACGGTCGGCAGTGTATTACACATCTGCTCCGTGTCATATCCGGCAAGAGCCAGGTAATTTAATGCCTCGGCACACTCGGATGCAGAGAAGGCTGTTTCTGCCCCCATCTTCTTTGCCAGCTTGGAAAGGGTATCCATTGTATTTACGGACTGTCCGTTTACCTTAGACATGGAATCTTTTGTGATTCCCATAGTAGCCTGTACCTGTGACATAGAAGATTCAAAGTTTGCTGCCGTTGTTACGGATGCCGTACCAAGTGCAGTCACCCCGGCTGTTACTGGGAGGAGTTTCTGTCCGGCAGATGAAATGTTGTCACCGACCGTCTTAAATTTTTCGCCTGTTGCTGCAATCTTCTGTACTGCCGTAGCGGACTGGTTCGCCTGTGTTTCCAGATTCTTTAAGTCCTGCTCAGTTTCCACGATTTCCCTCTGAAGGGCATCGTACTGCTCCTTTGAGATCTCGCCATTGGCAAGTGCCGTATTTGCCTGTTCTGCTGCGGTCTTTAAGGTGGCCAGCTTCTCTTTTGTCTCACTGACCGCTTCCGCAAGCAGTTTATGCTTCTGTGCCAGAAGCTCCGTATTACCCGGATCAAGTTTCAGCAGCTTGTTCACATCCTTAAGCTGTGACTGGGTGGACTTGATCTGTCCGTTCACACCCTTCAGGGCGTTCTGCAGTTTGGTTGTATCACCACCGATTTCAACGGTAATACCCTGAATACGGCTTGCCATGCCTTTCACCTCCTCCTAAAAATGGGTACAAAAAAAGGAGCATCTCTGCTCCGTAACAAAAGAAAAACACCTGCCATTTCTGACAGATGTCCTATGTAATATTATTTATATTATTATTCGATTTGTTTTATTTATATTCGATAGCGTAGTAGACATTAATGCATTTTTCATTAATTCATCATCATTTCTTCCTGCCCCTACCACCAACTCTTCCGGTGATAATCTACCATCAATCATGGCATATACCAAATCCACATAGTGTAAAAATTCATCGTATCCAGCCGGATCAACTTCTCTCGGATGAATTATGTCATATTCTATATCTATATGTGTGTCCTTATATATTTTATTTAAAATTTTATGATAATCATTTTCGATATCAAAATATATAATTGGAACATCATATCTATCCGCAAGTATAGCTGGCAAGACATATTTAATACCATCTTTTGATGCTTTGACTTGTAAGCCAGCAATTCTTGCGGAAGTTGCAGAATAATTATCCCCGTCTTTCATAACAGCCAATTCATTATAATCATTAACCCACACTATGTCTCGCTGGGTATCTGATGGATTATAGATTTTAGGATAATTTATTTTTGTATAATTTAATCCTGTACCAAGCGCCCAAAATTTATCTGCAGTTTTCATTTTTGCCTGTTTTTTACGTGCTATAGAAAAATATTTCCTGTTTACACCAGCATCATGATTACAATTCCTAACAATAATTGCTTCTGCTATTCTCCCCAACAACTGCATTGCTGTTCTATTAATATCACTTTGTAGAATAACTCCAAGAATTAATTTTCCATTTTCATTGTATCGTATCACATTTAAGCCATCTACCAATAAATCATATAATTCCCTGCCATACAAAACTTTTTGTATTTCAATATTTTTTGTTCCATACATAAATTCATTATATGGTTGCGAACAAATTATTTTCCCGTCTCCATCCTTGACTTCGATGTTTACACTATATTCATTCATCAGCAATTCCTCTTTAAATCAAATGTCTTGTTATATGTTATATAGCCAATATTTAATTTAAATTACGTCATCAAATATGGTCCTTTTCTCCAAATAAGTATAGCAGAAAAGAACCATACTCTCAATCATCAGAAACGGTCGAAGTCTTCCTGTGTTGCAAGTTCGGCATACTTATAGTCATCATTCCGGCTCTCACTGTACATATCATTGATGAGTCCTATTGACAGCATTTCAAGGTCTGCCATTGACAGACCTAATTGTACACATCGGAGCAGAAACAGCGGTGTTGTCATTTCACGCTCTGTTGGACGAAGTTTTTTTTAGCTTCCACATCTGTTTTTACATTCAGCCCCCACAGTTCAATCAGTTGTGGCAGAACCTGATAAATTGAAAATGTATTGAAATTATCAAGCCACTCCTCCGGTGTATCCGGGATAGACGGGTCTGCATGCTTTGCCATAATAAAAGCAATGTTCTCAAACATCTCAAGGGAAAACATATCAAGGTTTGATGATTCCTCTTTTCCGTCACCGATGCTCTTTTCAAGTAATGCCAGGTCTTTATAAATATCCCTCTGGAATTTTAATCTGTAGATTCTCGGGATGGCTGCACTCGCCTTGAATGCAACCATCTGTCCGTCAATTTCTATATCCTTTCTGATACCCATGTCTTAGTCCTCCTTATGATACACTCTTGGTTGATTTTGCTGACTGCTGCTCTGCCGTGGAAGCTGCCGGAAGATACACGCTCTTATACCAGTTATTGTAAACAGTCTCAGTTGTGGAATCTCCCGTTTTTGCCTTGACATATCCGTCTGCCATAGGTCTTGCCTTGATGGTCAGTGTTTCCGTCTGCACTTCCTTATCTTCCTCATTCGTCTTTGACTCAATGGTCGGACGGGATGCGGAACAGTTATAAAGCACATGGCGGATCTTGCGGATATCCCCGTCAAATTCAAACAGGAGTGCAAAACTGCCTGTCTCGGAATTTGCATTCTCCACAAGCACCTTATTGGCATCCTGCTCCTCTTTTAAGATATCCGTGCGGAAGGATTCTGGGATCATTGCAAGTTCAAGGTCACCATCGTATCCCTGGTTGTTATTGATCACGTAATATTCAATGCCGTCCGCATAAAATGACTCCGGCTCTCCGGTCGGATCCATGCTGATGGATACCGCACCGGGCATCGGCACGGGTGTCCCGAAGCTGACCGTACCTTCCTCTGCAACCGTAATCGGTGCGTAATGCACGTTGCAGATATTAAATTTGACTTTATTCTTTTTATTCGCCATCTTCTATACCTCCATCTGATAAAGCACCTCATACAGATTTTCAGATTCGATCCATACTTCGCTTTTTTCGTAAAAAATGCCATGCCCGTCAAGCACGGCTTCTGTCTGCTTTTCCAGTTCTATATTTTTTATATCCGTGTAGATTTCTATGTTCAGACGGTCTGCCTTAAAATAGACTTTCCCGTCTGCAGAGAAATTGTTGCTTCCCGGATACAGGAATACTGCAAAGGGCGGATCAGGGGATTCCCCTTCCGCAAAATGATGATAGGCATATGGAAGTCCGATTTCTTCCATCACTGCCATGACTTCTTCATGCGTCACAAACGCAACCCCCTCTCTATCTTCTGCACCAGCTCCCTATTTCCCCTTTCTTCAGCCGGGGCAATATGCTCCCTTCCGGCTACCCTGCCCCCGCCGCGTTTTGCATGGCCGTGTTCCAGAAGATGGGCGATCTGGTATCTGTCCTTAGAATGGACCGTCATGGTAAGGGAGTTGCTGCTCTCCGCTGTCTTTTTGACCGCCCAGCTCTTCTTATACCTTCCCGTCCGTTTTGGGGCATTTGCCTGTATATCCTTTTTCACGGTCTTGGATACATCCTTTACCGCATCCTTGACGGTATCCGTGGCAAGGTCTGCATATTCCTTCAGGCCATCCATGATCGCATCCGCCAGACCGTCAACGGTCGTTCTTCTCTCTGCCATCTCCTCACCTCTTTGCCAGGGCAGCCCTGATCTTCACTGTCTTATTCTTATACTGCACGTTGTCAATAAACGTAATATTATAAATATTTCCACGGAACAGAATGCGGAAATGCTCCGTATCAAGAGCTGATATCTCACTGCAGTAACGGATAACAAAATCAAGTTCCGTTTCCGCATTGACATGTTTTGCTTCCCAGTACTCCTTACCGGAAAGATTATTCACATAGGAATAACATTTATAATGGTCACTCCATACAAGGGTATGGTTTCCTGTCCCATCCTTCTTCGTGCTGCTTTTCTGTATCATGATCCGTTCACGCATAAGTTCTATCATCAGAATATCTCCCTCCTGATTCCAAAAAACAGATACTTCAGTGTTTCCGTCATTGTCTTATGATCTGCTTCTTCCCGATGCTCATACAGGTAAGCAATAACATACAGTTCTGCAGTACGGACAACAGATTCATACTCTTTGAGTTCTTCCGGATGTTGTCTTGTCACATCTAAGATCAGGCGGTCGGATGTTTCCATCAGACGGAGGATGAGTTCATCCTCGTCTGACGAATCGACCCTGAGATACCCTTTGGCTTCCTCAAGCGTTACGAACATCCTGCCACCCCTACTTTCCGGCAGCCTTGATATCAAGTGTCTTGACTGCCTCGGAAAGGATCAGCTTGCCGTCAACGCGCTCTGAAGCAAGGAATCCGACCTGTCCGGTTGTGGCATAAAGCTCATTCAGTCTCTTGAAACTTCTGCCCTGGCGGTCTGCGATCCAGTAATAACTGTAATCACCGAATGCCATGACACGGTTTCCGGCTGCAAGTTCCGGCACATAGATGGATGTGCGGTAAGGACGGTTTAAGATCTTATCCGGCTCTCCTTCCCTTACGGACGGCTGCCAGATATAATTTCCGTTTCCGTCCTTCAGCTTTCTGATTGCCTTTACGGTCGAATCATTCAAAAGCCATACCGCCTTGTTACGGTAAGGGGCACGGAGGGAATAGTAAAGATCCATGACATCATCAAACGTAATGGATGTTCCGGTGGATGTCACGCCCGTCTCAGCACCGCCTGTTGCATTGAAGATTCCGGTAGGCTTTCCCTTGCCGTCACCGATAAAGAATGCCTCCTCTTCCTTTGTACCGATCCTTCTTCCGAACTCCCTTGAGATGTACTGCTCAATATTGAATACACTGTCATTTAAGAGTTCATCGGACACCTTGATCATGGTTGCCAGCTTAAAGGCACTGATGGTTGTCTGTCCGAAACTGTCATCAGATTCCGGGAACTGACCGCCCTCATCGATCCATGCCGCCTCACCCTTGGATGTAACGATTGGGATCTTACGGTCACCGCTCGATGTCTTGATGACGGTTGCAAGGTTACGGAAGAATACCTCCTCTTCCAGTGCTTCTACCAGTTTCTTCTCGTACTCGTCCGGTACAAGATAACCGCCCTCGGAATCCGTGCCGATGGTAAGGGCATTCTGTACTTCATAGGACAGCACCTTGTTTCTCATGCCGTTCCAGAACGCTTTTCTGTACTCATCGGTGGCCCTTCCGGTCTTTGCGTCACCGCCAGTCTTTGCATCCGGCTTGTTGGTGATCGGTGTGCTTGTTGCCTTGGAAAGTTCTGCATCGATGGCAGCCTGTCTTTCCAGTCTCTCGATTTCCTTTCCGAGATTTACGACATCATTTTCCATCTTGTCATAGGTGGCTGCATCCTCAGCGGACACAAAACCTTCCTGTGTTCTCTTGGCATCGAGGAATGCCTTTGCTGCTTCCCATGCCTTTGCTCTTTTTTCTCTTAACTCTAAAATCTTACTCATCTTAAAATCCTCCTTAATGTGTTAAAAGACTCAGTCTTTTTTCTAACTGGCTGACTGGTATCATGGCATCCACACGGGATACCCTGGAAAGGAACGATTCATTCATCGCCTTGGTGGAATACATCATGGAATCCTGCTGGAACGGGAACTTCTTTTTCTTGTCCTTATCCTCGTCTTCCTTTTCTTTTCCTTCCTCTCCATCACTGCCCTCCTCCGGTTCTTTTTCCGGCTTATCAGGCTTTTTCTTCTCTTCATCCGTCTCACCAGAAGAAAAGAGTATCTTATCCGCAAATCCAAGCTCCACTGCCTTCTTCGCATTGAACCAGGTCTCATCGTCCATCATGTGGGAGAGCCTTGCACGGGTAAGCCCCGTCTTGAATTCATAGGCATTTAAGATTGATTCCTTGACCTCGTTTAACATGGCGATTGCTTTCTGCATATCCCTTGTCTCGCCCATTGCCATGGTCGCAGGATTGTGGATCATCATCATTGCAACAGGGGATACACAGACCGTGTCTCCTGCCATTGCGATCACGGATGCTGCCGAAGCTGCAATGCCGTCTATCTTTACTGTCACGCTTCCCTTGTAGTCACGGAGCATGTTGTAGATCTGTGCTGCCGCGAACACATCACCACCTGGAGAATTGATCCACACCGTGATATTTCCGTTTCCGGCATTCAGTTCATCCTTGAACAGCTGCGGTGTCACTTCATCCCCGTACCATGTTTCATCTGAGATCATGCCATTTAAAAAGAGCGTCCTTTCCATGTCAGGTACGCTCTCATCTTCATTCTTTATCCAGTTCCAAAACTTCCGCTTCATCGTTTACCTCTCTTTCCGCTGTTTTCCTGTGCCGGAGCACTCTGCTGGCCCGTATCCGTCTTTACAAAAGCTCCCGCATCCGCAAGTTTGGTCATTGCACCGTTTATCAGATACAGGTTTCCCCCTTCCTCATCCGGGATCGGATTCATGTTTTCCATCTCCCGGATGTCATTGGCAGAAAACCATCCGTTCTGCCTTCCGACTGCATAGCCGTTCATCCTCGACTGGTAATCCCCACGGAGCAGACCGTCCACATTCAGCTTGATAAAATACTTTCCTTTTTCACCAGGCAGAAGGAGCGATCTCTGTAAGGACTGCTCCCATCTGATCACCCACGGATCAAGTGTGTATTTAACGAACTCCAAGGACTGCTGCTCGATATTGGAAAAGCTCGACTTATCAAGGTCACCGACCATATGTGGCGGTATCCTGTACAGTCTTGCGATCTCATTGATCTGGAATTTCCTTGTTTCAAGGAACTGTGCCTCTTCCGGTGGTATCCCAATCTGCTGATACTTCATGCCTTCCTCAAGCACTGCTATCTTGTGTGCGTTACTCACGCCACGATACACGGAGTTCCAGGACTCCCTCACCTTTGACGGATCTTTCAGGACTCCAGGATGTTCCAAGACTCCGCCCGGATTTGCCCCGTTTGCAAAGAAACTCGCCCCGTATTCCTCACAGGCAAGCGTCATGCCGACAGCGTTCTTTGCCATCGCAATCGGGGAATATCCGATCAGTCCGTCAAACCCAAGTCCCGGGATATGGAGCACATCCTCGGCTTTCAGTTTGATATTTCCATATTCCTTGAACGTAGGGTTCTCATCACTGTTTCTGGAATACACATAATAGATGTTTCCTTTGTCATCCCTCTGCACCTCCATCTTGTCCGGAAGGAGCGGATACAATCCAAGCACCCTTCCCGCCCCGTCCCTTATGATCTGGGCATAAGCATTTCCCCATATTAAAAGATGACTCATCAATGTTTCCCTAAACACAAATGAAGTCATCTCCGGGTTCGGCTCATCATGGAGCAGATAATATAGCGGATGGTCATGCACCAGCTTCTTGCCTCCGTCATCCTGATATTCATATACATGAAGAGGTAAGGATGCGACTGCCTCCGCAAGGATTCTGACACAGGCATATACTGCCGTGGTCTGCATTGCAGTTCTTTCATTGACAGGCTTTCCGCTCGTTGTCCTTCCAAACAAAAACGAATATCCTGCATCTGCTGCCTTATCCACAGGCTTATCCCTTGCCTGTCCGAATCCGAATAAACTCTTAATTCCCATGTGACACCTCCTAAAAAATGGGTACAAAAAAAGCACCTCCGAAGAAGTGCTGTTCCTGGTCATCTCTGATAATTGTTTAGTCGTGGGAATTCTTTCCCATTCCTGTAGTAATAATATTTTCTCAGTGCATTCTGCATTGGATTTTTCTTTGGGTTCTCAAGCGGTTTCAGTTTCATCAGCGAATCATACATAAGGTCATCATCCGCTACCACTGTTTCCAGATCCAGTCCGAGGATTTCCTCTGCTTTCAGTGCAAGGGACTTCCTTGTCTGCGCCCCATGCTCACCGCTAAGTTTGGGGTCTTTTTCCATACTGTTCATAAAAAATTCTTCCTGCATACGAAATGCCTCCCTGTGCTTTTCCTATATCTTAACACAGAAACATGCAGCCGGGTTATGATTTTACAGAATCATACACGGCTGCATCAGAATACAAGAATACCCCTGTCATCATACACGCTTCCGTCACTGCCTTCATTTCTGATTGCACGGTCAAGTGCCATAACGGTTGCAACGGCCCCGTCAATCTTCTCTGTGGATTTTTCCTTATCCATTTTTATGTTTCCCGCTGGGTCCTGACGGACAAACACATTATCCATCATCCAACGCAGCACCTTATGTCCGCCATGTGCGATCCGCTCCTCCAATGTCAGTTTCATCAGTTCTTTTGTCGGTGGACTCATATCTTTATAACCCTGTCCGAACGGGACAACGGTAAATCCCATGCCCTCAAGATTCTGCACCATCTGCACAGCTCCCCATCGGTCAAATGCAATCTCCTTGATATGAAACTTCGTGCCAAGTTCATCAATGAACTGCTCGATAAATCCATAATGGATGACATTTCCTTCCGTGGTCTTTAAGCACCCTTCGGCTGCCCAGACATCATAAGGAACATGATCCCTTCGGACACGTAGTCTCATGTTATCCTCCGGTATCCAAAAGTACGGAAGAATCACATATTTCTCCGTATCATTCCTTGGCGGGAACACAAGCACGAATGCCGTGATATCCGTGGAACTTGAAAGGTCGAGTCCGCCATAGCATTCCCTTCCGAGAAGCTCCTCCTCATTCACGGCAAAGGAACAGGCATCCCACTTATCCATCTGCATCCACCTGGTGCTCTGTTTCACCCACTGGTTCAGACGGAGCTGCCGGAATACGTTCTCCTCTGCTGCATTCTCTTTTGCACTGATATATGCATTCTGCACTTTCTCAATGTCTATCGTGTATCCGAGTGACGGATTTGCCTTATACCACACATCCTCACTCGACCAGTCATCCTCATCGGATGCTCCGTAGATCACAGGATAAAATGTCGGATCTATCTTTCTTCCCTCTATGATATCCAGAGCCTTCTGGTGCTGTTCAAAACACACGGAATTCCGGTCTGTCCCGGCTGTCGTGATCAGGAAGAACAACGGCTGTGTCCTGGCATCACCGGAACCCTTGGTCATGACATCGAACAGTTCCCTGTTCGGCTGTGCGTGCAGCTCATCAAAGATGACCGCATGGACGTTCAGTCCATGCTTTGTGTATGCCTCTGCCGACAGCACTTGGTAGAAACTGTTGGTTGGTTTATATACAAGCCTTTTTACGGACATGACGGGCTTGATCCTTTTCTTCAGTGCCGGACACTGATCCACCATATCCACCGCAACATCAAATACGATGGAAGCCTGCTGCCTGTCGGAAGCACAGCCGTAAACCTCTGCTCCCCATTCACCGTCACCGCATGTCATATACAGTGCAATTGCAGCCGCCAGCTCCGATTTTCCGTTTTTCTTTGGTATCTCACAGTAACAGGTATTGTACTGCCTGTATCCGTTTTCCTTTACCGTCCCATAAAGGGTACGGATGATCTCGTCCTGCCACGGGAGAAGTTCAAACGGAACTCCCCGCCACCTTCCTTTGGTGTGTTTCAGACAGTTTATAAAATTGACCGCATGGTCTGCTTTTGCCTTGTCGAACATTATCCTGCACCGCCTTTCACAAGCAGAAGCTCCATTTCATCGTTCTGCTTATCCTCACCGCTGTCCGTGGAGATACGGCTTCTTGCGGACGGTGTCAGTCCGAACTGCTCACAGAACTTATTCATGATCTTCAGATAGGTCTGGGCAATGGACACCTGCGGTACCTGCTGCCAGTATCCGCTCGGGGTCTTTACGATGGTCCCGTGCTGTGTAATGAACTCCTCTGCCTCTTTCCATCTCGCATATGCCTGGCAGTATCCTGCGAATGCTGCCATATCGATCTCCGTAAGGATTCCTAGGTGCTCCAGCTGTTTTGCCATCCGCTTCCATTCCTTCTTTGCCTCATCCTCAAGCCATGCCGGACAGCGCGGGGCCTTTTTATCAGGCTTTGGTTCGCCAGTGTTTAGACTTCTCTTGCCCGGATTGCCCTCCAGCACCTTTACTGCCGTAGGCTTTGGTTTTCTTCCTCTCTGTGCCACTGTCCTCACCTCCCCTTAAATGGCATAATAAAAAGACCTCCGAAGAGGCCTTCCGATTTGTGTGTTTATTCTTAAAGTGTCATTCTTATTGCCGGAATTCTTGCTTTCTTTCCTGTTTTCCAATCCGAGTATGTTGCATTCACCTCGGTAAGCCCTGCCATCCTGATGCCTTCCTTTTCAAATGCTGCGAGGGTTTCGATCAGGCTTGAAAATGTACTGCTTATCGTAAATTTGCTGATGCCGTTTTCCTTTAAAGCCTTTACAATTTCCGGAATGTCGTAATCCCAGATGACTCCGTTGAAATCAATGTTATCGTTTCCTGTTTCCTGGCAGTCTCTGTATGCTGCAAACAATGTGCTGTTGATTCCGTAATCCTTAAGGCTTCCTCCCTTGTTCATGGCTTTTTCAAAAATCTCAATCTTCTTCATGGTCTTGTACCTCCGCTTTTTTCTTTGTTTTCCCTTTCGGTAGGTACATATTCGCTCTAAACGCTGATTATATCCAGTCATTTCAGTGCCATAATGTACACAAAGATAACGGCACTACACTGTGTAAATGTACACAGGCAGGGAACGGATTCCCTGCCCTTTCTGCTATTTTACTTTTGTAAGCGCCCATGCCATTGCATGCCCGGCATCCTCAAACCCTTCTTTTCTTCCGATCCTTGAAATCCTACATTCGCATCTTCCAAGACCTGTCTCTTCCGGTGTTTCAACCAGTTCATAAACTTCTGCAATGCTACCCTTAAAGCAGTGTTCCCAGACTGCAACCGTGTAGTCACTGTAGTCAAGGACTGCTGAATTCATGCATCCGTAAAGCTCCATTCCTAATTTTTCTGCTGTTGTGATCTTTGTTTCCATCGTATCTTCCTCCGTTTTCTCTGTTTTCCCTTTCGGTAGGTACATATTCGCTCTGAACCGTACATATATCCAGTCATTTAAGCATCATAATGTACACAAAGATCTGTGGAAGAAATTGTGGATTTTACCGCTGCGACCTGTGGATGGCTTCAAGGATCTGTTCCTGTTCCTCTGCCACGACACCAATGCTCTCAAGCGCCTCACGTGTCCCACAGTCTGGGCAGATAAGCGTTCTGCCGTCTGCCCTTGAAAGGGCGGGTGTCCTTCCGTAGGAAGCCCCGCAGCGGGGGCATATCCGTATGTGCAGTGTTTCATTCTTCATGTCCTGCCACCTCCACTGCTTTTATCTGTGCCTCGGAAAGGTAATGCTCGTCAAACCCAAAGCTGATGTACCCCTGAAGGCATGTGCCGACATACGAAAGGGAAGGTACTCCAATCTTCCGTTCTTCATGCATGATGTACACAAAGCACTTCCTTCTGCGTATCTTCCCCGTTCGGATGCCCTTAATATCAAGTTCCATTTCTTTTTTGTAATAAAACAACGGATATCCTTCGTAGTGGTCAAGTGCTGCCTCATCCGATTCCGTGACTTCCCATACTGCCACGGGAACCTCGCTTTCTTCCTTTGGCTCAATGGTAAGATAGGCTCCCGTACGGCTTCCTTTAAAGAGAAGCTCATAATCGTTTATAACTGCAGTACCGATCACCCTTGCGTGAGGGCATCGTATCCGCATCTGTCTGATGTTCAGATTGCTGCCATAAGCAATGTAATATCTTTTCATAATGTTTCCATCCTTTCTGAAGGGAACACCCTTCTACCACCTTAAGACCGCTCATGGCGGTCAGTTATCCAAGGTGGCAGGAGGCTGTTCTCTTCAAGCAGCCCTTCCGCTTCTGAAAGCAGTGTCTCCTGCAAGTCTCTTTGTAAGGATTTCCCTTGCGGTCTTAAATTCGTCCCCGATGAATCCGAGTCTCAAAAGCCATGTCCGCATTGCGTATTTCGGATTTTCCGTCTGCTGTGGTTTCGGGCTTGCCGTCCTTACTTCCTTTGCCATCTGGCTTAAGGCAAGGCAGAGCTGGATGTAGCTCTTCAGCTGTCCCGCATGCAGTCCGTTCAGCTTTCCATCAGCCGGGGCATCAAATTGGAAAAGTCTGAACTCGACCGTTCCCTTTGTGAATGTTGCATGGTAGTTTAACATATGGTATCGGCTGTCATTGTAATGATGGTCTCTTCCGTAGCTTGCCCCGTTTGCCGTGTACCAGATGTCTGCAAGGGCTGCCATCGTTTTCGGTTTCTTTTTATTGAGTTCCTTAAGGAATCTTGGGTCTACCGTTTTGCAGTAGCGGTTCATCCGCCAGCTGTCGAGGTTTAAGGCATCCGCTAAAAGGTTCTCGTGTCCCGCCATGATGTTTGCAAGGTTTCGTAAAGTCTGCGGTGTGTGTCCCTTTGCTCCGATGTGGATGTGGACTCCGCATCCCCTTGTTGCATCACTCTTGGCTCCCGCATGTCTGAGCTTTCTTATCAGTTCCTGGAGAAGTTCGATATCTTCGTAGTGAAGGATCGGTGTGACCAGCTCGCATTTTTTATCATCCGGTCCCGCAATGCTGACATCCTTCTGGAATTTCCATTCCCTTCCGCTTGCATCCCATGCTGACCATGTATAATATCCGCTTCTGGAAGCCGTGTTTTCAAATCTTCCTGTTCCGAAAAATGCCGCTGCAAGTTCTGCAGCCTTATCCCTTCGTATGTTGTTCATCTCAACCTCGACCCCGATGGTCTGTTTCTTCATTTCCTCGATCTGCTTTGTAATCCTTTCGTTCATGGCTTGTACCTCCGTTTGTTTTCTTCCCTTTCGGTAGGTACATATTCGCTCTAAAACACACATATATCCAGTTATATATGCGCCATAAACTGCACAAACATCAGCCGGAAAAACTGTGTATATTATGACTGTATTTTACGCCATTCATCCACTCCGTAGATCATCGCAAGAGAGCCGTGTCCGTCCCATACCGTGTGGAGCTGTCCTGCATCATCCACAAACTCCACCGTTCCGATGGTCCCTGACGGGATCTTTCGGTAGGGATCATCAAGGCGGATAAGCTCCACCCTGGTTCCCGAAGGATATTCCTTTCTCAATCTCTCAAGTGTCTGTCTGCTTACTCCGAACATACCGTTGACCCCCTTTCTGCCCTACGGTTGGCTTTCCACCTTTCCGCATCTTCCGGAGTCCGGAATGCCGTATGACCTTTCAGCCCCTTAAGGAAAAAGGATCTTGTTTCCTTTCCTTCGCTCCCTCCAAATCCGATGGATACCAGCCATGCCCTCATGTAATATTTTTCATTCTCTTCAATGGTCTGTTTCGGATTCACACGTTTCTGTTCCGATGCTTTCTTTACCATTGCCGATGCAAGTCTGCAGTATTCCATCATGCCATCGGTATGTGGAAATCCCGTGAACTCAATATTCCCATCTGCAAAGGTAACACCGCTGCATCCGCCCTGCTCCGTAATGAACCCTGCTGCTGACTCCGTATCTTCAAAGTTACTTTCGGCAAGGGCATTTATAAGGCTGTCTGCTATGGAAATGCACTCCCTTCCGACTGCCCTGTTGATAAGGTACTGTTTGGAATGCATCATGTTTATCAGGTTGATGATGCCCTGCGGTGTCATGCTGCCGATTGGTATTTTGATCTCCGCTTCCGGTTCCTCCGTCTGTGTTTCCTGTATCTCTTCTGCCACATCATTCTGGAAAAGCACTCTTCTCACCTCGTCTTCCATGCTGTCATCTTCAAGTATGACCTTTGCATCCCTGTCCACCGTGATGCTTCCGATGCGATATGCAAAGGATGGCGGTCCAAGGTATTCTGACCTCTGTCCGAAATGTCCGGATAAGGCTTTTACTAATTCTTTCCTATTCTCAGCGTTTGTAATAATTTCCATTCTGCTGGTCTCCTTTCTTTTTGGTAGTACCATATATCACTCTGAATGCCCGTATAGTCAAGCAGATAATGGTACTTTCCAAAAGAAAATGTAATGTCAGCTTCTGGACTCCGGAAGTGACATCGCAACCGCATAAGCAACCGTTGCGGTGACTGCATTTCCGGCCTGTTTATAAAGCTGTGCATCGGAGTTGACGGCAGAGGCACGGTCAAAAAGCTCATCAGAAAATCCCTGTAAGCGGAAGCACTCCCTCGGAGTCAGCCGTCTGATGCGGCCGCCCCTCATGAGCGTTCCCATCTGCCCGGAACAGTCCAGTGTCTGGGAGCATCCTTTTCCAACCCTTCCCCTTCTTGTCTCACTGTCTGGGTAGGCAAGGTTGATGCCGTCCCCTTCCCGTGCCACTTCATATCCTGCCTTCGTGGCATTTTTCACTTTGACGGAATCCACCTTTTCACAGACATACACACCGTGCCTGTCCTGTGAGGTCAGGGTGAACATCGGCTCTCCATCCTCTTTCATCCTTCTTCCGTTCTGCCGTTTCTCCATCCGCTCCGGTGTAAGCACCGGGTGGACTTCCAGCACGGCTGAGTTCATGGCGGTATGGTTGGTCATCCCGGCTGTGTACCTCGCTGTCAGGCATCTTGCCGTATCCGTGATCTTCGGATCATGGTTGCTCTGGTCGATGAAGTAAAGCCCTGTCTTGGCCCCGACACCGCCCGCATTCCCCACAAGGGTTGCGGAAATGCCGTCCGTCCCATAAACACGGTAGCCCTGCATGCCTCCTATAAGCTGGTTAAGAGCTGCTGCGTTTTCTCCGGTGAGAGGTAATATTTCTCGTCTACCTCTGCTTCTAAGATTTGCGATAATGAACACACGCTCACGGTTCTGCGGGACTCCGAAGTTTTTGGAGTTAAGCACCTGCCACCGACAGTCATACCCTGCTTCGTCCATTTCAGACAGAACTGAGGCAAAATCGAATCCTGCATTGATCGATAACAGGTTCTTAACGTTCTCAACAAGTAAGTATGAGGGTTTAGCACTTTCCTCTTTGCCTTTGAGGAGGTCAATAATGTTGTAATATATTCCACTTCTTTTTCCGACCAGTCCCCGCTGTTTTCCGGCAACGGAGATGTCCTGACATGGGAATCCGAAGCACCAGATGTCTGCATAGGGGACATCTTCGGGTTTAAGTTTTGTGACATCATGAGCTTTCCACTCTCCTTCCGTATCATACATTGCCTCATATGAGGCTCTTGCAAATTTATCATATTCACAGTACCCGATGCATTTATGGCCGGCAGTTTCAAGACCGAGCCTGAAGCCGCCGATGCCGGAACATAAATCAAGGAAGGTCATCTGTTTCATTATACTGCCCTCCCTTGCATAATTGCTGATATGAAATTTTCATATCGTCACGGATGACAAATACATCCGCATCCGAACCGCACTGTTCAATGTAGCGGTTTACGATCACATCCACAAACTTCTCATCCAGTTCGATGCCGTAGCAGATACGGTGTGTCTGTTCACAGGCGATCAGCGTAGAACCGGAACCAAGGAACGGATCAAGCACGATGCAGTTGCTCATGCAGGAGTTCTGGATCGGGTATGCCATAAGCGCCACAGGCTTCATGGTCGGATGGTCCTTGCTTGCCTTCGGACGGTCATATTCCCAGATGGTGGTCTGCTTCCTGTCGGAATACCACTGGTGCTTCCCGCCCTTCTTCCATCCGAACAGACACGGTTCATGCTGCCACTGATACGGGCTTCTTCCAAGAACCAGTGCATTCTTCTTCCAGATGCAGCACCCGGAAAGATAAAATCCGGCATCCTTGAATGCCTTTCTGAAATTCAGCCCCTCCGTATCCGCATGGAATACATAAATGGAAGCATCCTGTTCCATTGACTGTTCCATATTTACAAATGCAGCAAACAAGAACTTATAGAAATCCTCATCCGGCATGTTGTCATTTTTGATCTTGCCGGCCGTTTCCTCAACATTTACATTGTATGGCGGATCAGTCAGGACAAGATTTGCTTTCCGTCCATCCATCAGCCTTTCATATGTTTCCGGCAGAATGGAATCACCGCAGATGACACGGTGCTTTCCAAGTAGCCATACATCCCCTGTCTTTGCCACGGTCGGCTTTGCAAGCTCCGCTTCCACATCGAAGTCATCTTCCGTGATCTTCTTATCATGCACGGAATTAAAAAGCTGTTCGATCTCTGGCGGTTCAAAGCCCGTGATGCCGACATCAAACGCTGAATCCTCAAGGTCTTTGATGAGATCTGCCAGAAGTTCCTTATTCCACTCACCCGTAATTTTATTAAGGGCAACATTGAGTGCCTTTTCCTTGGTCTTGTCAATATCGACCACGATACACTCCACTTCCGTGTACCCGAGGTCTGCAAGGACCGTGGCTCTCTGGTGTCCTCCGATAATGGTCATGTCTGAGTTGATAATGATCGGCTCGACATAACCAAACTCTTTAATGGAGCTCTTGATTTTTTCATATTCCTTATCACCCGGTTTTAACTTCTTCCTCGGATTATAGGAAGCCGGGATAAGGTCTGCTATTTTATAACTCTGAAACTGCATCTTCCATATCCTCCTCTGCTAAAAATCTGTGCCGGAAATAACATTCACGGCCGCAGTATTTTCTGTTCTTGTTTCCATAGGAAATGAAAGGCTTCCCGCACTGCTCACATACAAGCGTGTAGGAAGCCTTCTCGCTTTTCTTCACTGCTTCCGGGTGTGCCTTCCACCATTCCCTTCTGCATTTTTCACAGCAGAACCTTCTCGGTCTGCCAGTCTTCGGCTGCGTGATCGGATTACCGCAGAAGTGGCACACCTCTTTACCGTCCACCATGAGTTTCATATTTTTTGAAACCACCGTGGCGTATCCGGCAAGGTTATGTCTCTTGCAGTAATTCCTTACGATGTCACGGGACAGTCCGATTGCCATTCCGATGGCTTTATATCCCATCCCCTTCATCCGCATCTCATTGATCTGCTTTGCCTGTGCGTCCGTCATCCTTTCCACTCTCCTTCCGGCACACAAAAAAAGACCGGAAAAACAATGTTTTTACACTGTTTTCCAGCCTTAAATAATGCTTTTTTCCTGATTTTCCGGCAAAAAGAAATACCCCTTTTTGCCGTGTTTTAAGTACATTCTGCGAAAATTACCATACCCTTTTTATATCCCCCCTGTTTAATTCTGCGAAAATTCACGCAAAGGGGGCCATCGGTCTTCAGCGGTTCAGCCTGTAGAGATTCAGATACCCCCACGGTCTGCCGTCAGAACCGATACTCCGGATTGTTATCTTCGTTCCATGTCTTTTTATCATGACAGGGCTTGCAAAGGCTCTGCCAGTTCTTCTCGTCCCAGAACAGGACGGGATCACCACGGTGCGGTCTGATATGATCGACCACGGTTGCTGTCACTGCATGACCTTCCTTTAAGCACTGAACACACAAAGGATGTGCCTTCAGATATCTTACCCTTGCCTTCTGCCACTGCCTGTTGTAACCACGCTTGCTGCTGCTCGCCCTGTCACCACGGTGCAGTGCTTCATGCTCCTCGCAGTACAGTCCATCTGTCAGCTTCGGACATCCGGGGTGTCTGCACGGCTTCTTTGGTTTCATCGGCATCCGCCATTCCTCCCTTCTATGTACACGGGCGGTGTGAAAGGATTGGAAAGACACCGCCTTATGGCAACATAAAAAGGAGCGTTTCCGCTCCCTTTCTTTTTTGCCATCTTAATCATAGCAGATGTAAATTAAAAAGTCAGTACACCCTTAGTACACCTTTAGTGAACCTCTAGTACACCATCCAATCATCATGTTTCTCGCTTTCCACAAAGTATTTATAACCATGCTCCTTAAGTATTTTTCTGATTGCTTTTTCTAAACGTTCCTGATCATTTGATGCCGTATACTTGATGCACTCTAAACTGATACCGTTCTGCTCGCAATATTGTCTTTTTCTATCATCATACTTTATCTGCCGATCAAATCTATCCGATGCATAGCTGTTATCTTCTGCCACATAAGTTCCAAATTCATCATAATAACCTTTTTTATAGTGATGCGGTCCCTGTAATTCTATAGCCAGGTCAAAGATTGGTTTTCCATCTTTATCAGAAGATTTAGACAACACAAAATCAAAACGAAGCCCTCTGCCCGAATCACCTACTAAGCCGTCAAAAGATTTTTCCTTGATATAAGTAATCCCTAGCTGATCCAACAGATCCATTGTTTTTGCTTCAAAAGATGATATCTCATGACAACTGCAGCATTTAGCCAAATAATAGCCTCTGTCCTCATCATAAAGGACTTTCATATTAGATGAAAGTATGTCCTCTTCTTTTCCACAGATTTGACAGACACATGCATATTTTTTTGCAATTGTTATTATAGGTTTTCCATACCCCGATTTGTCCAACGATAAATGCTGTGGATCTATACACTCTTTTATAAAATAGCTGTCCCAATACTGATTTGAAAAATCTCTTTTATACGAAGAATCATAATGAACTACAGCCTCAAAATCATCATATCTGTGCTTTTCTTCGTATTGTTCCTGCTCTTTTCTCCTTTGCTCTCGTTCAGCTTCGTCTCGCTCCTTATCATATCGGAATGATAGCTGACAACTCTTTTCTACTGTTTCCATTATCTGTTTTGAAAAGATATTGCATTCCTGTTCATATTTTTTATTATATGGTTGTTTAGCTGCAATACTCTTTTCTATATCATCATATTCATCTAGTATTTTTTGTAGATATGACACCATCGGTGCCAGTGACTTCTTTCTGTACCACTGTGCCCACGAATTTGCAAAACTAATGGCATCTTCGTTTTCCAGATTCTTTATAAATCTATGTTTTGGTGCGGTCATATCCGCCACCATAGCAGCTATTTTTTCTCTGCCATATTTTTTTACAAGTTTTTCTTTATCATTATACGAATATTTTCTGTCCAATTCGGGTCTTTGCTTTGGAAACGCTAACCCATTCGGAACTAGATAATCATTGCCATAATTTCTTTCGTAATGATATTTCTCCTTACAACTGTCACAAAAAATCTCAACTGCCGTATCATTCTCTTTTTCCTGTCCCCAGTCATTTGATAAATATATTCTGTAAAATTGCAAATATCCTTTTCCACAAGCACATTTTGCACTATATGGTTTTCTGTAATCTTCTTCATATGACATAGAACATCACTTCCTTCCCAAGTCCCAAACATATTAAGATTTTACCATAACCCAAACAAAAAAGACAGCCGTCTGACTGCCTTAATTGTACTCTGCATATGCACCTATCTGTATCTGGAGTGCTACTGTAATCTGCTCCATGACCATGTCATCCAACACTTCCCCGATTCTTTCTCCAAGTCTTGTTTTATCAAGGGTCTCCACCTGTTCCGCCAGAGCCATGCTCGGCTTGTTCAGACCGCTGCCTTTGGGAATCTGCACGTGGGTCGGAAGATACTTCTTTTTCCACACCCTGGCTGACAGCGGAACGACCGTAACCACCGGGGAATGCTTATTCGCCTTATTATTGCTTACCACCAGTGCCGGACGGACACCGCCCTGCTTGCTTCCATCTTTTTCTCCAAAATCCACATAATAAATATCTCCACGCTTACACATAAAAACCTCCTATCCGAGGACAAAGGCTTCCACCTGTCTGTCCCTCAGTTCATACTGTTTATCAAGTTCCTTCAATGCTGCTTTTCTGTACTTTGCTATCATCGTATGGCTCACATGGTATCTTTCCATCATGATGTCCCATGTCATGTCCTCATCCAGAAGATCCGTGATAATGCTTCTATGTCTTTCATCCAGTCCGTTCACTGCATGCTCGAAAAAATCCAGTTCTTCCTTCAGGAACATATATCTGTGGAAAAGGAAACCATACCACTCGTCATTTTCCCTTTCCATTGCAGCCTTATATTTGACCGCTATGTTTGCCGTTTTATCGGAAAGAGTGCTCGTCTGCACCCTTTCCCCTTCCTGATGGGAGTAAAGCATGGAATCGATCATGTCCTGTTCGCTCACTCCCTGAAACTGACGGAGCTGGAACTCAGTCACGGTCAGTTCCTTTTTCATATTCTTATATTCCTTCATCATTACTTCTGCCGTCATCCGTCATGCCTCCAATCCTTGCCTTTACTGCTTCTATCATTGCATTCTGTGTATTATCCTTTTTTTCGATTGCCCGGAGGATATCTTCATCGACCGTGCCTTCTGTCACCAGATGCTCTATGATGACCGTGTGTTTCTGCCCCTGTCTGTAAAGTCTGGCATTTAACTGCTGATACAGTTCAAGGGACCATGTAAGTGAAAACCATACGATGGTCGAACCGCCTTCCTGAAGATTCAGTCCGTGTCCTGCCGATGCCGGATGGATCAGTGCCACAGGGATCTTTCCTTCATTCCAGTCCTCGATATCCTTCTTGGTATTGATATCCCTTGCCGGAAACCGTTTTAATATCCGCTCCCTGTCATGCTTGAACCAGTATGCAACCAGAAGCGGTTTCCCGTTTGCCGATTCGATCAGGTCTTCCAGAGCATCCAGTTTTCTGTCATGGATATTACGGACATTGCCGGATTCATCATAGACCGCACCGTTTGCCATCTGCTGGAGCTTGTTGCTTAAGGCTGCTGCATTTACCGCATCGATGTCCTGTCCTTCCCCGTATTCGAGGATCATTTCATCTGCCATCCTGTCATAAAGCCCCTGTTCGGATTCCGACATGGAAACGGACACCCGGTTGCTTATGCATTCCGGCATATCAAGATAATCCACTGCTTTCATGGAAATGCTGATATCGGAGATCAGTTCATATATTTTTTCTTCTGCCCCTTCCCTCGGTTTATACGAAAAGATGATCTCTCGATTCCGCTTATCCGGCAGAAAGAACCTGTCACGGTAGCCGCCGATATATCTTCCAAGCCTCTGCCCCATATCAAGGATTCCAATCTCTGCCCATAAGTCCATGAGGTTTCCCGGTGTTCCCGTAAGCCCGACCACACGTTTTGCCATCGGCCTTACTTTTTTCAGGTCTTTGAACCTCTGTGCCTTCGGGGACTTGAAGCTCGACAGCTCATCAATGATGACCATGTCAAAATCAAAAAATATATTTTTTGTCATCCAAGAAACATTGTCCCTTCCAATAATCGTCACATCGGCTCCTGACAGAAGTGCTTCCTTTCTCTGCTCTGCAGTTCCCATTGCCACGGCAAATGTCATGCCGTAAAGATGCTCCCACTTTTTTATCTCTGCCGGCCATGTGGTCTCTGCCACACGCTTCGGTGCTATCACCAAGATCCGTCTTACTTCAAAATAGTCAAACAGCAGAAGCCACAGTGCCGTAAGCGTGATGACCGTTTTGCCAAGTCCCATATCAAGGATCAGGCAGCTCACAGGATGTTCGATTATAAAATCTGTTGCATACTGCTGATAATCATGTGCTTTGTATTTCATCTAGGATACCTCCGATCTGTTCAATATTATCAACTACATAAACGGGAAAGCCTAACCCCTCAAGCATCCTCTTTCTCTTCAGCTGAAGCGGTCTCGGTTTCTTCCCCGGTGCTTTCAGTTCCACGAATGCCATTTTTCCGTCCGGCATCAGGACGATGCGGTCAGGCACTCCATTCATACCGGGTGATACGAACTTCAGTGCCATGCCTTTCCGCTTTTTTGCTTCTTCCCTCAAATGTCTCTCTACTGTACTTTCTAGCAAAACCAGGTACCTCCTTTGCCGATTGCGGTTGCCATATGCCTTTAACTCCTATACGCGCATATATACATGAATTGCTCTTTTTATCTTTATTTTTAATTCTCAACTGGATTTAATGGGAAACTGGGAAACTAAGAACCGCAACCCCTTATTTTCCAAGGTGTCAGCACGGTTTCCGACTACCGTTGCCCATCTGCATCTGGGAAACCACGGAAACCGCCTAATGGGTTTCCTCTGGTTTCTCATCCATCCGCACAAAAGTCTTCTGCACTCCGTAAAGGGGGACTTTGGTCTTGCCCGTGGTATTGGAATCATACTTCTTCCATCCCCCGATCTTGTTTAAGATGCCTTCGATCTCATAGGAATCTGCCTTCTTTAAATTCTGGCGCTCCTTGCCGAAGCACTCCACCCAGATCTCCATGATGCACACACGCTCACGCATAACCGTTCCTTTGACACCGACCGTCTCGAACTCTCCTCCACCAAGGAATGCCCTTCTCTGATAGATATCCATTGATGCCCAGTTGTCCGGCAGCAGTCTGTCAAGATAGTCCTGCACGATTCCCTCACGGTCATCCGACTCCATTGCCTCCTGCTGCATCTTGTATGCTTCCTCTGCCTCCGCACCTTTTAAGAACAGCTCCTCACCTTCGTTATACAGATGGATTGCCTCTGCCCAGATCTGGTCGACACAGTCAAGCTCCCACGGGTGGTGTTTTCCTGTCCCCGGCACATGCACCGGCCAGAATCTTCTGTTTCCTGTCACGTCACGTAAGAATCCGCCCTCGGAGTTGGTGCTTCCCACAATGATGCACTTTCTTGGATGCGACTCTACATTGACTCCGTATGCCTGACGGAACTTATCATCCTGACGGGTGACAAAGGACTTTACTACCTCGACTTCCGTCTTGCGGATACCGTTCATCTCACTGATCTCAAGAATCCAGTTTCCGAGCAGCTTCTCGGCAGCAGTCTTATCCCTCATATCTGAAATGGATAAGGAGTCCGAGAACCACTGCTTTCCAAGTATGGCAAAGAAGGTGGATTTTCCCATTCCCTGCGGTCCATTCAGCACGAGGATGGAGTCGAACTTTACTCCCGGCTTATAGATACGCGCTACCGCAGCCACCAGTGTCTTGCGGATGACAGCCCTTGTGTACGGTGAATCTTTCGCACCGAAGTAGTCGATGAGCAGTGTGTCGATACGCTCCTGTCCGTCCCAGTGAAGCGTTGCGAAATAATCCTTGATTGGATGGTAGAGCCTGTCGGATGACACTACGGCAAGCAGTGCATCCTTAAACTTGGTCGGCGACCAGATCCCGTACACCCTCTCGAAATACACTTTTGCATTTGCAAGGTCAGAGTCATTCCATCCTGGTTTTACCTGTTTCCACGGAAGCGGACCGATGACATCAATGGTATCCTTGAACTCGTTGTATACGATGTTCTTGAAATTCTCATCGTTGCGGATGATCAGTGCAATGTTCTGCAGTGTATCCTTGATATTTCCCCTGCGGTCAAGTGCCAGCTTGTTCTGCCAGTCCTCATCCGACTCTGTGGAAAATTCCTGTACCGCCAGCTCCTGTCTTTCCTTGGCAAGTGTGTTCTTCACTTCTTCATCTGCAGAAGCAAAATCCTGCATTGCTTTGAAAGATGGGAGTTTTCCCGGCTCTGTCCCTTCGGCTGTCCTTGCATCCTTGTCCCCGAATTTATGAAGCCTTATCACATCAAACGCATTCATCAGCTTTCCGCAGCATGGGTCTGTGGCATGGTGGCTGTATACGAACAAGTCATCATAGACCACGACTCCGGCAGCAGAGTCCGCCGGGATATAATCGTATCTTCCGGGAATCGCCCTTGAATGCCTGTACACATCCGGGATAAATTTGTCGATTGCCTGTGTCACTGTGTATGTGCGGTTGAAGGCCCCGATCAGTCCGTCCTTGGAAAGCGGGTCGGCCTGTTTTTTGATATCCCTCTGCACAACAGATGCCTGACGGTTGCTGACCGGCCACGCTGATACATCATGCCAGTCCTTATAACGGGACAGCACTTCATCGGGATCAACTTCATTCCCTTCGATTTCCTGAAACACATACTCACCGTCACTGGAAGTGCTCGGCCAGTACATGAGTCTTGATGGTTCATAGGTGGAATCATCAAAAAGTTCGATGCCGATATCCGATGCAAGCATACGGCTGACTGCCCCGTACTCATCAGGTGTCACATCCCTTGTCAGGAATATGATGATACGCAGTCTCGGCTTCTCCGGCGTATGTTTATGTGTGGAATACACTACCATCTTCATGTCAAAGAACATTTCCAGTTCATCAATGATGCCCTGTGTTCCGTAATCCATATCAAGCGTGATGGCGGATCTGGAGATTACACAGTCCTTCTTCCTGCGTCCGCCCTTCAGCTTTCCAAGGACGAATCCTCCGACATCCTTGATATTGTCCTGCTGCCCTTTCGGCATCTTCCTGTACTGCTCCATTGTTTCCGCAGTATATTTTGTCTTGGACAGACGGCTGACAAAATCTTCATATGTCATATCCGTGCAGTTAAACTTTTTGTCCATTCTTGAGTTTCCGATCGATACGAACATCCTTCTTTACCTCCTTCTTTTTACGCTTTTCCTGTTTCATAACTCGTCCGATTGCAATACTTGCGGTCGGATCCGGATACCCTTCCCTGTTGCATCCTCCCATAAGTTCCTCCTAATCTTTCTTGTAAAACGGACTTTCAAATCCGGCAGCCTTAAGCGGAAGCCCCTCACACCAGTCAGGGCATACCGCCATAATCTCATTGACTTCTTCCACCGAGGATGTTCCCTCCGGCACTTCAAGCACCACTTCATCATGGATGTGGCACACGATATCAAATCCCTTCTTTTCCAGACGGAGCATTGCCTCTGCCAGTACATCCCTTGCGGTTGCCTGGACGATGTTCTCGCAGAATTTTGCGCCATAAGATTCGATCCTCGTCCACTTGCGGTTCGTGCCGATTCCTTCATAGCTGACACTTTCCGAGCCGAAGCGGTTCACGGTCATCCTTGGTCTTACATAGGACAGCACCCTTCCGGACGGCAGTGCGATCTTTAACATCCCGGACTGGTAATATACCATCACCATTCCGACCTTTGTCATCTTCCTCTCTTTCACGGCTGCCTTTACCGCACCGTCAATCTCATACCAGTAATTCACGATGTGCGGATTTGCTGCCCTCCATGACTGCACCAGTCCTTTCAGTTCCTCTTCTTCCACAAAATTTAATGCTCCCATGCTGATAAGCGCACCTTCCGCACCGCCATACTGACAGGCAAGTGATGCCACCTTTCCCCTTGCACGGTACGGGCTTCCCTTTGTGATCTCTCCGATTGGGATATGGAACATCTTGGATGCCGTCTGCTCATAGATCTTTCCGGTGCCACGGAACTCCTCCATGACCCATCCCTCTCCGGCAAGGTAGCCCATGACCCTTGCCTCGATCGCTGAAAAATCGCTGACGATGAATCTGCATCCGGGTCTTGCCACGAATGCAGTACGGATCAGCTCCGAAAGCACATCCGGTGTGGAATCATACAAAAGCTCCACCAGGTCATATCTGCCTTCCTTTACAAGGGAGCGTGCCAGTTCCAGGTCTTCCATATGGTTCTGCGGAAGGTTGTGGATCTGCACAAGTCTGCCGGCCCATCTGCCCGTGCGGTTGGCCCCGTAAAACTGTAATAATCCATGCACCCTTCCGTCAGGACATACCGAACGTTCCATTGCTTCGTACTTCTTTACGGATGTCTTTGACATGGCAAGTCTCAACTTCATCATTTCTGCCACATCTCCCTGTGTGTTCTCCACCAGTTCTTCCACGGCAGCCTTGGCAAGGGAATCCACCTCGATGCCCTTTTCATTCAGCCAGTCCTTAAGCTGCGATACGCTGTTTGGATTTTCCAGTCCTGATATCTCATATGCCTTCTTCGTTACCGTCTCCTTATACAGAAGGTCGCATGCCACAGCGTGTCCGATAAGTTCCTGATCCACCATGATGCCCCTGTCATTGATCCTCTGGTCCATGCAGTAAAGTTCCTGCTCCCTGTCCGGTATCGGGAACTTCGTTAGTTTATTCCTGATCTGTTTTTCCACATCCACGTCACGGATGCAGTATGTCTTGAACAGTTCCCATTTCTCCGGTGCATCGGACGGAAGATTCCTTGTCCTTCCACCATTTGCCTTGGTAGGCTTGCACGGCATACAGAAATAGCGGATGAGGTCTTTTCCCTCGGACATCTTTTTCTTATCAAGGTTCAAGGCTTCCCCCACTCCTTCCAGTGACAGCGGAAGTGACAGCATGGATGCCTGTACAAGCGTGCATCTCCATCCTTCCGGTTTTAAGGAAAGACCGAAGAATCGGTTGATACAGTTCCGCTCGAATGCTGCATTATAAGCGGTCTTTATTACGGAATCATCCGTAAGATATTCCATGATCTTATCCGATATCTTCTCCCCGGATGCCAGGTCAATGATCCGTGTCGGTTCGTCATTCAGACTGTATGCAAACAAAAGGATCTCGAACTGCTCCGATGCTGCATACCTGTGTACCCCGCAGTCCGGTAGTGACACATCTGAGTATGTTTCAATATCAATTGCAAGTGTGTCCATGTTTCTGTCCCTCCGCTCTTTTCTTTATTCTGCTGATCCCCGTTCTTGCTGCTTCCACATTGCCGGACTTCATCTGTCCTTTGATGGTGCGGTATGTGTTATACGGGATATATTTTTTTATGCTGTTAAGCTCCTTCATCAGTTCTTCCATGAAAGTACATCTCCTTTATGTATCCGGGCGGTGTATGCCACCGCCCTTCCTATGCTCTGCTGCTTTGTTTCTATGCGAGGAAATCGTCCTCCGCATCCACTGCCTCGAATTCATCCTTCGCATTGGCTCTGGAACCGAGAGGCTCTCCGTCCCTTAACTTCTGTACATTTCCAAGTCCGGCAGCAATGCCCTTGTTGCCGTTGCTGTTGTAAGCATAAAATGTAATGGATACCCTTCCGTAGCAGCCGGAATATACCTCGCTCTGGTCAAGAATCGGCTGTACCTGTCTGTCCACGATCTGCGGTGCCTGTTTGCTGTTGGCATTTAAGAACATACTGTCCGCATATGCCTCATCCTCCGGTCTGTCGATGTCTCCGTCCCTTAACGGTGTCTTCAGGTTCGCTGGGATCTTACCGCCCCACTTGCCTTTTCCTTCATCCTTTGCTACCTCAATTGCCTTCTTGATTTTGGCAATGGTCTCCTTATCATTCTTGTCGATGATGCAGGAGACAGAGTACTTCGGTTCGCTTCCATTGATGGAATCCGGCTCCCACAGGTGTGCATAGCTGAGTCTGCAAGGTACGATTACTTTGGTTAAGTTTGCTGTTGTCATAATTTAGTCCTCCTTAAAATCCGCTTCTGCGGTTGCTGTTTTAACTGCTTCTCTTTTATCTGAATCCGGCACCAGTGTGACCTTGCCGTCAGGCTTGTACACCAGTGAACCAAGGATCTCATTAAATTTCTTTTTGCCCATCAGCCTTTCCATCTCGGTAATGCCGATCAGGCTCTTTTTGAAGATATCCGTGTATCCGGCTTTTTGTGCTGCCTCTGCCACATCCTCTTCATCTGTATATTTACGGTTGCTTCTTCCCAGGACCAGCTTATAGCCCGGCCATTCTTTATGGTTAACTACTGCTTCATTCTGAGCATAGGTGTAAACCTCCTCTGCCCATTTCTTCAGCGCATCTGCCTTGGAAAGGACTTCTGCAATTTCCTCATCCGACATAAGGGCCGGCTCGGCAAATTCCATCTGGGCAAGTTTTAAATACTCCTCTGCCCTTGCACGGCATGTAAATCTTGCCTTGCAGAATCGGCAGTGATCTCCGGCTTTAAACTCTCCCTCGCCTGAAAGAGCCTTTGCTGCTCCCGGTTCAAGGACGTCCTTTCCCCATGCAAGCAGCTCCCCGGCTGATATCTCCCAAGTAGAAAAATGTTCGATCCTCGGCTGGACGATGGTAAGCTCCACCGTGTCGATTTCATATAAGAAACCAAGCATGTCCAACACTCCCAGTCCGTAGATCATAAGCTGAACATTCTGCTCTGCATCGACCACCACACCCTTGCCGAGCTTCAGATCGATAATGTGGATCTTATGGGAATCGGCCACCACCATATCTGCAGTACCGAAACAGTCATTGATTCTGTGTGCAAGGCTGACCTTCAGTTCCACTCCGATGAATGGTTCATCACAGTCCTTCCTTGCCTGTTCGATCTGGGTGATGTTATATTCCACGTAATCATCCACGGCTTCGAGCAGTTCATCCGAATAATAATCAGATACAGGTCTTTTAGTCCTTTTCTTCAGATACTTATTGATGAGGTACTCCGCCATCGCATGCCCGGCACTCCCTTCTGCTGCGAATGGAGATTCTTCGTCTGGAAACTGCTCCTCCAACAGTAACGATGGAGGGCATTCCAGACGTCTTTTACCGGACGATGGGGAGAACCTTGCATGTCCGCCCATTAGAGCACCTGCGCTTTCTCATACAGTTCCGGCAGTTTCTCATCAGGAACATCTGACAGCTTCTGGAATCCGAACTGCTCGATCAGGTTCTTTACCTCCGAGGTCTTTCCTGATCTGGACTTGTCCGCAAGGAAGGCACGGACCGTCTTTCTGTCAACGGCTGTCTCCTTCGGTGCAGCTTCTTCCTCCGGTGTATCTGCCACAGGAGTTTCCTTCTTTTCAGCCTTCTTCACAGGCTTCTCCTCTTTCTTTGGTGTATCTTTCTGTGCTGCAACCATCTTTCTGATTCCGGCAGCAATCTGCTCGTAGCCCTCGGCCACTAATAACAATGCCTCACTCATGGCGTTCTCTCCTTTCAAATGCGTGCCAGCTTCACATCACCTGTATACACATCGATCTTGTTTACGCTGGACTTGTACTTTCCCCAGTCCATCAGAATATGGAACGGGTACTCCTTTACTACAGTTGCTCTCTTCTTTTTCTTTCCGGCAGTGACCATAAGGCGGTCACCCGGATATAGTCCGTAACGGACATTGACTGCTGACATGGCGGACCTCCTACTTCAACACCTTCAGATTTCTGATGATGCCCTTGTATCTGGCATCCGCACGTTCATCCACAGGTATGGTCCTGACATTCACGGGATTGAAATCTGTATCATAAAGCCTTACAGGCTTCCTTGTTTCTTTTGCATGGTCGAGTTCAAACTTCATGCCTTCCGTGATGTCGAAACCGAACACATACACCTCATCGCACATATCCATGAGTTCAAGACCCATTGCGATGCCTGTCATTCTCTCGTTTGGGATATTGTCATCGAGGAATGATGGGAAATAGAGATGTGGTACGATTGGAACGTCACCTGACATGGCAGTGATCCTTGCGTAGCTCACTGCATTCTTTTTGTTTTCCTCGACTCTGCCCCGATAAGGGCTGCAGATAAAAATTTTCTTTTTCATAATAAAATCATCCTTTCACATTCGGCTCTCATGGCCGTGGGTTCTCGTCAATAATGTTCTACAAAGCAAAATCACGTAGGATGCTGTTCATTACCTCAAGGTCGTCACCCTGAAGTGTTGACTGCAGTTTCTTTAACAGTTCCTGCTGTTTTGGTTTTAGGTAATTGCGACCGACATAATATCCGTCTGCCACTTTTACACCTCCACCATATCTGCCACGAACTGTTTCGATCGGGTAAGCGAGAGACAGCTCTTCGATATCGTTTTTTATAGTCCGGACTGAAACGCCAAATTCAAATGCCAGGTTGTCAATCTTGTCCTGCCTTCTCTGACAGAGAACCTTAAGAATCGCTTCCCTGCGTTCGCTTGGTGTCATGCTCTTCTTTGCCATCTCTCGCTCACCTCCTTCCTGTTCTCTTGCTTTGTGAGTTAAGAATAATTTTTAAAGGTGCAGACTTTTTGCACGATTAAAAATAAATTTCAAATATTTTTTCAGAAGCAACCAAACTTCATTTTTTAATCCTCACTTACTTATTCTCCTTGCCGTTTCATTTATTTCGCAAAATATAATCAGGCGAATGGAGAATATATAAAGGGGACTTTATCATCATTAACGTTTTGTTATCAGCAGCATAAAAAATGATCTGCCTAACCAACCTAATAATTTCTGACCGATTTATCTTGATACAAAATTTAAAATAGCCATTCGAGTTTCATAATCTGACGTGTATTTTTATCCTTCTGTGTAATGTAGGAACAACTCACGGTTTCAAAAACAATCTCAAAAAAGGACAAAAAAATAGAGCTGCTACGCAATCTTTCGATTGCAGTAACAACTCTGGCATGTAGTATCTCATAAATTATGGATCAGGGCTCAGTAGCTTGTCTGTGCTTCTTTAATTTGTTTCATAACATCCGTCAGTGCTATCCTTTCCGGATTTTTATGTACTTTTGACTCAAAATATATCTTCCCTTCATCGTCAATTAATGCATCAAACATTCTTGGCTTTGTAGGTTTGCTGCTGTTAATATTTCTGATTTCGATTCTCTGCATCCGCACCACCTCCTATTTAAATGGCAGATCTATATCAGTCATAAAATCATCACTTGAAGGTTCTGGTACTTTAAAAGTCTTTGAGAGAACCTTTTTGTCCTTATTTAAATATGCATCAATAACACTCCTTGCCTTGTTATCAATATTTACATGAGATGCCAATACCTCTATCTGCATGTATAAATCTTTCACGGCAGATTTAATCAAATCACACGCCATAATCGTATTGCATAACGGAACTACGGATTTATCAGGAGCTACAAGATAAATTTCATAGCATGCCTGTCCTTCTACACAATTATCATCCATATTAATCACACATGGAAGAATATACATATCACTTTCCGCATCTTCCAGTCTTGACCAATAAGTATTTCCAGTTACCTGTATTACTTTTTCAGGATAAAATCTTGAAAAGAAACTAGCTTCTCTGTAATTTCCGTTACAATCCATGCTGTCATCATCAGGACTCTGCAATGGATGTGGTGCTGGACCAAATTCAGAGTATAAATCAGTCGGATTATTCAGCTTCTGATTTGGTTCTCTGTGCCAGTACAAATTCCCACATTTGGAATCATCAGCTATTTTCTTTATAAATTCCAGGACATATTTTTCTGTCGGTGTTACCTCATCTATATTAGCTGATATCAAAAAGTCAATGCTGACTCCAAGCATCTTAGCTGCCGTTGCCACAAATTCCAATGTTGGTTCGGATGAATTATCCGGTTTTTCCAGTCTTGACATATATCCCAAACGGACACCTGCTTCCTTTTCTATCATTCCGATTTTTACATCTGGATTTACTTTTAATAAAGCACGGATATTGTTAAAGCATGTGTACTTGTTAAAATTTTTAAATTCATCTAATGCATCTGTTATATTTGTAAGATAATGCGCTAAACGGTTTCTCTGTTCCTGCAATACTTTTATTTCATCCCTTGATATAGCAGCAACTCCATGTGACTCCATTGCCTTTTTTACTTCGTCAGGATTAGTATTATCCTTTCCCTCAAAACTCATCATCTGTAAAACCTGTTCAAAATCGGCACATTCCGCATTCTTATCCTCAACTGCAGATTCAAGTCTCTCCTTGGCATCCAACAAATCTTCTTTTGGGCAGCATCCCAGAGATGCTTTTTGTAATAAGAGTTCAAATTCTTCATTATTCATGATAATCATCTCCTTTTTCACATCTATGAGCAAATTATAGTACCTTTTGCATCTATTGTCAATATATGCAAATTATTTTTTTCTTTGCATTTGTATGTGAATAAAATGCAAAATGCCTGACAAAAGCAAAAGTATATAACTCATTGCTTCGTCAGGCATTGGTTGCTATGATTTTCATGCACCTATTCGCTCAGTACGAATCTTTTTATTATGTAATGATATCTGTATTATTTTTCTGCAGCACGGACACTTGATTTGTATAGTGCCTTCTGTATCAGGCAGCACATCAAACAATCTACCGTTTTTGCAGCATGGACATGATACTTTCAGAATCTGCTCTCCCATATGCTATCCCCCATTTCTCTATAGATAATCATACGGAGAACGAAATCCTGTTCTCTTCTGTACTTGTTTCTTAGGTAAGCAACTTTGTGCTTCTTCCTTCGAAGAAAAAAGCCTGCTTGCCCTAAGTTGTATACCGCCTGATGTATTTTCTACAAAACGGACAGTAAAAAAATCTCTGCTCCTTTTCAGAACAATCACTTCTCTGACAATGCGATTGCTTTCTATAATAAAAGCTTTATCGCCCACTTCCAGTTTGGTAACCACGTTATCGCCTCCATATAATAATTGAAGGCCAGCTAAGGGAAAGTCAGGCTGACCTAACCTTGGTGTCAAATATGTCTCTGTTTAACATTAATAACCTCAGGTAGCGAACCTGAGGTTATTATATCGAACATCCGTTCTGCTGTCAATAGTTCATTTACATGCCCATTGGATTATTCCTGAAACACACTACGGACGAATTTCTCCAGTATGGAATCAAACGTACCTCCGGCAACATCACCATTTATTATTTCTTTCCGTTTATCAACATAAGTTATCTGAAGTTCATAACTGCATCCATCGCACACTTGACCTTCTACAATGTTCTTTTCCCACAATGGAGCACCTATGATTTTCTGTAGGGAGCATGCAAGTCTGTATGCCTTCTTTTCGGAGACCTTTTCATCAGTTTTAAACTGATATTTCCGGCTCTGCCCTTGATAGATATATTCTTTACATCTTCCATCCGGATATATTTCATACACCCATGACTGTTGGGAATCTATCGTACACGGACCATTCTCCACAACCTTATATCGTATTTTTGTAATCTGGGTAGCTGGAAGAAGTTCCTTTGACCATCGGTATCTGCAGTCAAGGCAGCCATAATCCTCGTGTGGCATTCCGTCTATCATCTCACATCCACCCAGGATAAGTTCTCCCCGTTCCTCTGCTTCAAAGGCTTCGTGGGACGGATAACCATATAATATTGGTACAGTCCTGTCTGATTTGCATTTTGGACAAACGACCATAATTCCGTCCCTCCTTTATTACAACTCCAACCGTGTAATATCCATATGATTTCCGGTCAGATAATTATCATATAACTCTGCTGCCGGAATCAGACGGATTTGTATGTTTTTAAGATTGAGTGCTTCAAGCATAGCCATTCTGGCACAGCCTTTTTTTACAATATCTTTTTTCTCTGTTGGCATCAGAAAGCAGTTCCTGACTTCTGCGATACCATGTGCATTAATAAAATCCTTATAGGCAAGCTGATACAGATATTGTTTTGTTACATCTCCGACACCCGGATTGCCCCTGAGGGACTTTCCTTTTTCCAACTGAAGACTATAATACTTGGCATCAAATATTATGAACCAGTCCTTTCCGTCTATGCATGGAATACTGATTAAATCTGGAATAAGTGTATCTGCTGCCTTTGCTTCCGTATCTTCTCCCTGCCATATAGGCTTTTCTATAATATCTATCAGTTTCTGTCTCTTTATCGTTTTGCTGTTATATTTCTCTGCAAGCGGAACAGTCATCTTAAGCTGGGCAAGGGTAGTATTCAGCTTATTGTCAAACACTTCCGCACAGGCTTTCTCCCAGACAGCATGGTATGCTGTTGTTCCAAACATACTGATACCATCATTCTCATCAAGCATTTTTCTGTCCTGGGACACATAGGCATATAGTGTTTTGAGAAGAATCTGCCTGTGCGTATTAAACTGAAGATTCAGTTCCTTTATAATCCGTTCTAACACATATTCCTTATCACCAAAATCAGCCAGTGTTTCTTCGGAAAGTTCTATGACATCCATATCAAAGAGAGCATCTAATTGTGCATCACGCAGCTGTCTGGAACATTCCGTAAGCACACATTCATGCAGACGTTTGAAATAATCCATGTCGTCTTCTACAGATTTCTCCGTATAGAGTTCCATATAATACGGACGGTTATCCTCGATCATGGCAAAGCTCTCATCAATTGTCTTTCCCCAGAGGATTTCGCCCTCTCCATTTACTTCTATGATATCCTCACTGTTCGTATAGATGCCATATTCGTAATAATCATTAATCAGGAACAGGATAACCGCAAGTATATTAAAACTTCTGTTCTCTCCATCACCATTGAAAACATTGATAATCTGCTCTTCGGAACGGCTGTAACGCTCAAGTACTTTAACAACCTGTTTCATCTCATCCAGAACATTATCGTCTTTCTTTGACAGCAGATACTTCGGATAAACCTTTATGACCCGACTTCCACAGGTGATGACTCCAACATATGTAAATACATACAGGCAGTCACCGCTCTCTGCCGTTTCATCCGTAATTTCCACATCGTCATCTACAAGGTCTGACATTTCGAGCTGGTCATCAGTATTTTTTACACTCTTCAAGACACCATAGGCTTTGAGATTTTTTATAAATTTTTCTACTCCGTCTTCGTCAAAGGAAAACTTGCTTTTAAGGTCATTTTTCGTATAACGCTTCTGTTCCCTGACGTACCGTGAAACAACTTTCATTATACCTCATCCTTTTGTTTATCATAAAAGTTTTCCTTAAAATTTGGTCCGAAGATTCCCATTCCTATTTCATCAAAAGCATCACACACAGATGAATATTTGCTGTTATCACATCCATCAAAGAATCTGTGCTTGCCCTGTTTAACTGCATCCTCATACAGATACATAATTACCTTGCTCTTAAATGCAGCCACAAATTTGTCTGTATCTACAATCATGCCATTCTCATCAGAAGCAATTACCTTCTTTGAAAGGAAGAATGGTCCCATCAGCTTGTCTTCATTAATTTTAAACTGATCTGATGACATTTTTGCATTAATAGCTCTGCGGAGGATATTCCATTCCACTGGCTCATCGCTTCCGGCGAGTTCGATTTTTCCAATTCCAGAAATCTTTTCTTCGTTTTCATTGATACCAAGGTACTCAAAATTCCATCTTCTCTTAAAAGCAGTGTCCATCGGAAATACTCCCTGATCCGCACTGTTCATTGTAGACCAGATAAACATATTATTAGGAATCCGGATCTTCTGATAATTGTCAGGAGTTCCACCCAGTTGTTTTGCAAGATATTTTCTTATATCCTCTGATGCCTGGATTTCATATTCACTGACTCCGTCATCATCCCTGTCTAGCAGTTGGAATACATCGCCAAATACTGCTGCCACTTTTGCTCTGTTTATCTCTTCAATAAGCAGAAGATGTGGCTGTGGATTTTCTGTTCTTCCGCTTTTAAGTGCTTCTACATAAACACGCATGAACGGTCCCGGCACAAAATCATATCTAATTTTTTCATCTGCTCCCATGACAGGCTTATATGTACCGACAAACTGTGAGTATGAATAATCAGGATGGAATGTAACACGCTCATAATTATCCTTCGCTTCCTTCAGTAAGTCCTCACAATCCTCTTTCAGTTCATAACTCTTTCCAGTACCCGGAGCACCAAAAACAATACGGTTTCTTTCATATTTTGTTTCTATTTCTGTGTTAAATACTAACGGCATATAGGTTTCCTCCGCTTCCGAATTATCTAATTCTTCTGATTCAGCTTCTTCCCCATAATAATATTTTTCATACAAAAACATCAGATTTTCATTATTTGTAAGCTGATAACAGGATGTAAGTTTTCCTTCTGATTTATCCGGAAGGGTATCTCCATCTGCAAATTTATTATGCCACTTTCCAGCTTTCATATGTGCCATAGCCGTTGATGCGTCATAGAAGTATTCTCCAATTTCATCAACAAAAGCTATCAGCTTTTCTCCATTCATAGCTACAAAAACAGTATCTGCATTTGTTTTATAGAATCTTGCCAGTTCTCCGGCCTTTCTGGATGCTGTCTTTTTATCATCGTGGAAATATTCTTCCATCATCTTTTCTGTAATGGCATCCTTATCTATTCCATCACCCGCAACATAATCCTGAAGTGATCCGATAGCTCTCCATCCGATTCCAACTACAGATTTCTGCTGCCATTCCGCAACATAATTTTTTTCATCATCTTTTGTGCCAATTCTCACAAAATGTTTTATGCCACCAAATTCTTCGAAAACAACAGCAAAGAATTCTCTATAATACATTCCGGCATAGTTTTCAATCTTCGCAAGCTGTGCGCTTCGGGCATAATATTTTTCACTTGGATTGATTCTTAAACATCTGAGTACATGTGTCTGCCAATCGTTTGAATGGAAACCGCTTAATTTTTCTGGACAGATAAGTGAAAAATATTTATGAAACCATGCCAGGTTATAGTATTGTTCACCTACACCCTGTTTCAAATCTTCATCGAGCTTTTCAAAATCAGACAGGTTATCCAAGATGGCATTATTTATAATATCTACACCTTTAACAAGGGCATCTCTTATTGTCTTTCCGATTTCAAGAGCCTGTTCTTCTGATAACACTTCTGGTTTCTGCGGGCTTCCCGTCATCCACTCGCCTGTATCCTTTTTCTGAAACAAACCAAATTTGTATGCAGATCCACCCGCAATGCTTCCGAAATATTCTCGGCAGTCTGCGTTATGCTCTAACCAACAGCATAGCGCTTCTGTATTATCCCCAACTGTATAAAATAAAGAAGTTAAGAGATTCTCATCTTCAATGGCTGCCAGCTTTTCTGGTGAGAATCTTTCCTGAAACTCTCGTATAGCAGTTTCAATATTACTTCTGCTGCATGGTATTTCAAATCCAGTTTCTGACACATAATCTGTGATTATCTTAGCAGCCCTACGGTATTCATCATCTTTATATGATTCTTCATTCGTATCCTCCAAATCATCGATATCCATATACTGCTGATATGACTGCTTATTTTCATTCGTATTCTTATCTCTATCAGGAATCCATCGTCCTCTATATGTTAATATCTCAAACAAATCTGCTTTGTTTTCTCGTGTCAAATTTTCATGAAAGATAGATATTGCACCATTGCTATCTTCCTTCACGCAGCCTGACCAACATAATACCTTTACCATCTCACGAACTTGGCGTTTGCATTGTTTCCAATAGCATTTATTGTCTTCTAATTGTTCATCTGTCGGAAAATCTGGGCTTATCCCTTTACTTCTCTTTTCAAGGATCATTTTTGCAAGACCAATCACATCCGGCTGCACCTTTTTCGCAACATCTTCATTAAAAAATATATAATCTGCGATTTCTGCCTTAGTCAGATATGCCTTATCAGAATCTGCCATTCCCATAATGTATAATAACTGCAAAATAATCCTCATAGGTGCTAATGTAATATCATCATTAACAGCTTGATTTAAAGAATCCGTTGTTCTTGGATTCGGAAATTGAAATTTCTTTATAAAGTTTAACACAACTTTACGAACATCCCCATTTTTGCACGCTTTGGCACAATTACTGTCCTTAGTTAAGTTGAAATAAAACCCCAGTGTATTCATATTATTATTTGCATTTTTATCTTCTGCTGCACTGGGTACAGTATCTTCCACGAAACATTTTCCAGCTTCTGTCAAAAAGCTTTCAAGATTTGAAATTCTTAAATCATTAGTAAATAAATAATGAAACATTCTATAATTACACCTCCTTCAGTAGTTCAGCCACAGACTCTGCAATCACATTAGCCAATTGAGGTGGCACTGCATTTCCTATCATTTGATATGCATTTCCACGGCTTCCAACAAACTCAAAATCATCAGGAAATGACTGTAATCTTGCTGCTTCCCTTACAGTAATTGTCCTCTGCTGCTCTGGATCATAATGTATAAAACGGTTACCGTCTTTATATAAATGCGCAATTATTGTTGTGCTTGGTTCGTCAGGCTCTAAAACATGATATCTATGAATTGGTGATTTAGATCCAATCTTCTTTTCATACAATTCACTTATTTTTTTACTATCATACTCTCTTAGCCCCGATGCAATGTCCTCTTCCAAAATTCTGAAAGTATCCATATCTCGCAAATTACTATATCTAGGAATATGCCACGTAATATTACATTCTGGTGTTTTATGTGAAATACGCTTTTTATGATTACTTTCATCAAACACTGGCATGCATTTTGGTAAATCTCCTATTGCTTCACGCACCGTAATCTTCTTTTTTACACGATATTTTGGAAGTATTGTATTATAAAATTTGTTTATTACTTCTTCTGCATTGTCAATACTTCTTGCATCCACTCCAAGTATTACAACTCTACTTCTGTTCTGCGGAACACCATAGTCACTTGCATTAACAACGGCATTTTTTAATTCTGAAATAATTTTATATCCTATTCCCTCAAAGCCTCTTGTTATTAGCTCAGTTATAGGTGTTCCATCTGGTGCAGCGCTTAATATTCCCGGAACATTTTCAAAGACAAAAAATTTAGGACGGTATCTATTAACTACGTTTAAATAATGTTCAAAAAGATAATTTCTGTAATCATCTCGCATGCCGTTTTCATCTCTTACCCTTCCAGCAACAGAATATGCCTGGCATGGAGGTCCTCCAATAATAAGATCTATTCCCCCTGATTGTTCAACAAAATAATCGAGTCCTTTTCCTTTTCCAAACTCTTCATCGTTCCATCCAGAAAAAAGTTCTTCTTCTCGTTGAATGTCAAAGTGCATCACTCTTTGTTCCGAATCGGCTTCACCCCATTTTGTTTTTAGCCTTTCCCTCAATGTATTAACTTGTGGACGCAACCACTCAACCGCTGCTATCTCCTCATACTGGTTTGTCTGCATAAATCCTTCAGTTAAACCTCCGCATCCAGCGAACAAATCTATCATTCTATATTTCATCTAATCAGCCTCTTAAATATTCTAGTAATTTTTTTGCAACAACCTGTCCTAACATAGGTGGCACTGCATTACCAACTTGTTTGTATTGTTGCGACTTATTCCCATAAAATATAAAATCATCCGGAAAACTCTGTAATCTTGCACTTTCTCTTACAGTCGGAATCCTATTATATTTATAATGAAAATGCGATCTATGGCCTGTATTAATTGTCAACGATGGTTTCTTACTATTATATCGTGTAAGAGCCTCATGATATTTATACATGCCTCGATACTCTTCTGGTAATGCTTTATAGTTTTTCCCTTCGGGAACCAATGAAATCATTTTCTTAGTTTTTTCTATAGGTATGCTACCTATATGATTTCTGACTGATTTAGAATTCTTACGCATCATTTTCTGATATTCAGTCTTTGGCTCAGTTTCATACTCTTGAACTTCTTCCCCATATATTATTTCGCCTTCGGCTGTTTGTAAGGGTGGCAAATCACTAATAGCATCCTCACATGTCACATAATCTTCGCTATTAACAAATGGTTCTGGGAATTCAAATGCTGATTCTGAATCTCTCAAACCTACAAAGAATACTCTTTTCCTAATTTGTGGAATTCCATAATCAGGAGCATACAGTAATTTTGGTGTCATTTTGTAACCTATTTCAGCAAAATCTTCAATAATTCGCTTTGCGCCGATTCCACCATTAGTCTGTATCATGCCAGGTACATTTTCCAACACAACCGCTTGTGGTTTTAATGTAGCAGCAAGTTTAACCATCGCAAGATACAACGTATTTCTTTTATCATTCATATCTCTCGGTCCAGCTATTGAAAATCCCTGACATGGCGGTCCGCCTACTAAAACATCCAATTTTATATTTTTTTCTTTAAGAAAATCAACAATCACATTTATATTATTATGATCAAAAAGGTCAAGTTTCATTGCCTCGGCATTTCCATGGTTTGCCTTGAAAGTTTGTAAAGCCGCATCATCAAAATCCACGCCAAGCACTACATTATAGCCAGCATCATAAAAACCCCTAGATAATCCTCCAGCCCCGGAAAATAAATCAACACATGTAAATTGCTTTTTCATCAAAAAATCCTCATTTCGTTTATAATTATGGTAGTATTTTCATTTTTTTGTGCTTTTTTTTCTCGCACGCCTTGGGTCTTCTGGCTTTTTTGCATCAGAAGGAAGCATCCACATTCGCCCTTTTAAAACAGCGCCTTCAATTCTTCCCTCTTTACAATATATCGCTACTCTTCTCTGAGATATATTCCATTTATCTGCAGCTTCTGCTGAAGTAATAAAATCCATGTAGTTACCTCCATACAGTAAAATCCATAATAACCTAGTATATTATATTCGATAAAGCGAACACTTTCAAGCATTTTTAATTCTCTGCACAAAGTATTATTTTGCTCATTTTTAAATTTCTCGTTCATCCATTATAATTTGGTCAAAAAGCACTTTCTCATCAAATATAGCTTCTTCTATTACTCTGACACATTCATCTGTCTTTTTCGATATATCCTTTCCCCAAAATCTAATCACTGTCCATCCCATAAACAATAGCTGTTTATTTACCTCATCATCCCTTTCCATATTACGAGAAATCTTGTGTATCCAATAGTCTGAATTATTGCTCTTTTTCAATCTAGGCTTTAATACCTCCCAGTCTTTACCATGAAAAAATTCACTATCACAAAAGATTGCAATTCTGTATTTAGTAAGTGCAATGTCTGGTTTTCCCGGAATCTTGTCATAGTTTTTTCTATAATGTATTCCTCTCGCCCACAACGCTTTTCGAAGGCACACCTCAATAGAGGTGTCCTTCGATTTAATATTAACCATATTTTTATGCCGTTGTTCTTTTGTCAAATTATCCATATCAATCACCAAAGTTATTTTATCACATTTAGGTTTTTTACTCTATCAAACAGACCATATTTCATTTGCCTTTGTAATAATCAATCTCCCATCCTCGCACTTCACCTCAATCTGCTCTCCAATATCAAACCCCAACTCTGAGAGCCACTGTCCTTTAAGTACGATACTCGGTGTCCGCTTGTATTGGTATCCGCTTGCTTCATATACTTTCATTTCTCTATATTTTTTATATGCCATAGGCTTCTTCTCCTTTTGCTGATTTATTAGACTTTTGCAGTAAGATTGACTTACGCTGAATGATTGCTTCTTTTGCTAATTTATACATTTTTTGAAATACCCCCTTGAACAAGGGAAACGACAACGGGGAATAATTTCCTCGTCTAAGCACAGTTTTAGAATGTAAATTATAACGATATGTAAGGTCATAAATGCCCAGTTTATGCGGGTTTCAGGCACTAGGGGGATATCCAACTTTAGAGTCTTAACACCGGAAATAGCAAGCACATGGGCGATCCCCGCTCTCTGATACAAAGATTTTATCTCTGCATCCAGAGCCCCCTTTTCCCCTAACAGCATCGCAGAAAGCACGCCATCGTCCCGGATAGAATGCCGGATCACGTCATTTGCACACTTTTTCATATTCTGTAGTGCGCACCGGTAACGATCCGGTTTTCCATAGACCCGGCTGATCTTTGTGACCCATATGCCGAAATCAATTTTCTGACTCTGGTAAAACTGCCGGGCATCAAACATCCCTTCATTGGATGCTTCTGTAAATAATGAAATTGTACCCTCAATATTCAGGATTTGTCCAGCCGAATGGCTGGCAGAAGAAACATATGCGATTACATCATTGCATGGCAGTGTCTGCGATTCTGCTTCCACCGTGCAATCTTTTAAATAGTAATAAACGCATCTGGTTTTCGGTTCTATCCGATCAATCTTTCCCGCCAGGCGAACCTCCTGGCCATCTGTGAGTTTCTGCAGGTACTGCTGCCTGAAATCGATCTGTCGCTGCATCTGCAGCATCCCCAAAAGAAACATACCGGGAAGTCCTGCCGCAAACAGAACTTTCCGCATCCCCCGTTCCTTCCATGGAGTGGTATATACCAGTAACAGAACTGCCAGCACACCCCATGCCGGCAGCTGCTCTCTGACACACACAATCCCCAGCAGAAACTCTGTGGCAAGCAAAAGAAATGGTCTTTTCCTCACGCTTTCTTTTCCTATTCCGTAGATTCTACTTTCTCATCGCTTTCTTTTGTGACCAGACGGTCATCTGCCTTGTACATCTTTGATAGTTTATACGTGTAACGGCATTTGCCACTGGTATCTCCGTTGATGGAAATCTGTACTTTATCGATTCCCGTCAGTTCCGTCAGGGAATCCACGATAGAGTATAAAACAACAGGTTCTGAGATTTCCTGATTCTGATTCAAAAACATTTCATCCAGATTGACATAGCAGACCCCATCCACCACTGTGATCGTAATCAGTTTTGTCTCCGAAGGAATCGTTGCCAAGAGTCCGCTTTTTCTTGGTCCCTCAATCAGCTGTTCCATCACCAGTTTTTCCAGTGAAATGTTGGAACTGTAATGTACCTCTCTGGTTTCCGGAACCAGTCTGGTACCCGCCTTATTTGAAAAATAAAGTTTCAGTGTTGCTTTCTGGCTGGAATTGATCTGTTCTCCCGGATTTTCCACAAAACTGTCCAGATTCATGGCACCTACATTTGCTCCCGAGGCATCCACAAGTGGTTTTCCATCCACAGTAAAGGTCACATACTGGCTCAGCTGCAACAGTGTCTTTGCAATTGCAGCCCTGGTCAGAATCTCTTCCGTCGGTTTCATATCGTAATATTCCTTGCTGAAATCCACCGTAATCTGATAAGAGATCAGATCTATATTCTGGATTTTTACTTTGCGTGGAATGGTTCTTCGAAGCGTTGCATCCTCCGGCTGTGTCTGCAGATCTTTGAGCAGTTCCTTCACCTGTGCTTTGCCGGATGAAGTATGCTGCAGGGTAATCTTTTTCGCAACAACCTTTGTCAGCTCATTGTTTACATAAAATACAAAATAGTCTTTTTTATCTTCTTTTTTTCCACATCCGGCAGCCATTGTGAGTACCATTGCCACAAGGAGTATGATTGAAATTATTTTTTTTCTCATCTTTTTCCTCCTATGCAATATAGTTGAGCGGAATACGAACATCAAAGGTTGTTCCCTCGCCCATCACAGAATGTACTTTAATTGCGCCGCGATGCATCAGTATGGAATTTCTTGTAATCGCAAGTCCCAGTCCGGTTCCTCCGATCTCACGGGAATGGGATTTATCCACCCGGTAAAATCGTTCGTAAATATGATCCAGAGACTCCTCCGGAATACCGATTCCGGAATCTTCTACTTTCAGGTAGAAATACTGGTGATCCGCATTCAGCGATACGTGTACCCAGCCCTCTCCGTCATTCCGGTTATATTTGATTGCATTCTCCACAAGATTTGTGATCGCAAGCGTGATTTTTACCTCATCCACTTCTGCGGTAACCGGGCGGAAACTCTCAAGGACAAGTTCCACTTTCTGCTTATCCGCAATCGGCTGCAGACGTTTTAAAATCTGCTCTAAAAGTTCATTGATATTGACGGAAGATACATTCAGCCCTGCTGCAGACTTATCCATCTTCACCAGAGAAAGCAGATCGTTGATGATCTTTGTCTCACGCTCAATCTCGTTGGTGATATCTTCCATAAATTCCTGATACAGTTCCTTCGGCGCATCCGGCATGCTATTGATCGAATCCGCCAGCACCTTCATGGATGTCAGCGGTGTCTTTAATTCATGTGACACATTCGATACAAACTCCTGCCGGGAATCATCCATGACTTTGATCCGGCCAAGCATCTGATTGATCTTCTCACAGATTCCCGCCGTCTCCGTGTAATCATTGACCTGAAGATTGTACTCTCCGTATCCGTTTTTGATTGCAGCGATTCCCTCTTCGATCTTCTGCAACGGCTTCAGGAAATACAAAAGCAGAAGGATTGCAAAAAACACAATTGCAATTCCGACCATGACCATAACGATCACCGCCACCTGTCGCATATATGACTGGTTGATCACAATATTGTCCGTAGAAACACTGATCAGCATAACTCCGATCACCGTTTCACTTTTATCATCAGGATCGCTGATCGGGATCGTCATCTCAATGTAATGGTTCTCCGAATCATAATGCACAATATCCTCGCCCTTGAAACTGCGCATGACCTCCTCTGCAATGATCAGCTTATGGTCATCGAGATTATACGTGTCATAATAAACTTTGCAGTTGTCATCCACAACAATGACACGACCATCATAGATGGTCGTGAGCATATCAATCTGTGTCTGAATATTGCTGGACGATACATCCGCCCCCAGCTTCATATATTCACTTGTCGCTATCTGATTTGCCAGAATTTTTGCCTGGCTTAAGATTTCACTTTCCCGGATAGAAACGGCACGCTTTTCGTAATATTTTAAAACTGCTGCCGAAAGAATCAGACTCGGTACGACCGCAATCACAACGATCAAAAGAATCAGCCGAAATTTTAAACTTTTTAAGAACTGAAGAAACTGTTTACTCTTCTGCATGGAAAAACCTTTCTGCCTTCTCGTCTATTTCTGGTAATAATAATATCCCACACCCCATTTTGTGTGCACGTATTTCGGTTCACTTGGGTTGGTTTCGATCTTTTCACGCAGACGACGTACATGCACATCCACTGTACGCACGTCTCCCGGATAATCTTTTCCCCAGACCAGTCCGAGCAGATTTTCCCTGCTGTATACTTTATTTTCATTTTTCACAAGAAGTTCCAGCAAATCAAATTCTTTTGCGGTAAGGTTTACTTCCCTGCCTGAAATAAACAGCCGTCTGCTGTCACAGTCCAGACGCAGATCCCCTTTCTCCACAATCGAAGAAACTTCTTTCTTTTCTCTCGGTCCTGCGGTACGACGCATGATCGCTTTGATACGCGCTTTCACCTCAAGAATATTAAACGGCTTTGTGATATAGTCATCGGCACCATAATCAAGTCCCAGAATCTTATCCATATCGTCGCCCTTCGCTGTCAGCATAACAATCGGCATATCAGAAAATTCACGAATCGCCTGACATACTTCGAATCCGTCCATCTTCGGAAGCATGATGTCCAAAAGGATCATATCATACTCATTTGCTTTCGCCATATTCAGCGCTTCTTCTCCATCGTATGCACAATCCACTTCCATCCCGTCCTGTTCAAGACTGAACCGGATTCCTTTTACGATTAATTTCTCATCATCTACTACGAGAACTTTCTTTGCCATATTACACCTCAACGAATCGTTATATAATCTTTCATTTTCTCAAAAAGTGCGCTTTTGATTCCGGATACCTGCATGATATCTTCGACTTTCGCAAACGGCCCGTTTTTCTCCCGGTATGCAAGAATTGCCGCCGCCCGTGTCTCTCCGATTCCCGGAATGGTCACAAGCTGCGTGGCATCCGCCGTATTGATATCAATCCGCCCATCCGATTCTTCCACAGTGGCCCCGGCTGCCTCTGCCGATGCTTTCCTCTCCCTTGCCTCTTCCTCTGTGGGAAAATAAATCATCTGTCCGTCCGAAAGCTTCTCAGCAAGATTCCAGTATTCGCGGCTGGCAGCTTTGGTCAGTCCTCCTGCCGCCTCCACCGCATCGCAGATGCGCATACCGTCTTTCAGCTGATAGACACCGGGAGCTGCTACCTCCCCGCATACATATACCTGTACCGTCTGGTCGGATTTTAATGTTTCTTTTTGTTCCGTTCGTTCCGTTTCCACCGTCTGCTCCTGTGTCTGAGTGGTATCCAGATATGGCCCTTCCTCCCTGCCACATCCCGTCAGATACAGGCATGTCAGAATCATACAGCACTTTTTTATCCAATGTTTTTTCATCTCATTTCTCCCTTTCCGGGGCGAAACGAGTCTCAATGCATTTCTATTTTAACGATTTTTTGTTACTTTTACAAGTGTAAGTTATTCCTGCACAGAAAGTAATGCTTTTTCCAGCTTTTCAATCATTTCATCCACATGCTGTTTTTCGATGACAAGCGGTGGAACAAAACGAAGGACATCCGCTCCCGCTGTGATCACGATCAGTCCCTGCTCAAGTGCTGCGGCTGCCACTTTTCCAACTGGAAGCTTGCAAACCACACCCTGCATCAGACCTTTGCCTCTGCGTGTTATAAGGAAGTCATATTTTTCTACCAGCTCATCCAGTTTCTGTTCCAGATAAGGCGCTACTTCCTTTACATGACCTAAAATGTCACAGGCTTTAAACTGATCAAATACTGCCGAAACGGCTGCTCCGACAAATGGGTTTCCACCATAGGTCGTTCCGTGGTCTCCCGGTGCCAGCGATTTGTCTGCCACACGCTGTGTCAGGAAAAATGCACCGACCGGCACTCCACATCCGAGTGCTTTTGCACAGGTCATGATATCCGGTTTTACTCCGTAATTCTGCCATGCGAACATCTCGCCGGTACGTCCCATGCCACACTGGATCTCATCTAAGATCAGCAGGATATCCTTTTCATCACAGAGCCTGCGCACGCCCTCGATAAATGCAGGATCGGCCGGATAAATTCCGCCTTCTCCCTGTACCGTCTCCATAATAACCGCACAGGTCTTGTCCGTTACCAGTTCTTTTACACTTTCTAAATTGTTATACTCTGCAAATTTCACACCCGGCATGAGCGGAGCAAACGGTTCCTGATAATGGGCATTTCCGGTTACGGAAAGTGCTCCGATACTTCTTCCGTGGAAAGAATGTTTCATGGCAATGATTTCATGGCCGGCATGTCCGTCTCTGGTATATGCATATTTTTTTGCAGCTTTGATGGCTCCCTCAATGGCCTCCGTACCGCTGTTTGTAAAGAAAATACGATCCATTCCGCTGGCTTTTAGTGCTTTCTTTGCCGCCTCAATGGTCGGGACATTGTAATAAAGATTTGACGTATGCAGCAGTTTATCCACCTGATCCTTCAGCGCATTTTTATACGCCTCATTGCTATAGCCCAGCGCACATACGGCGATTCCGGCTGCGAAATCCAG
>ENA-ORSF01000050-ORSF01000050.1-human-gut-metagenome-genome-assembly--contig:-NODE-50-length-62393-cov-9.8093_pt1 | contig 62393 bp, 34 predicted proteins | sample MGYA00242188_ERZ509155 | MGnify/ENA primary metagenome ERZ509155 (study PRJEB26280, sample SAMEA2338656) | human gut metagenome | biome: human gut; feature: human-associated habitat; material: faeces...
TTTCCGGTCCGTGTACGGTCGCGGTGGTCAGTTCCGGATAGTTCATTGAATAGAAATCCATCACTTCAGCCGGAGACATGTTTACGTTCGGATCATCCAGTACGATCTCCTGACTGTTCTTCTTCATCTTGAATACTCTTTTCATTCCTTTAATTTCCAGTGCCATATTGTTTATTGTTTATTGTTTATTGGTTTTATAAGTCATTTATTTTTATATATCAGCAGTATACCATTTCTACCTGTGCCTCGTCCTTCATCCGGTATTCAGCCTGAAAATCAGGATATTCCGCATACGGGTCCTCTCTTAGAAGCTCCCTGTCATTTTCGTCTTCCGGATCGAAGCAGAATGTCTCATGGGTAGCCGGTGCAGTCTGGTATTCCCGTCCGTTTCCGTTTTGTACCTGTGCCGTTCCGTTCGGTATATGGCCGTTTGTCGGCTGCCGTACCTGTTGTTGTGGATAAGGAGCCGCCTCAGGCTGGTAAGCCGGCTGCTGCGGATAGGGCTGCATTGTAGTTCCTTGTGGCATACCTGTTCCTTGCATTACGGGGCGGTTTGGAGCAGGTTGGATATATGCTCCGTTCGTTCCATATACCGGTTGAGGCATTTCCTGTGGAATCTGCTGTGGAGCAGGCTGCATGACAGGTTCAGGATTCATAGTATGTGTCTGTTGCTCCGGGAATATGCTTGTTTGCATACCTGGTTGTGACTGACCGTTCATATTGCCTTGTGGTTGGGGAATTACCGGCGCCGGTTCCTCTACCATACCGAACAGGCTTCCTGCACTGGCCTGTTTCTGTACTTCCTGCATCTTTTCGTCAATATCCTTCTGTTTTTCTGTAGGAGCCAGCACCCGTGCCTGTTTCAGCCATGTCATTGCTTCGGAGAACCTTTTTGCGGCAGTTGCATCATCAGCCTTCTTGAGGAGCTTTTCCATCTTTTCACGTTTTTCCCTGGCTTCCTTTGATTCAGCCGGTACTGTTGGAGTTTTGGATGATTTGGCCTGTGATGTAGCCTTTTCTGCCTGTTTCTCGAAATTTTCCGCATTGACAAGCAGTCCCTGTACCTTCTGTATCGGTTGGAGTATGGTCTGCAGGAAGCCCATATCCAGTTCTGCCGGTGTTCCGTTCACGACCAATGGCACCATGTTTTGCCGTGTATCCTCTTTCAGGCTGTTCCGCCTTGGCATGACTGCCACACTCAGGCTGTTATCCACTTTACGGATATTGATATTCAGATCCGTACCAGCTGTAATCATCTGATAAATTGATTGAAAAAACATAATTGAAAAATTTTATGGTTATACATAAGTTTCCTTGAAGAATTCTTTCAGAATATTCTCTCTGTCCGGATTGCTGGAAATATCACGTAGCGATTCCAGATAGTAGCCGATGTTTTTAGGTTCATCAACTGTATTGGGCAGACGTCTTTTGACCGGTCTGATATGTTCGCCTTGTGGCCATGCAGTCGGCATGACAGGAGCTTGTGAAGTTATAGCAACTGTTTCCATATATGTATATTTATATTTTGGGTTATGCGACAAATAATCCTACAATGAACAGAAGAATAAGAATCTTGAAAATAATGACCAGTATCCTGAACAGGAAACCGAAGAATCCTCCTGCAAGCAACAGCAGCGTAATCATCCCGGTGGGGACAATCCCTTTGCTTGTCAGCAGACATATTCCGGTAATCAGGAATATCGCTGTTGCATGTCTGCCAATCTTTCTGATAATCTGTAGTTTCATAATCCTTAATTTTATGAATGAATAATCCCATCGGGATGTGTTTTCCCGATTTTATAGGCCTCCGGCCTCTTGGATTGCCTTTTTGCGCAAGGCCTGGCAGGAAAAAATACCGGAGCATAGCGAGGATGATTTTTTCCTGTCCAGCCAAGCCCTTGAGGGCAGCCTTGCGGCAAAAGGCAGGCAATCCAAGACCTTTGCCGCTTAAAAGCGGAAAAACAGATTCTTTTCTGTACGGATACAAAAAAATGCAGACCTTTCGGCCTGCATTCTCCTGGTTGCTTAGGTATAGATGTTATTCTTCTTTTGTGGAATAGGTGTTGAAAATGTCATCAGTCATTTCCTTGGCGAGAGTCCTGATCCTGTTCAGGAAGTCCTGTCCGGTTATCATTCCGCTTTCAAGTCCGGTCAGCTGTTTTTCCCAGTCTGCGGTGAGTGAAGTATCCGCAATTTTCTTTCCACGGATGGTTTCGTAGGTGAACATGCCTTTCGGGGTCGGAACGATATATTTCCCTGAATAACGGATATACTTACGGTTAACCAGTGTACGGATGATATTGGTACGTGAGGATACCGTGCCCAGTCCGTTCAGCTCCATGTATTCCACCAGCTCTGCATCCGTGAACGGATTTACCGGCAGCTGTTTCTTGTGCACCAGGTTACATCCGCATACATTCAGGGTATCACCTTTCTCCACTTCGGGGAGTTCTTTGACGGAATATCCCGATGTCGGGATCATGTCGGAACGCATGAACACATCATGCCAGCCGGCTTCAATGATTCTTGTTTGTTCGGCCTTGAAATGCTGTGCTGCGCACACCGCTTCAATGCCAGTTGTTTCTATGCGGCATGGAGCCATGAATACTTCAAGCATCCTTCCGGCTACAAGTCTGTAAACCTGTATTTCCTTTTCGGACAGATTTCCGGGACGAATACCTGTAATGATGATGGCATGATGTACATTGGCTTTTTCTGCGCTTATTACGTGGTGGGGCAAATTGGATATGTCAATACCTCCAGTTCCTTTAGCTGCAGGGAACAGTTCCCATGAAAGCAGACGCGCCATGATTGGTGGAAGCGAGTCAAACACATCCTCCGTCAGATAGCGGCAGGAAGTCCGCGGATAGGAAATCAGTTTCTTTTCATAAAGAGACTGGGCGATGTCATACACCTCTGATGCGGTAAAGCCATAGCGGATGTTCGCTTCCTTCTGAAGTTGTGTCAGGTCAAGCAGATCCGGTGGAAGTATTTCCTTAACGCTGTGGCTGATACCTGTAATCTGTGCCTGATGTGCCAGCTTGCAGTCCTGGAAAAACATTGTTGCGGATTCTTTGTCGGGAAGATCCTGTGTGCGGCGCATCTTGAAAAGGATACCGTCCTTTTGCAGGCTGATGTAGATGGGCCAGCTATCCGATGAAATATGGTTCTCCCTTTCACGGTAGCGTCTGCTGATGGCAGCCAGTACCGGTGTCTGCACCCGTCCGAGGGAATTGTTACCGAGTCCTGTCGCCTTGCACATGGCATAGCTGGCGTTGATTCCGAGAATCCAGTCCGCCTTGTTGCGGCTGTCGGCAGCAAGGAACAGACTGTCGTAGCAACTGTCCGGCTTCAGGTTTTCCATGCCTTTACGCACAGACTCGTCAGTAAGAGAGGAAATCCACAGACGGAAGCAAGGCTGTGTACAGTTCAGGTATTGATAGACATAGCGGAATGTCATTTCCCCGTCACGGCTGGCATCGGTAGCCGCAATGATGGTGTCACATGCCTGAAACACCCTCTCGATTACTTTAAGCTGGAGCACGGCATCAATCTCCGGTATCCATCCGTTCTCGGTGCGTGTATGACGTACCATCAGTTCAAATTCGGATGGGATGAAAGGAAAATCATTCCGTTCCAGCTTCTGGGTTCCGTAGTCCTTCGGCATGGCCAGTGACAGCATGTTCCCGAAAGTCCACGTAACCATGTAGCCGTTTCCTTCCACATATCCGTTTCTTACTCTGGTTGCACCGATGATTCTTCCGATTTCTTTTCCTACACTTGGTTTGTCTGTTAATATGGCAATCATGATAAATTCTGTTTTTTATATCTTTCCATACGGTAAGTCCGTATGGAAAGAGAGATGATACATTATGGTTTCTTATTTATTCACCTGAAGGGTTGATACCGTTTACGCTGATGACCGGATTTCCATTCTCGTCTTCAATCAGACTGAGTGTGGCATCCATTGTAAGTGAAAATACAGGAGTCTTGATTTTAATGGACATGACATTGGTTTCCTCTCCCTGAAGGAGCAGGTCCATGTTTCCGTCCTTTTCAATTTGCGATCTGCTGATACCTACCGATTCCAGTTTTTCCCAGTCGATTTGTTCAGCCTTGTAGATATGATGATTGGTCTTGTTCATGTTCTTTCCTTTTTTTAGTAGTTGATGATTTGAATGATTTAAATCCCGTTCAGGTCAGACAGCCTGTTTTGCTCCCTTCTTCTGTTCCTGCTGTTGGGTATTGTCAGTCTGTGAAGCACGCTGTGAGGTATTACGACGTACATCCGGATTTTCCTGGAAATATTGCAGCTGTCCGGTGTTTGCGTTTACTTTCAGATAGGAATCGAACGGTTTGCCGTTGGGACCTTTCATACCCGTTACAAGGATGGCCTTTCCGTCCTGAAGATTTGCTCTTTCCTGTGCCGAAAGCAGGTGTCCGTAAACCTCAGCCGGGATGGTAGGTGCCTGCCGTTCATTGAAACCGTCCGGAGTTCTGGAATACTGTGGTCTTCCGCTTGCCAGGTCCAGCTTGACGAATGACGAGAATTCCTCACCTTTACGGTTGATCATGTTCTCAAGATAGATGGGCTGCCCTTTGCGTAACGCTTCCTTGTCCTCCGGTGTAAGTTGTACCGAACAGATTTCCTTTGGTATGTAGATTTCTCCCGTTTCCGGATTGTGGCGCGTATATTGGAGTCCGCCTGTAACCTTGTCCATGGTAACAAAGGAAGAAAACAGTTCGCCGTTCTTTCGTTTCATATCCTCTACAAGGATGGTGTGTCCTTCGTTCAACGCTTTGAGCTGCATGGGGGAAAGCGGCACACCGCCGAGTGTCTGCTGGTTGAAGGCCTGGTCTTTCGGGAAGATAAATTCGATGCCTCTTCTTTCCGCACTATATTGCAGATTGGCATTAAACTCTTTACCTTGATTGGACTTCATTCCCTCTACGAATATCTGTTCTCCGTTTTTCAGTTTCTGAATTTCATCCGGAGTCAGAGTAACACCTTTGATTTCATTCGGGATATAGACATGCTCCTGTCGTACGGCTACCAGTTCGTTGGTATTCTTGTCGATGGAAATCAGACATGGCTCTGTCGTGTTGCCACGCAGGTTAAGGTCAGCCACGCGTCCCATGTTTCCACTTTCACGCAGGTTTTTCTTGTCCTCTTCCGTGAAGATATGTCCGAAATAAGGACGGTCCAGTTCAGGTTCCTTTCTGATACCGTGGATGCCCAGCATGACCTGCCCGCCGTTGGATATGAACGAAAGGCGTGCATCAAGCTTTGCGGTCAGTACCCCAGGAATGTTGAGTGTCAGCGGCATAGTTCTGTTGGTCTTGTATCCTTTCAGCATGCTGTCCAGCTGTCCGGACTGCTCCAGCATTTCCTTGGATATGCCGAACTTACCCAGTTCCTCCCAGTTAATCATATTCTCGTTATAGCGGTACGTGGGTGTCTGTTGGCGTTGCGGTTCCTGCTGTTCGCGCCCCTGTGCGGCAGCTTCCACCTGTGATACCTGTTCAGGCTGAGCCTGCGTTGTCTGTTCCTGCTTCTTTGCCATTGTTGTTTCCTCCTCTTTTGTTTGACTGTTTTTCTGATTGTTTACTTTCGGTACGATTTCATAGCGTTTTAGAAACTCCTTTACCGCGTCTGTTTTCTTGCCTTCGGCCAGGTCCTTGAGAGCCTGTTTGTTCTGCTTGTAATCATTGAAGGTCATACGGATAAGCCTGAAATGGGTGGGCTCCTTCAGCTGGCTCCAAAAATTCTTGATGAAGTTTTCGAGAATACTCGAATTCTTGTCGAATTTCAGGAATGAGTTCTCATTCTTCTCCTCCGGTGCAACCGTCTGATAATTACCTTTCTCGTCTGCCTTGCTGACCACTCCCAAACCCTCCTTGGGGTCGTTCTTGTTATGTACCAGCAGAAGTTCGTCAATTTGTTCCACATAAGGCTTTTCCGGTTTCTTTGTCCGGCCTTGCCTTTTTTCCTTGTCAGGACTGTTTTCTTGTGCCATAATCTTTTGTTTTGAGTGACTACTTGATTTGTTTCACAGTCCAAATGTAAGACGATAAACTGAGTAAACAATTGATTTACAAATAGATGACATTAGATGTCATCAGGTGTCATCAAATGTCACACGAAGGACAGGAAAGAACGGGAACAGAGGAAAAAAAGAAAAAAGAATTGGATGTAGGAGTAAAAACATAGCGAAGCCACCTGACTATGCAGATCGGAGGGAGCTGAAATCCCTGTCTTATTTTGGGATTTGATAAGCAGTCTATGTTTTGTTATTTGGGAAGGTGGATTTTCACAGTATTTATGAGGACATATATGGAATATAGGGATAGCCGCCTTTGATTTACGGCTATGCGTCACGTCGGTCGCAGTTAATCCCTGTAATCTTTCCTTTAATTCTAATCCGTTTGCCGCCGCATTCTTTTTCAGGTGAATTTTCATGGCGATAGCCATAAAGAAAATTCTCCTGAAAAAAGGAATAAATGCGGCTGGCAAATCAGGATTGGGATTTTTCTTTGATGGAAGGGGAAAATGCATTTCTATAAGTAATCTCTTGGCATTGCTGATGGCGATGTCGGCATTCTAATGGTGGTTTGCACAACCGTTATGTTAATATATGATTCTGCGGAGTTCTAGCTGTTCTTTGGGATAAATTATATGGGATATCTTTGAATAAGAGTGTAAACAGATTGAATATCAGTGGTGTATATAAGTGTTTTCGCATGATGCATTTATGATTTGAGTGTTAAAATTTTGTAGATAACCATATTAAATAAGCATTGAGCAAAGAATTAAGATTTTACAAGCAGTTTTAGGTATAACCTATTTGAAAAAACTATTGGAATTTTGATATAGTTACATTATTTTTTCTTTGCTATATTTTCATTATTCTAAGAATTTTGTTTCTTTTGTAGGTTGTTAACTGATGGAGAAGTCTGAGTTACATATTTTGGCAGAAATCGGAGCCGGAAACATACACGCATTCGAACAGCTGTTTTTTCAATATCAGCCAAAACTGGTCTGTTTCCTGACGGGCTTGACGCATGATCCGGAATTAAGCCGGGACATGGCGCAGGAGATGTTCTTGTCTATTTGGCAGAACCGGAAAAGGTTGTCGGAAGTCAGGTCTCTTTCTGCTTATCTGTATCAGATGGCCCGTTATAAGGTGTATGATTATTTTGATCATCTGGAAGTGACCGAGCAATATGTAAAAGAGTATCTGGAAAATACGTCAGAGGCTAAGTCGGAAGAAGAACAGTTGTTCGCCCGTGAACTTCAGGCCATGATTCAGAATGCAGTCCGGCAGATGTCTCCCCAACGCCAGCAGGTCTATCGGATGAGCCGTGAGGAAGGTTTGTCCAACCAGGAAATTGCTGACCGGTTGGGAATCAGTAAGCGGACAGTAGAAAATCACCTGACAGCAGCATTGGCTATACTTCGTAAAATCATTTATCTCTGGCTGTTGTTGACTATCCGATAGTTTATAATTTTTTCCAGAAAAACGTTGTTTGTTTTGTGTGTGCATACCTTTTAAACCTACTTATAGGTACAAGTACTTAAATTTATAAAGGTGTAATACACAAAATATGAAAAAATCAGTCATTCTTATTTGTCTTCTGGCCTGTAGTATGGGGAGTGAGGCTCAAGAGAAAATTTCGTTAAAGAATCTGGACTTGTCCAAAGTCTGGCAGGAATATGGTACGGTCATTACCGAGGATGATACCATCAAGTTACATGCTCCGTCAGTGGCTAAAATCAGGTTGGATGGAGAGGCGGAACGGTTCCAGACGCAAGTGGGTATATTTTCCACAGATATCGGGAATGATGATGCTTCTTTATTGGTCCAGCCTTTGGTGGACGGGACCAAGCTGCTTTTCCGCAAAGAAGGCGAAGGTAAACGGTTCCTGGGATTGACCGGAACCGACGGTAACATCGGGGAAGGTTCTGTCGAGGTGATTCTGAAGGCAGATGGTAAGGAAATCTATAGCAGCGGTGTCATCCGGCAGGGGGACGCTCCGAAGCAAATCGATGTATCCTTGAAGGATATACGGATGCTGGAAATGGTTGTCGACCCGACGGCCGACGGGGCGAGCGGTGATCAGGTGTTATTGGTATCTCCGGTCATCGGTTATCAGGGGAAGATGCCGGAGATGATGGATGTCCAGTCAGTCGGGGAAGGACCCAGGCAAAGTGAAACGGTCATTGCACGGTTGGAGCAGCAGATAGGGAAACTGCCTGTGTGGGAGTCCCGGCTTTCGGACCGGACACCGTTCGACTGGCTGTTGACTCCGGAAAAGTCGGAGGCGGGGATTTACCGTTCGCCGGACGGGAAGAGTATTGTGATTGCCAATGGTATGGTGGCCAGGACATTCCGTATCTTTCCGAATTTGGCTACCACACATCTGACGAACCGGATGACGGGCGAAAGCATGATACGTGCAGTCAGTGGCGAGGGTTTTTTACAGATTGACGGAAAGAAGTGGAGTATCGGTGGTTTGGCAGGACAACCCGAAAGAGCTTATCTGAAAGAAGAATGGATAGATAAGATGACCACAATACCGGAATCGTTTCTGGTAGAGGATTTCGAAATCAGGTCAGTGGGGGAAACACTTCCTTGGGCACGTAACCGCTGGGCACTGAACAAAAAATCGGCTACAGGAAAGGAACTGGTCTTTACGCTTCGGGGAGATAAGGAGTTGAAGGATGTGGTGGTGAAGCTCTGTTTCGCTGTCTATGACGAGATTCCGGTTATCCGGAAACGGATGGAAGTGGAGAATCAGTCGTCTGTTCCCTTGAATATTGATGCTTTCAAGCTGGAATACCTGGCTTTTGCCGAGCCGGAATCGCCGGGTGACGGTAATCCGGACCTGTTTCGTCTTCCTAATATCCACATTGAAAGTGACTATGCCTGTAAAGGTACCTTTACGGAACGTGAAACGGACATTACCGAGAAATGGGTGATGGACCCGGAATACACTTCGCAGCGGAATTATCCGATGGAAACCCGCTGCATATTGGATGTTTCTCCGGAGATGGGGCCGGACCAGCTTCTGCAAGCCGGAGAGACCTTCTGCACTTTCAACGTTTATGAAATGCCTTTCGATAGCGATGACCGTGAACGTAAGGGGTTGTTCACCCGAAGGTTCTATCGTGCTGTGGCCCCTTGGCTGACAGAAAATCCTATATTCATGCACCTTACTTCCAGTGACCCGGAGACGGTCAGAAGAGCAGTCGACCAATGTGCCGAGACCGGTTATGAGATGATTATCCTCAGTTTCGGTTCCGGTGCGAATGCCGAAGATATATCCGAAGCGAATATTGCCAAATTCAAGGGACTGGTAGAGTATGCCCGTAGCAAAGGTATCGAGATGGGCTGTTATTCGCTTCTGGCCAGCCGCTGGATCAGTGAAGAAGTGGATGTCATCAATCCGAAGACCGGTAAGCGGGGAGGTATGAGGTTTGGCAGTTCGCCTTGTCTGTGCAGTGACTGGGGATATGAATATTTCAGTAAAATCAGAACTTTCTTTGAGAAGACCGGCATGACCTGTTTTGAACACGACGGTTCTTATCCGGGCGATGTCTGTGCCTCCACTTTGCATACACATCATAAAGGATTACAGGATTCACAATGGAACCAGTTCCACAAGATTACGGAACTGTATCACTGGATGCGCGAGAAAGGTATTTATCTGAATGTGCCGGACTTCTATTTCCTGAACGGTTCCACGAAAACCAGTATCGGTTACCGGGAAACAAACTGGTCATTGCCGCGTGACCGTCAGTTAATCCATACCCGTCAGTTGAACTATGACTGTACATGGGAACGTATTCCTTCTTCACTCTGGAGTTTTGTTCCTTTGGTAGAATATCATGGGGGAGGGGCTGCAGCTACATTGGAACCGCTCAGCGAACACCTGTTTGAATACAAGATGCTGATGGTACAGAATTACGGGGCAGGAATCCAGGCTTGTTATCGGGGGCCCCGTCTGTATGATACACCTGAGACAAAAGCAGTTGTGACGGATATTATACGCTGGTATAAGAAGTATCGGAATATCCTGAACAGTGATATTATCCACCTCCGTAAGCCTGATGCACAGGACTGGGATGGTATTATGCATGTCAATCCGCAGGGGAAAGAAAAAGGATTCGCCTTATTCTTTAACCCGACAGATGAGGCTATTACACGTAAGATAGACCTTCCACTCTATTATACCGGTCTGACGGAAACTGCCCGAATCCGGGAACAGGAAGGCAGCAGTGTGGAATATAGGTTGGGAAGAGATTATTCGGTGCAGTTGGATGTGACTATTCCGGCAAACGGGTATACTTGGTATGTCATCGAATAGATGATTCTTTGAAAAAATAAGGCCGAATGTAAAAGGAAAATATGTTACATCAGTGTAGGATGCATTTGTAGGGAAAATTTATGCAATGTTTTTATTATGAGAGAAATTATATCAATATTTATTATTTCTGTGTTTGCTTTATCGGGATATGCTCAATATTCCGGAAAGGTTTTTGTTGACAAAAATGATAATGGTATTTATGATTCCGGAGAAAAACTTCTGAAGGGGATTAAAGTTTCGGATGGATTGAATGTTGTAGAAACAGAGTCTGATGGAAAGTTTGTTTTGCCGGGACACGAAAAGGAGAGATTCATTTTTATAACGGTACCTTCGGGATATAAAGCCGTATACAATCATTATCGTAAGATTGATGATTCTACGGTAAGTTATGATTTTGGCATTGTTCCATATACTGTTGGTATAGACAATAAGGGGAGCCATAGGTTTATTCAAATAACTGATACTGAAATCTCCCAAGTGCAAGGTAATGAGAATTGGGCAGAAAATCTTCATCGGTATTCTGTAAATGAAAAGGTTGCGTTCATAGTACATACCGGTGATATCTGTTATGAGAATGGTTTGAAGTCTCATATAAAACTGGTAAATACAAGGAACATGGATGTTCCGGTTTATTATTGCATCGGGAATCATGATTTGGTAAAAGGAAAATATGGAGAGGAATTGTTTGAAAATATTTATGGACCGGTTTATTATTCTTTCGATGTAGATAACGTACATTATATCGTTACACCGATGGCGGGAGGAGATTATTGGCCGGGATATACCAAAGACGATGTCTGTAGATGGATGAAAAATGATCTTGAACATGTAAAACCGGGAACTCCTGTTTATGTATTCAATCATGACATTCTCACAGAAGGAGATAAGTTTATCTATAGTGGAAAATCTGAATCGATAAATCTTAATGAATATAATTTGAAGGCATGGATTTATGGTCACTGGCATATAAACCATATAAAGAAACAGGGAGATGTATATACCGTTTGTTCCAGTACAATAGACAAAGGCGGCATTGATCATTCCACGTCTTCATATAGAGTAATGCGTGTGGATAGAAAAGGTGATTTCGTATCCGAAATGCGTTATGCATACATAGATAATCAGCTTTGTATATCTTCGCCATCAGGAAAGACCGCATCAAATACAATAAATGTAAATGTATATTCTTCGAATGCTTCTACAGAACAAGTGACATATACCTGTATGTATGGCGAGAAAGTTATAATAAAGGACAGGAAACTTAATCCCAAAACAGATTGGACATGGGGTGCTGAACTTTCACTTGACAGCAAATATTATGATAAGGAACTTAAACTGCTTGTTACTGCTGAGTTTTCAAATGGTGAAAAGCGTGTAGAAGAAAAGAAGTTTGAATATTCGCCGGGAGAAGTGTTGGTAGAACTGGGTGGAAACTGGACTAATCTTCTGGCCAATTCTGAACATATAGGTGGAATCATTTCTTGTCCGCTTGATTCGTTACTCAATCTTGCATGGAGTACAAATGTGGGAGGGAATATTTTCATGACTTCTCCTATTGTATATAACGGAATGGTTTATATTGCATCTGTTGATGATGATAACAGAGGCCGTGCTGCTATCTATGCTTTAGAAGCTAAAACGGGAAAGATTGTATGGAAACATCATGTGGAAGGTTCAATAAAGAATACGATAGCGATAGATAAGGACAAAGTTTTTGCACAAGATATTTATGGTATTATTTATGCCATAGACTGTAACAACGGTTCATTGTGTTGGAAAAAGGATATTGGAATGGGTGTTTTACCTTCATTGACAGAAGGATTGGCTACAAAAGATGGAATTCTTTATGCTGGTACAGGTAAATACCTGCAAGCCATAGATGCTTCTACGGGTGAAATGTTGTGGCAGAATCGTGACTGGGGACAAAACCAAGGTTCAACGGCTACATTATCAGTTTCCGATGAAATGATTATAGGTTCTACACAATGGGGGGCACTTTACGGGAATGATGTAAAAACAGGAAAAATGTTATGGAGCAAATCGCAGGATGGTCTTGGATTCAGAGCCTCATCTCCAGCAATAAAGGACGGACTCCTTTATCTGATATCAGATAAAGCGTTTTTCATAATGGATGCAAAAAAAGGCGATATTATTGTTCGGAAAGATTTACCTTATAGTGTAGATGCAACCTCCACACCTGTCATCTCAGAAAATGAAATAATTTTTGGTACATCAAGGGATGGTTTGGTTGCTCTTGACAGAAGTACGTTGAATGAGAAATGGCATTGTCCTGTAGGAAAAGCCTTGATTTATACATCATCTTATACACGTCCTGACTCTCAGACAATAGAAACGAGCCCTATAATAGTTGAAAATACAGTTTTTGTAGGAGCTTCGGACGGTTATCTTTATGCTGTAGATAAAAATAAGGGAAGTATAACAGCAAAATATGATTTGGGGGCCCCGATATTCAGTTCGGTTTCTTTTTCTGGAAATACATTATTTGTTTCTGACTTTGGAGGAAATGTATATGCTTTTTGTATGAAAAGTAAATAATATTCTTTCCAAACAGAGAATTTCGCTGTAATGTACTGAAGTAGGTTGACAGGTAGCCCTTGTTTATCAATATATTTTCTTTCATTTATCTATTGCTCGAAAGAAAAATTAAAATTAATGTATTTTTTTCTTGATTGACTTGTGTGTGTTTCCAGTTTAAACCTACATATGTATAAAAGCAGGTAAAATGGAAACACACGAATCAATTAAAAGAATATTCCAACTGTATGTTGGAAAGCATTTCACCCGGGCGGGAAGGGCTGTGTTCGGGAAATGGTTACGTGCGCAGCAGAACCAGGTTGAAAAGAAAGACGTGTTGCATCAGTATTGGGATGAATCGGCCGGGGAAATATCTTCGGACACGTGGAATGAATGGAACCGTCTGCAGGAACGGATGGGACTGTCGTTCTATCGTGGGAAACGAATCCGGATGAGGTGGATGAGATATGCGGCTGCTATCGCAATTTTTGTGATGACAGCAGGTGGAACTTATTGGACAACCAGAGAATTGACTCTTCGGCAGTCGACCGAAATGTGTGAAATGTTTGTTCCGTATGGCAAAACTTGTGAGCTTGTATTGCCTGACAGTTCGCGTGTCTGGGTGAATGCCGGTTCAACGCTTGTTTATCCGTCTGATTTCAGCCAAATGGATTCACGTACGGTTTATCTGACTGGTGAGGCTTCTTTTCATGTCTCTAAAAATAAGAAGAAACCTTTTATTGTAAAGACAGCAGGACTTGACGTACAAGCTTTGGGTACAGTATTTACAGTAAAATCTTATGCTGGTGAGGATTTTACTGAAGCTACTTTGGAAGAAGGGAGCGTAAAGGTAAGTTTAAAAGAAGGAGACAACCGGTCTTATATTCTGGAACCAAGCGATCAGTTGGTATATTCGCATGCAGATGGTGGAGTCAGGATGAACCGGGTGGACATAGCACTGTACAAAATGGCACGTAAGGGATATCTGATTTTTGAGAATGTTTCGTTTGAACAGATGATTCTTACGTTGGAGAAAAAATACGGAGTGACTTTCCAGTATAATGCTACCCGTTACGGAAAGGATTTGTATAATGTGAAGTTTGCACCGGATGAGACTATTGAAAATGTTATGGAAATACTTCATCAGCTGATAGGTATACAATATATAATAAATGAAAAGAACGTGATTGTTAAATAATAAAAAAGAAGGAGGAATTATCAGAAAAAGAAAACCGGAAAGAAACAGCGGCCAAACTTCTCTTCCCGGTGTTTGAAACCCAATGTTTTGTTCGTATAGAATCTTGAAATAATTAATTTTTAAACGCTTGAATTTCAAAAACACAAATATATGAAATTAACAAATCTAATACTAGAGGAAAGTAGAAAAAAATTTTCTCGGCTGCTGTGTGTCACCGCATTGTCTACATGTAGCCTCTTTGCTTACGCCCAACAACAGCCTGTCCGGCTGACAGGAAGTAACATCCCGTTGAAAAGTGTATTTAAGCAGATAGAGAAGCAGACGAAGCTTTTTATCGATTACAAATCACAGGACATTGATGACTCGCGTGTTATCCGGAATATGCCTGAAAAGGGTACGGTTCAGGAAGTGCTGGTGAAATTGTTGGACGGAACAGATTGCGTAGCAACTTACAGTAATGGGCATATTATCATCCGGAAACAGGTTGATACACAGTCTGGAAAGAAATCCCAAATGGTTAAAGGTACAATTGTGGATGCCTCGGGTGAACCTATAATCGGTGCGAATGTCGTGGTAAAAGGAACGGCGAATGGAACAATTACGGACATAGACGGTAACTTTTCTTTGGACACACCGGAAGGTTCTGTATTGCTGGTATCTTATATCGGTTATGTGAATCAGGAAGTAAAAGTAGACAAGCAAAAGTTTTTATCAATTGTTTTAAAAGAAGATTCGAAAACTTTAGATGAAGTAGTGGTTGTAGGATATGGAACACAGAAAAAAGTTAATCTGACAGGTTCTGTTACCGCTATAAAAACGAAAGATCTGGAAAATATTCCGGTATCCAATTTGTCCAACTCACTTGCTGGCCGTGCTCCGGGGGTAACTATAACTAATAATTCAGGATTTGCAGGAGCATCTTCCTCTATTCGTGTACGTGGTAGTCAGGGAGAACCTCTTTATGTAATTAATGGTATTATCCGGGATAAAACTGCATTTGATGCTTTGGATCCTAATGAAGTTGAATCATTGAACATATTGAAAGATGCAGCAAGTGCTTCTATTTATGGGTCTAAAGCTGGAAATGGTGTTGTATTAGTAACAACTAAAAAAGGTAGTATTCAAAAGCCTATGTTTCAATACAAAGCATCGTATACAACAGCTAATACAACTAGACCGATACAAGATTTTTCGGCTACGGATGAATTGATTTTTCGGAATAAGGTAGCTATATATCAAAATAGTTTATTGGAAAATCCTGATCCTGATTTTCAGGTACCGTATGGACCGGAAATATTTGATTACTTTAAGGACAAAAGTTATAATATTAATGATATAATTTGGCAGAATCCTTGGAATACCGATCATAATATCAGTGTTAATGGTGGAAATGATCGTATTACTTATTATGCCATGTTAGGGTATCATGGAGAAGAAGGATCTTATAAGAATACGAATTATAACCGTTATAACTTCCGGTCTGATGTAACTGCTAAGATTTCTGATGCGTTTAAAGTGAATTTTAATGTAAGTGGAAACCAAAGGGATTACAAGCGTTTTTTCTGGCCATACGACTATGATCCTGAAAGTATGACATTAGGAGACTTTTATCGTACAACTTTTAATCAGTCCCGTTTACGTCCATGGTATGTTGATGAAGCAGGAAATCCGTCTGATGAGGTTACGGATTATCCGGTCGGCCAAGTGGGGGAAATGGTCTTTGGAGATGGATATGAGAAAACGAAGGCTAGAAATGTCGAGGCTATTATAAAATTGGATTTGGATTTGAATGAACTTGTTAAAGGTTTGTCGACTTCTGTAACAGGACAATATAATGTGTCAGATAAAAACAGAAAGCGTTTTGCTCCTTATTTGGAATGGTACAATTTTCAACAGGCTTCAACAGAGAATCCGTTCATTCCGGCTCCTGTAGACCCTAACAGTAAAAGTATACATAATTTGGGGAATTCTTTCGAAAATATCCAAGAAAATGTATGGTTGGGACAAGATTTCCAGTTCAATTGGATGTTGAACTATGATCGGAAATTTGATAAACATCATATCAATGCAATGGTAGCATATGAAGTGGCTAAGTCAACATCGAAATATCTGACAGGAACGGCTGAAGATTTGCTGTCTTCTTCTATAGATCAGATATTCAATAGTTCATCAGATGCTTCTCATCGGAATTTTGACGGGTATGAAGAAGAAATGGCCCGTCTGTCATGGGTAGGACGTTTCAATTATAATTATGATGATAGATATATAGCTGAATTCTCTTTTCGTGAGGATGGCAATGCCAAATTCGGACCTGGGCATCGCTGGGGCTTCTTCCCTTCGGTATCTTTAGCTTGGCGTATATCTAATGAAAAATTCATGAAATCTGCTACTTGGTTGAGTAATTTGAAATTGCGTGCTTCTTATGGAACAACTGGTGATGATACCGATACCAGTGTTTCAGATGGCACATTGGCTTTGTTTGGATGGAGAAATAAATTTCAAACCGCAGAAGGATATATGTTCGGAAGTGATTATTATACGGGAATCACTATAGGTGCTACTCCTAATCCATATTTGACTTGGGCCACATTGAAATTATATGATGTCGGTGTTGATTTTGGGCTTTTCAATAATATGTTGGTTGGAGAATTTAGTTATTTTCATAAAGATAAAATGGATATTTTACAACAACGTGTAGCTTCAGTCCCTGATACGTATGGTCGTTCGTTGGCTGCGGAGAACTATGCTGAACAAGTATGGAATGGATTTGAAGGTTCTTTGCGATATAATAATCATATTGGTAATGTAAATTATTCTGTAAGTGCTAATATGGGATATGTTATAGATAAATGGGTGACCTATGATGAAGCTGATAACTTGCCAGAATGGAAGAGCCGTATCGGACATCCTGATGGTTATCTGACCGGTTATATTTGTGAGGGTATCATTCGTACTCAAGAGCAATTGGATGCCTTGCCAGAAGGGTTTACGCAGTTTGGTAAAAAGCCAAGATTAGGACAATTATTGTATAAAGATATACGTGGTGAAAATGAATCATTAGGGGCAGATGGTAAGGTGGATTCTAATGATTGGGATTATTTGTCTCGGAGGGCGACTCCACGTATTAATTATGGATTCGGATTAAGCCTTGAATGGAAAGGTTTATCTATAGAAGCTCTTTTTCAGGGAGTGGGAGGATATGATCGTATGATTAAGACAATCAATGGCGGAGGTGTATTTCAAGTGAGCGACCGTCCGTATTTTGAATTATGGGCTGGTGATGTATGGTCTCCAGAGAATACGGATGCCAAATATCCGGCAGCTACGGGTGAATGGTCGGAAGATTACGGAGCTGCCAATTCTACATTCTGGATTCGGAATGGTGCTTATCTACGTTTGAAGAATCTTAATATAGCTTATACATTTCCTAGAAAATGGTATCAAAGTTGGGGTGTGAATTCTATCCAGGTCTTCGGAAACGGTACCAATCTTTTTTCTATCGATGGCATGGATGAGATGGATCCTGAACAAGAAACATTGGACTCATATCCAATTATGCGTACATTTACTATTGGTTTGAATATTAACTTCTAATACTTTGTAACATGAAAAAGTGTCTTAAATATATGTGTGTATTAACTGCTTTTAGTGGATTGATAAGCTGTACAGGTATTCTGGATATAAATGATTACCAAAATTATGCTCCAGACAATACTTGGAATGATGAGAAACTTTCTGAAGCTTATTTGGCTAATCTCTATTCTTTAACCTTTACAGGTTGGCCTGTTAACAGCAGTGGATTTTATACAGATGAGGTGAGCGGAATACTTCCTGTAGATTATGTGCAACCTAACAATGATAACTGTAAATATTGGCCTTATACTTCGATTTATAAGATTAATACGATGTTGGAAGGATTAGAAAACGGATCCTTGAATGAAGATGTAAAGAAAAGATTGAGAGGTGAGGCTTTATTCATGAGGGCTTTTCATTACTTTAAAGCTCTGATTTATCATGGAGGTATACCTTATATTACTAAAGTGCAGAATAAAGGAGAAGATGATTTGGATGTAAAGCGTAATTCTACTGCAGAATGTTTTGATTTGATTGTACAAGACCTTGATGAAGCGATAGGTAGTTTACCTGAACATAATACAGGCAATGAATATGGACATGTAGATGCGTCCGCAGCATTGGCTTTTAAAGCAAAGGTCTTATTATATAAGGCTAGTCCACAGTTTAATCCTAAAAGCCTATATAATAATAAGTATGTGGATGAAGCATTTGAGGCCAATAAATTGGCATATGAAACATTGTTGGAACGTGGCTATGGTCTGTTGGATGATTACACAGCTGTTTTTGAGACAAAAGGACATAAAGAGGCTGTGTTGCCTGTAATTTATAATAATCCTAATAAGAAAGATGGACGTAATGAACAGTCTTGTCGTCCATTGGAATTTTCAAAGGATAATACAGGGTATGACCAGGCTTCTTGGGACTTGATTGAAGCTTATCCGATGAAAGACGGAAAACCAATCGGAGAATCTGATAAGTATCCATATGATCTGCAAACATATTGGAAAAATCGAGATCCACGTTTTGAGGCTTCTCAGGTCTGGAACGGATCTGTTTTTGAGTTAGCCGGTATTCAAGGCAGGAGACAATATACGGTTTATGGTATTGGGCTTTTGGATGATTGTTTTTATATTCAAAATGATCCAGGATATAAACGCACTGGCTTTTTTACACGAAAAGGTATAATGGAAAGCAACACACAAGCAGAAGTGAGAAATAATGATTATGATTGGCTTGAGATGAGATTTGCAGAAGTTATGTTCAACTATGCTGAAATTGCCTGTGCAAAGAATAATACAGAAGTAGGGTATGATGTCTTGAAACAAATTCGTAAACGTGCTGATATAGAACCAGGTGACGATAATATGTATGGATTAAAAGTTGGGATGAATGCCGAGGAGATGAGACAAGCTTTGTTAGACGAAAAACGTATTGAATTTGCATTTGAAGGGCAAAGGTTTTGGGATTTACGGCGTAATCGCATGTTGAATGTCATAGATGGCATCCATAAATATGGATTACAAGGAGAATATAAAGGAGAAATTACTGAGGATGTGAAGGCTAAGGCTTCGCACTATGAATTGTTGCCGGAAGACTTTAGTTATAAAGTCATTGAGGTGTATAGTAATGGAGAAAAGGCAATGAGTGTTCCAGATACTTATTATTTCTTTCCAATCAAGCAGTCATCTATTGAAAGTAATCCTAATTTGGAGCAGAATTCTAATTGGGGTGGAACTTTTAATCCGGCATTGGAGTAGAAGATAGAATCAAGAAAGTTTTAAAGGTAATGTTTAATCTATTGATTATTGAATAATTATGTGTTTCGATAAAATAAAATATTTATATGTACTGGTCTTATTGTGTTTTTGCTCATGTGGTCAATCATATATAGAAGAAATAACAACTGAGTATGCACAATTTAAGATAAATGATAAGGGCTATATTTGCCAGATTATAAATAGAGAAAATGGGAAAAATTATTTGCCAGAGGATAAACCGTCTCCTGTTCTACAGTTATATGATGGAGAAAAATATATTCTTCCTACACGTTTGAAGTCAGAAGGTAATAAATGGACTATCACATTTGAGAATAACTCTGAAGCTGTTGTATCTAAAGAAGTAAAGAGTGATAGTTATGTACGTTTGTCTTTACAGTCTTTGACCAATAGAGACAGTATCCAAGCGATAGCATGGGGACCTTATTCAACAACTATTTCGCAATATATAGGTGAAACTGTAGGTGTGGTTCGTGATACTGTTTTTGCAATAGGTGTACAGGCTTTGAATATTTTTACAACAGAAGGTGTTCCTCATTTGGGAGACGATGCTACGGGAGCTTTTTACATTAATCCACTTCCTGGACAAACAGTTCCTGATGAATTGAAAGATCAGGTAGGTAAGAAAATTTCGGATATTAATGTGAATGAGGAAGGAGATATGCCTGAATATGTAAGGCAATGGCGTGGTAATGCTGCTGTTGAACGTCCGTATGGAAGTGATATTCAGTTTGAAGCTCGTGATTGGAGGAAGGAGAAAGTAATTGATTATGTTGGAAGAAGACAGACTGTAACTGCATACGACCAGGATTTTATTGGTAGTGCTATTGCTTTATTTGCTGTCCCATCATCAGAAGCTGTTGATGTAATAGGAAAAATCGAGTTACAGGAAGGTTTACCTCATCCATTAATTGATGGAGAATGGATTAAAACGAGAGCTAATCAGAATCCGGCTTATATGTTATATGAAGGAAGTTCGCTGGATAATGCACTGAATTATGCAGATTCATGTAATTTTCATTTAGTTCATATTGGTGATATATTTAAAAGTTGGGGACATTTTGATTTGCATACATCACGTTTCCCTAATGGGGTAGAAGAAATAAAAGCTTTTACTGATAAAGCAAAAGCACGTGGAATAAAAATAGGAGTACACACACTGACTATGTTTACTTCTACACATGATGCATATGTTTCTCCTGTTCCTAGTGATAGTCTGGCTATTTCAGGGAGTAGTATATTGACAAAAGAAATTACGGATACAGACCGTGATATTGAAATAGAATCACCCGAATTTTTTACTTATTTGGGTGAAACTCGTTCAGCTAAGATAGGAACAGAAATCATCGGATATCGTGAAGTAACCAAAGAAAAGCCTTATAAATTGATAGATTGTACACGTGGACAGTTTGGAACTAAACCTTCCAATCATAAGTCAGGTGAAAAAATTGATAAATTGTTGAATAATTGCTACAGTGGATTTTTCCCTAATCTTGAGTTGAGTAATGTATATGGACAAAGATTGGCAGAAGTATGTAATGAAACTGGGATTGGTCTGATGGATTTTGATGGATATTATGGAGGCTCACCTACAGGTCATGGTTGTATGGGAGCATCAATGTTCTTAAAGCAATGGTTTGATAAATTGGATGAAAAGAATATGATTTCATGTGGTTCTTCTCCATTTCATTATTGGTGGCATATTTATTCTTTTATGAATTGGGGAGAACCATGGTATGACAATCTGAGACAGAGTCAAGTTAATTATCGGTTGGAAAACCAACGTTATTTCGAACGGAATTTAATGCCTGGTATGTTAGGTTGGTTTAAACTGGAACAAACCTATCGTCCTGAAGATATAGAATGGATTCAAGCTCGTAGCGCTGCTTTTGATGCCGGCTATCTGTTGCGTGTAGATGAAAGTGTAGAGAAAAATGGGTTTAAGAGCCAATTGTTTGAAGCTATTCGATCATGGCAAGAACTCAGGAACAGCCATTTGCTTACGAATTCGCAACGGGAAAAAATGAAAGATCCTAAGAATGAGTTTCATCTTGAGAAAACAGGTAGTAATTCCTGGAATTTGTATGAACTGACTTTGCAGTCAAACAATGTCCATAAATATCGTCAAGTACAGACTGGTGAACCACTTTTGAGTAAATTTGTTTTTGATAATCCATATGATAATCAACCTGTACAATTTTATGGAATGATTAAGGACGGTGGTGATAAAACCGGTAAGATAAGTCATCTGAAAATATTGATAAATGGCAGTGCTACTATAGAAATTCCTGCAGAATTAAAAGAAGGTAATAAAATCTATTCGGATGGAAAGAATATTTATGTATGTGATAATAATTGGTATACTCTTTTAAAATATCCATGTACTTCTTCTGCTTTATGGAGCAAGGGTAAAAATCAAGTGTCTGTACAATGCGATTTCTCATCACCCAATGCTCCTGTAGTGGATTTGGAATTTAAGGCTTTAGGAAACAAAGAGCAGATTACTGGGAAATAGAGGCTTGACGATTATCGATAAAATGCTATAGTAAAATTGCATGATTTAGAGATTCCTGTGTATGGATAAAAGACGAACTCCTTTAGGTATATTTATATAGGAATAACAGATATGCATATATAAATTGATTCGTTTTAACTTTTTCTCCTTGGAAATCATAATTAAAAAATGATAGAAATAATTTTTTAATATATTGGTTTTCAAGGAGATTTTTTAAAATTTATAATCTAATAATTAGCCGAATTATAACATTTTAAGCTATAGTTTGAATATGAATTTCAACTACTGATTGCGTAAATAACTTAAAAACGAATCTATGAAAAAATATCTTCTTTTTATTTTGTCTTATAACATTGCCTTCATTGGGACAGAATTATCAGCCCGCGGGATGACTACTTCGTATGATTACAATGCTGCTATCCATGAAAGTGGTGCTGTGGGTGATAAATATTTGGCAGCAAAAGGATTGGGAGAATTCCTTCATAAGTATGAATCGCAGTTGGTAAGATCTACGGGAGGACCTTGTAAGATAGAAGGAGTTCCAGAATCTGTATTCGGAGGAGTTAGGATGGCGAAAGATGGTACTTTGTTTGTCTTTCTGCATAACACGGATACGGGTAAACTCTGTAAAGGGAAGGCAACCTTATTGCCGGGAAAGATACAGTCGCCTCGGCAGGCGATGTATAATATCGATCAGAATGGGAATAAAGTATTGATGCAAGTAGACGAATCCCAAAAGGGGGATTCTTTGGCTGTGTCACCGATACAGGTAACCTATGAGTTGGGTCCTTTGGATACGAAGGTGTTGGTAATACCTGTAAAAAAGAATCCGGAGAAAGGTGTGTGGTGGCCTAAAAAACAATCTGCCATAGAACGTCCTTCTCGTTTACCTGCCCTGGTGCGCATCGCCTCGGTGAAAAGGAGGGAAGATTCGACAGAGAAAGCACAATGGAGTCCTTTATCTCGTTTGGTCTCTTTGCCTGATTTAGGCATTAATGATTTCCGGTATAGCCTGTACCGGGCCAAAGTGAACTTGAGCAGACAACAGGTGGAAAATGAGAAGTATCTGCTGTTCAATATGTTTACACGAGATATTGTATCTGTACAGGTGAACGGGAAGAATGTCGTCCGTCTTTTCCCTGACAAAGCTGATGCACAGACATGGACCACACGGAACTGTTTTGATCGTATACGTCCGGATGAGTATGACAACCGGTTCGATGTTTCCGGCACCTTACAGGAAGGGGAGAATGAGATTTTGGTTGTCTATGAAAATTTGGGCCATGCCCACGGATATGTACCGATGGAGGAACTTTCCGGAATCCGTGAAGCCGGGCTTTCCGTTTCGGAGACAGCTTTGTCGCATCCGCTTGAATGGGAATATGCTGCTGATGCGGCTGGTGTGACAGAAGGCTGGATTCTACCCCGATTCGACGATGGGGACTGGTCGGTGGTTCCGCTTGACATCCGTTCGGAGATTCCCCGGAAGGGAAACGGGATACAGCCGGTGGCAGAACAGGACGGGCTGCTGACTTGGTATCGTATCGAGTTTACCCTACCTTCTCAGAACCCCTCTGTCTGGATTCCCTGGCTGATGAGGATTAACGCTTCCGGCAACGGGTTCATGTGGTTGAATGGCCACAACATCGGCCGCCATTGGGAAGCCGGTCCGCAGCGGGAATTCTATCTGCCCGAATGCTGGTTGAATTTCGGTAAGGACAAGAAGAATGTCCTGGTTCTGGGCTTGCGCCAGACGGTCAACGGAGCCGTGATAAAGTCCATGGAAATAGCCCCTTATCGGGATGCTGCAGAAATGAAGGAATAGGAATCCGGACAAATGGAGAAGTTTAATAAAGATCAATCACCGTATAAATAAAATGGAGTTATTGTATATGAATGGATTTACCAAGATGAACAGTATATGGGTATTGCTTCTGGTGTTGATAGGTACTGCTTGTGCAAGAAAAGAAAATGCCCGTATCACATTGGATATGAATACGGACTGGGCTTTCTATCGTGGGGATGTTGCACACGGTGAAGATGTCGGTCTGGATGATTCCCGATGGATACCTGCAACCATTCCTCATATCATGCAACTGGAAAAGAAACATTGCGGTGGGGATGTTATCTACGACGGTATCGGCTGGTATCGTCGGTATTTCAAACTTCCGGAGAATTATGCGGGTAAACGTATCGCCGTGTCGTTCGAGGGAGTGATGAATGCCTGTGAACTGTTTGTCAATGGTCATAAGGTGACGGAACACAAGGGAGGGTATGTTGGTTTCACATCGGATATCTCTGATTATGTCAACTGGAACGATGACAACCTCCTGGCTCTGCGTGTGTCTGCCGCATACGATTCGCTGACTCCTCCGGGAAAGCCCCAGGATCGTCTGGATTTTTATTATTACAGTGGAATCTACAGGGATGTGAAGATGGTTGTCACCGACAAGCTACATATCTCCGACGAACTGGAGGCGGATGAAGTGGCGGGCGGTGGACTTTTCATCACTTACCCGAAAGTGGAGAAGGAAGAAGCTTTGGTGGCAGTCCGTACCAGCCTGAAGAACGGTCATGGGGAATGCCGCAATGGGGTGTTGCAGTCCGTGCTGAGGGATGAGGAAGGAAAGGTGGTGGCAGAACAGGAGAATCCGTTCTCACTGGAAGGTGGAGACGACTGTTGTCTGGAGCAGACCCTGACTGTCAGTAAGCCACTTCTTTGGCATCCCTATCATCCGCACCTTTATGAACTGGAGTGTCAGGTGAAGGTGGACGGTAAGACGGTCGACTCCCGTACGGAAACAATAGGTATCCGTACCATCCGATACGACCGCGACAAAGGTTTCTTTATCAACGGTGAACATCTTTACCTGGTCGGGGCCAACCGCCATCAGTCGTTCCCGTATGTAGGGGATGCGGCTTCCAATTCCATGCAGGAACGTGATGTGATCGACATGAAACGGGGTGGTTATAATGCCGTGCGTGCCGCCCATTATCCCCAGGACCCGGCTTTTCTTGCAGCTTGCGACAGGTATGGACTGCTGGTGGTTGAATGTATTCCCGGATGGCAATATTTCAACGAGGATCCGGTATTTACCGAACGGCTTTGCCAGGTGGCCAGACAGATGATTCGTCGCGACCGTAACCATCCGTCCATAGTCCTTTGGGAGACTGCGCTGAATGAGACGCATTATCCGTTGGAGGTGGTCAAAGCCATTTATCGGATTGCCCATGAAGAGTATCCCGGCAATCAGATGTATACATCTGCCGACTATTTCAGCCATGAAGAGACGGAACCTTACTATGACGTTTTCTATAAACAGGTGGGCCGTTTCCCGAAGGACGGGAATGTGATGAGTAATTACCTGGACGACCAGATTGCTGTCAAGCCGCTCCTTACGCGTGAATGGGGTGACGGAGTAGGTGAAAAACCGCGTGTACGCCTGGATGAGAATGAAGAGGAGCAGATGAAGCAATGCCGCGGACGTTTCCAGCAGCTGATAGGGAAAGGCTATTTCGACTGGTGCATGCTGGATGCCAATCCGCGTATGGGCGGCCATTTCTTGTGGAGTTACAACGACTATAACCGGGGGGCGGAAGAGTATACGATGTTCTGTGGTGTGGTCGATGTGAACCGTTATCCGAAGTTCAGCTACTACATGATGCAGAGCATGCGTCCGAAAGAAGTCTCTCAACCGGGACTTTATGAGGGGCCGATGGTACATATCGCTTCTTTCAACTCCTCGGAGAAATACATCTCATCGACAACCGATATACCGGTCTTTTCTAATTGCGATGAAGTTCGTCTTTACCGGAATGGGAAACTGATCGGACAGCAGACACGGGAAGCGCAGAAGGATACTTATGGAGCCATCATCGAAAAGGGCGGAAGTCCGCTCTATCTCTTCAATGCCGGTGGCTATGAAAGCGGAGAACTGAAAGCAGAAGGCGTGGTGGACGGGAAAGTAGTTACCACTCATACGGTCCGTACTCCGGGTGCACCTCATCATGTGGAAGTGGTTGTTCCCGATCATCCTGTCATTCCGGTTGCAGACGGTAGCGATATGATTCCGGTCTATTTCATCATCTGCGATGAAAACGGTACAAGAGTAAACACTTCAGATGCGGAGATTCGTATTACTGTTACTGGTGAGGGTACATTGATAGGTGACGGTATCCGCCGGATCGGCATCAACCCGCAGCGCGTAGAAGGGGGCGTTGGATTTGCTTTTGTCCGCACTACCAAGAAGGCTGGACGGATTACCCTGACGGCTACATCGGAGGGACTGCAGAGCGGTAAAACGGAGATTACTACCCGTCGTTTTGAAGGAGAATACCTGCCGGACGGTTACCATCGTCCTTTTACCGGCAATGAGGAAGATGGTGTAGTTGTCAAGCCGACCCGTTGGGACAAACAGATATTGGAAAGGCCGGTAGCGGAAATTGAATCGGTTAAGGTTTCCTCCACCCAAGACGGTTATCCGGAATCGAACCTGACCGACAGTGATGATTTCAGTTGGTGGATTGCCGGCGAGGATACTTTTCCGCAGGTCATCACACTGACACTAACAGAGCCGACGGATATCATCGCCAGCCGCATCCGTTTCCAGAAAGACAGTTCTTCGTATAAGCATCGGGTAGAGGTCTCGGAAGACGGGGCTTCGTGGTAACTTCTGTATGAGCGTGAATGTACGGGTTGGGATTTTAAACCGGTACGTCTGGGAAAGAAACTCAGATACTTTCGGCTAACCATAGAAGATGTGTCGGAGGGAAGAGCAGGACTGGCGGAAATTACACTTTTTAAATAGCCAGGTGTAATAGAGGGAATAGGTACGATAGGAGCATCATGATGTTCTGTATAGAAATTTTGCTCTGTTTCTTCAGTCAATCAGTAATAAACATTTGAATGAAATGAGAAGTTATAGTCCATTGTTAAAATAGTAGAATCTAATTATCATCAGTGGTGATCGTATGAAAAAGTATTGGATATTCATAAGTACATTATGTCTATGTGCTTGCGGTGTAAAAGTTTCAACAGATAAAGAAGAAGTTGGCTGGCAAAAAGAAACTTCCGGCGTTTGGACCATGTCGGTTGGAACTCCTGAAAAGGTGAATTTGTTGAGTGAATTACATATCACGCCAAAGATGGAGGCCATTCAAAAGATGGGTGAAGCGGATCTTCCTATTTCGGAACAGGATATTACAACAGAAGTAGTAGATGGAAAAACGTATATCCCCAATTGAAGTAAGAGTTGATTCTGAAGGAAAAAAGAAAGGTGAAGTACGTATTCCGGAAGGAAAATCGACATGGTCTTATGGAGATTTCTCATTTAAGTTTATGACGAAATAATACAATTTATCTCTGAAAGAATAAATAGAGCTTTATTCAATGATTTGATATAAACTATTTGAAACATGAAAAACATATCAAAATATTTAGGAAGTTTGGCGGTCTTGCTTCTATGTCTCGCTTGTGGAGACAATATGGTAGAGAAAGGCCCCATCAAACGGTCGGGACAGGCCGATGTGATTTCGCTTGACGATGACTGGCGTTTCATCCGGTATGGCTTGCAGGCGGATGGGACGCGCGTGGAAGAACCTGCCGGGATGTTTGAACAGGCAACGGATGATTCGGACTGGGAGACCTTGGATGTCCCTCATGATTTTGCCATTAAAGGACCGTTCCGGATGGATTTGGCGGGAAATACAGGCCGCCTTCCGTTCCAGGGAATCGGCTGGTATCGGAAAACCTTTACAGTAGATGAGGTTGATCAGGGAAAACGGTTCTATGTGGATTTCGACGGAGTGATGGCGAATGCTCAGGTTTGGCTGAATGGTGAGTATGTCGGGACGTGGCCGTATGGTTATAATTCGTTCCGTCTGGACTTAACTCCGTTTATTCAGGTGGGGAAAGAAAACCTGTTAGCGGTGCGGACTGATACGGAGAAGTGGGATTCTCGCTGGTATCCGGGAGCTGGTATTTATCGCCATGTCTGGTTGGTGAAGACGGGACAGGTACATGTCCGTCATTGGGGAACCAAGATGGAGACAACGAACCTGACGGAAAAGACGGCTGATTTGCATTTTACGGTGGAAGTGGAAAATCATTTGAACGAGGAAACGCAAGCTGTAGTGAAGACGTCTGTTTATGAACTGGATTCATTGGATTGTCTGGGCAAGCGGGTGCTCCGCTTCGATGACCAGACTTTACCGTTGAAGGCGATGTCGGCAGGAAAGGTTGACCTGCAGAAACAGATGGACGATTGTAAGCGTTGGGATATCGAATCGCCCAACCGTTATATGGCCTGTGTGACGATACAGGTCGATGGAGAGGAAACCGACCGTTACTACACACCGTTTGGAGTACGTGAAACCAGTGTTTCGCGCGATGGCTTTTTCTTGAATGGCCGTCGGGTAGAGATCAAAGGGGTTTGTAACCATCACGATCTGGGAGCGTTGGGAGCCGCTTTCAACCGGAGTGCACTGGAACGTCAGTTCCGTATTATGCGGGAGATGGGTTGCAACTCGATCCGTACGTCACATAATCCTCCTGCTCCGGAATTATTGGATTTGGCAGACAAAACCGGTATGCTGATCATGGACGAAGCCTTCGATGCCTGGGCTCATGGTAAACGGGAATGGGACTATAATAAATTGTATGAAGAATGGCACGAGAAAGACTTGGAAGCCTTGGTACGTCGTGACTGGAACCATCCTTCTGTTGTTTTCTGGTCGATTGGAAATGAAGTATTGGAACAGCAGAATGTGGAAATGACACGCCACTTGGTCGAAATCGTCAAGGAATTGGACAAGACTCGTCCGGTAACAAATGGATATAATGATCCGAATGGAGGACGGGCTTCAGGAGCCAGTATGGCATTAGATGTGATGGGCGTCAATTATTTCTTCTACGAGCAGGCCAAATGGGATAAGGACGAGCGATATAAAGATATGCCGACAATCGGTACGGAAACGTCTTCCTGTCTGAGTACGCGTGGGGTTTATTTCTTGGGTGATACGATCCGCAAGGATTTCCAGATTACTTCCTATGATGTGGATGCTCCGGGTTGGGGTTGTAATCCGGATACCCAATTCGCAACCAATTATCGCTATCCGCATTTGTTGGGTGAATACGTTTGGACCGGTTTTGATTATTTGGGCGAGCCGACTCCGTTTAATTCAGACAATACCAACCTGTTGAACTTCCGGACTGACCCGTCGAAAAGGGCCGAACTGGAAAAACAGTTGGCAGAATTGGCACGTACGCAACCGCCTTCGCGGAGTAGTTACTTCGGTATAGTCGATTTGGCCGGATTCCCGAAAGACCGTTATTATCTGTACCAGTCGCATTGGCGTCCGGATTTCCCGATGGCACATATTCTGCCGCATTGGAACTGGGCCGGTCGTGAAGGGCAGATTATTCCGGTACATGTTTATACTTCCGGAACGGAGGCTGAATTGTTTGTCAACGGCAAGAGTTATGGACGTAAAACGAAGGAAGAAGGTAAGGATTTCCGTTTGGTATGGGACAGTGTCGTATATCAACCGGGGAGTGTGAAAGTCATTGCTTATAAGGGTGGAAAAAAATGGGCAGAAGATGAAATTCAGACAGCGGGTGTGGCTCGGAAGATTCAATTGTCGGCAGATCATGCTTCAATAACAGGCAATGAAGACGAACTGGCATTCATAACTGCAACGGTTGTAGATGCATCCGGAAGGAAAGTCCCGACCGCCTGTCTACCGTTGAAAGTAGAAGTTACAGGTTGTGGTGAATTGGTTGCTACGGATAATGGTGATCCTACATCATTCACTCCGTTTCAAAGTGCTGAACGGGAGTCGTTCAACGGTTTGGCATTGGCTATTGTCCGAGGAAAGAAAGGAACTACAGGGAAGATGCAGGTAAAAGTAAGTGGAGCTGGTCTGGAATCTGCTTCGATAGAAATTGAAGTGAAATAAAAGAAAGAAGAAAAGGATGCAGCCGGTGAGACAGAAGGCTGAATCCTGTCTCGATTCGGAGATGGGAACTGGTTGGTGATTTCCATCCGTTCGAAACCCTATCAGGATGCCGCAGAGATGAAGAAAAAGGAATCTAGGCAATGGATACGTATAATAAAAATCAGTCATATTGACTTTGAAAGAGTCTACAGAGATTATCGCCAGCCGTATCCGTTTTCCGAAAGACAGTTCTTCGTATAAGCATCGGTTAGAGGTTTCGGAAGACGGATCTTCGTGGAAACTTCTGTATAAGCGTGAATGTACGGGTTGAGATTTTAAGTCTGTACAGATGAATAAGAGACTGAAGTATTTCAGGATAACAATCGAAGATGCTTCCGAGGGGCGTGCCGGACTGGCTGAAGTGACTTTATACAAATAGAGTAAAAAATAGTCGGGATTTACTTAGAGTGATTGGTGCAATAATATAATATAATATAATGTAAGGAGATGAAGAAGTTTGTGTGTTTGATTGCGGTATTCCTTTTGTGCAGCCATTTGTCTGCACGGGAATACCATGTGTCCGTAAAAGGAAAGGATACAAATGTGGGCAGTTTGTCTGCACCGCTGCGAACTATTCAGGCGGCTGCTGACAAGGCGATGCCGGGCGATGTGATTACCGTGCATGAAGGAATTTATCGGGAACAGGTGGTACCGCCTCGTGGCGGTGAATCGGACGAGAAACGTATCATTTATCAAGCTGCACCGGGCGAACGGGTGGTTATTAGCGGTTCGGAACGGGTTAAGGGTTGGGAAAAAGTACAAGACAATGCGTGGAAGTTGACTTTGCCTGATTCGTTCTTTGGCGAGAGCAATCCGTTTGACGAACAGATATATGGCAGTTGGTATCGTGGCAAAGGACGTCCGAATCACACAGGAATGGTGCTTCTTGAGGGGAAACGTATCCGTGAGACGTTTTCGTTAGAAGATGTGTTGCAGCCACTTGATGGCAAACAACCGCATTGGTATGCCGAAGCCGACGGCAACGGTGGCCCTGTATTGATGAATTTCGAATGGGTAGAGCCGGTGGGTGGCAAACGGCAGACTTCCATGCATGCTTCGGTAAAAGGGGGCGATGCGGCTATTTGCATTACGATTGTCAACCGATGGCCTTTCGGTTATTTGAAAGATGGGTCAGAGATGTATTTCGACCAGGTGGATTTTGGTACAAGTTCGGATACACTGATTTTTCAGGCGGCTACATTAGGCAAGGGGGGAACAGTCGAAATGCGTTTGGATACGCCTGATGGGGAATTGTTGGGAACCTCGCAGGTGACGAATACGGGTGACTGGGAGAAGTTCGAAGAGTTCTGCCTTCCGATGAAACGAGTGCTGGAGGGCAAACACAACCTCTGTTTGGTCGTTCGTGCGCCGGAGTTGCCTGAAAAGGGGAAGACTTCTATCTGGGCACAGTTCCCTGATAGTGTGAATCCCAATAAGGCAGGTGTGGAGATTACAGTTCGTCCGCAAGTCTTTTATCCGGAGAAGACAGGGATAGACTATATCACTGTCCGCGGATTTATTCTGGAGAATGCCGCTACTAACTGGGCACCTCCCTCAGCCGAACAGCCAGGTCTGATCGGACCGCGCTGGGCAAAAGGATGGGTGATTGAAGCCAATACCATCCGTAACTCCCGTTGTGCCGGTATTTCGTTGGGCAGACCGACATTCGGCCATTCGCATCATTACCGTTTCATGCCTCCGAGAGTCTATCCGGAAGCGGATGGAGGGCAGACGGAACAGCAGTTGTTGGATTATTTCGCCCATGCTTCTTGGAATAAAGAGGATGCCGGATTCCATGTCATTCGCAACAATCATATTTATGATTGCGGACAAGCGGGAATTGTCGGTTGCAGCGGCGCTGCTTTCAGTGTGATAGAGGGTAATGAAATTCATGATATATGTTTGGACGAGACTTTCGAAGGCGACGAGATGGCGGGTATCAAGTTGCACTTTGCCGTGGATGCCATCATCAGAGACAATCATATCTATAACACCATCCGTGGTTTGTGGCTCGACTGGGGTTCGCAAGGTATGCAGGTGACGGGCAATCTGTTTCACGACAACAACGTGCAGGAGGATATTTTCATAGAGGTTTGTCACGGCCCGATACTTTTGGCAAACAATATCCTGTTGTCCGGCTATTCGCTGAATCTGTCGCAAGGGATTGCCGGGGTACACAATCTGGTGACGGGTAAGGTGTTTGCCGGATTAGACCGTTGCGCCGGGGGTAGGTATTCTTTTTTTTACGAACCGCATGGGACGGTCTCGGTCGGCAATGTGCAGAATATGGGAGGTGACTTGCAATGGGTGAACAACCATTTCGCCCAAAAGGCCTCTTTGGGTAACTGGGACGAATGCCTGCTACCTATCCGTTACAAAGGCAACCTGTTTACGGCAGGGGCACATCCCGACAAGCGGGAAAAAGATTTTGTGGAGGCTTCCGGTTTTGACTCTGCTATCCGTTTGGAGCAGCGTGCTGACGGTTGGTATCTGAAGATGAATGTCCCCCAGGAAGGTATCACGAATCCGAAAAGCCGGTTAGTGACTACCGAAACATTGGATAAGGCGATTATCCCTCAACAAGCATTTGTGAATCCGGATGATAGTCCCATTGCCATCGACAAGGACTATTTGGGAAATAAGCGGAATGCTGTGCATCCTTACCCGGGACCGATAGAGGTGGAGAAAAGCGGTGCGCAGGAATGGAAAGTCTGGCCTAAATGATTGATATGAAATCTATAAATGAAGGAAGTCTGAGGACGATATTGATGTATAGAATCAAGAAAAACAGTAGAAACAAATAAATACGTGTTACGATGAAAAAAAAGATATTTTTAGGAATCGGGTGCTCTTTTTTACTGGTAGCGCTAGTAGCTTGTACTTCTAATCAGAAAAAAAACGAAACAGGAATAACGGCGGACAGGATGTTGAATCCGATTTCTCCTCCCGGGTTATATATTGCGGATCCAGAAGTCCGACCAATGCCTGACGGTAGGATTTATGTGTACGGTTCACGTGATGAACCCGAACATGTTTGGTGTTCCCATTCTTATAATGTATTGTCTACTTCCGACCTGATTCATTGGAATGTGGAGCAGATGTCGTTTGCGACTACCGGTAAAGGGAAACAAACGAATTATACTGACCGAACGCTGTATGCTCCGGATTGTATTTATCATAACGGGAAATATTACCTGTATTATTGTTTGGAGGGAGGTGGTGAGGACGAAGGTGTGGCTGTGTCTTCCTCTCCGTATGGCCCCTTTAAAGAGGGTATGAAAATCGAAGGTATCAGCGGAATCGACCCGTCGGTTTTCATTGACGATGATGGACAGGGGTATCTGTTCTGGGGGCAAGGGTATGCGAAAGGAGCTAAATTGAGCAAGGATATGCTGACGATTGAGGGAGCCGTGCACGACAGTTTGCTGACGTATGAGGAGCATGCTTTTAATGAAGCAAGTTCTGTTCGGAAACGAAACGGAATTTATTATTATATATATGGGGGGCACCAACGGCACGGAGAATCTAATTGTGCAACATTAAACTATGCAACAGCAACTTCTCCTTTCGGACCGTACACCTATCGAGGAGTTATCATCGACAATTGGGGCAGCAATCGGAGGATAGTCAATAATCATGGTTGTATCTTTGAAGTGGACGGTCAATGGTATATTGCCTACCATCGGCCTACGCACGGAGGAGCAATGATGCGCAAGGCATGTTTGGAACCTATTACCTTCAATCCGGACGGCACTATTCAAGAAGTAGAAATGACAACGCAAGGTATTGGCGGACCGATGTCTCCATTGTTGCGGATGGATGCAGCAAGAGCCTGTCTGATGGGAGGACATGTTACTGTAGTCGCCCGTTATCCGAAATATGACATTCCCGTAGAATATTTGGCGGAAATAAGAGATGGTGATTATGCTTATTGGAAATACTACGATTTCGATCAAGCGGAAGTGAAACGTTTCATCTGCAAAACATGGGATAATAACCGTGCTGCCAAGATTGAGCTGCGTTTGGATAGTCCGGAAGGAGAATTGATAGGTGTCTGCGAGTTGGAACCGATGCAAGGTGAGACTGCCTATGTATTACATGAAGCATCAGTCAAATCGGTAAAAGGCAAACATGCCCTCGTAATGGTTTTCAGAGGTGATCCTCTTGCAAAAGAAGAAGACATAATGAATCTGGAATGGTTTACTTTTACCGAATAAGCCTCCTAAAAAGTAAAATGTTTAGCCGTCTGTTGGATGATAAGATTATTGAAAAAGTCTGTAACTGCTATAACATCTGCCGTCATGGGAAGGCAGCTCCGCAGCCCGAGTTTTATTTGCCGGAATATTGGTCGAACTTCGGAATGGGTGGGAAGGATGTTTTGGTGTTGGGATTGCGTCAGTTATCCCATAGTGTATAATGATGCGTTGTTTGTGAGCGAGAAAAATGAATATGTGTGGTGGTATGTTGTGGAACGAACCACATTCCGAACATCCATTTATAGTTTGTAACACAATGATGAATTGTATATGATTTGTGTCTTATTTAGTGATATAATGGAATTAATGAATTAAGAATAGATGAAAAAATTATTTAATTGTGCAGTATTGTGGCTTGCTTTTGCAAGCATGGCCTTAGCCAAAAGCCCGAAAAATATCATTATTATGATTGGTGACGGGATGGGAATCAACCAGATTCAAGCTGCTTATACGCAGAATGGCGGACACCTGAACATGACAGACCGTTGTCCTTTTGTTGGCTTGCGTCGAACGAACTCCGCCAATAGTTACACAACCGATTCGGCTGCCGGTGGAACGGCTATTGCCACAGGCACGAAAACGAACAACGGAATGGTCGGTATGACTCCGGACAGTGTCCCGTTGAACTCGATTATCCGGTTGGCTACTTTGAAAGGCTTATCGACGGGAGTTATTGCTACCAGTTCGTTGACTGATGCTACTCCGGCCTCTTTCGTGGCCCATCAACCTTCACGTTATATGCAGGAAGAAATTGCGGCAGATTATTTGAATAGCGACATCAATCTTTTCATTGGTGGCGGGAGAAAATATTTTGAGCGGCGGAAAGATGGCCGGAACATATCGGAAGAAATGGAGGAAAAGGGTTACGAGGTAGTTTATTCCTTGGCTGAAGCTAAGGATATTTCCGGTAATCTGGGCGTGTTGCTTTCCGAAGACGGGATGGAACCAGTTGATAAGCGAGAAAATGGCTTTCTGGCAAATGCTACGGAATTGGCGATAGAGCAATTGTCGGAAAATAAGAAAGGCTTTGTCCTGATGGTGGAAGGTTCCCAAATAGATTGGGGTGGACATAATAACGACCAGGAATACATGGTAGGCGAGACCATTGACTTTGACCGGGCGGTAGGCAAAGCGCTCGATTTTGCAGAAAAAGACGGAAACACATTGGTGGTTATCACGGCGGACCATGAAACTGGTGGTATTGCTATCCATGGTGGTGACTATGACAAGAAAGAGGTTACAGTGAAATATACAACGGGTGGACATTCGGCTTCCCCTGTCCCGTTTTTCTCTTACGGACCTGGTGCTGAACAGTTTGCCGGCTTTAAAGACAATACGGCCTCTTTCCATTTGATGAAAAAACTGTTGGGAATAAAATAAGTATTAAAATAGTATTCGTAATGGCTTTTCGAATTAAGTTATTAGGATTGGTATGTCTTTGGCTAATTGCTGGAGACAAGTCAGTATACGGACAACAGTTGTATACTGACTTGGTAAATTTATTTATGGGAACATCTGGCGATCACGGACAGGTATCGCCAGCTGCTACGGTACCTTTCGGTATGGTGGCGGTCGGACCGGATAGTTCACCCAGACAGCATGCTGGGTATGATTATGCCGAGACAAGGACATCCGGCATTTCCGTCAACCGCCTGTCAGGAGTGGGATGTGGTGGTTGTGGAGGCAATCTCAGTATTCGGCCGGTTGCCTATGAACAGGAGTGGAAGCGGATCCCGGAAACGGAAACAGCTTCTCCCGGTTATTATTCGGTAGCATTTGATGATGGAACAACAGTCTGTCTGACAGCTACGGAACGTATGGCCGTGGAGAAATACCATTTTGACCGGAAGAAAAAGGAGCAGGCACTTTACGTTGATTTCTTTTCTTCCTTTTCAGGAGCGTCGGCACAGTATAAAAAAGTGTCGGATAATGAAATACAGGGTGTCATACAGGGTGGAAATACTTGTGGAGTCGGTGCTTACCAATTGGCATTCAGTCTATACACTGATATACCTTTTATTTATACACCGTTAGAGAAGGGTAAAGGAAAGCTTTCGTTTGATAATGTGGAAGGGGTAGAGGTACGTATTGCCCTCTCTTCTGTTTCTCCAATGGAAGCCTCGTGGGAGATAAAAGAATCATTGAGGAACGATTTTGACCAATTCCGTAGAACGGCATCCGATAAATGGAATGAAGTCTTGTCACGGATAGAGGTGGAAGGAGGGACTGATGAGGAACGTATCCTTTTCTATACTTCATTGTATCGTGCCAGTCTGAGTCCTCATGAAGTAGCTCGTTCGGGAGAATTCTATCGTGCGACGGACGGTAATCTGCATTTGGCTGACAATAAGACCTTTTATAGTTCATGGTCTATCTGGGATACGTTCAGGGCCAAGTTCACGCTGTTGAATCTGCTGGTGCCGGACAGGATGCCGGATATTGCCCATTCTCTGTTGCTACTATATCGCAACGGCAAGGAAGTCTGGAGTACCTCTTTCGAGCCGACCCCCTCGGTGCGAACTGAACATACGGCAACCGTCTTATTGGACTGTTATCATCGCGGTGTGAAAGGTATTGATTTCAGTATAGCCTATCAGGCAATGAAAGAAGAGGTGGATGCTCTGAAACCCAAATCGCCCGACCAGCAGATGGAAGCAGTAACTGACTTGTGGACTTTGTCGCAAATAGCCGCTATTGTGGGACAGACGGAAGATGAACAGAAGTATAAAGCCTTGGCCGAACAACTGTTCGAACAGACCTGGAAAAAAGAATTCATGAACATCACGCCGGATTATGCCAAGATGGGAGGAAACGGAATGTATCAGGGAACTGCCTGGCAATATCGATGGGCTGCCCCATTCTATTTGGATAAGATGAAGGAATGGGTGGGCGAGGAGAAATTGGTAGAGCAACTTTCCTATTTCTTCAACCATTCGTTGTATAACCAGGGGAACGAACCGGACATACATGTCCCTTATATATTCAATAAACTGGGTAGGCCGGATTTGACCCGCGATATTGTGTACCGCCTGCTGACAGACGATAAGATGGTGCATCTCTATGGCGGTAATGCTGAGTTTACTACTCCTTACGTCGGGCGTGCTTTCCGTAACCATCCTGAGGGTTACATGCCAGAGATGGATGAAGATGACGGTACGATGAGTGCGTGGTATGCTTTCAGTGCGATGGGGTTGTTCCCCTTGGTGATTGGCAGTGACGAGTACGAGCTGGTTGCTCCTTTGTTCGATAAGGTGGTTTTGCATTTGCCCGAAGGACGGGATTTGGTAATTACCGCGAAGAACAGGAAGAAGCGGAACAAGGATGCCAAGAAGGTCTTGTTAAACGGGGTGGAGTTGAAGGATTTCTGCCTCCGCCATGCTGCGCTTGAAAAGGGTGGAAGACTGACCTTTGTCTTTTAGTTTCAAAAGGCCACAGCGTGACATTGCCCGATGGGGTACAGATGTGTACGCATATAAACGAATGCTAAGTATTGAATTTGAATCTAAACTTGAAAAATAGAAGAATCTATGAAATGGAAACAGATAACCGTATTGGCGGTATTGACGACATCCTGCTTGTTGGCGGAAGCGAAAGTAAAACCTATTGTACATTATAACTTTGGAAAATCAGGGAATGTCACCTATGCTGTGGCTCCGGAGCGGTTGGAACCGGTGACGGGAAAAGGCTCGCTGGTGGCGGTGGGGCGACCTGTCTTCTATGCCGATGCACCCGGCGACAAGAAGATGAAAGGTGAAGGCGGAATCCTGTTTAACGGCGATGGCGACGGATATAAACAGGCATCAGCCGTAGGTATTCCAACCGACAATCAGGTATTGGAAGTATGGGTTAAGCCCAGGCTGAATACCCAATTGAGTGAAAAAGAAAATCAGCAGGCACAGGTGCTACTTTCCAATGGGACAGCTAAAGAAGGATATGTGTTTGTTCATCAGAAAGGGCATTGGTATCTTATCTCCGGCGGTTCGGGACGGGTAGAAGTCGGGGAGGTGTCTCATAACGCCTGGACGCATCTGGCCATGGTGGTGGAAGATGGAAAAGGTTCTGTCTGGATGAATGGGAAGAAGACCGGGACATTCAAACCGACTAAAACCTTGGCACCGCATTTCTCCATCGCTGTTTCGGAAGATGGAAAAGAGGCTTTTTACGGCGAAGTCTATGAGGTAAGGTACAGTACGTTTGCTACGGGTAAGTTTGATCCGGAGTCTGATTTCCTGCTGGATTATAAAAAGCTCAAAGAGACCGGTAAGCAACGCTTGGCCGAACGCCGTGCCTTGGTGCAACAACTGGAACAGGCGGGTGAGGGCAAGAAGGTCGTAGCGGAGCTTCCCGCTGTCTGTCAGGAAAAGGACTGGCTGATCAGTCAGATAGAGGAACCGGCCTGTTTGTATGTACAGCAGTCGGAAGATGGGGTAACATCCAGTTTCCAGTTGAATAACGGGTTGATTTCACGTACTTTTTATGTCGGCGAGAATATTGCCTGTGTAGGATATAAGAATCTTTCGAATGGGGCCGAGTATTTGCGGGCGGTGAAGCCGGAAGCACGTGTTTGTATTGACAGCGTATGGTATGAAGTCGGCGGATTGAAAGGACAGCCGGAATTGTCTTATCTGTTGGATAGTTGGTATACGGAAATGGAGGCATCCGACTTGGCGTTTACACTGGCGAAAGTGGAAACCGGGCTTCCGCTGATGCGCTATCCGTGGACACCGAAGTATAATGCCGTTCCGGCAGACTGGCCTGCCAAGGGCCTGCGCATGGAGATGACTTTTGTACCGACCGAAAGCATGGTGGATGTGAAAGATATGCAGGTGAAGGTCAACTATGAAATCTATCAGGGCTTGCCTGTAATCGCCAAATGGATAGAGGTGATTAATGAAGGCGAAAAGGAAGTGTTGTTGAACGATATGGAGTGTGAGGTACTGGCTGTCAACCAGGATCAGGTGAAACGTCTGCATGTGGAGAGTGATTTCTCCTTTGCGTTGGTCAATGCGGATCTGGAGGGTAGTGCGTTGATGCATTATGCCGGTACTCCCAAACCTTATCACGTGGGTGGTTCTACAACCAAATGGACGGTCGACAAAGACTATAATACTTGGGCCAGCCATAATCAGGCAGAGGACAAGTTCCTGGGTTTCCCACATCATAATTTGTTGTTGAGCAAACTGCCGATGGGACCTTATACGAAAGTTAACCGGGAGGCTCCCTTCAAATCGTACATTACCTTCGAATTGTTGCAGGATAGCGATGACCGTGAGCGGCAGTCACTCGGCCATCGTCGGATGTATAAGAAGTTGGCTCCGCAGACCACCGAGTCACTGATTGCCGGAGGCATCACTTCGCACGATGAAGCGAAGCTGAAAGGGTTTATCGACCAGATGGCGGAACTGGGCCTCGAGCAGTTGGATATTATGGCATGGCCGGGCATCAGCCATGATAACCTGGATTCTACTTATGTACAGTTGTGGCGAAGGGTGGCTACATACGCCAAAGAGCGTGGTATCGTGATGGGTGGTTACGAATTGCAGGTGGCCTCTCGCGGACGAGGAGCTGAGGTGGATTGTATCCATCCGGAGACCGGCAAGCCGGGTAGCCTTTTCGGGCAGAGTGTCTGCATTGCCAGCGGGTGGAAAGACACTTATTATCCGAAGATGTGGGAGTTCTTCGATAAAACTGGATTCATGACGTATAATATGGACGGTCCGTATCACGGCGACCCGTGTGCCTCTACGGTTCATCCGCATCATATGCGGTTGGAAGATTCGCAGTGGCAGCAATGGAAGACGCAGGTAGAGGTCATTCATGAACTGAAACGTAGAGGAATGTACGTCCCTATTCCGGACTGGTATTTCCTCAACGGACAAAACGCTACTGGAATGGGATACCGTGAAGCCAGTGCCAACCTGACTCCGCAACAGCAACTCTTGTTGGGCCGACAGTATATCTATGACGGAACCTGGCATAAGATCCCGACGATGGGATGGATGACTTTGCAGCTGGTCGGCTTCTATACAAATGATCCGCGTGTAGGGTTAGAGCCTTTATGTGACAATTTAGACCGCTATGAAGCGCAGCTGATGCAGTTTCTGGGAAGCGGATGCCACCTGACTATCCGCGGAAATCGCTTGTATGATACGCCGGAAACGAAGCAGATGGTGTCTCGTTGTATCAATTGGTTTAAGGAATACCGCGACATATTGACTTCCGATATTATCCATGTCAGCCGTCCGACCGGTCGCGACCTGGACTGCATGATGCACGTGAATCCTTTCATCCGTCATAAAGGGATGGTGGTTGTGTTCAATCCGACCGACAGGGATATCACGAAAGAGATGCGTCTGCCGCTGTATTATACGGGCTTGAAGGATAAGGCTACAGTTACCTCTTCAGACGGAAGCAGGCAGAACTTTTCGTTGAACCAGAAAGGTGAATTACTGCTGCCGGTCTCGATAAAGGCGCAGGGCATTTCCTGGTATCTGATAGAAGAATAGAGTATAGGATGAAATAAGGAGATGGATATGAGAAAGTTATTGCTATTACTGATTGGTGGAATCGTTTGTGTTTTGTTGGTAACAGGATGCAAAGAAACCGGTCATTCGAATAATCGTTATGTCAATAAATGGATTGGTACGGCTTCGGATGGTAGAGTTACTCCGGTCGCTTCCGTGCCGTTCGGTATGATGCAAATAGGTGCGGACACGCGGTCTTGCGGCTCCGGATATCATTATGATGACTCCTCTGTGCTGGGATTCAGTCACCTGCATAAAAGTGGGGGTGGATGTGCCGATTTCTTGGATATCCTGTTTATGCCGTTACCTCTGAATGAGGCAGTGGACGGTGACAGATTGTATTCCAAGCAATACCAGGCGGCATTGTCTCACCAGGAAGAAAAGGCGGAACCGGGATACTATTCGGTCAATCTGTATAACAAGCAGCTGACGGTGGAGCTGACCGCTTCCCGTCGTTGCGGAATCCAGCGATATCGGTATACTTCCGGAGGGGTGATACCGGTAGTGGTAGATTTGAACTATGGTTCGGAATGTGCCTGTACCATCCAACCCGAGCACGATGTAGATACGGTCTATATATCTGCATTCGAGCTAGTGGACTCGTGTACGATTCGCGGTTATCGCTTCTCGAACGGTTGGACACCGGGACAACAGGTATATTTCTATTCCCGTTTCTCATCACCGATCAAAACTTGTGCTTTGTATGTCGATGACCGTCGTATAGCGGAAACTTCCTTTGCCGAAGGACGAAACATAAAAGCTTTACTTTCTTTTGAGAATGAATGTGGAGAGTTGACAGTAAAGACGGCACTTTCTTCGGTAAGCATGGAGGGAGCGGCAGCTAATTTGTTGACGGAAGTCCGGGATAAGGCATTCGAAGAGGTGAGACAGGCAGCCTTTGAGTCATGGAGTCGGGTGCTGGGACAGATAGAGGTGGAGACCGACGATCCGAAGAAGAAGGAACTTTTCTATACCTCGTTGCACAATGTCATGCTGTATCCGTTCCTGATGTCGGATGTGGACAACCGTTTCCGAGGACCGGATTACCAGGTGCACCAGACCGATGGTTTTGACTACTATGGAGGCGTGGTCGGACTTTGGGATACATTTCGGGCGGCTTGTCCGCTGTTGGCAATGCTGAATCCGGAAGTAACAAATGATTATGTCAAGACGTTGCTGGAACATTATAAATATGCCGGACAGCTGCCGATATGGACGTTGTGGGGCATAGAAAATTATCAAATGACAGGAATCCACTCGTTGCCGGTGATAACGAACGCTTACTTGAACGGGGTGCGAGACTTTGACACCCGGTTGGCTTTAGAGGCCATGGTAACTTCGGCCATGAAAGATACGTGCGGTTATTCCATGGGTTATTTTGTCGGTCTGGAAAACTATAAGAAGTATGGCTATGTGCCTTGCGATCTGGAAATGGAGTCGGTGGCACGTACGCTGGAATATGCGTTTGATGATTATGCGCTGGCTCGTTTTGCCGAGGCTGTCGGTGCGGAGCAAGAGGCTGTTCGCTTCATGAATCGCTCGTCCAACTATCGCAATGTCATCGACCCTGTCACCTTGCTGGCACGGGGACGAACGAAAGACGGCGGTTGGCGTACACCGTTCGATCCGTTAGCTTCTTCGCACCGTCGGGACGATTATTGCGAGGGGAACGGATGGCAGTGGACTTTTTTTGTGCCGCATGACGTAGAAGGACTGGCTAGTCTGCTGGGCGGTAAAAAAGCATTGGAGGCTCGATTGGACACACTTTTCAGTATGTCTTCCGAATTGCGGGGAGACAATGTTTCCGGGGATATTACCGGACTGATTGGGCAGTATGCACATGGAAATGAGCCGGGGCATCATACCATATATATGTATAATCGGGTAGGTCGTCCTGACAAGACACAGAAGTATGTCAACCAAGTGTTGACCACTCTCTATGACAACACTCCGGCAGGTATTTGCGGCAATGAAGATACTGGACAGATGAGTGCCTGGTATGTTTTTAGTTCGTTAGGCTTCTATCCGATGAATCCGGCTTCCGGACAATATGAGTTGGGTGCGCCCTTGTTCCGGAAGGCTGTAATCAGACTGGCTTCGGGCAAGAAACTGGTTATCCGGGCAGACAACCTGTCGGATGAGAACATTTATGTAGATAAGGTTTATCTGAACGGGCAGCTTCTGGACCGTACGTACATTACGTTCGAGGAAGTACAGCAGGGCGGCGAACTTCGTTTTGAAATGAAAGGGGATGATTTATAATAAGAGCTAAAGGCTTTGTAATAGGTTTCCATTTAAGAATCAGAGGACATGTCGGAACTCAATTTTTGAAGACATGAATTTATGATTTAAGATCGGACATCCTAAAGGACGAAAGAAGGGGGTGTATCAAACTCTGTATGGAGTGATGATACACCCCCTTTTTAAGGTTATGATTGCAAACTGTAACTTTTCGAAGTGACTATTTGTAAATGGAAACATTAATAAGACTTTTCTTTTATTTCAGCTCCTATTTTCTTTCATTCTTCTATCAGACCGGCTTAATTGTCTGCTCTGATATATAAAGGCAACTCCAACAGGCTTCATTCCCAGGTTTTTCATTGACCATTCTTCGTTCGCCGACTCTGAATGAAGAATTCAGCACTGCTGTTATTACCGATATCTCTTCTTGAAACAGGCCGAAAAGAAACTTAGCTACACGGACCTTCAAATAATTTCCCAATAACATGTAAACAGCTTCTTAGGATTTAGACATTTTTTCTGGTTGGGCTTGTGTGTGTATCCGGTTTGAACCTACTTATGTATAAAAGCATACGGGTTGGGATTTTAGAACTGCATGATTCTTATCCCGAATAAATTTTAGGTGATTATTATTAAAAAACGTTCAATATGAAAAACATGGTCAAGTCTGGATTTTTATGTTTCCTTTTTCTTGTAAAGGTTATGTCTGTTGGAGCGCAAAGTGTTTTAGAGCATGTCAATATGTTTATAGGAAGTACTGGGAAACATAGTACAGAGTATGGTGGAACCATCCCGGCTGTCAGTGAACCTTTTGGAATGACACAATGGTGTGCGGCTACCCGTGTAAATGGAATCTCCAGAACTTGTTATCACTATGATGATAACAGGTTAATCGGTTTCATGGCTACTCACCAGCCGGCAGTCTGGATGGGAGATTATGGATTTTTTACCTTGATGCCACAAGTAGGAGAGATACAAATACAACCCGAAGTACGTTCTGTAGTACTGAATCATTCCCAAGAAACGGCAACACCTTATTATTACAAAGTTAACTATACTGATGCAAAAGGAAATGAAGTTGGTACTGAATTTACGGCAACTTCCCGTTGTGCTTTTTTTAAAGTAACTTATCCGAGCAATGGAAAAGCCCTGTTGTTCTTGGAAGCGTCTAGAGAGAAAGATGGAGGAGGCATTCAGATTCTCCCTGAACGGCAGGAAATAAGAATCTATAATAAGGAACGGCATGATAGTCATTTAGGCCCCAGACTGTATAATTTTAAAGGTTGTTATGTCTTGAGGTTCTCCGAACCTTTTGCCGGATATGGTACATGGAATAATGATGACGTTTTTAAAGACAAATGTTCTGAAGAAGGTTCGCATGCGGGTGGATACATAGAATTTGAGGATAATATAAGAAGTGTGGAAGTGAGGATAGGTTCTTCATTTATTGATTATAGCCAAGCTGCATATAATCTGAATGAAGAAATGCCCGATACATTGAATTTTGAGCAGATAAAAGAGAAGGTGAAAGAGGTGTGGGAAAAGAATTTGGACAAGATATCGGTCAAAGAGGCTTCTGATGAAGATTTGGATATTTTCTATACAGCCTTTTTCCGTACAATGCAATATCCCAGGGAATTTTCTGAATATGGACGTTATTACAGTCCGTTCGATGATCGGGTACATGAGGGAGTATCTTATAATGCCTATTCCTTATGGGATACCTTTAGAGCACAACATCCTTGGCTTCAATTGACCCAACCCGGTCGGATTAACGATATGATTACATCATTAATACAAATGTATCAGGAAGGCGGCTGGTTACCTAAATGGCCTAACCCGACTTACACCAATATCATGATAGGTACGCATGCGGATGCGGTCATAGCCGACGCCTTTGTCAATGGATTTAGGGGTTATGATGTAGAGAAAGCCTATGAGGCTGTAAGGAAAGATGCATTCTGTGCACCTCGCGGTGATTACAGGTGGGGAGACCGTCACTATTGGAATGGAGACTATGAAGCGAGAGGTGGATTGACAGAATATCTGCAATTGGGTTATGTAGCTTCCGATAAAACTAATGAATCTGTTTCACGTACGATGGAATTTGCATTGGATGATTATTGTATAGCACAGATGGCCAAGGAGCTTCAACACGAGGATGATTATAAGGTCTTGATGAGGAGTTCCAGAAACTACCTCAATCTATTTAACTATCGGACTGGATTTTTTCAGGCAAGAAAAAGTGATGGAAGCTGGGGGAAAACTGAAGAGGGTTTTACGGAAGGAGGCAAATGGACTTATCGGTTTTGTGTGATGCAGAATGTTCCAGATTTGATAAGTTTGATGGGAGGAACAAAAGCGTTTTGTACTGAGCTTGACAGGAACTTCGAAGAAGGGTATTATCGGCACGATAATGAGCCGGGACATCATTTTGCCTATTTATATGACTACTGTGATAGGCTTGATAAGGTTCAGAAACGTATTCCTGCAATTATGAAGCAGCATTATCAGAACAGACCTGACGGCTTGTCTGGAAATGATGATTGCGGACAAATGTCTGCATGGTATCTGTTCAGTGCTTTGGGCTTTTATCCGGTTACTCCGGCTTCGGGTGAGTATGCGCTGGGTATTCCTCATTTTAAAGAGATCGTTGTTCATCTGGATGGAGGTAAAATTCTGAAAATTAAAGCTCCGGACTTGAAAAAAGGACAGCCGCTTACGCACGTCAGGATGAACGGGAAATTATTGGAAAAACCGTTTGTTTCAGTTAAAGAAATCATGCAGGGAGGTGTATTGGAGTTTTCATCCCGTTAGGTTTGGTCGGGATGGATCATGAAAGCTCCTTGATACATGATGCTGAATGGGTATCTGAATAATTTGAATAATATATTCCGGTTGTTTCAGCTGATTGGGGAAGGAAATATGTTCTGTCATGATTTTCGGTGAACCATGAAATAGTTGATAATAGTCTTAAAATAGAATCTTTAGCAATGAAGATACAGAAAGAAAAAATGAAGGAATGGTTGATAGGACTCTGTGTAGCCGGAACATTATTCTGTTCTTGTTCCGATAAGAGTGTAGAAGTGATTCCGACCGATTATGTGAATCCTTTTATTGGAGCGAGTACAAATATTCAAGCTGCAGGAGCATATCACGGGTTAGGTAAAACATTTCCAGGTGCAGTGGTTCCATACGGTGCTGTACAAGTCAGTCCGAATACGATAACTGGAGGTGATAACGGTTCAGGATATAGCTATGAACACCGGACCATAGAAGGTTTCGCGTTTACCCAAATGAGTGGAGTAGGCTGGTACGGCGATTTAGGTAACTTGCTGGTTATGCCCACTGTCGGGAAGATGCATACTAATTCAGGGAAAGAAAATGGTGTGGAAGGGTATCGATCGGAATATGACAAGGCTTCTGAAAAAGCTACTGCCGGGTATTATAAGGTATTTCTTACAGATTATCAGGTAAATGTTGAAGCGACTGCCTCTTCCCATAGTGGAATGTTGCGGTTTACTTATCCGCAGAGTAACCAGGCTAGAATACAGATTGATTTGGCCCGTCGGGTAGGTGGAACATCTACTTTCCAGGCTGTGAAAGTGATAGATGAGCATACGATAGAAGGACGTATGGAATGTACCCCTGAAGGTGGAGGATGGGGAAATGGAGATGGCAAAGCGAACTATACGGTATATTTTTACACCCAGTTTTCAAAGCCCTTGAAAGATTTCGGCTTTTGGGAAGTTACTGTGCCGGAGGGGCAATCGCGCAAACGTGAATTTATTGAAAGTAAAGAATTTCAAGAACTCACTTCTCAAGCCAGGATTGTACGGAATGTAAGGGAATTTCAAGGGAAGCATATTGGTTTCTTTATGGAATTTGATACGGAAGCCGATGAAAAGGTATTGTTCAAGTCCGGGATTTCGTACGTCAGCGAGTCGGGTGCAGAAATGAATCTGAAAAAAGAGATTGCTGACTGGAATTTTGAAAAGATACGGGAGCAGGCACGGAATCAGTGGGAGGTGGCCTTGTCGAAGATAAAGGTTCGTGGAGGTAGTGAGGAACAGAAATGGATTTTCTACACCGCCTTGTATCATACAATGATTGATCCCCGGATTTTTGCTGATGTAGATGGTAAATATGTAGGTGCAGATGGCAAAGTACATGAATCTGACAGGTTTACCAAAAGAACTATATTCAGTGGCTGGGATGTGTTCCGTAGCCAGATGCCTCTGCAGACTATAATCAACCCTTCTTTAGTGAATGATTTGTTATGGTCTTTGACGACTATGGCAGAGGAAAGTGGCAATGGTTATTATGAAAGATGGGAGTTCTTGAATGCTTACAGTGGATGTATGTTGGGTAATCCTGCCATTTCTGTTTTGGCTGATGCTTATGCTAAGGATATTTGTCAATTGAATATGGATAAGGCTTATGCGTATGCAGACAAAACCTCTAAAATGTTCGGTAATTCTGCATTGGGATACTCTCTCAATCCGTCAAGTATCTCCAAGACCCTGGAATATGCCTATACGGAGTGGTGCATGTCCCGATTGGCAGAAGCTATGGGAAAGCATGAGGATGCCGAATATTACGCAAAGTTGTCCCAATCCTATCGCAACCTATATGATACAGAAAAACATTGTTTTCGTCCGAGAGAAGCCGATGGCTCATTCGAGGCTTGGCCTGCAAAGGGAATATTACAGGAGGGTTATGGTTGTACGGAATGTAATGAGTATCAACAGAGGTGGTTTGTCCCTCATGACATACAGGGTATGGTGGAACTGATGGGAGGAATAGAACAGGTGGTTGCTGATCTGGATACCCTGTTTGCAAAAACTCCGGTTGATTTCTTATGGAATGCATATTACAATCATGCAAATGAGCCTGTGCACCATATCCCTTATCTATATAACCGTTTGGGAGAACCCTGGAAAACTCAGAAATGTTCACGTTTCATCTGCGATAATGCTTACCATAACAGTGTGGAAGGCTTGGTCGGTAACGAAGATGTAGGTCAGATGTCTGCATGGTATGTTTTATCTGCTTGTGGATTATATCCTATCTGTCCGGGTGATACCCGTTATGAAATAACCAGTCCGTTGTTCGATGAGGTAAGCATTCAGGTAGGGAATAATAAAACATTCGTTATCAAGACTTATCATAATTCATCTGAGAATGTATATATCCAGTCTGCCCGTTTGAATGGGAAACAGTATTCAAAGTGTTATCTGGATTATAAGGATATTATGAAAGGAGGCCTGTTGGAATTGGATATGGCGGCAATTCCCAATGAGAAATGGGGAAAATAAAAGCTGAAATATTGATGATTATTATGGCTCGGGGACTTTTGAAATAAAGAAAAAAGATGATAACTCATTTTGAATTTGAAAGAACAAAAATTAATTATATTGATTAAAGTAAGGAATATTATGAAAAAACATATATTGACGTATGCATTATTTGTATGTATGCTAGGAAGTTGTAGTTTGGATGGAATACGAACTTTTAATACTGATTATTTTCGGGTAGATATCAATTCCAAAGGATATATTGTAGGGATGTGGGACCGGACAAAAGAAAATCGGAACTTTAGTCCGACAGACCAGCCCTCACCGTTGTTAGTACTTTACAATAGTCAGTTAAAGCGCTATTATTATCCGGAAAAAGCCAGTTTCAGCCATGGTAAATATCGTTTGGAATATGAAAACGGTTCTGTGGCTACGGTAAAACTGGAGGAAAAGGACCGTTATTTCAAGCTGACTTTGGAAAAGCTTGAAAATCGGGATGGGATAGACGGTGTACAGTGGGGAAACTATTATACCAATATTAATAACCTGTTGGGTGAAATAATAGGAGTAGCCAGAGATACATCGGCAGCCGTCGGTTATGCTATCGGTGCTTTGGCACTGGATGATAATACCATCGGTGGAGAATCCCGTTTTACTTCGGAAACAGGTGCAGCCGGCTATATTGCACATACTCCTGATCCGGAGAAATATCCCTTGCCGGTAACACTACATGAGGGACAGCAGTTTACTTTAGGTGGAGACGGAATCAATGACGTGGCTTTCTATAACCGGAAGGAACCCTATTATCGGATGTTATATGGGAATACTGCAGGAGTGGATTGTAACGGACGTATCAATATCCGTTATCATTCACGTGACAGACAGAAAGGGGACTTGATTTATTCTCCGGAAGGTGTACCCATCCAGCAGAACAATGAACCGAACCATATGCAACGCCAAGCTGTACCTGGTGTGGATTATATCGGGTCATCCATCGCTCTTTGGGGAAGTCCGGACAGTATTGCACTGATGGATGTGATACAGACTATTGTACTGGAAGAAGGATTACCTTATCCTACTTTCAATGGGAAGTGGGTAAAGGATCCGACTTCTTTCATGCCTGACTTGTTTATTACCGGAAGTCCTTATGACAGTATTGCATCGTATGCAAAACAAATGGGAGTACGGGTAATACATTCTTATAATCAGCCGTTCTTGCAACCCGATCGTTCTAATGGGGGATTTATTGACGGACGAAATGAAGAAAAAAAACCTTTTCATTTTATGACAAGTAATCTTTCACATCGTGAATATGCAGAACTTCTTAAGAAAGACAGTCTGATTCTCGGACGAACTAGTATTTCTAATTCGTTAGCTCCAGGAACGAAGGATTGTAGTCCGGTTCCCTCAGACAGTATCTGTATTTTGCATCGTCGTTACTTAACAGCTGATTTGAATGAAAATGATACACTAATCTATATTGATAATCCTGCCTACTTGGAGGAAGTTGCGTGCTGGGAGGGGCACTCGCCGGAATTGAATATGGTAAAGATTGGAAAAGAATTGATTCATTACATAGGTGTCAGCCGTGAAAAGCCTTACCGATTGCTGAAGGTAACTCGTGGCTATTGGAATACAATGCCAACAGCTCATGTCAAAGGAGATGCTGTAGATAAACTCCAGCCTGCTGTGGGGGGAGCCTATACTGGGTTGATTCCTAACTTGGAGTTGCAGGACGAAATAGCGAAACATTATGCAGATGTCTGTAAAAATAGTGGTCTGGGATATTATGATTTTGATGGACAAGAGTTCTTCTTCCATACAGGATTCGGTTCGTACTCTGTAAAACGTTTCTTCCGCCACATGTTTACCCGTGCAAAAGAATTGGGAATACCTGATATCCGTTTCACAGGAGCAACGCTTTCTGAAGGTTCCTGGCATTATCAGAGTATCTGGAATGTAGGTGGCGGTCTGAACATGTATGATGCAGAAAAGCGTCTTTGGGGAAGTACGACCAGTCAGGGAAAAGATTTGCGTGATGTAACGTTTGCCAATTTCTTTCCTTCTTCTTTTGGACATAATTTTTCTGTTTCTGCTCATACGACAGTTGAAATATTTGAACACATTGAAGCGACGGCTATCGGTTACAATGCAACTTATTCATTGAATCTGAATCCTAAAGATGTAGAAAGCTGTCCGCAGAAATATGCCATATTCAATGTAATCAAAACTTGGGAAGAAGCACGTCGTGCCGATGCATTCCCGACTCACATCAAGAAATTGCTCCAAAATCCGGACCTGAGTTGGAGGTTGGAAAAGAAGGTGGGGAAAGACGGATGGACATTGTATCAGATGGAAAACGGGCAGAAGGGACGTTCCTTTGATTTGTATCCGAAGCAGCAATAATGAGGCATAGGGCAAGCTATGCAGTAACAGAGAGTATCAAGCATATTCCCTATTACTGGCTGTTCTATATTCTATAGTAAAGATTTGGTTTGTAGAATAATGACTATAAGAAAATACATTGTAAACTTGTTGCTACTTGCATTTTCAATACATCTTGGAGCTGAGAATGTGAGGGTAATAGAGAATTTTGACTATAATTGGTTGTTCGGACGGTACGGATTACAGGCCGACGGTTCCAAAATAGAGGAACCGGCAGCAGTACAGGATGTGTCATTCAATGATTCATGCTGGAAGCAGCTGGATTTGCCGCATGATTGGGCTGTTGAAGGGCCTTTCCGTACTGATCTGGAGGGATTTACCGGTAAACTTCCTTGGCGTGGAATCGGTTGGTACAGGAAACATTTCAAGGTAGACAAGACTGACATAGGGAAAAGGTTCTATTTGGATTTTGATGGAGCAATGGCTCATGCCGAAGTTTGGTTGAACGGTAAGAAAGTAGGTGGACATCCTTATGGTTATACTTCTTTTCGAGTGGATTTAACTCCCCAACTGTCTTTTGAAGGTGAAAATGTAGTAGCTGTGCGTCTGAATACTGAAAATATCGGTTCACGCTGGTATCCAGGTGCAGGAATCTATCGGCATGTACGTTTGGTAAAAACTTCACCGGTACACGTGGATCATTGGGGCGTTTTTGTAACGACTCCTTCTATTTCGGATGTAGAAGCGGAAGCGCTAGTTCATGTTCAGGTACGGAATCATTTGTCTGTACCGGTAAAGGGACATTATTCCGTATCAGTGTACGAGTTGTATGCGGATAATCAGACCGGACGGAAAGTCGCTTCTAGTAGTCATGTGCGGTTGGATCTTCCTGCAAATGCTACGGCACAGGATAGTGTTTCTTTGAGAATCCTTTCTCCCAAACGTTGGAGTCTGGAAGCTACCAACCGTTATTTGGCTAGGGTAAAGGTGTATGATGGAAAATATCTGGTGGATACTTATGAAGTTCCGTTTGGTTTCCGCACCATACAGTTTACCCACGACAACGGCTTTCTGTTGAACGGGAAACGTGTACAAATACAGGGTACCTGTAATCATCATGATTTGGGGGCATTGGGAACAGCTATTAATATGGTAGCTTTGGAACGTCAACTGAAGATCTTGAAGAGTTTCGGATGTAATGCCCTCCGGACCTCGCATAACATACCTGCTCCGGAACTGTTGGAACTGGCGGATAAAATGGGATTTCTGGTGATGGATGAAGCTTTCGATTGTTGGAGAGAGGGAAAACAGTCGGGTGACTACGGTTCTTTGTTTGACGAATGGCATGAGAAGGATCTGAAGGCATTGGTGTGCAGGGATAGAAATCATCCTTCCGTGATTTTGTGGAGTACGGGTAATGAAGTTTCCGAACAGTATCATCCGGAATTGGGTATAGCCCGTCATCTTACGGAGGTGGTACATCGATATGACAAGACCCGTCCGGTCACTTTCGGAGCTTCCTATCCCAGTAAATCAGCCATGAACGGTACCGAACTACAGGTAGATGTACACGGTATGAATTATGCTGCCGGTGTTTATGGAGGACCTGATTTTTACGGGGAGTTCCTGAATAAAGAGGGACATGAGCATTTGTCTGGTTTCTCTAGTGAAAGTAGTTCAACAATGAGTTCCCGCGGCGAGTATTTCCCTCGCAAATTCCATGTTTCATCGTATGATTTGAATGAACCGGGTTGGGGTGGATTGCCTGATCAGGAGTTTGCCGCTCTTGATCGTTATCCGGCTATTTGCGGAGAATTCGTGTGGACTGGGTTTGATTATCTGGGTGAGCCTACGCCTTTTAACAGTGACAAGACAGTCTTGCTGAATCATGCTGCGGCTGTCAGCAAGGAAGAATTGAAGAAACAGGAAGAAGAGCTTAAAAAAATAGAGCAGAATCGTCCTACTTCGCGTAGCAGTTATTTTGGAATTGTTGATTTGGCAGGTTTCCCAAAAGACCGTTATTATCTTTATCAGTCACGTTGGAGACCAGATTATCCGATGGTACATATTCTACCTCATTGGAATTGGGAAGATAAGAATGGAAAAAATGTGCCGGTATTCGTCTATTCGTCCGGTGATGAGGTGGAACTTTTTTTGAATGACAGATCGTTGGGAAAGAAATTCAAACAGCCGTATGAATATCGTTTCCGGTGGGATAGTGTTTGTTATGAATCTGGTGAGTTGAAAGCAATCGCATATAAAGACGGTAAGAAATGGGCGGAGAAACACGTGCGGACAACCGGTAAGCCGGTAAAACTGAAGCTAACTCCTGATAAGACAGTGCTGAAGTCGGATGGTGAAGATTTGATTTTTGTACGGGTATCCATTCTGGATGCGGATGGCAATGAAGTCCCCACGGCTGAACCTGTGATTACGAGTTCTGTGTCCGGACCTGGAGTGATTGTTGCTACGGATAATGGCGATCCCACTTGCCTGATTCCTTTCCACGAACCGAAACGTCCTGCTTTTAATGGCTTATATCTGGCAATCGTGAAGGCTCGGAGAGGCAGTGAAGGGACATTGCATTTGTGTGTAGAGGCTGATGGACTGGGTAAAGAAGAAATTGATATCCGGATTCAGAATGAGGGGTTGGAAAAAAGATACCTGTTGACAGACTGATAGAAGGATGATGATTGATAAATGAGAATAATAATTGAAAATATTGATAGAATGAATAAGTTAGGTATTTTGATAGGTTTAATGCTGTCATTCGGTATGACATGTAAAGCTCAGCACTGGTTACCGGACACTTGTAACGTAAAATCTCCTTATCGTTTGCTGGAATGTACGTATGAGGGTCCTCAACTAGTTAAATGTTCGGATGTAGCTACTGACTGGTCGGTAGAGAAGCTGGTAGATGATAAAGAGGATGGTAAGGAATATACCTTTACTTTTACAGCTCTCCGTAATCTGGAAAAAGCGGGGGTAGCAGTCGCTTTCGATGAGGACAGATGGAGCAGTGACAACTATGTGATGATTCCGGCAGCTGTCTATAACGGGAACCGGCAACGGATAGTTAACCGTGATTATGCGACAGGACTGGACAAGGCTGATTATTACCGGAAGGATTTGGCTTTGACTTCCAATCCGATACCTCAGTTGTCACCGGAGTTCGGAGCTGAATCTCGTTTGGAAGTCCTGGTGAATAATGCTGCGACTCCAGCGATAGTTTATCTGAACCGGGCAACACGGAAAGGTACGATTCTGCTGACAGATCAAGGAATCGAATGGAACGGACAGATTCTGGATCATGGGTTGATTGTAGAAGAAAGCCGTGACCGCAGTCATGCCTCGTTTGTCATCAGTGCTCCGGGGGTGCGTGAAAAGAAACCGGAGTTCATCGGTTTCAGTAAGAGTCCGGACAGAGGGATTTCAGTTAAAAAAGGAGAACAGATAGCCGTAAAGGTAACAAGAATCGATTTTTATTGTGAAGATGTGCCGGCTTTGTTGGAACGGTTTATGAAATACCGTAAAACACATACACAGACTGAGGAGCCGCGTAACTTGATGCCGATGAGTGAGGTGCTGACCAGAATGGTCAGGAATGTCGATGAACGGTATTACAAAGGCAGTCAGTGGGAATACTATTGTCCGGAGAATGCCGACTGGATGTCGTACGGCTGGATTGGTGGTCTGATGAATACATACCCGATGCTTGGCTTGGGAGATGCAGAACATGAGCAAAAGGTGTTGCATACGTTCGATTTTGCGTTACCTCGTGCCAAAGGTGCCAGCGGATATTATTATGATGTTCTCGGTTCGGATGGTAATGTGCTTTATCGGGATGCCGCTGCACTTCAGAAAGGGATAGGGCTGACACGCAAGAACGCGGATATCCTGTATTGGATGGTCAAACAATTCATGTTGCTGGAGGCGCAGGGAAAACAGGCTGTTATCCGTCCGGAATGGAAGAATCAGGTACGTCAACTGGCAGATGCCTTTGTTAATACCTGGCGGAAGCATCGTACGTGGGGGAATTACATTGATGTGGAATCCGGTGATATAGCTGTGTATAATACCACCGGTGGTGCCATGGCAGTAGCCGGTCTGGTTTTGGCTTCCCGGTATTTTGGTTGTCCGGATTATTTGCAGGTAGCCCGGGAGGCAGCTTCCGGTTATTATGCAGATTTCGCATTGATTGGATTTACATCGGGAGGATGTGGAGACATCCTTCAAAATGCCGATTCGGAAACGGCGATTGCACTGACTACTTCGTTGGTGACCCTTTATGAAGCTACCGGTGAAGCCGTTTATCTGAAACAGGCACAGGATCTGGCCAATCTGTGTGCTACTTGGACCGTTTCTTTTGCTTACCGTTTGCCTGACAATACACCATTGGCTAAATTAGGGGCAAATCTGACGGGGGCTGTATGGGCGAGTACCCAGAACAAGCATGGAGCGCCTGGATTCTGTACACAGTCCGGTGATGCCCTGTTCAAGATTTACCGTGCTACGGGGAATACACGTTATGCCGATTTGCTCCGTGATGTGATTCATGCCCATGCGGAAGGTGTACAGCCGAACGGTAAGATTACGGAACGGCTGACTTATTGCGATGCGGATAGCCGTGGTTCCCGGGGTGACGGAGGAAAAACGGGATGGAATGAAACCAATGGAGCCATGATGGCGCTGGAAATTCCGGGAATTTATATACGGACCGACCTGTCGGAAGTGTATGTGTTTGATCATGTGACTGTTGAAATGATAAAGCAGAACAACCAAGAAATCCTGTTGAAGGTCTCAAATCCGACAGCTTATGATGCTGTTGTTACGGTATTTGCCGAGGACGGTGTACAGGCTGCACGTCCGTTGGGTGACAATGCTTTCCTGAACTGGAAGGATAAGATTAAGGTGAAAGCCGGCAAATCGGTGACTTACAAGGTCAGAAAGTAGATTGATGGAAAATAACTAATGGTTTAAATCTAAAAACATATTACATCATGAAAAACAAGATTGTAACTTATGGAATCCTGTTCTTCTGCAACCTGATTCCGTTACAGGCGAAGGATTATGATTATCCGTTTCAGAATCCTTCCTTACCGGTGGAAGAACGTGTAGAGGATTTGATTTCGCGTTTGACGCTTTCCGAGAAGGTACAGATGATGAAGCACCAGTCACCTGCCGTAGAACGTCTGGGGGTACCTGCCTACAATTGGTGGAACGAAGCACTGCACGGTGTGGCACGGACTTCGGAGAAAGTGACTGTTTTTCCTCAAGCTATCGGTATGGCTGCTACTTTCGATACGGAGGCGTTGGAAAAGGCGGCAGGTATGATCTCCGAAGAAGGGCGTGCCCTGTTCAATGAGGATGTACGTGAAGGGAAAACGGGAACTATATACCGGGGATTGACCTACTGGACTCCCAATGTTAACATCTTCCGGGACCCCCGTTGGGGACGTGGACAGGAGACCTATGGTGAAGACCCGTATCTGACCGCCAAAATGGGCAGCGCGATGGTCCGTGGTCTGGAGGGCGATGACCCGGTTTACCTGAAGGCCGTGACTTGTGCAAAGCATTACGCCGTACACAGCGGACCTGAACACAACAGACATTCGTTTAACGCCGAGGTCGATGCCTATGATTTGTGGGATACCTATCTGCCCGCATTCAGGGAGTTGGTAGTCAAGGCAAAGGTACATGGTGTCATGTGTGCCTATAACCGTCTGGACGGACAGCCGTGCTGCGGGAACAATGAGATTTTACAGAATATATTACGTTATCAGTGGAAATTCGATGGTTATGTCACTTCCGACTGTGGAGCCATCAATGACTTTGCCCATAACCACAAGACACATGCGGATGACATGCTGGCCGTCAGCGATGCTGTGCTGAATGGTACGGACCTGGAATGTGGAAATCTGTATCAGTTGTTGGAACAGGGAGTGAACAAGGGGTATCTTTCGGAGAAGGACATTAATGTTTCCTTGAAACGGTTGTTCACGATTCTCTTCAAGATAGGACTGTTTGATGGGGGAGATATGAGCCGTAATCCTTATTTCTCGATAGGCAGGGAGGTACTGGAATGCCCGGCGCACAAGGCACAGGCTTATGAAATGGCTTGCAAGTCGATGGTCCTGCTGAAGAATGAGAAGAATACCTTGCCTTTGGACCTGAAGAAGCTGAAAAGGATAGCCCTGATAGGTCCCAATGCGGATGACCCGCAGACATTGCTGGCGAACTATTACGGAACACCCAGTGAGATCATCACTCCGCTCAAGAGCCTGCAAAGAAGGCTGGAAGGGAAGGTCGAAATCGATTATATGAAAGGGGTGGACCATGTTAAGAAACTGGATGACGGACCTTCATTCCAGGAAATTGCTGATCGTGCTAAACAATCGGATGTCATTGTATTTGTTTCTGGAATCAATGCGAATTATGAAGGTGAGGCAGGTGATGCCGGTGCGGGTGGTTTTGCCGGCTTTGCCAGTGGTGACCGTACTACTTTGCAATTGCCACAGGTACAGCTGGATTTGTTGAAAGAATTGAAAAAGACAGGACGTCCGTTGATTATTGTCAATATGTCCGGTTCTGTAATGAGTTTCGAATGGGAAAGTCAGCATGCCGATGCGATTATCCAGGCCTGGTATGGAGGACAGTCGGCCGGAGATGCCATTACTGATGTCTTGTTGGGTATTTATAATCCTTCCGGACGGATGCCTCTGACCACATATATGAAAGATGAAGATCTGCCTGCTATGGAAGATTATTCCATGTCTAACAGAACTTACCGTTATTTCAGAGGGCAGGTACGTTATCCATTCGGGTATGGTTTGAGTTATACGAGTTTCAAGTACGAAGTATGCCCAGCCGATACGGTGGTTGAAACAGGAAAGCCGATTACATACAGCGTAAAGGTTACAAACACAGGAAAACGGGACGGGGATGAAGTGGTCCAGTTATATGTTTCACATTCGAAACAGGGAACGACAGAACGTATGCCTTTGTGTGCCTTGAAAGGTTTCAAGCGGATTTCCTTGAAAAAAGGGGAGAGTAAGATTGTTTCTTTTGTGCTTTCACCGGAAGACTTGGCTTTAGTGGCTTCGAGTGGTATTTTACGAGAAAAAGCTGGTAAAGCTGATATATACATTGGTGGTGGTCAACCTCAGCAATCACAAGGTGTTTTTTATCCTTTATGTATAAAAGGTGATGTCTTTCAAATTAACTAATCACTGAAAATATGAAGCAGAATCATAAACTTAGTTGGTTATCAGGAACTGTTTTGATGTTCTTATGCTCTTGCTGTATGGAACAGCCTATCGAGACTCGTATCAAAACGCATCCGACAACGTTCTGTAATCCGTTGAACTTGGATTATCGTTTCATGAAGATTGATGGTGGTGAAGGAATTAGAGAAGCTGCCGATCCGGTGGTAGTCCGATATAAAGACAATTATATCCTGTTTGCATCCAAATCTTCCGGATATTGGTGTTCTTCAGATTTCAGTTCGTGGAAACATGTCATTATTCCTGATTCTGTGTTGCCGATAGAAGATTATGCTCCGGGTGTTTTTGTACATGATGATTATGTATATTACGTAGGGTCTACTCATGGAAAAGGAATGCTTTATCGATCAAACAAACCGGAACAGGGACAATGGGAAAAAGTTAAGGAAATATGGTCATATTGGGACCCGGCTTTTTATGTAGAAGGAGACAGACTGTATTTGTATTATGGATGTTCACCTACAGATCCTATTTATGTGTCGGTTTTGAATCTGAACACATTGGAGGAGGAGGGAAAGCCTCAACCTTGTTTGAATAGCGATATGCAGATACATGGATGGGAACGTCCTGGTGAACATAACGAATTGTCTAGAAGACCTTATATAGAAGGCTCCTGGATGACGGAACATGACGGCAAGTATTATTTGCAATATGCTGCGCCTGGAACAGAATGGAAAACTTATGCGGATGGAGCATATGTGGCTGATACACCGGTCGGACCTTTTACTTATGTTGCCAATAATCCGGTTTCTTATAAACCGGGTGGTTTTATTGGAGGTGCAGGACATGGGTGTATTTTTCAGGTTGGAAACAATTATTGGAAAGCGGCTACCAACTCCATATCGGTGCGGCACATGTTTGAACGGCGTCTGTCATTTTTCCCCACCTGTTTTGATGCGGATGGCTATCTGTATTCTGATACTTCTTTTGGAGATTATCCGATGTATTTACCTTCTGAGGATGGAGAAAAAGGACGTCCGGATTGGATGCTGTTATCGTTCCGTAAACCGGTCAGCGCTTCTTCGGTGAAAGAAAATTTCCTGGTAGAGAATATAGTTGATGAAGATGCCCGTACAGCTTGGGTAGCCGCTTCTAATCAGGACGAATGGGTACAGGTTGATTTACAGAATTCCTGTCAGATACATGCCATACAGATAAATTACGATGAGTATGGTGCCAGCCAGAAAGGTTTTGTCCCTGATGTCTATCAAGGATATGTACTCAGTGCATCCAGAAACGGTAAAGACTGGTATGTCATAGCAGATAAAAGCGAAAAAAAGACAGATACTCCTCATGATTACATTGAATTTGAAATTCCTTTTGATGCCCGTTTCATCAAATGGGAAAATAAGGCTTATACGGTTTCTTCGAATGTCTCGTTGCGTGAAATACGTATTTTCGGAAAAGGATATGGAAATAAACCGGATGCTATACAAGTGCTTAATGTAGAGCGGAATGCTGTAGATGCCTGTAAATGTTGTCTTTCATGGAATCCCGTTAATGGTGCGGACGGCTATATTATTCGTTATGGTATATCTCCAGACAAGTTATATAATAGTATTCAAGTGCTGAACGATTCTGCGCGTTTGGAACTTAGTAGCTTGGATGCAAATCGGAACTATTATTTTTCGATAGCAGCATTCAATGAAAACGGAATAGGCCCGTCTCTGGTAAGTTTAGGTAATCATTAAAAAAGGGAAGCTATGAGATGGAAAACTTTTTTTTCGTTATTATTCCTTTGTTTGCTGACTTTTAATGTGGATGGACAATCAACTCTCAGATTAATGAGCTATAATATTCGTCATGGGGCCGGACTGGATGAACGGTTGGATTTTGACCGTATTGCAGAAGTCATTAATCGGGAACATCCGGATGTTGTAGCTCTTCAAGAAGTGGATAGTGTTACCCAACGGATAGGAGGACGAGACCTTCTTGGCGAATTAGGGCAATCAACGGGAATGTATCATCTATATGCACCGGCTATTTCTTTTGACGGAGGAAAGTATGGTATCGGTCTGCTGTGCCGTAGGAAACCGTTGTCGTTCCGTACGGTACCTTTACCTGGAAGGGAGGAACCCCGTGTATTGTTGCTGGCGGAATTCGAGGGGTATATTTTCTGCTGTACGCATCTGTCGTTGACGGAAGAGGACCAGCTGACATCTGTCGAAAGAATCGGGGCGCTGCTGGAAGGAGAGAAGAAGCCGGTTTTCCTGGCGGGTGACCTGAATGCAGAACCCGATTCACCTACGATGAAGGCCTTACAGAAAAAGTTTGTGATACTGACCGGAGGAAAGGAAATGACCATTCCGGCCGATAATCCCCAATCCTGTATCGATTACATTTTGGGCTATATGGCGAACGGTTCCCGTTACCAGGTAACGACGAATTATGTGGTCAATGAACCTGTTGCTTCCGACCATCGTCCGGTCTTTGTCAATGTATCAGTTGCGGGGACACATCCGGAACAGGACCTGTCATGGGATGAACTGCAGAAGGAATACCAGTTCCCGGAGTGGTATACTGAAGCTCGTTTTGGTATTTGGGCGACAATCGGACCACAATCTGTACCGCGTCTGGGAGGTGGATGGTATGCTCGTCACATGTTTATGCAAGATGTCGGTTTACAGACGTTTGGTAGGAATGCTTATGCTTATCATTTGAAAGTATTCGGACCACAATCTCAGAAAGGATATACGGAAGTAATTCATCAGTGGAAGGCAGAACGGTTGAATACGGATAGTCTGGTTGCGTATTTCAAGTCATTGGGAGCCAGATATCTTGTCGTTCATGCAAACCATCACGATCATTTTGATAATTTTGCTTCGACATACCATCCTTGGAACTCCGTAAATATGGGTCCTCATAAGGATATTGTAGGATTGTTTGAACAGTCTGCCCGTAAATATGGATTACCGTTCGGAGTCAGTTCACACGATGACCGTTTCCTGAATTGGTGGTTACCTGCTTTTGGTGCAGATACATCAGGGCCTTATAAAGGGATTCCATACGAAGGACGTATGACGAAAGCCGACGGTAATGGAAAATGGTGGGAAGGATATGATCCGGCTCAACTGTATGGACTTCCACCGGAACAGCGGACGCAGGAGTATGAACGGAAGATAAAGGAAAACTATTTACTTCGGCAACAGGAATTGGTGACCAAGTATAAAGTTGATTTATTATGGGTGGATGGTTATGGATTTCCTTATGGTAATTATGGAAAAGAAGTATTCCGAACTTTGTTCAATAATAGCTTGAAGCAATATGGAAAAATTAATGCGGTCGGTATTGCTAAGGTAGATAATGAATCTATGTTGGTTAGAGATATTGAAGCTGGAGTTGCCGATACCATTCTGCCTTATCCGTGGGATGGTATCTTTACCTTCACCCATTGGTTCTACAAGGAAGATGACCCGCTGATGCACAATGCCCGTACGGTTATCGAACTGTTGAGTGACATTGTCAGCAAGAACGGGAACATGCTCTTGAACGTGGAACTGAAGGCTGACGGAACGATTGCTCCCGAACACAAAAAGATTCTGGATGAAGTGGGGCAGTGGGTCCGGATCAATTCAAAGGCGATTTATGGAAGCAGACCTTGGAGAATTTACGGCGATAATCTCAATTCTTGTTTACAGAATATTGAGCGGCACATTGTAAATGCTGATGCTGGTCAGGTGTTGAAAGAAGCTCCCAAAGATAATTTTAATGCTAGGACAGTAAATAGCACTCCTTATGGTCATAATGAAGTCCGTTTTACTGTTTGCGGTAGTAAACTATATATCATAGTTTTAAATCCTGAATCAGGTACACTTAGAGTGCCTGTTTTAGGATTTGGTTCTTCTGAACATCCTGGAAAGATTTGTTCTGTTCGATTGCTGGGGAGTAAACAGCGTATCTCGTTTGAGCAGGATATTCATTGTCTGTCAATTGAGGTACCTGAAGAGCGGCCTACATCTTATGCGATTGTATTTGAGGTGGATGGTGTGATTCATTAATTTGTTTTTATATATAGGACTTATGACTGATTTAATCCCCAAATTGGAAGATGAAAATCCGATACTATTTTTAGAAATATAGTATTGTTTTTTTATCTTATATGCCTTAATTTTATGTGAGTCATTTAGATAGATGAGACTTTTAAAATCTATAGGTAGTGTGATAGAATTGTTTTTCTAACTGATTTTTAGAACTAATGTCTGTACTGTTGTGATAAAAAAAGTTTATGAAGTTAAGGGTGGTAATAATAGATAATTAAAAAGCTCTTTCGGAATTTGGAGTGATGGATTTATTTTGTGAATATCAATACAATAGTTCGTTAAACATTAGCCTAGCCTAAGCGGCTTTGGCAGTAAATAAAATGAGTTCTTTGAAAAGTCTGTCAATTAAATGCGTGTCTGGTTCAATCCCAGACACGTGAATAAATCGTTCAAGCATGTAAGCAT
>ENA-ORSF01000052-ORSF01000052.1-human-gut-metagenome-genome-assembly--contig:-NODE-52-length-60130-cov-6.85979_pt1 | contig 60130 bp, 53 predicted proteins | sample MGYA00242188_ERZ509155 | MGnify/ENA primary metagenome ERZ509155 (study PRJEB26280, sample SAMEA2338656) | human gut metagenome | biome: human gut; feature: human-associated habitat; material: faeces...
GTGCACAGCCTGATTGTGGGAGTAGACATAGACCGGGAATTACGCAGGGAAAAGATTTCGAAACGGTTGCGTCAGCGGCTGGATGAAGGAATGGTGGATGAGGTACGTGCATTGTTGAATAGCGGCATAGCTCCGGAAGACTTGATTTATTATGGGCTGGAATATAAGTACCTTACGCTGTATGTTACTGGAGCGATGACGTACGAAGAAATGTTCCGGCAGCTTGAAATAGCCATCCATCAGTTTGCCAAGCGGCAGATGACATGGTTCCGGGGAATGGAGCGCAGAGGATTTACCATTCATTGGATCAACGCTACATGCCCGATGGAAGAGAAAGTGGAAGAAATTCTGCGGTTGTTGAATAATAAATGAGAGGTCGTACTATAAATAACTAGATTATGGCGGTAGAACCAAACAGATGGGGGATTATTTATAATCCCAAAGCCGGAAGCAGAAAAGCTCAGAAACGATGGACAGCCATTCGTGATTACATGGTAAGCCAGGATGTGCAGTTTGATTATGTCCAGTCTGAAGGATTTGGATCTGTGGAACGTCTGGCCCGGACATTGGCCAATAATGGTTATCGTACCATTGTAATTGTGGGAGGAGATGGAGCCATTAATGATGCTATCAATGGAATTATGACTTCGGATGTTCCTGATAAGAGAGAGATCGCTTTTGGAATCATTCCCAATGGAATCGGTAATGATTTTGCCAAATACTGGGGATTGGATTCAGATGATTACAAGGGAGCGGTCGATGTGATCATAAACAGACGGCTGCGTAAGGTGGACGTCGGAGTCTTCAGTTATTTTGATGGTGACAAGCATGTTGTTCGTTATTTCCTCAATGCCGTGTATATGGGGCTGGGAGCCCGTATCGTACTCATAACCAATGAGACTAAACGGTTCTGGGGAATCCCGCTTATTTCTTATCTGTCTTCTTTGTTTCTGGTGGCGTTCGAACGTAAGCTTCACCGGATGCATTTGAAAGTAAACGATGAGCATATTCGGGGGCGGATCATGGCGGTGGCTATCGGCAGTGCGAGAGGATATGGCCTGACACCGAGTGCTGTTCCTTATAACGGATGGCTGGACGTGTCGGTTATCTATCGTCCGGAACTTCGACAGTTAATATCAGGTCTTTGGATGTTGCAGCAAGGCCGGTTCTTGAATCATAAGACGGTAAAGCCTTACCGTACCCGTTGTGTGAAGATTCTGCGTGCCCAGAATGCGGAAGTCAGCCTGGATGGCCGTTTGTGGTTGGATCGTCATTTTCCGATAGAAGTGACCATTATTCCGGAAGCAATAACATTGATTATTCCTAATTGATAAATATGATACAGACTATAGCTGATTTAAAGAATAGCGAGAATTTTTTCCTGTTGGCAGGTCCTTGCGTGATTGAAGGTGAAGAAATGGCTTTACGCATAGCCGAACGCATTGTTAAGATAACCGAGAAGTTACGTATTCCCTATGTGTTCAAGGGATCTTACCGGAAGGCTAACCGTTCCCGGTTGGATTCGTTCACAGGGATAGGTGATGAAAAAGCGCTGAAAGTACTGGCTAAGGTACGTGAGACCTTTGGAGTGCCTGTCGTGACGGATATACATGCGGCCGAAGAAGCGGAGATGGCAGCTGCGTATGTGGATGTTCTGCAGATTCCCGCTTTCTTGTGCCGTCAGACCGATTTGCTGGTTGCTGCGGCAAAGACAGGTAAGATAGTCAACATTAAGAAAGGGCAGTTCCTTTCTCCGGGCGCCATGCGTTTTGCTGCCGACAAGGTGGTGGAAGCCGGAAACAGTCAGGTTATGTTGACTGAACGGGGAACGACATTCGGATATCAGGATCTGATTGTTGATTTTCGTGGCATTCCGGAGATGCAGGCATTGGGACATCCTGTCATACTGGATGTCACTCATTCGTTGCAGCGTCCCAATCAGACTTCGGGTGTAACGGGTGGAATGCCTCAGTTGATTGAAACAATGGCAAAGGCAGGAGTGGCAGTAGGAGTGGATGGCTTGTTTATGGAGACCCATGAAGATCCTTCTGTGGCCAAAAGCGATGGAGCCAATATGCTGAAACTGGATTTGCTGGAAGATTTGCTGGTCAAGCTGGTGCGTATTCGTCAGAGCATTTGCTGAGCCGAAAGGGCTGGATCGGTTTCTGGCAGGAATATGCCACAGAGCCTTTATAGAACTTTCTTTATATAAAAGATACCTTGGTGTATAATATCAATAAAAAACTGTATCTTTGTGGCGCATAACGTACGAAAAAGTTTAAAAGATAAGAAATATGCTTACTATCAAACAAATTACAGAAGATACCGATAAGGTAATCAGAGGATTGGAGAAGAAGCACTTTGCTCATGCCAAAGAAGCTATCGCACAAGTGCTTGAATTGAATGACAAAAGGCGTAACGCACAGAACCAATTAGATAAAAACCTGGCTGAGGTAAATGCCACTTCAAAGACTATCGGTGCTTTGATGAAGGAAGGCAAGAAAGATGAGGCTGAAAATGCAAAAGCACGTGTGGCCGAAATCAAGGAAGCCAGTAAAGGCTTGCAGGCCGAAATGGACCAGGCCGCCGAAGATTTACAGAATCTGCTGTATACGATTCCTAATGTTCCTTATGAAGAAGTGCCGGAAGGTGCAACGGCAGAGGATAACCTGGTAGTCAAAATGGGTGGCATGGAAACGGAACTTCCTAAAGACGCGCTTCCTCATTGGGAACTGGCTAAGAAGTACAACCTGATTGATTTTGATCTGGGTGTTAAGATTACAGGTGCCGGATTTCCTGTATATCGGGGAAAAGGCGCACGTTTGCAGCGTGCCCTGATTAATTTCTTCCTGGATGAGGCCCGTGCTGCCGGTTATGAAGAAATTATGCCTCCTACGGTTGTGAATGCCGCTTCAGGTTATGGTACAGGTCAGCTGCCGGATAAGGAGGGTCAGATGTATCATTGCAATGTAGACGATTTGTATTTGATTCCTACAGCAGAAGTCCCGGTTACAAATATCTATCGTGACGTTATTCTGGACGAGAAGCAGTTGCCGATTAAGAATTGTGCATATACCGAATGTTTCCGTCGGGAAGCCGGTTCATACGGTAAGGACGTACGTGGCTTGAACCGTCTGCATGAATTCTCAAAGATTGAACTGGTACGTATTGACAAACCGGAACATTCCAGACAGTCTCATCAGGAAATGCTGGATCATGTAGAAGGTTTGTTGAAGAAATTGGAATTGCCTTACCGTATCCTTCGTTTGTGTGGAGGCGATATGAGCTTTACAGCTGCTATCTGTTATGACTTTGAAGTTTATTCTGAAGCCCAGAAACGCTGGCTGGAGGTAAGTTCTGTTTCTAATTTTGATACTTACCAGGCCAACCGCTTGAAATGTCGTTATCGTTCTGCTGATAAGAAGACTGAACTTTGCCATACACTCAACGGATCGGCATTGGCTCTGCCTAGAATTGTAGCTGCTTTGTTGGAAAATAATCAAACGCCGGAAGGCATCCGTATTCCAAAGGCACTGGTTCCTTATTGCGGATTTGATATGATTGATTGAAAATATATTCTGAATATAAAGAGGTTATCTGACAGCTGTCGGGTGACCTCTTTTTTTACATCTTTCTGTCATAAAATATTGCTTTGTAACATACATTTTACAATAAACTTTATTTTCTTAGAGTTTGATAATATTTTTTTGACTTTTTCAAGGAAAAAATTACTTTTTCATTTTGTAATCATTATTTAATTACTAATTTTGAGGGAAAATAAGATAACATTAAAAAAAATAGAAATCTAAGTATAACCTTAAAATAACAACTATGAGTTATTTACGATTTGACAAGACTCTGTTGACTAATTTGGAAGAATCACTTCCGCGTGAGATTCTTCGAACCAACCGTTCTGGAGCTTATCATAGCTCTACAATTGTAGACTGCAATACTCGCAAATACCATGGTTTGTTAGTCATTCCTATTCCAGAATTGGATGACGAGAACCATGTATTGCTTTCTTCACTGGATGAAACGGTGATTCAGCACGGGGCAGAGTTTAATTTGGGGCTGCACAAATATCATGGAGATAATTTCAGCCCTCGTGGGCATAAATACATCCGTGAATTTGAGTGTGAAAAACTGCCGACCACGCTGTATCGTGTGGGAGGTGTAATCCTGAAAAAGGAAAAACTTTTCGTGCATCATGAAAACCGTATTCTGATCCGGTATACGCTGGTTGATGCACATTCGGACACCATTTTGCGTTTTCGTCCGTATCTGGCTTTCCGCAGTGTTCGTCAGTATACACATGAAAATTCTCAGGCGAGCCGCCATTATGATGTGGTAGAGAATGGTATCAAGACGTGTATGTATCCAGGTTATCCGGAATTGTACATGCAGTTGAGCAAGGAGAATGAGTTCAATTTCTGTCCGGATTGGTACAGAGGCATTGAGTATCCGAAGGAACAGGAACGTGGATATGATTTCAATGAGGATTTGTATGTTCCGGGATACTTTGAAGTACATATTCAGAAAGGTGAATCTGTTATTTTCTCCGGAGGTGTTTCTTCCATTGATGTGTCTACGCTGAATGAGCTTTTTGAAAATGAAGCTTCCCGTCGTATTCCGCGCGACAATTTCAAGCATTGTCTGATTAATTCGGCTCATCAGTTCCTGAACAAGCAGGGGGATGATTTGTATGTATTGGCAGGGTATCCATGGTTTAAGTGCCGTGCCCGCGATATGTTCATTTCGTTGCCGGGACTGACTTTGTCTATTGGGGAAGTAGATAAGTTTAAACAATTCATGAATACGGCTGTAAAGGCTATCTATGCTTTTATTAAGAATGAACCGTGTGATCTGAAGATTTATGAGATGGAGCATCCGGACGTTCTGCTGTGGGCTATATGGACTGTGCAGCAATACGCCAAGATGGTTTCCCGTGAAGGTGCCAAGAAGGAATATGGCCAGCTTCTGTACGATGTCCTTAGTTATCTGATGGACAGCAAACATCCGAACCTGGAAGTTCATGACAATGGCTTGGTTTATACCAACGGTCGCGAGAAGGCTGTGACATGGATGAACTCTACTGTAAACGGTCGTCCGGTTATTCCACGTACAGGCTATATTGTAGAATTTAATGCCTTGTGGTATAATGACCTGAAATTTGTGGGTGATCTGCTTTCTGAGGACGGTTCTAATGACTGGACTGATAAAATACAGGCTATGGCAGAAAAAGCCGGAAAGTCATTTGTAGATACCTTCCTGAATGAGTATGGCTATCTGCTGGATTATGTTGACGGTGACATGATGGACTGGAGTGTTCGCCCGAACATGATTTTTACGGCGGCCTTCGATTATTCTCCGTTGGACGCAAAGCAGAAAAAGGGAGTTGTGGATATCGTCACTCGTGAATTGCTGACTCCAAAGGGACTTCGTTCTTTAAGCCCGAAGAGCGGTGGCTATAATCCGAATTATGTGGGACCTCAGATCCAGCGTGATTATGCTTATCATCAGGGTACGGCATGGCCGTGGCTGGAGGGTTTCTATCTGGAGGCTTATTTACGCTTGTACAAGCGCAGTGCTATTTCATTTGTTGAGCGTCAGATGATCAGTTATGAGGATGAGATGTCATGTCATTGCATCAGTTCAATTCCTGAGCTGTTTGATGGCAATCCTCCGTTCAAGGGCAGAGGAGCCATTGCATTTGCAATGAATGTAGCCGAAATTCTACGTACATTGAATTTACTGGAAAAATATGATAATCAATAGAAAGGAGGAATAGTATGAAAGTTTTAATGTTTGGTTGGGAATTTCCTCCTCATATTCTGGGAGGTTTAGGTACTGCCAGTTATGGTCTGACAAAAGGAATGTCGCAACAGGAGGATATGGAAATTACTTTCTGTATTCCGAAACCTTGGGGCGACGAAGATCAGAGTTTCTTGAAAATTATCGGAATGAATAGTGTGCCTATCGTTTGGCGAGATGTTCAGTGGGACTACGTCAACAGCCGGATAGGACACTATATGGATCCACAGTTGTATTACGATTTGCGCAGTCATATTTATGCTGATTTTAATTACATGCATACCAATGATTTGGGTTGTATGGAATTTTCCGGCCGTTATCCGGATAATCTGCATGAGGAAATCAATAACTATTCAATCGTGGCTGGAGTCGTTGCCAGACAACAGCAGTTTGATATCATTCATTCTCATGACTGGCTGACATATCCGGCGGGAATCCATGCAAAACAGGTTTCCGGAAAGCCATTGGTTATTCACGTACATGCTACTGACTTCGACCGTAGCCGTGGTAATGTGAATCCTACAGTTTATTCCATCGAAAAGAACGGTATGGATAATGCTGACTGTATCATGTGTGTGAGTGAGTTGACTCGTCAGACTGTTATTCATAAATATTATCAGGATCCTCGTAAGGTATTTACCGTACACAATGCCGTATCTCCATTGTCGAAAGAGATTGAAGCAATTGTTCCGAAAAAGAATCCGAAAGAAAAAATTGTTACTTTCCTGGGACGTATCACTATGCAGAAAGGTCCTGAATACTTTGTAGAAGCTGCTGCCATGGTATTGAAGCGTGCGCGTAACGTCCGTTTTGTAATGGCCGGTAGTGGCGATATGATGAATGCCATGATTCGTCTGGCTGCTGAACGGGGTATCGCAGACCGTTTCCACTTTCCGGGTTTCATGAAAGGAAAGCAGGTATACGAAGTCTTGAAGATGAGTGATGTATACATTATGCCGTCTGTTTCCGAACCGTTTGGTATTTCTCCGTTGGAAGCTATGCAGTGCTGTGTTCCTACCATTATTTCCAAGCAGTCCGGCTGTGCCGAGATTCTGGATAAATGTATCAAGACCGATTATTGGGATATTCACGCCATGGCTGATGCCATTCATTCTATCTGTACCAATGAATCGCTGTATGAATATTTGCGTACGGAAGGTAAGAAAGAAGTTGATGGCATTGTGTGGGAAAAAGTGGGCTTGAAAGTTCGGGGATTGTACGAACAGGTTCTTAAAAATTATGGTAAATAACAATTATATTAAGTCGATATGAAAACAATTTGTCTTTATTTTGAAATACATCAAATTATACATCTGAGACGTTACCGCTTCTTCGAAATTGGTACAGATCACTATTATTACGATGACTATGCCAATGAACAGGGCATTAATGAAGTGGCTGAACGTTCTTACATTCCTGCGTTGAAAACGTTGATTGAAATGGTAAAGGATAACCAGGGAGCTTTCAAGGTTGCTCTTTCTATTTCGGGGGTTGCACTGGAACAGTTGGAAATTCACGCTCCGGCAGTAATCGAATTGCTCCACGAACTGAATGCTACCGGCCATTGTGAATTCTTGTGCGAACCTTATTCACACGGTTTGTCTGCACTGGCCAACGAAGATTGTTTCCGTGAAGAAGTGGAACAGATGCGTCGTAAGATTAAAGACTATTTTGGTCAGGAACCTAAGGTATTCCGTAACTCCAGCTTGATTTATGATAATGAAATCGGTGGTATTATTGCAGGAATGGGCTTCAAGGGAGTGCTGGTAGAAGGTGCTAAGCACGTATTGGGATGGAAGAGTCCGCATTATCTGTATCATTGTACCGAGAACCCGAATCTGAAGTTGTTGATGCGTGACTTCAAGCTGTCTGATGATATTAGCCTGCGTTTCTCTAACAGCGAATGGAGCGAATATCCGTTGTTTGCTGATAAGTATATTGACTGGATTGCTTCCATGCCTGAAAACGAACAGGTAATCAATATTTTCATGGAACTGGCTGCATTGGGAATGGCACAGCCGCTTTCTTCCAATATTCTGGAATTCCTGAAGGCTTTGCCCGTATGCGCTAAGCAGAAAGGTATCACTTTCTCTACTCCTTCAGAAGTGGTTACCAAACTGAAATCTGTAGATGCAATGGATGTTCCTTATCCGATGTCCTGGACAGGCGAAGAAAGAGATATCAGTCCGTGGCTGGGTAACGTGATGCAGCGTGAGGCTTTCAACAAGCTGTATAGTGTGGCCGAGCGTGTATACTTGTGCAGTGACCGTCGTATCAAGCAGGACTGGTATTATTTGCAGGCAAGCAATAACTTCCGTTTTATGACGACAAAACAGACGGGAGTAGGTTTGAATCGTGGTATTTATGATTCTCCGTATGATGCGTTTACCAACTATATGAATATTCTGGGCGATTTCATCGCACGTGTCAACTCTTTGTATCCGGTGGATATTGACAATGAAGAATTGAGTTCTTTGCTGACTACGATTAAGAATCAGGGTGAAGAGCTTGTCCAGTTGAATAATGAAGTCAAGACTTTACAGGAAGCCTTGAAAAAAGCTGAGAAGGAAAATAAACCGGCTGAAAAGAAAGCGGTAAAGAAGGCAGCTCCGGCAAAGAAAACCAAATAAGGAAGATATGTTTTCTTCTATAGCATAATTTATTGGTTGACATTCAGAGTCCCATATCTGTTTTTCAGGTATGGGACTTTTATGTATGGCTGTAGGAAAAATGTGTCGAGTGATGAAGAAGCAAATGTTTGTTTGTGTAGTTAGTTTTGGGAAGAGTATAATATAAAAGAAAGGAGATAAGCACTGCAATGAATGTTTATCTCCTTTTCTTCTTGGGGGTATCTTCGAGAATTGCTATTTCATTTGATTGGGTTGGGTTATAATAACCTTCACGTCAATAGGATTTTCTCCTGTACCGCGAACCAGTCGCGCCGAATTGACCTCCATATCGTGTGAAACACTTACGATGTTTCTTTCTTGACTCGTTTCAGAATCATATTCCACATCCACAGGGACGAGCAGGAATTTATCCCAGTCTTCATCTTTGGTTCCGTTTCTGAGTTCACTGAAGATATAGCTTACCAGACGATTCAGCTTGCTGAAGCTATATGAGTTGGTTGTGCTGCTATAGGAAGCAAGAAACGAAGTAATATTGTCAGGCAGTTTGTTGTTCTCAAAAAATGAAATCATATCATTCTTGCGTACCAGCAGCAGGTATTTCGGTTCTCCCATCTTATAGGCACCTTCGTCGGTAGATTTCATTTTGGTCAGAGACAGGGTTATGGAGTTCAGGGTATCCTTACTGAGCTCGTCATACATCGTTTCCAGGGGGAGGGTTACTTCAGTACATAAGCCTGCAGGCGTTTTCAGATAGGTATAAGGTTTGTCAGCTTCTACAAATTCTTTTAATTTGTCTGAATTCTGTATGCGGGTAGACATGAAGATTTCCTTGGTGGCGGCAAACGGAACGTAACGGTATACCACCGAGTCTACCTTACCGGAAACATTTCCCTTTGTCAGGTATTTTACTTTCATGCGCAACCATATATCGCTGAGGTAGATTACCGAGCCTTCGCCATGAGTGGTGTGAATATAGAAACCTTTCAGTACATTGTTGATGAAGGCACTGGCATCGTCAAAGTTGTGATGGTCGTTTTCTTGGTATTTGCGGGTAAGGTAGTCGCTGAAGTCCTTGCCTAGGTTTAAGATGATATTTCCACTCGGCTCATCTTCGCTTTTTGTTGAGTCAATGGTGGCTACATTGACAGCTGCATAATCTTTTATAGCCAGTGGAGCGGCGTTTTCGTTGTAATAGTTTTTAGGATTAAATGAGGTATAATATAGTTTTTTATCTTTGCCATTGTCGTTGATCACTGTATTCAGGGTGTCTACTTGTACGCGCAGAGTGGCCAGCGAATCACCGTAATAGCTGTCATAGTAAAGTTCCAGCGTGGTTTCTTCAATGCTTTGAAATGTATCTGGGAAGCGTTGACCTTCTACACAGTTGATTTGCGTGATAAAATCGGCAGAATATTCTCCGAAGTCGGGATCGGTGAATTTTCCCAAATATGCACTGCTTGTTCGTGAATAGATGGAATCCAGCAAGGCGGTGCGTGTTGTGGCACTATATGTTTCAGCGACAGCGGTAATCTTGTCTGCATTGGCTACGAAATCACCGATTCCGGTGGTCGAGTCATCACAGCTGTAGAGGGTAGCGGCAAATCCTAATGCTGCCAAGAACTTGAGTTTCATTGTTTGATTATTTATTGGGGTATTTATTTATTTTCTGCGTTTTCCCACACTTGATCGTAGAATGCATCGCATGCGTCGGCAAATGTGTCTGCAGGTTGATAGTCAAGTACAGGTATATGCAACTCGTGTGCATAGTCCATAATCTTCTGATTGACAGTGGGGCTGTTCTGGATAACACCATCAGAATATGTAACCGCAAGTTTGCATAATTCTTCATAATTTACCGGAGTCTTGATCATATTTATGTCTTCCGGTGTAATTCCTTTCAGTATCAGCTGGCTGGTAAAATTATCGGCCAGATTTGACTTGAATCCATCGCTATATACAGAGAATATCACTTTTGAATCTCTGAAGGAGGGTTCGTCGTAGTATACCTTCTTGATATACAGAGGAACCATTGCGCTCATCCAGCCATGACAGTGAATGATATCGGGGCACCAGCGGAGTTTTTTTACAGTTTCCAGTACTCCTCTGGCATAGAAGATGGCACGTTCGCCATTGTCTTCGTATTCGTTGCCGTTTTCATCGGCAACCATCAGTCTGTGCTGGAAATAGTCATCATTATCAATAAAATAAACCTGGCGTCGAGCTGCCTGAATAGATGCAACCTTGATGATCAGAGGATGATCGGTATCATCAATGATCAGGTTCATACCTGACAGGCGAATTACCTCATGTAATTGATTTCTTCGTTCGTTTACATTGCCCCATTTCGGCATGAATGTACGGATTTCCCGGCCTTTTTCCTGAATGGCCTGCGGTAAATCCTGGCCTACGGTAGCTAGTTCACTTTCGGGTACGTAAGGAGTAATTTCTTGTGTAATGAATAAAACTTTTTTAGCGCTCATGTTATTTATAATAGTTGCTCAAAATCAGTTGCAAAGGTAATAAAAAAATGCCTATCCAGAAAATTTGCTATCTGATATTATTCCTTATAGTTTGTTAATATGCTGTAAAACAATCTTTTATTTACGGCCAGTTACCAATTTTGACAGTGTCGTTACTACGAAAAGTATGCTATTTTTTCTTTTTCATTTCTTTATGTGATAAAAAAGGGTTTACTTTGCACTTGCTTTTGTATATCAAGCTAAAAACAGTAAAAACAAAGATATCAAATGAAGTTAATTCAAACTATTGGTGAACTCCGTTCTGCTTTGGAAGTATGTCGGAAAGAGGGAAAGACGATAGGACTTGTCCCCACCATGGGTGCTTTGCATGCCGGTCATGCTTCGTTGGTGAAACGTGCTGTAGCAGAAAATGATGTTGTCGTTGTCAGTGATTTTGTAAATCCTACTCAGTTCAACGATAAGAATGATTTGCTGAAGTATCCTCGTACATTGGATGCGGACTGCAATTTGTTGGAATCTTGTGGAGCAACTTATGTTTTTGCTCCTTCGGTAGAAGAAATTTATCCGGAACCGGACACTCGTACTTTCAGTTATGCGCCGCTGGATACCGTAATGGAAGGTAAATATCGTCCGGGACATTTTAATGGAGTTTGTCAGATTGTAAGCAAACTGTTTCTGATAGTTGAGCCTACCCGTGCTTACTTTGGGGAAAAGGATTTTCAGCAGTTGGCTATCATTCGGGAAATGGTGCGTCAGTATCCTTTCCATCTACAGATTGTGGGGTGTCCCATTGTTCGTGAAGCTGACGGTCTGGCCTTGAGCAGCCGAAATGCCCGTTTGAGTGCAGAGCAGCGTGAACAGGCTTTACAGATCTCGAAGACATTGTTTGACAGTGTGGCTTATGCAAAGGAACATACACTGGCCGATACGAAGCAATACGTAGAGAAGAGGATTGCCGATGCTGACGGGTTGCGTCTGGAATATTTTGAGATTGTAGACGGAACATCGTTGCAGGCCGTTTCTTCTTGGGAAGACAGTTCGTATATCGTAGGGTGTATCACGGTATTCTGTGGCGACGTTCGTCTGATTGATAACATTAAATATAAGGAGTAACCGTCATGATGATAGAGGTGCTGAAATCGAAAATTCATTGCGTGACCGTAACCGAGGCTAATCTGAACTACATGGGTAGTATTACCATTGATGAGGATTTACTGGATGCAGCCAACATGATTGCGGGTGAGAAAGTACAGATTGTCGATAATAACAACGGAGAACGTTTTGAAACTTACATCATTAAGGGTGAACGTGGAAGCGGGTGTATCTGTCTGAACGGAGCGGCGGCCCGTAAGGTTCAGGTAGGCGACGTGGTCATTATCATGTCATACGCTCTGATGGATTTCGAAGAGGCCAAAAAGTTCAAGCCGTGTGTTATTTTCCCGGATCGTGAAACCAACCGGCTGGTGTAATCGATGAGGTTTTGATTTGAATATTCCAAAATCAAAAGCTCCACTACTTCTCTGTTTCCGTTGAGAAGTGTGGAGCTTTTGTTATTGTACGATATTTGTTTTAAGAAGCTTTTTCCTTGATAAGTCCTGTGCGGTAGGCCACCAGCAGTTTTTTCAGATCTTCTATTTGAATCATCAGTTCTCGACCTTTGTCGGTGTCTTTTACCATCATTCGTTTACTGCTTAATTCTACAATCTGTGTAGTAGACTTGATGTCCTGTCCTTCTTCGATGGCTTTCTGGGTAGATGTGAAGGGTTCGTGCTGTACCAGTTGGAATCCGCGGGAGTGGTATACCAGTGTATAGCCGGCAATGCCGGTCTCCGGTTGATAGGCTTTTGAGAAGCCTCCGTCGATGACCATCAGTTTTCCATTGGCCTTGATGGGCTTTTCGCCTTTTACTGCCTTTACGGGTACGTGCCCGTTTATGATGTGCCGATGTTCTCCTTCTACACCAAATTCGTCCAAAATCATGTCGCAGATGTCTTCACGGTCTCTTAGGGTATAATAGGCTCCTTTAATTTCCTTATGTGTTTCTTTATCGAGCAGGAAGTAACGTTCGAAAGTAGCCATTTTACTCTTGTCGAATGCCGGTGAGTTCTTTCCGCACCACAGATACCATATAAAATCGAGGGCGAAATCTTTTTCTTCGTTGTCATCATCGGCAAAATAGGCCGTCCGGATAAGTTGTCCGGTACGGTTCAGCAATTCTTTGCCTTTGTAGTTCTTTCCCAGAATGTTAACCTCTTTCAGCGTGCCGTCTTCATTGAGGGGCATGGAAGCATGGAAAAGTAAGTTGGAATTGCAGACATTGAACATGCAACCATAGCGGAACAGGCATTTCATGTGCTTGCGCAGTTTCTCGCTCCCCGTAAAAGAGTTGTGCAGCTTTTCTACAATTTCGGCCTCTTCTTCGGTCAGTTTATAGGGATCAGCCGGATTGACGGTAGGGAAGTAACAGTCACGCATTTCGTATTCCTTACCGTCGAGTATGAATTTCTTTTTTTCGAAATCAATGTGATGCAGCAACAGACGGTCTTCCATCTGAAATTCCGGACGGCGACGGATGATATCGGCTTCCAGTTTGAACTGGATAATGCTGATAGCCTTGTGCATTTGTCCGATCAGGCGCAATGTCTTGTGATTGTATGACGTAGTCTGAGGATCCGTTTTAGGACCGAAAAACTCACAGGGGTCGTTGGCATACGTTTCCATGGCAAAAGTAGCCAATGGAAGCAGGTTGATACCGTAGCCGTCTTCCAGGGCAGAAAGGTTTCCGTAGCGCATGGCCAACCGTAATGCGTTGGCGATGCAGCAATCGTTGCCTGAAGCTGCTCCCATCCATAGTATGTCGTGGTTCCCCCATTGTATGTCGAAGTTATGATAATCGCATAGGGTGTCCATGATGATATGCGGGCCTGGGCCACGGTCGAAAATATCTCCCAGAATGTGTAATGAATCGATGGTGAGCCGCTGAATCAGGTTGCATAAGGCTATGATGAAATCGTCGGCACGGTGCGTATCGATGATGGTGCTGATGATGACATTGATGTAGGCCTCCTTGTTAGGGTCTATGCTGCTTTCGTGTAGCAACTCCTGGATGATATAGGAGAACTCTGCCGGTAATGCCTTTCTGACTTTCGAACGGGTGTATTTGGATGATACATTCTGGCATACTTTTACCAGTTGGTTGAGGGTAATGACATACCAGTCTATCAGGTCGGTTTCCTTTTCCTTTACCAGTTGGAGTTTTTGTTCCGGATAATAAATCAAGGTACAAATCTCTTTCTTCTCGGCTTCGCGCAGGGTATTCCCGAAAATTTCATTGACCTTCCGTTTGATGGCTCCGGATGCGTTACGCAGTACGTGTTGGAAAGCCTCGTATTCTCCATGCAGATCGGCCAGAAAATGTTCTGTTCCTTTGGGGAGGTTCAGGATGGCTTCCAGGTTGATAATTTCTGTACTGGCGGCTGCAATAGTCGGGAAATTATGTGAAAGCAGTTCCAGATAACGAAGGTCCTGCTCAATCATTTCACTGGTTATTTGTTTGTAGATTTTCATTGTGTATGTTAAAGTTATGGGGTTTTTCGGGGTTATAGAAATAACATTAGTATCAGCTGGGCAATGATGACCCGCACAAACATGCCAAGCGGATATACCGTAGCGTAACTGACAGCCGGATTATCATTGGGGATGATATCATTGGCATAATTCAATGCCATAGGGTTGGCCATACTTCCGCACAGCATACCACAGGTGTTTCCGAAATCCAGGTGGCAGACGCGCATGGCTACCAGTGCCATGATGACTACTGGTATAAAAGTAATCAGGAAACCTAATCCAACCCATAAGGCACCTTCCGGTCGCATGACAGTCTCAAAAAAGTGTGCACCGGCATCCAGTCCCAGACATGCCAGGTATAGGGAAAGACCAATTCCCCGCAGCATAAGGCTCGCACTGCGTGTAGTATAGGTTAGCAGGTGGAAACGTGGCCCGTAGGCCCCTATCAGGATACCAATCACGATAGGCCCCCCTGCCAGTCCCAGTTTGACAGGTGAACTGATGCCGGGTATGGATACAGGAATGGAGCCGACGATGAGTCCTAATACGATACCTATGAAGATAGATGCCAGATTAGGGTCTTTTAAGGTTTTTACCGTATTCCCCAGTACTTTTTCTACGTTGTGAATAGCGGCTGCTTCTCCTACTACGGTCAGTCTGTCGCCCAGCTGCAGAACCAGTCCTGGAGTAGCCAGTAATTGTACGCCACTTCGTAATACGCGGCTGATATTGATTCCGTATGTGTTTCGTAACCGGAGTGAACCCAGTTTCTTTCCATTGATTTCCGGTCGCGTAATTACGATATGTTTTGAAATCAGCTGGCTGTCGATGGCGTTCCAATCAATATCTTCTTTGTTCCAGTCACGGTTTTCCTGTTCTCCAAAGAGAATGGTCAGGGTAGGGGCATCCTTTTCGGTAGTAATTACCAGTAGTCGGTCGTTTTCCTTAACGACTTTGTCGGAGGTAGGAATGCTCACCGTTCCGTCTCTCCACAAGCGGGATATGACAAATTTCGGATAGCTTAATTTGGCAATATCCTGAATGCTCATATTGAAGATGGCCGGATTATGCACCTGAAAAGTCGCGATATAAGTATGGTTTGGATCTTCGTGTTCGTGATTTTCCATATCGGCTTTTCTTACAAAGAGCTTTCTGACCAGAATAATGGCAAATATAACTCCCAGTACACCTAACGGATACGTTACTGCGCAGCTTAATGCAGCTCCACTGGTTGGCTCGCCCAATTGCTTCAGTGTTTGCTGGGCAGCTCCCAATGCGGGGGTATTGGTAGTTGCTCCGCAGAGTATACCTACCATGTCGGGCAGTGAAACCGGTGTTACCTGGCAAAGGACGATGGCCATGCATGTACCCAACAGAATTACTCCCAGTCCGAGCAGGTTCAGCTGGCATCCTCCTTTCTGAAAGGAACTGAAGAAACCTGGTCCCACCTGTAACCCCAATGCATAGACAAACAAGACTAGTCCGAAGCTTTCTGCGTACGATAACATTTGGGGATCTATGGAGAATCCCAGATGTCCGGCCAGGATACCCATAAAGAAAACGAAAGTAACTCCCAAAGAGATGCCACAGATGTGGATTTTTCCCAGGGCAAGCCCGATGGCTGTTATCAGTGACAGGATAACGACAGCCTGAAGGGCCGAGTGTTCGAAGAATAAATTATATAGCCATTCCATGCTGCAAAGATAGACACTTTTATGTTTGAGTCGGTTTGAATGGCCGTATTTTTATCAATTTATCAGTGAAATCGATAAAAACACGTTGTGTAAAGAGCTTTTTAGGGTGTAATTTTGAAGCCTGGATGTAAATTTTCTGTCGGGCAGGAGGTATGATGGAGAATGTAGGATTGTAGTTGGATACTAAAAAAGCCTGCCGGAAGTAAATCTGTTCCGGCAGGCTGATGATAATTAGATTTTGAATAGTCGACGGTATGTTACGCTCGTTTATCGGATGAACAGCAGTTCCCGATATTTCGGTAAAGTCCACATTTGGTCGTCAACGATCAATTCCAGCTTATCAATGTGGTAGCGTATCTGTTCCAGCATCGGTGCGATGTTGTCATGATAAGCAATGGCTTTTTCGCGCTCATTTTCTATCTTGTTTGCTACTTTACGGGCGTCTACCATGGCATCTACCTGTTCTTTAATGTAAGCTGTATGTTCTGCTATTTGCTTGATGATTGCCAGGTTCTCGGCTGATAAAGTCTTGGCTTCTTCTTCTGTGAACAAGGATTTCATTTTGTAGGCATTGTCTATCAGTTTTGTCTGATATTCGATGGCTACAGGTACCACATGATTCATGACCAGATCTCCCAATACACGGGCTTCGATCTGAATCTTCTTGGTATACATATCCCATTTTACTTCGTTGCGGGCTTCCAGTTCTTTGCGGGTCATGACGCCTGTAGATTCGAAGATTTTGATACTTTCAGGCTTCAGGTAGTTGTCAAAGATAACCGGACAGCTTGTTTCACAATCCAGTCCGCGGCGGGCAGCTTCTTCTTTCCATTCTTCGCTGTAGCCGTTTCCATCGAAGCGGATAGGCTTGCATTCTTTAATGTACTTGCGTACTATTTGCAGAATAGCAGAAATCTTCGGTTCTCCTTTTTCGATCAGTTCGTCTACTTCTTTCTTGAAAGTAATCAGCTGATCGGCTACAGCCGTGTTCAGCGCAATCATGGCACTGGCACAGTTGGCTTCCGAACCAGGTGCACGGAACTCAAAACGGTTTCCGGTGAAGGCGAATGGTGAGGTACGGTTGCGGTCAGTATTGTCAATCAGCAATTCCGGGATTTGCGGAATATCAAGTTTCATGCCTTGTTTTCCGCTCAGTGATACCAGGTCTTCGTTGGCGCTTTCTTCCAGATGGTCGAGAACTTTACTTAACTGGGTTCCCAGGAAAGAAGAAATAATTGCAGGAGGTGCTTCGTTGGCGCCCAAACGATGTGCATTGGTAGCACTCATGATGGAAGCTTTCAGAAGTCCGTTGTGGTGATATACGGCTGTCAGTGTGTTGACAACGAATGTAATGAAACGTAAATTGTCTTCAGCGGTTTTTCCTGGAGCCATCAGCAGTACTCCAGTGTCTGTACCCAGTGACCAGTTGTTGTGCTTTCCTGAACCGTTTACGCCTTTAAATGGCTTTTCATGCAGCAATACGCGGAATCCATGGTTACGGGCAATTTTTCGCATGAGTGACATGATCAGCATGTTATGGTCTACGGCCAGATTGCATTCTTCATAAATAGGAGCTAATTCAAACTGGTTTGGAGCAACTTCATTGTGACGTGTCTTAACGGGAATGCCCAGTTCCAGTGCCTGGATTTCCAGATCTTTCATGAAAGCTGCCACACGGGTAGGAATGGCGCCGAAATAATGGTCTTCAAGCTGCTGGTTTTTGGAAGCTTCGTGTCCCATCAGGGTACGTCCGGTCAGAAGCAAATCCGGACGGGCGGCATACAGTCCTTCGTCTACCAGGAAGTATTCCTGTTCCCATCCCAAGTATGCAATAACTTTCTTTACGTTGGGGTCGAAATACTGACAGACGTCTACAGCTGCCTTGTTTACAGCTCTTAAGGCTTTCAGCAGTGGAGCCTTATAGTCGAGCGATTCGCCTGTATAGGCAATAAAGATGGTTGGAATACACAAGGTGTCGTCAACGATAAATACAGGAGAAGAAGGATCCCATGCACTATATCCACGGGCTTCAAAAGTATTTCGGATACCTCCATTGGGGAATGAAGAAGCGTCCGGTTCCTGCTGGATAAGCAGTTTGCCAGAGAATTCTTCCAGCATTCCACCTTTGCCATCGTGTTCTACGAAAGCATCATGCTTTTCGGCAGTACCTTCGGTGAGCGGCTGGAACCAGTGAGTATAGTGAGTTACTCCCATTTCGATAGCCCAGCGCTTCATGCCGTTTGCTACTTCGTCGGCGATGCTGCGGTCAAGGGTTGCTCCGTTATCAATCACATCGATAAGTTTTGCATATACCTTACTTGGCAGATACTTGAACATCTTTTCGCGATTGAAAACATATTTCGCAAAATACTCGCTTGGACGTTCTGCCGGAACGTTTACCTCAACGGGTTTTTTGTGAAAAGCCTCTTCTACGACTTTGAATCTTAATTTTGACATAATACAAAGTTTAATATAATAGTTTTTTGGTTGTTTATAAATAGTGGCAAATGCGTTTCATGCCTTCTTCACATTGTTTTCGGTCGTTGAATGCGGTTAGTCGGACATATCCTTCTCCGCTTGGACCAAATCCGATTCCAGGTGTACTGACGACTTGCGCGTCGTATAACAGCTTCTCGAAAAATTTCCATGAGGTCATTCCGTCTGGAGCCTTGATCCACAGATAAGGCGCATTCTCGCCGCCAAACACTTTGAGTCCGGTGCCTCCCAATGCTTTTTTCATGAGTCTTGCATTTTCCATGTAATAATCTATCATGGCTTTTACTTCTTCTTTTCCTTGGGGGGTGTAAATAGCTTCGGCTCCCCGTTGGGAAATGTAAGAAGCTCCATTAAATTTGGTTGTTTGTCGACGTAGCCATAATTTATTCAGAGAGATGCGTTCGCCATTGAGTGTAGCAGCTGTTACTTCTTTGGGAATGACGGTATATCCGCAGCGAACACCCGTAAATCCGGCTGTTTTGGAGAAGCTTCTGATTTCTATCGCAACTTTTTTGGCTCCTTTGATCTCGTAGATGGAATGGGGAATTTCCGGTTGTCGGATGTATGCTTCATAAGCACGTCGTTCTTGATGGCGTAATTCACCCATTTTTTCAGCTCGTTCTTAGTGAGCACGGCTCCCGTCGGATTGTTGGGAAAGCATAAATAGATAATGTCGATACGTTGTTCGGGAATTGGAGGAATAAAGTTGTTTTCCATTCGACAGGGAATGTAGACCACATTGCTCCATTTACCTTCTCCGTCAATGTAACCGGCTCTACCACTTGATACATTGGAGTCAATGTATGCAGGATAAATCGGATCAGTAACGCCGATACTGTTGTCATGCCGCAGGATGTCTCCTAAATTTCCGGTATCTGTTTTCGCCCCGTCACTGATAAAGATCTCTGAAGCAGACAGAGACACGCCTCTAGGAGCAAAATCATGTTTCAGTATAGCTTCAATGAGAAAATCGTATCCTTGTTCCGGACCATATCCATGGAACGTTTCCACATGTCCCAGGTCATTTACAGCCTTACACATGGCTTCCCGGCAAGCTGCCGGAATCGGGCGTGTGACATCACCGATACCCAGATGAATAATCTCGGCTTTCGGGTGGGTTACCTTGAACGAGTTTACTTTCTTGGTAATATCAGTGAACAAATAATTGTCTAGAAGCCTTAACAGATGTTCGTTAACTAATGCCATGCTCGCTTTTTTGTCCTAATTTGCGGCAAAATTACTAAATTAGTGTCAATTATAAAAGAATCCGGCTTACTTTTCTCTTTGAATTGTTACCGTGCCCTTTGAAAAAGATTGTCATCGAAATATTTTTTATCTGCATCTTCCTTTTTGGCTTGATATAGGTCAAGTAATTAATTTTTTTGCTATTTTTGCACAGCAATTTAAAAAAAATAAAAAAGCACTATGAATTTTATGTTGTCTGTTAGGAGCAAACAGCTTTATAGAGAGGTTAAAGACTATTTGCTGATTGCATTGGGGATGATAATGTATGGTATCGGGTGGACCGTCTTCTTGTTGCCAAGTGATATTCCTTCGGGAGCAGTTCCGGGCATTGCGTCTATCATATATTGGGCCTGTGGTTTCCCGGTACAGTATACTTATTTGATTATTAACTTTATTCTGTTGCTTTTGGCTTTGAAGATTTTAGGGCTTCGATTCTGCCTGAAAACTATTTTTGCCGTATTTATCCTGACTTTTATTTTGACGGTTATCCAGCATGTCGTGACTGGGCAACTTATCCATAATCAACCTTTTATGTCGTGTGTGCTGGGAGCTTCGTTCTGTGGAGCGGGCATTGGTATTGCCTTCTCGGCCAATGGAAGCACGGGAGGAACCGATATCATTGCGGCTATAGTCAATAAATACCGGGATATATCATTAGGAAGAGTTATTTTGATTTGCGATATCATTATCATTACTTCCAGTTATCTGGTATTGAAGGACTGGGAAAAGGTTGTGTATGGATATGTAGTATTGTTCATTTCCAGTTTTACATTGGATCAGGTGGTAAATAGCAGCCGTCAGTCTGTACAGTTCTTTATCATTTCTGCAAAATATGAAGAGATTGGTCGGCGGATAAATAAGGATCTGCACCGTGGAGTCACTTTTATTGATGGAGTAGGCTGTTATACTCATAATAATGTAAAGCTGATGTTCGTATTGGCCAAAAAACGGGAATCGAATACCATTTTTCGCTTGATTAAGGACATTGATCCGCATGCGTTTGTCTCTCAGAGTGCTGTTATTGGTGTGTTTGGAGAGGGGTTTGATCGAATAAAAGTGAAATGAGTATGATTACAATGACAAATATAGAGGCAGCCAGACGAATGGCTGCCGAGAATCATGTCCTTTTGAGTAAAGATGCGATTCGTACTTTTGCTGAAATACTGGTACCTGAGAAGTTTAAAAAAGGAGAGCGGTTGTTGGATGCGGGTGATATCTGCAAGTCAATGCTTTACATTGAGAAAGGGATGACTCGTCAGTTTTATTATAAATATGAGAAAGATTTGACAGAGCACATCGGTTACGAAGGAGGTATTATTATTTGTCTGGAAAGCTATCTGAAGCAGGAACCTACCCGGTTGATGATTGAAACACTGGAACCTACAGTGGTGTGGAAAATACCGAAGGAACAGATAGAGAAACTGGCTTCAGTAAATATTGAGATCTCTACTTTATATAGACGATTTTTTGAGGCTTCATTGATAGAATCTCAGATCAAGGCCGATACTTTGCGTTTCGAACCTGCCCACGAACGATATAACAAGTTGTTGCAACTTCATCCGGAAATTCTGAAGCGGGCGCCGCTTGTATATATTGCTTCGCTGCTTCAGATGACTCCTGAGACGCTGAGTCGTGTTCGCTCAGCGAGTCTGAATGCCGGATAAATGTTTTTTAAAACAAAATGATTCCTGCTTCGAAAACAGTCTTGTTTTCGTATTTTTCTCCCTGATAGGTTCTGGTCCAGTTATAACCGCCTGCAACAAACATGCCCAAGCGTTTCATTATCTGGTATTCCAGGCTTATACGGGGTTGAATAGCATACATCCGTGCCGGAATTCCGGCATTTTTATTATCGAAAGTCTCTATGTGATAATACCCAAGATCGCCGTTTACTGATAATCTGGGAGTAATCGGCAGGTATACTCCTGCACGGTAAAAGCCGCTGAGGGAAAAGTCCTGGTTCATATCCAGGTAATAAGCTCCTGCGCCAAATTGTGTATAGGTATAACGGTTCTTAAACCGAACAGCCAGATTGAATTTGTTGGCATTTCCTCCCGAAATCAGTAATTGTGTACGTGTATGCGGTTTTAGATTGATGCAGCCCCATTGATGAGCTGTGCTGTCTGTACTCACATTGACAATACCTATTTGTAGTCCGCTTTTTCCTTGATTGTTGAAATTTGCTACGCCCAGCTGTAATCCTTTATTTTTTTCGCTGTAATTGGCACAAGCCAGTTGTAATCCCTGGTTGGTAACACTTACATTTCCTAATCCTGCCAGTTGTACTCCCCGGCTGGTTTTGGCTGTGACATTCAGCAGTGAAGTGATATGTAGTCCTTTACTATCTCCCCCGTTTGCGTTCATCAGTCCTCCGATAGCTATTCCTTTTTGATCGTTTCGGTTGATGTTGGCAAGTCCTCCTATCTGAATTCCTTTTGCATCTTTACCGGACAGATTGATCAGGGCGCTCATGCTGAGGCCATTCAGACTGTTTCCTCCGATATTTCCCAATGCTGATATTTGTACTCCATTGGCTTTTTTCCCGCTTATATTCATAAGACCGCTTACAGCCAGTCCGTTGAGATTTTCTCCACTGACATTGGCGATACTGCTGAGGATAACTCCTGAAGCACTTAATCCTGAAATGTTAGTGATACCTGAAATCTGAAGACCGCTTGCTGTTCCCTGTACTGTGCTGGAAATTACATTAATTCCTATTCCGTTAAGTTGGGGGAAATGGCTGAGAAATCCGATGTTCAGATAAGTCCGTTTGGGGTCTTTGTGACGATTGGTTATATTCATAGATATATTAGGCCCTTTTTTCAGAGTTATCTGCTTTTGGGCTTGTAGTGGGAAGGTTCCCGTCAGGAAGCTTCCTGCCAGGAACCATGCTATTGTTCGTTTGTTCAGTTTCATGTTTTTATTTTACATCTTGATAAAGGAAACGCTTGATACTCTTTTTCGGGGTTTTCTCGAATTCTTCCGGATAAATCTTTACACGGGCTATTTGTGAGTAAGCCGGGAGTTCTGCATTGATTGTTATTCGATTGGTTTCCATGACTTTCTCAATATCGGCTTGAGTCAGTCCGTTGGCATAAGCTTCTTCAAAGTCCGGATAAATCAGTGCTGCAAGTTTATTGTCACTCTGCTGTATAATGATATTTTCGCAGACATAAGGCATGTTGCTCAGCTTTTCTTCGATTTCCTCCGGATAGATATTTTGTCCGGAAGGTCCTAACAGCATATTCTTGCTACGTCCTTTAATTGTTACGTTTCCTTCCTTGTCCATAATGCCCAGATCGCCGGTGTGTAGCCATCCTTCACTGTCGATGACTTGTGCCGTGGCTTCGGGGTTTTTGTAATAGCCTAGCATGACATTATCACCGCGTGTCAGGATTTCTCCTACAATATGTTCCGGGTCTTCACTGTCAATTCTGACTTCCATGCGTGGTGCCGCCTTTCCACATGAACCGGGTTTGAAATATTTCCAGTCTTCATAACAGATGATGGGAGCACATTCGGTCATTCCATATCCTACGGTGTAGGGGAAATCAATGCTTCGAAGCAGCTTTTCTACATCCTGATTGAAAGCTGCCCCTCCGATGATGACTTCATAAAAGTTACCTCCAAAGGCTTGTACCATGTGTTCTCTTACCGTTTCCTTGATTTTGTCATTGATTACTGGTACTTTCAGCAGGAGTTTCATTTTCAGGGTCTCCAAAGTAGGAAGTACATTCTTCTTGATGATTTTTTCAATGATCAGTGGAACGGAAATAACGATATTGGGTTTTACATCGGAAAATGCCTGGAAAATAATTTTAGGGCTGGGCATGCGTGTCAGGAAGAATATGTGACATCCTGCACATATTTCATAAATAAATTCGAAAGCCAGTCCGTACATGTGAGCCATGGGCAGGATAGAGATAACCCGGCTACCCGTTTTCAGGTTCAGAACTTCAAATGCAAATTGTGTGTTCGACCATAAGGCCCGATAAGGTATCATGACCCCTTTGGAAAAGCTTGTTGTACCGGATGTATAATTGATGATGGCCAATTCTTCCGGTTTGTCACGTCTGTATGCGATATGTTCTTTTCGGAAATTCTTGGGGAATTTTTTACCGAATAATTCGTTTAGGTGTTCGCGTGCGTATTCAAGTCGTTCACTCCTGCATACCTGAAGTGTGAAGTCGGTCATCAGAATGATACCTTCCAGATTGGGCATGGCTGCTTCATTTAAAGCTTCCCATACGACATCACCTACAAAGAGGATTCGTGCCTCGGAGTGATTGACGATATTGTGTATGTTGTCTGCCTTGAATTCATGAAGGATAGGAACTGCAACGGCTCCATAGGTCAGGATGGCCAGGAATGCTACTCCCCAGTGTGAACTGTTCCGGCCGCATAAGGCTACCTTATCACCCGGGCTGATTCCGCTTTCGGCTAGCAGAATGTGAAGCTTTTCAATTTTGCGGGCAAGGTCTTTATATTGTAGGGTCGCACCTTTATAATCAGTGAGGGCATCCATGTCCCAGTTTTGCTTGATGCTATTTTCTATAAAAGCTAAAAAACTTTTTTCCATGTTTCCGGTATTATTAATTGCACAAAAGATGATGTGTTGTGCAAATATACTTTTTTTCTGATTCTTTTCAATGCTTTTAGAAGAAAACCCTATGGCTTTTATTAAAAAAAACTTCCGAAATGAAAGACCTGTACAAGGGAGAGGTATTCATTTCGGAAGAATGGATATAGAAAAAGTATTTTATTAGAATTTTCTATTCGTGTTCGCTGTAATATTTCATGAATTGGGTACGTTCGAACGGATTGATTTCACCGGCTGCGCTCGCATTCATTTTGCCTTTGATTTGGCTTATTGTGTCGTAGTGGTTTTCTTCCATCCATACGTTCAGTTCCTTTTTCATTTCTTCGATGGTCTTGTTACCATACTGGTAGATGGCACTGCAGACTTCGACGGCTGTTGCACCTGCCAGTATTGATTTGATAACACCTTTTCCGCAATGTACTCCACCCGATACAGCATAGTCAATCTGGGGGACCTCTGCAGAGGCGATGGCTGTCCACCGGATTCGGTTGGCCAGTTCATTGGGCGAACTCATGATGTTGGTGGCACGGAAAGTCAGGTTGTCAATGTTGATGTCCGGCTGGTAAAAACGGTTGAACAATACTACTGCGGCAGCCCCGTTGGCATAAAGCTGGTTGATTAAGGCTACCGGATTAGTCAGATTATTCCCTAATTTCATGATGACCGGAATGTTGACTGCCTTTTTGATGTGCCGCAAGATATTAATATGCTGTTGTTCGAATGAACCAAATGTATAATGTTTGCTGGTCTGTAATGCCAGAATGTTGATTTCCAACGCATCTGCTCCTGCCTGTTCCATCAGTTTGGCAAAATCTACCCATTCATTGTCGCTGTAGCAATTGATGCTGGCAATAATTGGAATGGTACAAGTCTTTTTTGCCTCTTCAATAATGCGGATGTGTTCATTCAAGGCGTGTGAACGTACATAGACTCCCAGGTAATCGTCTGCTTCGGGAGAACCATATCCGCTCATTTGTCCGGTCTGCATGTTTATTTGTTCTTCAAATACAGATTTTAAAACTACGGCTCCGGCCCCTGCTTCTTCGAGCTTCTGTATTTTTTCTGCGCTGTTGGTTAATCCGGAGCTACCGATAATAATGGGATTCTTTAATTGTAGTCCCGCAAAAGTTGTGTTAAGTTGTGCCATATAGATTGATTTAATAGTTACGTTCTCCAAAAATTTTACTTCCTACGCGTATCAGGGTGCTCCCTTCTTCGATGGCCAGTCGATAATCGTGCGACATGCCCATGGAGATTTCCTTGAATGTATTCTCTTCATTGAAATATGTTTGCTTGAGTTCAATGAAAAAATCATGCAAGGTCTTGAATTCCTGTCGTATCTGGTTTGTATCGTCAGTATTGGTTGCCATGCCCATTACACCGCTGAGGGTTATATTTTTCAGTTCTTTCCAGCTTCCCTCTTTCAGCATGTCACGGCAGCTTTGCAATGTAAATCCGTATTTGCTTTCTTCCTTGGCAATATGAATTTCCAGCAGACAAGCGATGTTGCGATCGACTTTGGCGGCCTGACGGTCGATTTCTGTCAATAATTTATAGGTATCTACAGCGTGAATCATCTTTATGTATGGAGCGATGTATTTCACTTTGTTTGTCTGTAGATGGCCGATAAAGTGCCATTCAATGTCTTTTGGCAAAGCTGTGTATTTTTCTGTTAGTTCCTGAACCTTGCTTTCACCGAATATGCGTTGTCCGGCTGTATAGGCTGCTTCTATGGCTTCCTTGGGATGGAATTTGGAGACAGCCACCAGCCGTACATGTTGGGGAATGTCTGCAAGTACTTCTTTCAGATTCTGTTGAATGTCCATGGTGGCTTTTTATTTTAATGTCTTTATCGATTGGCGGCTTCCGGAAATTCTGGTTTGACATCCGGTTCGGCAGAATAGGGATATACATCCATGATGGCAGTTTCGGCTATGGATGCAATGCTATAGTCGGCCATACTGCCTTGCATGCCTTCATCCAGCTTCTTTACGGCGTCGCGTAAATCGGCTGCTTGTACCAGCATATTGGTGGCAGTCTTCTTTTCGGCTCCACTTTTTTCATCCAGTGTGATGAAATACAGTTTGCATTTAAACCAGCGGTCGGCTGCATCTTCCTCGCACGGGAAAAGTTCGCTATAGTTGGCCCGCTTAATATCTGCCACAGTAAATTCACCACTGATGAAAGGAGTTATTTCTTCAATAATACGTGATTCAGCTTCTGTAAAGCTGAGCGCGTCTACCAGATAGGGTTCCGTTACTTTTTTAGTCATTCCGTTTTCGGCTACTTTTTCATAACGGATTTTGCACTCAAACCAATTATGCATCATAATTCAAATTTCTTTTTTATTTTAACAAATCTTGCTGCAAAGATACATTAAAATTTTTCTTTCCATCTTTTTTTTCACTGATTCTTCGATGCGGTTGTCTTTAATTTCTTAAGGAGCGGATTTGTTGATAAAATCAGGGGAAGTGCCTGAATGTGCATTTTATGTTTTTATCCTTTTAATTTGCATCGGTTTTGTTGCATGAATTCATGAATGGCAGCGGCATGATGTCCCGGAATCAGGATGTGGTGATTGCCGATAGGGTTCTGGAGAAAATAGCTGACAGGCTTGTCCAGCTTCAGCCGGAACTGTGTTCGGCATGCGTTTGCCAGTGTAGCATTGTCTACCAGTTGCCCTTCGCTGAGGTAATATTCGTCCAGACATTCGCCTCCACATTTAAATAAGGTAATCGCTCCTTTTTCCATGATTCCTTGTATGCCTATGCTGGCACCACTTTCGTAATGATTACGGATCACGAATTCTTTGGTCAGCCTGGTCGCAATGGTGCAATGGGAAAGCAGAATTTCGTTGTGATGGCTATCAATGAAGGTCGGATTCCCCATGAAACAGCATTCTCCTGTCAGTCGTTTCACCATAAGCATACTCATGATGGACTGCAGGTCTCCTTCGCAGCCTGCCGGGATACCTTCGTCATTCAATAGTGACAAGGCCAGACAGCCGGTTGTCTTAATGTCATTGAATATGGTAAAGCACGACAATGTCAGTGCGTCCAGCTTTTCTTCTTCATATACTTGCTTTAAGGCTTTATAGAATCTCATGGCGCGTAACAGATCTTCCGGGGTGGCATCCTGACATGACAAAGCCCGGTTGGCAAATACAGAAGCATCCATTCCTATTTCGTCATCAGTAATCTCCTCAAAATGTTTATATACCTTTTCTACCGGAATATCTACGTAACTGACTCCCCATCGCTGGCTGGCCAGCAGGTAATCTACGTGACTGGCTACCAGCCAGGGTGCCGGAGTTCCTACTACGCCGATACGGTTTTGCTTTATGGCCCGTTTGGCTGCGAAGGCTTTGTGATGCAACAAGACGTTTTGTACCATTTCTTCGACTTCGCCGTGTATGATACGCACTCTCATGTCTTTGGTCTGAATCCATGCGGCAATTTCCAATGCTGCGGCCAATGAATTGTTCAGTCCATCCGTCAGTAATGTTATGGGATAGGGAAGCAGACTGAAATTACGGATAACCTTTTCTTCTACACCTCCGCTACAGATAAACGCCATCTTATAAGCGTTTGAAGGTATTTCCTCTACTTCTGTATAGGGTACAAGGTGTAATGTAAAATACTTTTCGAGTGCTTCAAAAAGTGTTTTATGAATACCGTAGGTACGTTCTTTCTGGAAATGGTCCGATGTAAATATGATCAGATATAAGTTCATGTGGATGTCTGTTAGATTGTTCTTTACAAACATACTTCTTTTTTTGGAAATATCCCTAAAAAGCAAAGACCGATAACATACATTTACGTAATATAAGAGTTTGCAGGATTTGGTTATTTTCTTTATAAAAGTTGCTTAATATCTCCTTTCCCTTTATCTTTGCATTCGAAATTTGTTTTTAATCTATAATTTTTTATTATGCCACACATATCCATCCGAGGAAATGAAATGCCGGAGTCGCCTATCCGGAAACTGGCGCCTTTGGCCGAAGCTGCAAAGGAAAGAGGGATTCATGTCTATCACTTGAATATTGGTCAGCCAGACCTGCCGACACCTCGAGCGGCCCTCGATGCGATCCGTAATATCAACCGTACCGTATTGGAATATAGTCCGAGTCAAGGGTATAGAAGCTATCGTGAAAAACTGGTAGGCTATTATGAGAAATACGACATTCATCTGGATGCCGATGATATTATAGTTACTACCGGCGGTTCGGAAGCGGTGCTTTTCGCATTCATGAGTTGTCTGAATCCGGGTGATGAAATCATAGTACCTGAACCGGCATACGCCAATTACATGGCTTTTGCCATTTCTGCAGGAGCGATTATCCGTACTGTTACCACTACCATAGAAGAAGGATTTTCTCTACCGAAAGTGGAGAAATTCGAGGAGCTGATTAACGAACGTACCAAAGGAATTCTGATCTGTAATCCGAATAATCCTACCGGTTATCTGTATACTCGCCGGGAGATGAATCAGATTCGGGATCTGGTGAAGAAATATGATCTTTTCCTGTTTTCTGACGAAGTATACCGCGAGTTCATCTATACGGGTTCACCTTATATTTCGGCCTGCCATCTGGAAGGTATCGAACAGAACGTCGTGCTGATTGATTCTGTTTCCAAGCGCTATTCTGAGTGTGGTATCCGTATCGGAGCCTTGATCACAAAGAATCTGGAAGTGCGTAAGGCGGTCATGAAGTTCTGTCAGGCGCGTTTGAGTCCTCCTTTGATCGGGCAGATTGCGGCAGAGGCCTCACTCGATGCTCCTGAAGAGTATACCCGCGAAACGTATGATGAATACGTGGAACGACGGAAGTGCCTGATCGACGGGTTGAACCGTATACCGGGTGTATATTCGCCGATTCCGATGGGAGCTTTCTATACGGTGGCCAAACTTCCGGTAGACGACAGTGAAAAGTTCTGTGCCTGGTGTTTGTCTGATTTCAATTACGAAGGTGAAACGGTCATGATGGCTCCTGCCAGCGGTTTCTATACGACTCCCGGAAAGGGGTACAACGAGGTGCGTGTAGCGTATGTTCTGAAGAAAGAGGATCTGGCTCGTGCGCTTTTCATCCTTCGGAAAGCATTGGAAGCTTATCCGGGAAGAGTAGATGATTGAATATGAATTGGACACTTTTTATTGCCCGGCGGATTTACAGTAGCCGCGAAGGAAAGAAAGAAGTATCGAAACCGGCCGTCCGTATAGCGATGGCCGGTATTGCTATCGGTCTGGCCGTAATGATTGTTTCGGTAGCTGTGGTGCTTGGATTCAAGCATCAGGTACGCGATAAGGTCGTAGGGCTGGGTTCGGACATTATATTGTCCAGTGTTGATGCTTCCCAGGTCTATCAGATGGCGCCTATCGCAGGACGTGACAGCCTGATGAAGGTGTTGGAGCAGATTCCGGGTGTAAAGCACGCCCAGCGTTTTTCTTCCAAGCCGGGTATGATTATGACTGCTGATAATTTTCAGGGAATGGTCTTGAAAGGCGTAGGGCAGGAGTATGACCTGAAATACCTGGACGAGCACCTGGTAGAAGGAACACTTCCTGTCTTTACCGATTCTGTGGCCAGCAATCAGGCACTGGTGTCCCGTTCTATTGCCGACAAACTGGGAGTAAAGGTAGGTGACAAACTGTATACTTATTTTGTAGAAGGAAACATACGCGCCCGGCGGCTGACAGTTTCGGGAATCTATCAGACCAATCTTTCCAATTATGATGATTATTTTCTGGTAACCGATATTTATACAGTGAGGCGTCTGAATAACTGGGAACCTGATCAGGTTAGCGGACTGGAATTGGAGGTAACGGATTACGGGCAGCTGGAAGAAGTGACTGACCGTGTACGTGCCTGTATCAATGATCGGACAGATGCCTATGGGACGACGTACTGTGCCCGTTCGGTGGAAGAGGTTTATCCGCAGATTTTTGCCTGGTTGAATCTGCTGGATACCAATGTATGGGTGATTCTGATCCTGATGACGGGAGTGGCTGGTTTTACCATGATTTCCGGACTGCTGATTATCATTCTGGAGCGAACCAATATGATTGGAATTCTGAAAGCGCTGGGGGCCGATAATGCCTCTGTCCGGCGGATTTTCCTTACCTTTTCGGTATTTCTGATCGGACGCGGAATGTTATGGGGAAATATAATCGGGGTAGGACTCTGCCTGATACAGTATTTCTTTGCTCCTTTCAAGCTGGATCCTGTGACATATTATGTCAATACAGTGCCTGTGGAATTGAACGTAGGGTATTATCTCCTGTTGAATCTGGCTACTTTGCTGGTGTCCGTGTGGATGCTGATCGGTCCGTCATTTCTGGTCAGCCGCATTCATCCGGCTCGTTCCATCCGTTTTGAATGAAAGAATCGGGCAGACCTGTGTGGCAGACCTGTGTCTTTTGCTTACAATGGCATGGTGTATATAGCTAAAAAACTACTTCGAAATACATCCGAAGTAGTTTTTTTATCAATAACGAACGTTGTCTGTTATTTTAAGCCACGGGCCTTGTAGATACGTTCCTTGGCATCGTTTATCAGCTGGAACTTGGCTTCGGCCGCTTTTCGTACATCTTCGCCCAAGGTGGCTACGCGGTCCGGATGGTGCTTCAGCGCCAGTTTCCGGTAGGCTGCACGTACTTCTTCATCTGTAGCGGTCGGTTCTATTTCCAGTACCTTGTATGCGTCTTCCAGTGAGTTACCTCTCAGGTTCAGCATTGATTCTACTTCTTTTTCAGAAAGCCTCATGGCCAGTGCCACTTCTTTCAGTGCGTTGATTTCTTCGGTGCATACGTTTCCGTCACTTTGGGCTATCTTTACCAGAAAATCCAATAGCTGAATACGTTCCTCGTAACTCAGGTTGGCTGCAATCTGTGCGCCACATTCATGGATGGTATTTCGGAACGCCATCGGATTGTTGCGGTCCATTTCCTTGCGTTGCTGGAATAGATTCAGCAGAATCTGTTCGCCTTCGCCGACGGCCGCTTCTCCAAAGTTAGTCCGTAAGAACTGACGGACAAACTCCATTTCGCTGTGCATGACGCGTCCGTCTGCCCGAATGATGTATGAAGCCATAACCAGCAGCGAGAACAGAAAACTGTTTCTTTGTCCGTTACACGGATCTGCATTGTTTGTTCCGTCTTCTACGGTGTCTGTCGAGTTATCCAGTAAGGAACCCAGGGCAAATCCGGCCAGAGCTCCCAAAGGTCCCATTGTCATGAATCCTACGAGACCTCCAATCCATTTTCCTACTTTCATAATTTCAGGTTATTTTTTAGTCGTATTCTTTGCCAGAATTGTTATTCTATGCCTTTCATCATTTTCTGCAGTTTACTTGCGCAGAGGAACAGAATAATGGCTGCTGCTCCGCTCATAAAGACAAACAGCATGAAAAAATCATAGAGGTTATTGACCTGATATCCCAGGCAACTTTTGCTTACTCCGTGTTCCGGATAGAAACCGCTCAGGAATCCGGCAAATTTGTTGGCAGCCGAAGTACTGAGATACCATACTCCCATCAGCAGGGAAGAGAAACGGACCGGTGAGAGTTTATATACCAGTGACAGGCCGATGGGGGCCAGACACAGTTCTCCCATGGTATGGATCAGGTAAAGTCCTGTCAGCCAGATCATGCTTACTTTTACACCCGGTTCAATGTCTTTTACACCCCATGCGATGTACAGGTAACCCAGCGAAAGCAGTAACAGGCCGATGGCTTGTTTGCGTGGGGAACTGGGTTCCCAGCCCCGTTTGCCCAGAAATGACCAGATTGCGGCGAAGACAGGTGCCAGCGTCACTATCATAATCGGATTGAACGACTGGAAATAAGCTGCCGGCATTTCCCAACTGCCGATGTGCCGGTCTGTCTGCTCGTCTGCGAAGAAGGTGAGCGAGGCTCCAGCCTGTTCGTAAGCGGCCCAAAAGAAAATGACGAAAAAGGCGATGATATAAATGACTCCGATACGTGCCTGTTCGGTACGTGTCAGTGATTTATCCGTGATGATGATGACAGGCATGACGATTACCGTTGCATAAATCAGTGACCCTATCCAGTCGGCATTGGCAAAAAGTCCGTTTGAAGTATCTTCCCAGTTGACAGAAAATAACAGGGTGAGGATGAGTGTACATGCAACCATCAGCATGGAGCGGCGGGTAGCAGAAGAGGCCTTTTTCTCTGTCTTTCCGCTTGCTGCCTGTTGACGGGCCGGAGCTGTTCCCACCGGATTTCCGTCGGGATCGCAGATATACCGGTTCATGAAAATCCGGAATACGCCGGCTCCCAGCAACATGCCGATACAGGCAGCCAGGAAGCCCCATTTGAAGTCTTCGGGATGTCCGGTATTACCAATCAGTCCGCAGATAAGCGGTGCCAGTGTAGACCCGACATTCACTCCCATATAGAATATGGTAAAGGCCGAATCTTTTCGTGAATCGTCCGGACGATACAGACGGCCTACCATGGTAGAGATATTGGGCTTGAAGAATCCGTTGCCCAAAATCAGGAGTCCGAGTCCGCAGAACATCAGGTATTTGGCCAGGCCTGCTTCATGGTAGTAACAGGCACTCAGGAACAGAAGGAATTGTCCGAGTGCCATCGTCAGTGCTCCCGTAACAATGGAGCGCCGGTTTCCCCAATATCGGTCGGCTATGTATCCACCTATCAGCGGAGTCAGGTAAACCAGTCCGGTGTAACTTCCGTATACTTGTGATGCCAGTTCCTTGTCGAACAGTAAGGCCTGTACCATGTATAGCATAAACAAGGCACGCATGCCATAATAACTGAAACGTTCCCACATTTCAGTGACGAAAAGCAGATATAGTCCTTTCGGATGCCCTTTAGGTGGATTCATTCTTTCTTGTTCTTGTTTTTATTTTTTTAGTTCGTTAATTCCTGGTTATTCAGCATTTCATAGGTCGCCGTAATCCGGTCGATCATTCCCGTATCGGGAGCTTCTTCCATCAGTTGCATCATCAGGTCTGCCACGTCTGCCTTGCTGTCCAGTTTCAAGGCTGTAGTCAGATCATCCAGTGCAGCATCATATTTGTGAAGTTGCAGCAACACTTCGGCCCGGCAGGTATAGTTTTCCACATCGTTCGGGTTGAAGCGGATGGCTTCGTTGAAGTCGGTTTCTGCCAGCTCCCATTGCTGGTAGTTTTTCAGTAATATTCCGCGGGTATAGTGTGCGAACGAGTAAAATTCCTTGTCGGTCTGCGGTATCAGTTCCAGGCTTCGGTTGACAGCCTGGAATGCCAGTTTCACATTACCCGAGAAATTACAGATGAGTGCCATGTAACAGTGAGCGTATCCGTTTTCGGGATGTTCTTTCAGCTCAGAGTTCAGAAACTCGTATGCTTTTTCTGTATTGCCTTCATTTAAGGCTTCCACGCCTTTCCGGTAATTTTCGGAATTGGGGCGTTGAAGGTTTTCTGCAGCGGCAAAGCTTACGGTTGCCCAAATGCAGAATAAAAATGTCATCAGTGTTTTCATAGATATTTTGTTTTTCGTGGCGGCAAATCTAGAAACTTTTGAGGGGATGTCAAAGAAAAAGATAGAAAAAGTTACACGAAAACGGCTTTTTCTTGAAATGTTCTTATATCTTTGTCATGATTTCCCCGAAGGTCTGGCCGCATGTTCTGTTTCCGGACTGATTATCAGTTTTTTCTCTGAAAAAACATTTTCGGGCGTAAAAAATAATTGATTAACTTTAAAAACTAAAGATTACTATGGCCGCATTAGAAGCTATTGTTGCACAATTTCCGGAAATTGGTAAAGTCGCTCAGATTGTTCCGCTGGGTTCCGGACTGATTAATCAGACTTACAAGGTTGAGACAGCAGATCCTTCTGCTCACGATTACATCCTGCAATGTATTAACAACGCTGTTTTTCAGGATGTAGAACTTTTACAGCATAACATAGAGTGCGTTACCCGCCACATCCGTAAGAAACTGGAAGAACGCCATGAAGCAGATATAGACCGTAAGGTATTGCGCTTCCTTCCTACTACAGAGGGAAAAACCTATTATTTTGACGGCGAAAAGTACTGGCGTGTGTCTGTATTCATTCCTCGCTCACTGACTTTGGAAGCCGTTACTCCCGAATCTTCGTATCTGGTGGGATTGAAGTTTGGTGAGTTTGAAGCCATGCTGGCCGATATTCCGGAAAAGTTGGGTGAAACCATTCCCGATTTCCATAACATGGAATTCCGTCTGAAACAGTTACGTGAAGCGGTAGCTGCCAATGCGGCCGGCCGTCTGGAAAAAGTACAGGGACTGGTAGATGCCATCGAAAAGGACGCCAAGGAAATGTGCTGTGCCGAAGAGCTGTATCGTGAAGGTAAACTTCCGAAACGTATCTGCCATTGCGATACAAAGGTGAGCAACATGCTTTTCGACGAAAAGGGAGAAGTCTTGTGTGTGATCGATCTGGATACCGTGATGCCAAGTTTTGTCTTTTCCGATTTCGGTGATTTCCTTCGTTCGGCTGCCAATACCAGTGTAGAGGATGAACCGGATCTGAACAAGGTACATTTCAATATCGAGATTTTCAAGCCTTTTGTAAAAGGTTATCTGGAATCGGCTTCTTCGTTCCTGACTCCGATTGAGATCGAAATGTTACCTTACGCGGTGACTTTGTTCCCATACATGCAGGCCGTTCGTTTCCTGGCCGATTATATCAATGGCGATACTTATTATCAGATCCGTTATCCGGAACATAATTATGTACGTACACAGGCGCAGTATCGTCTCTATGAAGAAGCAAAAGCAGCTGTGCCTACCATGAAAGCATATATGAAGACGCTTCTGGGTTAATCTGAAATAGCAATTGTGCAAAAAGACAGGCAGGAACAGTGAGGTAGGATTTACCGACTGTTCCTGTCTGCCTTTTTATGTATTAATTTTATTGTTGGTTGCTGACTGCTGGTGCGCAGGCTGGCTTTTCGGGTTTAGCACCGATGGGACAGTTTCTGGCCGGTCCCTGATGCATTCTCTTGTGCGGTCTCATGTCTCCATGTCTGGGACTCATGACGGCTTCCAGCTGGCGTGCATTCAGAATCTTCTTGAATTTCTGCAGGTACGTTTTCTGGATGTCCAGTTTTTTCTGCTGGCAGTCAAGGCGGTCTTCCAGACGTTTTTCTATCTCTGCATCAGTATATTCCTTTGGCTCTTTTTCTTTGGGGGAACATTGCTGACAACAGTTGCGTAAGGCTTCCATGTATTCTTTGTAAAGAGGAGCGAATTTGGCAGCTGTTTCCTCATCCAGCATTAGTGTTCCTTCCAGTCTTTTCAGTGAGGCATCCATGCGCTCGGCCGGAGTCAGTTCTCTCTTTTCCGGTTTCTGAGGGCTACGGGCCATTACGTTACCGCTGCACAGCAGGGCAGCCAAGGTCATTGTCACAAACAAACGGTTCATAATCATTTTCATTGTCTTCTTGTTTTAGAGTTAAACATGTGCGGGAACGGCTGACAGATTACCTAGGTACCGATTCGTATCTGCGGCGTTTTTCCCTGCATTTGTTCTTTTGACAATTTCGGAATGGCAAGGTTTATTCCGATAACCTATTTTAGTTTCTCTAAAGAGTTTCTAACGGTTTCAGTATTTATTCCAGCTACTCATTTCTTCCAGCGATTTACGTATTTTTTTCCGATGTTCGGAGGTGGAATAACCTACACTGATGAGCAACGGAACCCTGCGTTTGGGGATATTCAGCAGTTTTTTTACTTTTTTCTCGTCGAACCAGCCGATGATGCACGTTCCCAGTCCCAGTTCGGTGGCTTGCAGGCAGAAATGTTCTACAGCGATTCCCACGTCCAGCAGGGAATATTCCTTGTCTTTGATGACACTGCCTATCCGGGCGGTCAGATTCATTTTTTCCAGTACCACAGCTACGATGACCGGTGCTTCCGATACCCATTTGTTCATTCCCATGCCGGCAGCAGCTTTTCGCATATCGGCCAGCAGTGCAGGTTCGTCGACGACGATGAATTTCCATGGCTGTGAGTTACAGGCTGATGGGGCGATGCGTGCAGCCTCCAGACAGTGTATAAGCAGGGAACGGTCGACGGGCTGATTGTCGTATTTCCGTTCGCTCTGCCGGGCGTTGATGAGTTGTTCGAAATCCATGGCTATTTTCTTTTTAAGGGTTTTGTGGAAACAAATGTAATCATTTCGTCGGAAATATGATGTTGCAAAATGAAATTTAATAGATTCCTGTAAAATCATTTAATGGACGAATTCTTGCTTGATACGTGTTTATTTTTTGTTTAAGGTTAGATGGTTTGTGAAATAGTTCTTCTTTAGTATTATTAAAGTGTAAAACTATGTAATATGGTGCGTGTGAAGGATGGAATCCATATTTTTCCAACGTATTTTTAGTCCATATTTGAAATGTTCCTTTTTTCAGTAATCTGTAGATATGTACATTTTCACCTCCTGAATGTAAACATATATATTGCATACGTTCAAAACCAGGAGTTATTTGTAGTGATCCTTTTGAGTCTCCTGCTCGTAAGTAGCAAATACCTGTTCGAATCATTAATTGTAGGGTTTGAGGGCGTGCATGGTTTACTAGTACTGTTATTTCATCAGGATTTTCAGATATTTTTCTTAATATTTTATTTGAATTTGTTGTACTTTCGATTTCTTTTCGTCTTTGACAGCCTATAGAAACATATTTTTCATCCATTTCTATACCGATGAAATTACGTCCTAAAAGATTGGCGGCAATTCCTGTAGTACAACTTCCGGCAAATGGATCAAGAATTGTATCTCCTTCATGAGTGGTTGCTAGGATAATCCTATAAAGGAGTCGTAAAGGCTTTTGCGTAGGATGATATCCTGCTGTTTTTTCCCATGCTGCAACAGATGGAATACGCCATACATCGGTCATCTGTTTTCCACCATTGATTTGCTTCATTAATTCAAAATTTAAATAATATTTACTTTGACTAGATTTTGCTGCCCATATTATGAATTCTGTTGAAAAATTAAATCTTGTTCCTGTAAGTGAAGGTGGCGGATCTGTTTTTTGCCATGTAATTATATTTAAAACTTTATATTGCAATTCAGAAAGGCAACGTTCCACAGAGTAGATATTATGTAAGGTGCCTGACACCCATATTGTTCCATTTTCATTTAATACCTTTTTACATAGAGAAAGCCATTCTCTATTAAATTTATCTTTTTCTTTATCTGAGCGAATTTTATCCCATTCACCAAAATTTTTGACAACAACCCTTTTCCCTCGAATGGTTTTTCCATTGTCCGATATAAAATAAGGTGGATCCGCAAAAATCATATCCACTTTTTTGTTGATACATGGAAGTAATTTCATTGTATCTCCCGATAAAAGAGTAAAATGTCCTAATTTCATATTTTAATCAATATATTTTTACTAAATTATCGTACCATTGTTTAGGATTCTGATAAAAATCAGATTGTTGGTATGCCTTTTCGAATTTTTGATATAGGCTTTTGTATGTGATGTGATTCCTTATGATGTTTTTTAAATCTTTAGTATCTAATGGTGTAATTTTCATACCTTGAATGTAGTGCTCGAAGGTTTGTGAATCAGCGTAAGCAATATGTTTTCTTGCTTTGAAATCACTTATTACATTAGCGTGTAAAAATGTTGTGATAAATATGCCATAGCTACTATTATTATTTGTTTTGAGAATGTGGTTTCCAACATGTCTGGAAACAGGTTCCATTTCTTGGCGTCTTTGGTTGGTGCTATCGGTTAATGTTGCTTCTAAGAGTACACAATGTGCAGGGTAGTCTTTAGTTGGAGTGTATTCATATACAATATCGGCTTCTCCTCCAGCAGCATGGGTAACAGGCAATAAATTTGCGTCAAGCGAGAGTTTCATAAAGTTTAATATTCTTCCTCGTTTTTCACTGGCTTTATACCAAATGATACCTATGATGTATTCAAAGATTGTTGGTATATCCGCATTGTCTGTAACAGCTTGATTTATAGCTGAATCATTTCTTCTTTCGAAATAGTCAAGTAATTGAAGTAGTGTTTCATCATTGAATTTTTCATCAATTAACTTGTTAAAACGGGTATATTTAATTCTTTCTATCTCATTATAGGCAGCCTCTATTGTTGTTATATGTGTGTTAAGATCTTGATTTATTCCTTTAATAATCGTTTCCTCGTTAAATTTCAAGGCCGTACATATAGAGTCTATTGTACAGTTTTGAAATAATAAGTCACTTTTTTGGTATGCTTGTTTATAAAGTTCATTTATTGCGTTGTTGAAAAATTGTTTAGGTACAATATCAAGTTTAATTTGGTTTTCATCAAAGATGAAGCAATTGGTAAGACTAAGGTATCGGCGATTCAAATCCAAATAATCTTCTAAGGTAGCTTTTGCTTTATTAAGGTGCATAGTAAGATAGAAGAAATGTTTGAAATCTTTTTCGTTGGTTGTATATTGAGAAAGTCTATTGATGTGTTTCTCAGGGTTATTTTTTATTTTAGCTGTATTTACTGTATCAAATATTAATTGTTTCCATTTACTGGCAATTGAAGGTTGAAGTTTTTTTAATGATTCAAGAAGTGGTATTATTCTTGAAGTGTCATGTTCTATGTAAACTGCATATAATTCTAAGTATAGGGATATATAAGGCTTGTCATAGTTTGCGCTTTTTCTGTTCATGCTAACAGAAAGTAAAAGATTTTCAGAAAATTTATTTTTAATAAATCTGTTCAATCCTTCTTGGTAATTTTTTTTGGAAAGTAGAAATTTTGTTAATATCTCATCAATTGTACTTTCTTTTTTTCTTAATGATTGAACGGATTGTAGTATGTATGACGTCGAGCATGGATCTGTGCGTAATGGTGCGAGATAGCGGAATTCATCGTAAGAGAGGAATTCTAGTTTAGATAGGAGATAGAGCACAATAATAAATGGCCTTACTGTTTTTCCTGTATTTGAGTCACTTAATTTTAGTAATTGCTTTAAGTATATCTCTGAGTCTTTTGATATACCTAACTGTGTCTTTTCTAAAAAAGATTCATTTTCTGTTACTTCTAGTAAGGTATATCCTACTTCTGTAAGTCGGTGCTCATTGTTAATGAATCCCATGTCATAAAGACCGCTGGTTTTTTCGCGTGCAGCTTTATATTTTACTCGATCATTTCCTTTGGTAAATTTATTTTCTACCAGCCAGTCATAATACCGATTTTTTATTTCATAGATACCGTTTTGGCCTTTGACGGCAGTTTCCCAGCCTAGATTCTGATTCTCAGGCTTTTTCCAAAACTCGTCAAGAAGTCTTAGTTGCCATTCCGTCATCCGGTTAAATTCTCTTGTTCTGAATGAAGTTGTACCGAGTTTCCACAAGAAAGAGGAATACGGAATTCTTTCATATTGGTTTGTATCGTTGAAAAAGAAAAACATATTGATTAGTAATTAGTTATTAAAACTTCTGTTGAATCTGCCTTTTTTGTCTTTTTTTGATAGTTACTATAATGATAGTCCATAAATAGATAATGAACATTATAGTTGTTGTTGGCTATCCATTGTTGCAGTAGTACATTTTGTTTTCCTTCATGTTGTAAAACGTTGGATAGGGCAAACTTAATATGTTGATTATTTAACTTGTCCAAAATATTTAATAAATCAATTTCGTCCTGTTCTAGCCATCCTGATTTCTCATTGTATGTGGCTGTTGTTATGAGGTAAGGAGGATCACAGTAGACCAAACTCCTTTCCGTTAGTTGAGAGAAATCAAAATGGCGAAAGTCCTTCGTCTGGAATTCACAGTTTTGTTTTCTGATACTGTCAAGAAATTTTATTAATTTGTTTTCAATGGTAGTATTAAAATCACGCTTTCCGACTGGAAGATTGAATTCTCCTTTATCATTAAACCTCAATTGATTATTAAATCCGAAAAGTATGAGTGTATAAAGTATTATATAATACTGATTGTTTTTTCTAGGATATGAATTAAATTTGTCTCTTAAGCGTATGAATTTGTCTCTATTGTATGATGAAACGCCAAGATTGGCATCACCTCCGTAATATGCAAAATTATGGTCTCTTGTTCGGCTGAATTCAAATTCATCTATTAATTTGTTTATACGTGTTATAATAGTTTTATTATTCATACGTCTCAAAGCTTTTATTAATGAGATTAAAGGTTTTGATGTATCATTATATATAGTGTGATTAGCTTTTACGTTCATCCCTACATTACATCCTCCACAAAACAAGTCAACAAAAATATCAATATCTGTTGGCATATAAGGTAATATTTGATCGAGAATTCTTGCTTTACCACCTATATAATTAAGGGGGGAGGCAATATAATTTTTTATCTGAGTACGTTGCATAAGAAAAGTCGTTCTTGGTTATCCTTATTCATTTCACTTTTGCCAGCATCAAATCCGCGATGATTCATGGTAAATATGCGCACATCGCCACGGATGGATAGTATTCGTATAATTTCTTCGTCTGTTAATTTGGCATTGGAACGGCATTGTAATTTTTTTCCATTATTGTTGTATGAAAATAGAATATATCTACAATGAAGTTTTCGTACAAGGTCTTCAAGTGCTACAGCGGCTTGAATACTTTTACAATATTTACTTTTCATTTTTGATCTATCCATTTTTCTTGCAACACCAAAAACTTCCGGTTTTTGCCATAGAGCTATATTTTCAAGCAAATGGTACGCATCGCAATATTGACGGGAATTATATGGAGGATCAAGATAAGCTACATCTGCTTCAACTTTGTCTGCTATGGTATTGGAGTCGGCCCAAAAAATTTGATTCCCAGAATTGTTAATATATGAATTATCAGGCATTTTTAGTTCAAGTGTTCCTTTGTATTTTCCATCTTGAATAAATGAGTCGTAATGACCGCATGTATGTGAGATTTTATCCATAGCATAAAAAAGAGAAGTTAATATGCAAGCATATTCTCTTGTATTTACTTGTTTATTATTCAATTTTGATTCTATGTCGTCACGAATAAAGCCAATTTTCTGACATGTTTCTTTATTAAAATAGGTATTACTGAAATTTTGAGACATATAATTGTCTTCGTTTGTCGCATCGTATGAATTGTAAAAATTCAGAATATCTTCAATTTTTTTCCTGTCAATATGTTCTGGAGAAAACCAACATAAGGCAGTAAAATAGTTACTTTTTAACATGTCACATACAATAAGTCTTTTATCTATAAATGCAGATGCAACACTACCTGTACCCGAAAACACATCAAACACTGATTCTACATTAGTACAATTTTGGTTTACTGTATCTGTGATCCAGTTTAAAAGTTTATATTTGTTACCTAGATATCTTCTATTACTTATATTGAATGTATCTAACATATATGATTAAAGCCTTAATAAATTATATGATTTTTATTTATATATAACGACAAAATTACCTTTTTTTCCTCTATGAACGAGGAAAAATTGTTTCTATTTTAGAACGTTAATCATTTTATGTATGTCTTTTAAATTTTTAGTTCTTGAATTATTGTATTTTAAATAAGTTACTCATACTTTGAAAACGTCCGGACGTTTGACTGAAAACAAACGGATGAACAATACAAATATATTCATGTCTTACAGCAAACAGACATTTGTTTTTCTACTAGTATTGTTTTTATGTGAGCTGATTTTACTTATGAAAGTGAGTTATGATCTTGTCGTATACGATGGCTATTCAATGTCTTCCGTTCCAGGAAACAGTTTCCGGCCGGTCTTTTTTCAAGGCAGGAATAGTCATGTCTATTTTCCCCATCAATCTGGATATAGACAAGAATTTCTTATGAGGTAGCAACAATTCTTTTTCCGTATGTGATATTAAATAATGAAACGTTTGAATGCGTTGTAGATGCCGTCATCGTCGACGGAAGATGTTACATAGTCAGCAACTTCTTTCAGTTCATGGTTTGCATTGGCCATGGCAATGCCAATTCCTGCCTTTTGGATGATAGAAATATCGTTTCCGCCATCTCCGAAAGCCATCGTTTCCTTGATATCGATTCCTTGGTGAGATATGATGTCCAGAAAACCATTCCCTTTATTGGCTTCTTTTGCTGTAATATCAGCAAATTCCGGATACCAGCGACAGGAAATACATCCTGTAAGGTGCGGCATAATTTCTTGTTCTTCTGTTTCTGAGATTACGGGGGTAAGTTGTAGAATTCTTTGTTGAAGCATCGAATCTATCCGGTTGTCTTCTTTCAGATTGTTTACATTCAACATTTGACGGAATATGCGGTCTGTACTTTCGTTGCTGTTGTACATTGTCAGATCCTTTTCACCGACTATCATACATGGAAACTCCATTTTATTCGAAAAATCGATCATGGTCAGTACATCCTTTTGTGGGATAGGCGTGCAGGATATTATATCATTTCCCGAAAAACACAAGGCTCCGTTGGTAGTTATATATCCGTCAATGAAATGTTGGATTTCATTCAGATTGTTTATTAAAGAAAATGGACGTCCGGTAGAAATATAGATTCTGATACCTTTGGCTTTTGCCATCATAATGGCTTTTATGGTAGATGCGGGAATGCGATGGGTCTTAAAGCTTACCAAGGTTCCGTCAATATCAAAGAAAATAGCTTTTATCATATTCTTATTGCATCTGATATAACTGTATATTGGTTATGCAAAAGTAAAAGAAACAATGCTTGTGTGTACTACCTTTTTTATCATATATACTACCATTTTGATAAACGTGGAAATACAAACGATGTGACGGAAACCCGGAAGCATGGAGATTTTGCATGTTCCATAATAGCGATACATATAAAGTTTTGCAATTCGATTGTTATAATCATTTTGTATCTTTGTAAAGGGTAGTTTTGATGAAAAAAACGGATAAGAGAATGAATCATAAAGATGTGATGGGAATATTCCCGAAGGAAACCGAAAAGCATATTTCATTATTGAAATATTCCAAAAGTTCCTGTGGTGTGGATTTCTTGCTGAATACAGCCGATAGTTCAGAAAAGCTCGGCTGGTTTAATCTCAACAGGCAATATAAAACAGATTTCTTTGAGTTTTATTTTTTCCGGCAGGCCGAAGGCTATATGCTGCTGGCAGGAAGAAGAATCGAGTTGCATTCCGGTATGATTCTTGTCATATCACCTTTCCAGTTGCAGGAATGGCATGTTGAACTGGACAGACTGGATTATACTTTTCTTGTATTTCAGGAGGAATTCATAAACAATTTTCTTTCTGACAAATATTTTATGTACAGGATGTTGTACTGCTACCAGCATGATTATCCTACTTTTTTTGATATGGGAGCGGAAGATATGTCCCGCTTCCTTGGTCTGTTGCGGCAGATGAAAAAGGAATTGCGGGAACCTGTTGCCGATAGTTATCACATGATTGTGGCATATTTGTATCAATTTCTGTTGATATTCAATCGGTTTTATGCGAAACGTTTCAATCTTCCGTTTTCTCCTCCGCTGAACAATTATGCTTATCAGTATAAAAAGCTTCTTGAAAAGCATATTACAGAGAAAACGCATGTAGCCGATTATGCTGAGATGATGAAGATCAGTAGGGTATCGCTTAATAAGGCTGTCATGCGTGAGTTTGGTTTATCTGCCGTTCATCTGCTGAAACAGCGTCTGCTGCAGGAGGTGAAGAATGACCTCTTGTTTTCGGGACTGTCTGTAAAAGAAATAGCTTATCGTTTACATTTTTCAGAGCCTAATCACCTGATGCGCTTTTTCAAGCAAATGACGGGACAGACTATCAGTGAATTTGTCGGTTCAATCAAATAAGGTCATTTCTTGAGTCTGATTTTTTCATGATAGAAATAATTGACTATGACGGGCCTTCCTTTTGACGAGCGTCCGTACGGTAAATCGTTTATCCGATAAGGAAAACCTTCTGTTCGGGCGAACGCAGCGATTTCCTGCTCCAGAGCCTTCCAGTAATCTTGGCTTTTCTTGTTATAGATTTCGTCATATAAGGTTTCAAGTTCCGGATGTTTTTCCCGTATATAGCCCATGATGTCTCCCTTAAACTGTCCTCGAAGATTCAGATTTTCCAGCCATACCAAATCCGCAAAATCTTTTACCCGGTGAATGATAGCTTTTACATCGGTAATTCCCGGAAAGATCGGCGAAATGAAGCATACGGTACGTATGCCGGCATTAGAAACCTGCTTCATGGCTTCAAGTCTGCGCTCAATGCTTACGGCACGGTCCATGTCATATCGGAACTGTTCGTCGAGTGTGTTGACCGACCAGGAAACCGTTATCTTCGGGAATTCTTTCAGTAAATCCAGGTCACGCAGCACCAAATCCGACTTGGTACAGATCATGATCTCGGCATTCGTACCCTTTAATTCCTCCAGCAGTTTGCGGGTCCGGCGGAATTCTTCCTCATACGGATTGTATCCGTCTGTTACAGAGCCGATAACAATCCGTTGTCCGTCGAACTTGTGTGGATTGTCAATCGGTTTCCAATGTTTTACATCGAGAAACGTACCCCAGGGTTCTGTATGCCCTGTAAAACGTTTCATGAACGAAGCATAGCAGTACTTACAAGCATGCGGACAACCCACGTAAGGATTGACTGAGAAACCTCCTACCGGCAATGATGACTTGGTCATGACACTCTGTACGTCTATTTCTCTGATAATTTCCTTTTCCATATTTTTTTCTGTAAATTGTTTCGGTAATCAATGGTGCAGCCTATCACAAGATTTAAGGTATTTGATGCAGACTGTCATAGCTTTTCATTTTTGTGGATGCAAATATCGGTAAGCGTCAGAAAATATCAGATACCAATATAACTTTTTATGCTACCACTTTGATAAGACTTAAAGCATTGCTGCCTGTTGTCTTGTGGAGAGTTGAAGCATAACTGATCTTTGAATCTTCTTGTGCAAAGTTTAAGTTATCAAATTGTGTTCCTTTGGTAGGAAGCGTCAGGTTTGTTTTACATACCTTTGTAATCGAATAATTAAACGTAATAGGGTATGGTTTCACAAGAAGACATTAATTTTTTGAAAGAAAAAATTGAGCAGGCAGATGCCATTGTCGTCGGAGGTGCATCAGGGATGTCTGCAGCTTCCGTTTTCATTTTTTATTATCGGGAAGATGACGTTTTTAAATCTTTGGAGGGATCGCTGGCCAAGAAATACAACCGCCACAACATGTTTGATCTGTTTTATGACCAGCGTCCGTCCAGAGGAGAACAATGGGCGCTGATGTTACGTACCATTAAGTACGTGTATGAGTGCTATACAGGAGAAACATATACCGACCTGGCGAAACTTTTAAATGGCAAGAATTACTACATTGCCACAACAAATCAAGGGTCGTAAAACAAACTGTTTAAACAAACAAAATTTATGTAGGAATGTATCGTAAAAACTTATCGGGAGAGATGACTTTCAATTCGTTTCTTCCAATGCCGCTTTCAGACATACAGATTGTCCATACTGAACAACTGGACAGTCTGATTTTGGAAGTAGAAAAGGTAATATGCAACTGGAATGCCTATTCCGCAGAACTTTCTGACAAACAGATTCAACTACTGATGAAAAAAGAGGCAGAGTATTCCTGTAAATTGGCTTTTGGTGAGAAACCTTTACCGTTTGGGATTATTATGAAAGCAAGACCTGAATTGGAAGAGGATACAGAGAATCTTTTTCAGGCTACTTCTTATGCACTTGAAGCTACGGAGGAATTGCCTTTGAGCGGTCGTTTGTTGAAAAATGCTCATTATCTGATGTGTAATAGTGAAAGGTATCGCAAGAAATATCCGGGTGAATTCCGCAATTCTCCTGTTTGGATAGGGAAGGAGGGATGCAGCCTGAAAAACGCTTTGTTTGTTCCCCCTGTTTACGAAGATATGACTGATGCCTTTTCTGAGCTTGAGCGTTATATCAATTATGAGAAATCGGAAAATGTATTTGTTCGTGCCGCTTTGATACACTATCAATTTGAGACAATTCATCCGTTTATAGATGCCAACGGAAGAACAGGCAGATTGCTGAATACACTCTACTTGCTTGAAAACGGGATTATTCAGAAACCGGTATTGAGATGGTCTGAAATTCTTTGGAGATGCAGTGACCGATACTATGCGGAATTACAACAGGTACATGAAACAGGAGTATTTGATAATTGGATCAGGTTCTTTCTTGATTCATTAAAAAGGGCAGCCGCAAATGATGATCTTCCCGTTATCAATCGATTGTAACAAATTGTTTTTTGACAGGTGTTCGGCATTCGCATTTCTGATGAAAGGCATAAGCAAGTAGTCGTATTACGTGCTGTTTCATGAAATGTATGGAAGTTTTCCGGTAACTTTTTTGTGCCTTGATTTTTAATGGTTTATGGAATAAGAATCTGATATGTCAATGGCAGGTGGGGTACACTCTGAAAACGTCCGGACGTTTGACTCAAAACAAACGGACGGACACATACAAATATGCTCGTGTTTTACGGTAAACGAACGTTTGTTTTTTTGTGTTTGAAAATGGGTGATTGAATAGGTTGGAAATAGAATTTATCAGGCCTTCCGATTTTCTTGAATTGGAACTTGGTCATCAATGATAAACAGCTTATATTTGTCTATAGCTAAAAACACTTTCCATTTTAAAACATAAAAAACACTCCATTCCCGCTATGAATAGGATGATATGTAAAACATACCTGCTCACTTTATCTTTGCTCTTATCAGCTGTTTATACATCGGCTTCGGATGCCGATTCCACTTCCAGAAAAGTAGTACACATGCTTGGTGCGGATTTTCGTCCGGCATACGTGTTTCCCACCCATGAATTTTTCAGGGGGGCGAACAGGGCCGGAGAGCGGATCAATACTACTCTTTCCGGCCATCTGAAGTATGGTTTCAGGTTCTCATCGTCTACCAGGATGGGGAAGATGTATCCGTATGCCGTCCAGGGTATCGGTATTGCATACAATACGTTCTTCCATTCGTCTGAAGTGGGTAATCCGCTGGCTGTTTATGTATTTCAGACTTCCAGAATAGCCACTATTACGCCGAAACTTTCTCTGGATTATGAATGGAATTTCGGAGCCTCTTTCGGATGGAAGAAATATGACGAGGAGACCAATCCGTGGAATCGGGTGGTCGGCTCGAAAATCAATGCTTATATCAATCTAGGTTTTATGCTGAACTGGCAGTTTGCGGCCAATACGAATCTGCGGGCAGGAATAGATGTCACGCATTATTCCAACGGTAATACCCATTATCCGAATTCCGGGGTGAATACCATAGGAGCTTCTGTCGGTGTTACGCATTTCTTTGGAGATAGTCCAAGGCAGGGAACAGGCACGTACCGGCAACCGGAGAGTCCTTTCCGCAGATACGTGAATTATGACCTTATCGTATACGGAGCCACCCGGAAGCGGGGGATCTATCCGGCCGATTCGAACCCAGTACTGGCTCCGGGGTCTTTCGGTATTTTAGGGCTGAACTTCAATCCGCTTTATAATTTCAACAAATATTTCCGGGCCGGTGTCTCGCTGGATGTGCAGTACGATGAGAGTGCCAACATCGGGAATCACGTAGCCAATGATTATTTTCCGTCTGATCCGGAAGAACTTCAGTTCTATCGTCCTTCCTTTAAGGAGCAGTTTTCGGCCGGTCTTTCCCTGCGTGCCGAAATTGTCATGCCTATTTTTTCCATCAACCTGGGTATCGGTAAGAATTTCTTCTGTCACGGAGCCGATAATGATTCTTTTTATCAGACTTTTGTCCTGAAGACGAATATCACAAAGAATTTTTTCCTGCACACGGGTTATCAGCTATACCGTTTCAGGGATCCGAACAACCTGATGCTGGGAATCGGTTTCAGGTTCAATGCCCGGTAAGGTAATGATTTAGTAGAATAAGTTATGCAGTATTTCGGCAGAAACTTCATTATAGAAATACAAACCTGAAAATATTGATGTTATGAGAACAAAGCATTTATGGGGAACTCTGATGTGGTTCCTGTTTGTATTTACCTTTATCAGTTGTGATAAAGAAAATGAAGAAGGTAGAAAAGTAACAGGTTACAAGGAGTATGTCCTGACGGTTGCGTCGAAGAAAATACCAGGTGTGGGCTGGTCCGATGGATTTTACTACTTGTCTGACGTGTATGCCGTAAAGAAGGAAAAGGCCAAAGACTGGGAAACGCTTGGTTATATTGATGGATTTGAATTTGAAGAAGGAAATGAATACCAAATAAGGATCAGTGAAACAAACTACTTGGATTACCGTATGGGACAACCGGCCTGGACGGAATACGATTTTCTTGGAATGCTATCCAAGGAAGAAAAGGACTCAAAGAATTTGCCTTTGCACCTGATTCCGGAGTGGTATTATGAAGAGCAGCCTTTACCGGTATATAAGTATGCTGTTGAGGCTGATAATAAGGAAGTAATTGAAGAGGATCTGGAGAATAACTCTATTCTGCCATTGGACCATCACTATTTGCTTTATGGCTACAACGAAGAGTATTTGGGAAAATGGTGTGCAATAAAAGACGATACCCAGGTATTAGGTCCATGGCTGATAAAAGGAACCGATAAAACTCAGGAAGAGTTTCCGGAAATATACAATATGCTGCCACCGGAAGGGCAGATACAGGGCTTTATGGAATGGTCATTCCTGGATGAGGAAGGGAATGCGACAAATCACCCTTCATTTGATGTTTTTCTGGGCTATTCAGCCAAGTCTGGGAGAATGGGTTCAACACCCGATCTTGTTTATCTGTATAAAGACCTTACGGAATATTATAAAAACAAATATCCGGGTAGCGGAGTAAGGGCTGTTGTAGTTTCTTATGCTTTCAAGTATGGAAAGGTTTGAAGGCAGACCGTAAAGCGGGGCATTCATACAGGATGTATGTAATGGAACCGGCGGAGGAATCTGACGGTTCCGTGCCAAAATTTATTTATGAAACTGATTTTATTGTAACTTTGCTGAGAATCTGACCTTCTAAAATGTGTGACAGTACCAATGGATAATCTGATTTTTCAAATACAGCGGGATAACGAATATGCCTTCAAGCAACTCTATCAGGAGTACTATGCAAAAGTGGTGACCTTCATTGCGGGCATTATTAAAAAACGGGAAATTGCCAGAGACCTGGCACAGGATGTATTTGTCAATCTCTGGCTTAACCGGAAAACGCTGGATGTTTCACGGAATCTGCAGAACTATCTTTTTGTCGCGTCACGTCATGCGGCCATTAATTATTTAAAAAAAGAATTGTCTGTCACATTGGAGCCGATAGAAGCCATGCACACGGATATAGGTTCAGACATTACGGTAGAAGATACGCTTTTCGCCAAGGAGATTCGTCTGCTGATAGAAATGATCGTTTCAGAAATGCCAGCACAACGGCAACGTATTTATCGGATGAGCCGAGAACAGGGGGTTAGTAATGAAGAAATTGCCTGTAGGTTGGGAATCAGTAAAAGAAGTGTAGAGAATCAGATCAGTCTGGCTTTGAAGGAAATCAGACAGGCTGTTACTGCTTATGTCATTTTTCTGTTCTGCATGTTATCATAAGTTAAAAAACTGTTCCGTGGAGGTGAGTGTGGACGGAAATGTTTGTACTTGATTGTAGAAAACAGAAAAACTTATGAATTACATTCACGAAATTATCAGACGGTACGTCAATCGTCGATACCCTCGGAATCTGGAGAGAAAAATCCAGCGTTGGCTCTGCGAGGATGAAAGAGCAGAGGCGAAGGAGGAAGCATTGCTCCGTTACTGGAATGAAACAGAGACTGTATCCGATGGTCGGGAAATGAAGGACGGATGGAAACGGATTTCCAGCCGGCTGGGTTTCAAGAGTACAGGCAGCCGCTGGTACAGGTACGGATATGCCGCTTCTTTCCTGATTTGCGTACTGGCCGTTTCTCTCTGGCTATGGAATACCGGAGAAGCTTCCCTCACACAAATTGTTTCTACCGGAAAAGGAGAGTCGAAAACAGTTACTTTGCCCGATGGCTCCCTGGTCCGTTTGAATCCTTCTTCAGAAATTGCCTTTCAGAAAGCTTTTGAGGATACTGTCCGTCGGGTTAGACTGAAAGGGGAAGCCTGGTTCAATGTAGTCCATCATGCGGACAAGCCTTTTATCGTGAACACCCAAAATCTGACCACAAGGGTGCTGGGCACCCGGTTCAGCATGAACGATTATCCGGAAGACGGACAGGCTGCCGTGTATCTGCAAACCGGTGCTGTTGAAATAATTCCGGCAGGTCAGCCCCGACCGCACGTATTGCATCCCGGCGAATATTTGGTATATGATAAGGCCACACACCAGATACACGTTTCTGAGCGAAAGCCGCCTTACCTGTATTTCCGGAATGCGAGTCTGGAGGAAATCAGAAACTCGCTGGAACGGAGGTTCAATATCCCGATAATACTGGAAGTTGTTTCGGAAGAAAGATATACCCTCGAATTCGATTCGACAGCTACCGTCAGGGAAGTGCTGGAAACCCTTTGCGTACTGGATGAACACCTTACTTGGAGAACCGGCCATAACCAGACAATTATTCTTAGTATAAAACACGAATAACACGATGAAAACCAGACTATTTTTACTGTCATGCCTGTTGCTTTTTACGGCAGGAAATGACTTGTATGCCCAGCATTCGGCTCAGACTGTCTTTTCCATTGAGGGGACGTATGATGCCTCCGGGTTTTTGGAACTGATCAGGGAAAAGACCGGTTGTCGGATTGCCTATAAGGAATCTGACCTGAAAAACAGCCGGAAAGTCCGTTTACACTATCAGAAGGAGCTGCTGGATGTCATTCTGAAGGATGCCTCAGAGAAATACGGACTTCTGTTTGTGAAGCATGGAAACCAGCTGATTGTCAGGAAACGAATGCAATCACTTTCTGTCTCAAAGGAACAGTCGGACCCGGTCGCAAAAGATACCGTGCGTAATTTCTATTTGCAGGAGGTGGTGAAAACGGCTTCTCACGTAGATAAGCTCCGGAATCCGCAAATGGGGATGACGGTGATGGATGGTAACGCCATCCGAAGCGTACCGACGCTTTTGGGAGAACCGGACGTCATCAAGGCACTTCAGTTGCAGCCCGGAGTGTCTGCCGGTACGGAAGGATTTGCCGGTATGTTCGTCCGGGGAGGGGAAAACGATGAGAACCTGTTTCTTATCGACGGATGTCCCATTTACCAGACCAATCACCTGGGTGGATTGTTTTCTCCCTTTAATGCCGATGCGGTCAGTCACCTGACGTTTTACAAGAGTGCTTTTCCGGCACGTTATGGGGGAAGGCTTTCCAGTGTGACGGATCTTTCGATGAAAAGCGGAGATTATGAAAGCTGGCATGGAAACTTTACGGTGGGACTGACGTCGGCCAATGTCAGTTTCTCCGGTCCGTTGGTGAAGGACCGGACTTCCCTGTTTGTCGCGCTCAGGCGTTCCTGGCTGGAACTGGTTTCCGTACCGGCACTGGCCATCATCAACGCCTCGAAAAAGGAATCCGGCGAGAAGGTCATAGCCGGTTACAGTTTTACGGATTTCAACCTGAAACTCAGCCATCGGTTGGGGCGTTTCGGAACACTTTCCTTGCTGGGATATTATGGGCATGACCGTCTCAAGATGGGGGAACATCGCTTTTCGGGTGATGGGGAAGATACGGATCCTTATCTCCATAAGAATGAAAACCGGCTGGGGTGGGGGAATATGCTGACTTCCCTGAAGTGGCACCTCCCCATCAATACCCTTTTCGTATATGACATGAAGGCTTCTTATACACGCTATCAGTCTGATTTCAGGAAAACGGTAGAAACGGTATCGGGTCGGGAGGGTGAGAACGGTTATGAAAATAGCCGGTCGCGAACCGAGAACCGAAATGCCATTCACGACCTCTGTGTAGATGCATCCTTGGCGTTTACACCGTCTGACCGGATCCTCATCCGCTTGGGGACGCAATATACACACCATCGTTATGCACCGGAAGAGGAGGTACAGGAATCTACCTCTCTCCCGTCGGGAAACGGGAACAGCGAAAGTCGGGTAATTGCCAATGAGTGGAACGCTTATCTGGAGGGTGATCTTGAAGTTTGCCGCTGGTTACGGTTCAATGCCGGATTGCACGGTTCTTTCTTCCGGGTGGAAGGAAAGCAATATCAGGTCTTCGAGCCCCGTGTCTCGGCTGATTTCCGGCTGAGCCCGGTGGTCAGTCTGAAAGCCGGATATGCCCGTATGAGCCAGTTCGTGCAACAGGTAAGTGACAATTACATTTCTTTGCCTACCGACTACTGGCTGCCTATCACCCGGAACTTTTCGCCGCTGACTTCCGATCAGGTTTCAGCTGGTATCTATGTGTCGCCCGGTAAAAAGTACACTTTCTCCGTTGAGGGGTATTATAAGAAGATGGACCACCTGCTGGAGTACCGGGATGATTACAGGGATTTACAGGTCACTTCCTGGGAAGACAGACTGACCAGCGGAAGCGGCAGGGCTTATGGAGCCGATTTTCAGGCAGAAGCCGATTTCGGAAAACTGCACGGTTTCATCGGTTACGGGCTGATGTGGAGCGACCGACTCTTTGCTGACCTGAATGGGGGAAAACGCTTTCCGTCGAAATATGATAACCGCCATAAGGTAACCTTATCGGCTATCTGGAAGTGCTCCGAACGGGTGGAACTGAATGCCGGATGGGTGTTCATGACCGGGAACAGGGTTACGCTGTCACTCGAAAACTATCCTTATCCGGACGGTTATCCTACGGACATTGTTCCCTCTTATCCACATAAAGATGAGGAGATGCCCGATTACTATGCAGGAAAAAATAACGTACGTCTTCCGGCCTATCACCGGCTGGATGTGGGTATTAATATCTATCGTCCGTTAAGACGCGGACGGACCGGGATATGGAACGTTTCGCTCTATAACGCCTATTCCCGCATGAACCCCATCATGATAGAGAAGAACAATCAGAAACAGAGTATGGACGGTACACCGCTGGCTCCCCGATTCCGGCAGTTTGCCTTGTTTCCCGTCATTCCTTCTGTTTCTTATACCTATAAATTCTAACAGACACATAGCTATATGAATATACATTTTCATTCTTGTATTTGGGCAGTACTGGCAGGTTTCTTATTGACGGCCTGTTACAGGGACATCGATTTGGAGGAGTATCGTCCCGAACCGACCCTTGTACTTAACAGCATACTTTCGCCCGATACGGTTGTCCGGGTACAGGTAGCCCGTACGGTATTCTTTACCGACCATCGGGAAACGGACACTAATGTGGCGGATGCGGAGGTCAAGATGTGCGTGAACGGCAGGTTTACGGAAACCTTGCGCTACGACGAAACGAGCCGGATGTATCTGTCGGATTATCATCCTGTGCCCGGTGAGCTTATCAGCCTGGAGGCGGAGAGTCCCCTCGGGCATGCGTCCGGACAGGGAATCATCCCCGGAGTGGTACCCATAGAAGGTGTCAGACTGACGGCCCGTACTTTTGATGACCCGGACCAGATGTACTGGGCTCCCGGCGGGGTTACTTACGGGAAATCGTACGAGGTGACCTATTTCATTACTTTTACCGACCCTTCGGCGGAACGTAACTTTTACTTCATCCGGGTAGAAAGCGGTGATGGAATAGCCGCCGAAACGATTGATTACTCGTACGACGACGTCTTTCTGGCACAGCAGGAGTCTATTGACGGAATCACAACGGATACCGGTATCTATGGGAATGAGGGACGTACGTTTACGGATGATTTGTTCAACGGAAACAGCTATACGTTGAAAATCGTAGAGAAGGCTCCTTTGTATACCAATGACTCACGCCCTCGAAAAATCATCCTTTATTCGTTGTCGGAAGATTATTATCATTATCTGACCGGTATTTTCAATACGGATGAGGAATCGGTCAACGGCAGTCTGACAGACCTCGGACTGGCAGAACCTTCTCCTCATTATACCAACATCACAGGCGGAACCGGTATTGTAGGTGGCGTGCAAAGCCGGTCGGTTCGGGTAGACTTGAAATCCGTCCTTGAATAGAAAAACTTTTAAAAAACATTATAAATAGAAACATCATGAGACTTAAATTAGTAGTGGCCTTATTGGCCTTGGGAATGGCAACCGTGACTTTCACCTCTTGTGGCGACGATACGCCGAACAAAGGTTTTGAACTGACAAGTTATCTGGATGGAAATTATACGCCTACCGACGATGCCTGTCACTTGTCGGCAACCATTAATGGGGAGAAAGTGTCCGAAAAGGCTTCAGTCACCTTTCATACCAAAGACTTGCAGACCGGGAATATGGTCCTGAACAATTTCTTTGAGGGATATGCATCCGTCGAAATCGAAGAATTTACGTTGGTTCAGGAAACGGAAGGAGAATCTGTACGCCTAACGTTTGCAGGGACTCAGCAAGTAGACGAAACGCTCCGGTTCAGCTATTCCGGTTATGTGGTTTATGGAAAACTGTACATCGAGTTCAACATGGAATAAAAAGAAGGGGAGATGGTACCGTTGGTTCTTTTCATCGGACAGGCTGGTCAGTTCGGACCCGAATCTTCCATTTATCCGGAATCTGAGAAGGTTCCGGATAAATTACATGAAATGTATCTAAAAAATGTAAGAAGGATTTGGTCGTTTCTTTTTTCTTTATTCTTTTGTGAAAACTTAAACACGATTGGCTGATGAAAACACGCAACTCAGCAAGGAAAAGAAGGAAGTAGACGCTTCTCGTTTCGGACATTGAGCCATGATTTAAAGATTGTTTTAAAATGAATTGTAGTAAAGATATATAAGACCATGAGACCTCTATTTTTTATCTGTGCAGTTCTGTTGAGTCTGTATACGGGCAATATGGCTGCCCAAACCTTGGAACCGTATACGGTTGAGCAGAGCAAGGATAGTCTGTTTCATCGGACTATCAGTTACTTACAGAAGAACCAATATTTTATTGATTGTATCGACACTGCGTCCGGTTTTATCAAAGCTAAAAAGTATGTGAAGAATGAAAAATTGTTGCGTGTCACATTAGGACGGCGTACAGAACTCAGTATAATCATCCGGCCTGTTCGAGAGAGTGAATCTTCATTATCTGTTTGCATCTATCAGACAACTTTGGAGGAAAATCCTTTCTATCACGAGGAGGGAATGCCTGAAGACACTGCCTTGTATCAGACGATTGTTCGTGGCGTATTGGACACGGAATAAAGATCTTTCTACTACATTTGCATCAGTGTTTATGAGTAAGAAAATTATGAAGGAGTTGTTTTGTATCTCCCGATTCGACAATTGAAAAGACTTTGATAAATGCAGCATAGCTTACATTTTCATACCCGTAAGGAAGCGATAGAACGTATGAATCGATTAGGTAGTGAAGGGCGTCCGTTCTTTTTCCTGATAGATTATCAGGGGGAACAGTGTCTGGTAGAAGAACCGGAGAAGTTACCGTTCTCGGAATTACGTTTTGTTTTCCCGAAAGCAAATAATGTACCCGAAAAGTATCGGGAAACAAAGTTCCCGAAAAACTTTCGGTGGCAGCCTCATCCGGTTAATTTTGAAGCCTATCGCCGGGGATTTAACCTTGTGTATCGGCACTTGCATGAAGGAAACTCCTTTTTGGTGAATTATACTTGTGCTACTCCCGTAGATACGGATTTATCGCTGCTGCAAGTATTCGAGCATGCTGAGGCACGTTACAAGCTATGGTTGAAGGATCATTTCGTAGTTTTCTCGCCTGAGATATTTGTTCGTATTCATGATGGATTCATTTATTCACATCCTATGAAAGGGACGATTGATGCGACTGTGCCCAATGCCCGTAAACAGTTGCTTTCCGATTTTAAGGAATCGGCCGAACATGCTACAATTACTGATTTGATCCGTAATGACTTGAGTTGCTTTTCGACAGAAGTGACAGTTTCCCGTTATCGTTATTTGGATAAGCTTCAGACACATCGTGGTCCGCTCCTGCAGATGAGTTCGGAAATCCGTGGACGGTTGCCGAAAGATTATGCGGCATGTTTGGGAGACTTGTTCTTCAGCCTTCTTCCGGCAGGTTCTATCACCGGGGCTCCGAAGTGCCGGACGATGCAGATTATTCAGGAAGCTGAAGGATATTCTCGTGGATTTTATACGGGTGTGAGCGGATTTTTTGACGGGCGCAACTTGGACAGTGCCGTACTTATCCGTTTCCTGGAGCAAATGCCTGATGGAAGCATGGTATTTAAAAGCGGAGGTGGAATTACGTTCCGTAGTGAGGTGAACAGTGAATACGAAGAAATGAAACAGAAAGTTTATGTGCCTCTTTATTGAAACAATCCGTATAGAAAACGGAAAAGCCTGGAATATGGCCTTGCATGAGGAACGGATGAACCGTACCCGTCGCTCTTTTTTCGGCAAAGTGACTGATTTGCATCTGTGTGCTTATCTGCATCCGGAAGCCAGCATCGAACGTACCCGATGCCGGGTGACTTACGGGGCTGAAATCGTTCGTGTGGAATATTTCCCTTATCATCTCAGACAGGTTGATACGCTGAAACTGCTGGAACGGAATGATATCGACTATTCTTATAAGTGGGCGGATCGCAGTGTGTTGGATGAGGCCTTTGCCTGTCGCGGAAAAGCGGATGAGGTATTGATTGTAAGTCGGGGGGTGCTTACTGATACTTCCATAGCCAATATTGCCTTGTGGAACGGAAAAGAATGGCATACCCCGGCAAAACCGTTGTTGGAAGGTACGTGTCGGAGAACATTACTGAACGCAGGAGTGGTAAAGGAAACGAATATACCGGTAACGTCCTTGAAGGAGTATCGGTATATCCGTCTGTTCAATGCCATGATACCGTTTGGCGAAATAGAATTACCTGTAGAACGGATTCTGCCTCTTTCGTATTGACAGTTGCAGTTTATTCTACCAGCTCGTAACTGCTGACTTGGATTGGCATATCCAGGTTGTGCAGTACCTTTTCCAGCATGATTCCTTCCAGATTGTTGTATTCATATCCGAAAGTCGCGCGAATACCCTGCAGGATAAACTGTGTAGCACGGTCGAGTGCAATCGGCAGGCTGTCGCCCTGCATCAGCGAGCCTGTAATGACGCTGGTAAACGTATCGCCTGTACCCGGATAATGGGCAGGTAGGTATGGGCAGGTAACTTTCCAATACCGGTTGCCAAAACGGTTATAGGCATAAACTGAGGTGGAACGCGGGTCTCCGCTGACCGGTACACTGGTGGCAATGACAATGCTGGGTCCTTGGTCGGAAAGCGCCTTCAATGCCTTTTTCAGTTCAGTATCTGTAATACGTTCCTGAAAAGGCATGTCCAGCAGATAATACAGTTCGGTCAGGTTGGGGGTAATGATGTCGGCCAGTCGGATCAGTTTTTTCATCTCTGTTACCATTTCTTCGGTTATTCCTTTGTAGAGATGTCCGTTGTCTCCCAGTACCGGATCGACGACTACCATATCGTTTTCACGACGAAACTCCCGGATGAATTTTTCTACGATTTGTGCCTGTTGCGGCGAACCGAGATAACCGGTATAGAATGTATCGAAACGGATTCCCAGTTTTTCCCAATTCTCAATGATGTGTTCCATTTCATTGGTCAGATCGAGAAAGGAATAGATGGGATACTGGGTATGCGTGGAGAGTACGGCTGTGGGCAGCGGACATACCTGAAACCCCATGGATGTTAGTACGGGAATAACTGCCATCAGCGATACATGGCCTACTCCTGAAAGGTCATGAACGGCGACGATTTTTTTTACCTGATTTTGCAGAAAGCTTCTTCGGCATTGATGAAAACTGGAGGAGGATGTTTCTTGTTTTTCAGTAGGCTTCTGTGCCGGATGTTGTTTATCTTGTCGTTCGTTGTAATTGTCTGCCATAATCTTATGATATTTCTCCTGCAAAGGACGGGACTTTTGATGGATTGAACAAACTTTTTCATGTATTTATGGGGACGGAACATAAAAAAGTTGTGTGATCGGATAGTGGTATTTCTTTTTGAGCTTGTTTTATAGATAAGTAGGAAAAGATTAGATTTTATCTGGTTATGAAAAGAAAATTTTATCAAAGGAATTTGTCTCTTGTTGGAATCATTTTATGGTGTTGTATCATTTGTTCCGGGTGTGGTAGTCTGACTTACAATCCGTATAGTAAGGACGAAGCCATTAAGGTGACTTTACAGAAGTAAATTTATTCTGTTGGTTCGACTGGCGAGTAAGGTTTATGTACTGAAAGGCTGTTAGGATTAATAAAGTATTTTTAATTCTGTATGTTGGTTGCTTTTAGTATCTTTGAGAATAATCTTAATGCTGAAGTTTATGAGATTCGGAAGTCTGTTGTTTTCGCTGTATTGTCTGTTACCGATAGAAGTCTATGCTCAGGAAATAAAGAAAGACAGCATTGCCTTATCTATGGATAGCCTGAAGATAAAGGGTGATCGGATATTCATGTCTTCCGATATGTCAGGCGTTTGTACGGATATTAAAGAGATTGAAACGGAACAATTGTCAGATGATACTATTCCGGTGTATATGGGTATGAACCTCAAATTGCAACGGCCGTTTTACCTTCCGCCGTATTATATAAATCCTTCTCCAATGTTTTATGGTGATTACCATGCGAGTGGGCAGATATTTTCTCATATTTATGGTAGCGGATTGCAAACTACCTTACCGGGATTGGGCAGAATCAATCAGGCTGCATTTATGTTTCAATATGCATTGAATGATCATTTTGACATCCGGGCTGGTATAAATGCTGTCAAGTATAATTTGCCAATGAGTGTAGGACAATCTTTTGGGGCTTCCGGAGCATTGATATATCATCCGAATGACCGGCTCAGGCTGACTGCTTTCGGTACGTTTACTCCGTCTAACCGGTATGGATTTAATCAAAACTCGTATGGAGCAACTATTGGGTATGATTTTACGGATCGGTTTGGGATGGAAGTCGGTGTACGGCGATATTATGATCTTCAACGCGGTTGGCAGACAATACCTATTGTCGCTCCCTATTATAGGTTCAATAAGTTTAATTTGGGTATTGATGTCGGTGGTATTTTGTTCGAAGTGCTTCGGAATGTTATCATCAATAACCGACAAAGCGGATCACCGGTGATTGCTCCGCCTGGGAAATAAGATATATTGTTCAGCTCGTTTTTGTTGATCAGTTGATTCATCACATACAGACTGGGTTCGTAAGTACCGTCCCCTAAGTGTGTTTATAGTAGAATTTGAAAGGGCTTAATGGATTTCTTGATATCTTATTTCTACTGGATTATGATTATTAATCACCAAATTCTCAGGCAGATATCCAAAATTCGTTTGATAAGAATTTATCTTCATGTGAATAAAATAGCCTCAACAGTCATACTGCTGCTAAGGCTATGAAAATAAAACTGTATAGTTGCAGGACTAAGAAGCCTGAAGGCTTATTTCAAACGCATTGGTTAAGGTATATGTCGTATGTGCCAAGTCTTTATTAATCAATGCTGTGGAATAAACAGGAGATCTACAGGCGGGCAGTAAAAATATAACATCATTTTTTATATGTTCAATAGTTCGTTAAAAATTAGCCCAGCCTAAGCGGCTCTGGCAGTAAATAAAA
>ENA-ORSF01000068-ORSF01000068.1-human-gut-metagenome-genome-assembly--contig:-NODE-68-length-50746-cov-6.59703_pt1 | contig 50746 bp, 41 predicted proteins | sample MGYA00242188_ERZ509155 | MGnify/ENA primary metagenome ERZ509155 (study PRJEB26280, sample SAMEA2338656) | human gut metagenome | biome: human gut; feature: human-associated habitat; material: faeces...
ATAGAATAGTTAATTTAAAACAAATATTATCCAATTATTTGGATAGCAACATAGAAGATATGAATTCATCGGTGCCATACTGTTTTTACTGAACTTCTTTTTATTTTTGCATACACAAATTCTTTTAGCAATTTAACAGAAATTACAGATGATGTCACCTTTGAATTTGCCGTCCTATCCGTTTAAAATAACCAATCGGAACGGTAAGCAATACATATTTGATGTTTTAAGGAAAAAGTACGTAGCCCTGACACCGGAAGAATGGGTCCGCCAGCATTTTACACGTTTTCTTCTGGAAGAAAAAGGTTATCCTCAAGGATTGCTGGCCAATGAAATACAAGTAAATCTGAACGGAACCCGGAAACGGTGTGACACAGTATTGTTTGGCCGTGATCTTACCGCTCGAATGATTGTAGAGTATAAAGCTCCTTCCGTAGAAATTACCCAAACGGTATTCGATCAGATTACCCGATATAACATGGTATTAAAGGTAGAATATCTGGTAGTGAGTAATGGGCTGAATCACTATTGCTGTCGCATCAATTACTCGGACTGTTCGTATGTCTTTCTCCCTGAAATACCTTGTTACAAAGAATTATAGGAGAAATAAAAATGGCAGCCAATCACATCTGAATGATAAAAGTGAGTGGCTGCCTTATGTTTATTGGATATCCTTACTTAAAACAATATTATTTTGTTTTTGTTTCCAAGTGTTTTTCTGGAACGACACCGGCCAGTTCCGGGTCGATCATGATTCGTCCACAATATTCACATACGATGATTTTCTTACGCATACGGATATCCAGCTGTTTCTGAGGCGGGATCTTGTTGAAGCAGCCGCCGCAGGCATCACGCTGTACGTATGTGATACCTAAGCCGTTGCGGGAGTTCTTACGAATACGTTTGAAAGCCTGAAGCAAACGTGGTTCGATAGTTGTTTCCAGATTTTTGGCCTTTTCTCTCAGTTTTTCTTCTTCGGCCTTTGTTTCAGAAATAATTTCATCCAGTTCGTTCTTCTTCACCTCAAGATCTTTTTTTCTTTCCTCCAGTGTCTGAGTACTCTTGACGATTTCATCTTCCTTGGCCTTGATGGAAGCCTGATATTCACGAATACGTTTTTCACACAGTTCAACTTCCAGGCTCTGGAATTCTATTTCCTTGGTCAAGACATCGTATTCACGATTGTTTCGTACATTATCCTGCTGAGATTTGTATTTTTCGATGGAGGTCTTTGCCGTTTCGATTTCGATTTTCTTGCTGGCTACATTTGACTTAAGTTCCTCGATTTCAGCTTTGATCTTTTCGATACGAGTACTCAAACCTGTAACTTCATCTTCCAGGTCTTGTACTTCCAAAGGCAACTCTCCTCTTAATGTTTTAATTTTGTCGATTTCTGACAGCATTGTCTGCAGCTGGTATAATGCTTTCAGTTTTTCTTCTACGCTCAGTTCGCTTGGATCTTTCTTTACTTCTTTAGCCATAATATGTATTATAAATATTTTATTGGATTCGTATTGACACGGGTTTGTTGAACTTCCAATGCAGGAAATTTATCTTTTAAGATGGAGTATAACAATTCTTTTGTATACTGTTCACTCTCGTAGTGTCCTATTTCTGCCACCAGAATGTCATTCTCATAGTAAAAATAGTCATGATACTTCACTTCTCCGGTAATGAACACATCTGCATGTTGTCTGATAGCTTTTGGAAGAAGAAATGCACCTGCCCCGCCACATAAAGCAACGGTCTGAATCAGTCGTCCGTTTAAACGGGAATGTTTGACACATCCTACTTCGAACGTTTTCTTGACTCGCTTCAGAAAATCTGTTTCAGTCTCAGGCTCTTCAAGTTCTCCTATCACTCCTGATCCGGCCTGATTCCAAATATTAGCCAATGGATAAAAATCGTAGGCCGGTTCTTCGTACGGATGGGTAGCAAGTAAGGCCTTGGTCACGGAAGTACGCAAATAAGCTGGTAGGATGGTCTCGATACGAGTTTCTTTTTCCCGATGCAATTCTCCTATCTTGCCACAATAAGGATGCGTGCCTTCTTGGGCCCTGAACGTTCCTTCACCTTCCAGATTGTAGCTGCATGAATCATAATTTCCAATGCATCCACAACCAGCCTCAAACAGTGCCTGACGAACAACTCCCGCCATTTCAACTGGAACAAATGTTACCAGTTTAAGCAGCATGTTATCTTTGGGATCTAATATCCTCACATTCTTCAGTCCAATCTTCTCTGCTATTTTATAATTGACTCCTTGGAACGCATTATCCAGATTGGTATGCATAGAGAATATTGTAATATCATTCTTTATGGCTTTCATGATGCAACGCTCCACATAGTCTTTCCCTGTAAGGGATTTATATCCCTTGAAGATCAACGGATGGTGTGATACAATCAGATTATATCCCAGTGTAACAGCCTCGTCTACCACGGCTTCAGTTACGTCCAGACACAACAAAGCCCCTGTAGCTTCCGCGTCTGTCAATCCGATTTGCAATCCGGCATTGTCGAATCCGTCTTGCAAAGGCAGAGGCGCGAACATCTCAAGGGCATTTACAATTTCCTTAATTTTCATGATTCGCGAAAATAACTTGTGCAAAGATAAGCAAAAGTTAGGAAATAATCGAAAATTTACACCGATTTCCGTATTTTTATCTTGAGTTTCCGCTTACCAACAGCCGTGTACCAGAGGTTTGATTTCCTCTTCGTATACTTTTCGAACGATATTCATCTCTTCTTCTGTAAATGGCGGCAGGTTGGACGCCTGCGCGTTTGCAGTGATCTGTTCCGGTGAACTGGCTCCCGGGATTACGGTGCTGACTGCAGGGTACATCAGAATGTAACGAAGGGCTGTTTGTGCTAACTGGTCTGTGTGAAGCAGTTCTTTCAGCCGTGCAGCTGCATGAAGTCCTGTCTGATAATCTACTCCGGAGAATGTTTCTCCTTTGTCAAAATAAGCGCCGTTACGATTATAAGAGCGGTGATCATGAGCACTGAATGATGTATTCTCCGTAAATTTCCCTGTCAGTAATCCGCTGGCAAGCGGGACTCTGGTTATAATTCCTATCTGTTTCAGCTGTGCCTGTTCGAACAACTCTTCTGCGGGGCGAAGACGGAACATATTGAAGATAATTTCAATGGCTGATATATCCTGTTTCAAAGCTTCCAGTGCTTCAGAAATCCGTTCTACACTTACACCATAATGAGCGATGAGGCCTTCCTGTTTCAGGCGGTTCAGTTCATCAAAGACTTCTTGTTTCTGGTAAACTTCGGATGGCGGGCAATGCAACAGCACCAAATCCAATTGTTCCTTCTGCAGGTTCTGTAGTGAATCATGGATGAACTGACGGATGTTTCGGGAATTATAACCGGAGGTGACATGCGGGTTCAGTTTTCTGCCACATTTGGTTACAACGTAAATCTTTTCCTTTTTATTTTTCAGGAATTCTCCGATTGTTTTTTCACTTTTGCCATCCTGATAGATATCAGCGGTGTCAAACAAATTGATACCCTGTTCACAGGCTGCTTCCAGGGTTTTCCAGGCCTTGTCTACATCAAAGGGTTCTCCCCATTTGGATCCTAACTGCCAAGTTCCAAGCGAGATTTCGCTGACCTTGAATCCGGTTTTTCCTAATATTCTGTAATTCATGATCGGATATTTTTTATTCAGTAATTAACTCTCATGCAAAGTTACAGCAAAGATCTGTATCCGGCAATAACCGTAAAAATAATCAGATACTGATAAATTTATGGGTATGTATGTCTGTTTGAAGTTCCTGATTTCTGGTTAAATTTGCAAATAAAAAATCAATGTATCAGCGAAAACTTCCTTTAGATTTGTCGTGTGGAATCCGGATCACAATGGGAATTATCGGAGCCAAGTGGAAACCTTGCCTGATTGATGCGGTGAGGGAACATCCCAAACGGCCTAGTGAATTACACAGAGAGATACCGGAAGCAATTCCCCGGGTACTGGACCAGCAGTTAAGAGAACTGGAAGAACATGGAATAGTGGAAAAGAAAGTATATGCTGAAATTCCGTTGCGCAGTGAATATAGTCTGACAGAGCTGGGCCGCAGTCTCTTGCCGTTGATTGATGCGCTGGATGACTGGGGAGAAGAACATCGGGCCTGGTATGAAGCCGTCAGTGAGTTTCATGCCAGGCCGGGAAAACTATAGTTCGATTAGCTCCAGATCATCCGGGACAAAGATGCTTCCTTTAAAATGCTTGCCGGCTTCTTCTGTATATTTTACCTTTCGTGTATTCAGAGTTTTGTCTTCCGTATGGTAAAGCAACAGATGCTTCACATTCAGTTGAGAAGCCAGTCTTCCAGCATCGAGGGCCGTACTGTGATGTTTTTCGTAAGGCTTGAAATATTCCCGGTCTTCATACAGGCAGAAAGCCTCGCACAATAGCCAGTCTGCACCTTCTACATAATTATGATTACTTTCGTTATAAGGTTCATCCCCTAAACAGGTTAAAGTCTGGTTATCTGGCAAAATGGCCCGGAAGCCAAATTGTTTTTCTTTAGTGGAGAGTATGTCAAAGCATTGCAGTCTCATGCCTGCGGCTTCAAATGAATCTCCATCCCTTACCTCACATAGCAGAATACGTTCTTCCAAAAAGGCCACGATTTTCTTTGGCAATGTCATCCGGCAGATCCAGTCGATTACCTGGATGGATTTGTCGTGAGCATATATCCGGAAAATACCTTCGTATTTACCCTGTCCCATCTGCTGAGCAATCGTACGGATTATCCAGATAACCCCCAATATATGATCGGTATGTGCGTGAGTGACAAACAGGGTATGAATGTCTGAAAGTGCAATACCAGCTTTCTCCAATTGGCTCAAAACTCCGTTCCCTCCTCCTGCGTCAACCAGCAAACTTCCTTCAGCATTACGGAGTACAAAACAAGTGTTATAACAATGGGTAACAGCTGCATTTCCTGTCCCCAACATGATTAGTTCATTCTTCCTTTCTTTCATTTTTTAACAATAGAAACTTAGATTCTGTCTTGCAAAATTAGCAAAGATTTATGAAAATGCAGATGACATGAAGAGCAGTCTTTGAAAAATATTCCAACAAAAAGAATCAAGAAAATCGGATCCTAACTATCTTTGTGAAGATTTACAACAGAAATACGGGCATTTATGCATTTAGGTTTAAGAAGTAAAGAAACTTGGTTTCATCTGATTGCCATTCTGACAGTCAGTATTTGGGGATCTACATTTATTGCTACAAAGACACTGATCAATCACGGATTGACTCCCGTTGAAATATTTACATATCGGTTTTCATTGGCCTATCTTTGCCTGTTGGCGATTTGTCACCGGAAGTTTCTGGCCAACAGTTGGCGTGATGAGGGCTTCTTTTTATTGGCAGGTTTGACCGGTGGCTCGCTTTATTTTATATCTGAAAATTCAGCTTTGGAAATAACCATGGCCTCCAATGTGTCACTGATTGTTTGTACCACGCCGGTACTGACAGTCTTGCTGTCCAATTTGTTTTTTCGGGAAAAATTACGAAAAGGATTTGTGTTTGGTTCATTAATAGCTTTGTCCGGCGTTTCTCTGGTGGTATTCAATGGTAGCGTACTACTGAAATTGAATCCTTTGGGTGACTGTCTGACATTGTTGGCTGCTCTCTCGTGGGCTCTCTACAGCCTGATACTCCGACGTATGGGAAACCGATACTCTACCCTTTTCATTACCCGTAAAGTCTTCTTTTATGGTCTGTTGACTATGCTTCTTTACTTGCCCTTGGCACCTTCTTCATTTCATCCGGATCGTCTGGAACTTCCGGTTGTTTATGCTAATTTGCTGTTTTTGGGAATTGTGGCCTCCATGCTTTGTTATATTTCGTGGAATGCCTGTGTACGGATTATTGGGGCTTCCAGGGCATCCAACTACCTTTACATTAACCCACTTGTAGCAGTGTGGGCTTCTCACGTATTCCTATCCGAACCGATTACGCCGACGGCCTTGCTAGGGGCCGGATTGATTATTGGTGGAGTATATGTTGTGGAACGTCTGTAGTTGCTAATATATTGATACCCTGTGCATGTTAGAATTTATCTTTTTGTGGTAATTCACCCTTTCTTAAAATGCAAAGAGGGTGTATCAAAATTCATTTTTTGAAAAAATGGACTTATAATTTGAAATTTGAGCACCCTAAAAGACTAAAAAAGGGCCACATAATTACTCAATACAGAGTTTAATACGGCCCCTTTTAAATATTATAGTTATAATCTGTAACTTTAAGGAGTAGTCATTTTAGTTTTGACACACCTTCACTTCTCCTATATAGGAATTTGATTAATAAGCACGTGCAAACAATACACGACGGGCAGAAGGCTTGCCGGTGAGCATATCTACTCCTGGAGTCAGACTTTCTTCATCAGCTTCGAAAGGCAAACAGCGGATGGTTGCCTTGGTTTCTTCCTTAATGCGGTCTTCGGTTTCCGGAGTACCGTCCCAGTGAGCCAGGATAAAGCCACCCTTTTCAATCTGTTCCTTGAATTCATCGTATGTATCTACCTTATAGATATGTTCGTTACGATACTTCAATGCTTTCTGGTAAATATTGTTCTGAATATCTTCCAGCAGGTTCTTTACATATTCCTCGATACCTTCGCAAGTACGCGTTTCTTTTTCCAGCGTATCACGTCGCATAATTTCCATTGTATTGTTTTCCAAATCGCGGCCACCCATTACCAAACGAACAGGAATACCTTTCAGTTCGTAATCGGCAAACTTGAATCCCGGACGTTTGTTGTCTGCGTTATCATATTTTACAGAGATACCCAGTTCACGCAGCTTGGCAACGATACCTTCTACTTTTGCGTCGATCTGCTTCAATTGTTCATCATTCTTATAAATAGGAACGATGACTACTTGTATAGGAGCCAAATGAGGAGGAAGTACCAGACCGTTGTCGTCAGAGTGGGTCATGATAAGCGCACCCATCAGACGGGTAGATACACCCCAGGAAGTAGCCCATACATAATCAAGTTTATTGTTCTTATCGACAAACTGTACGTTGAATGCCTTTGCAAAGTTCTGTCCCAGGAAGTGAGAAGTACCGCACTGCAATGCTTTTCCATCCTGCATCAAACCTTCGATGGTATAAGTATCAAGTGCACCGGCAAAGCGTTCATTAGCCGATTTAACACCCTTGATTACCGGAACAGCCATGTATTTTTCGGCAAAGTCGCCGTATACATGCAACATTTTCTGAGCTTCTGCCTCTGCCTCTTCGCGGGTAGCATGAGCTGTATGTCCTTCCTGCCACAAGAATTCCGCAGTACGCAGGAACAGACGTGTACGCATTTCCCAACGTACAACGTTGGCCCACTGATTACACAAGATAGGCAGGTCACGATATGAGTTGATCCAGTTCTTGTAAGTGCTCCAGATAATGGTTTCTGAAGTCGGACGGATAATCAGTTCTTCTTCCAGTTTGGCAGCCGGATCGACGATAACGCCTGAACCGTCTTCCGCATTCTTCAGTCGATAGTGTGTTACTACGGCACATTCCTTGGCGAAACCTTCTACGTGTTCAGCTTCACGGCTCAAATATGATTTCGGAATCAGCAACGGGAAATAAGCGTTTACATGTCCGGTAGCTTTGAACATATCATCTAGTATGCGCTGCATCTTTTCCCAGATAGCATATCCATAAGGCTTGATAACCATACATCCGCGTACGGGCGACTGTTCGGCCAGGTCAGCCTTTACAACCAAGTCATTATACCACTGTGAATAGTTTTCACTTCTTTTGGTAAGGTCTTTTAATTCTTTTGCCATAAATATGTTTGTTTTTATTTCTTATTTTCAAAATTGGACGTGCAAAATTAGTAAAAAAGGATTTTATAGCCTACTAGAATATCGAAAAAGTATCTCGATACTTTATTCCTGATAATAGAAATACCACCAGTAGGTATCGCCAAAATCCTTCCGGAGGCGATTTTTCTCCTGAATACCGGTTTGTCCGTCTTTATGGAGCTTCTGAAACGCATGATAACGATCTATCATACCGGAGTCCTGAACTTCCCATCGTGTGGTATCAGAGGAATTCTGCAAATAGAGAAGCATGGCTTCGCGATAGTAACGTGGCAATGTATCTCCTTGTTCGTAAACTGTAGGAATTTCTTTTGCGAACTCATCTACCTGTTTATCAAGCAACAAAGAAGCCAGATAATAATGGAGTGCAGTAAATCGGCCGGTTTCTTTGTGACAAATGTTGTAAAGAAACTCTTTTTGTGGCTCTCCGGCATAGGGCCTCACTCCCAACATGTAATAGATAGAATCGTTGGTATAACGAAGCTGGAGAGTGGAATCATTGGAAAAGAACAGACCATCCGAATGATAATATTGCGGATATTCAAAAAGTCTGTCACCCAACTGATTGCTTCGGACCATTGCTATGACACGAAGAGCAGTCAGTGTCCGGCTCGCTTCCAATGACCGTTTTCCTACCTCAAGCGCTTTGTGGTAATCTTTTTGTCTGAGTGCCCGTTCCGCCTGTAACTCATGGTGAAAAGTACGGTCGGTATTGCTGAAAGTTACAGTCATAAGACACATCATCAGGATAAAGAAAACATTCCAGAATATCAGGGAAGTAACGCTTCCCTCTTCGTTCAGTTTGTTTCGGAAGATACGTCGTAACCAGTATCCTGCACAGGCGAATGCGAGCAACAGCATGGGCAACAACCAGCTCCAGCATGAATGATAGTCTGCCATGTACACATCATGTCCGATACCTGTCAGCGCACACAATACCAGAAAAGAAGGAAAATAAGAAAGGGAACGCACCTTTCCCTTTAATCCCAGCAGGCTATTTACCCCCCATCGCAACAAGACCAGCACTACGGTGATGACAACGGCACTGCCTAACGGGGCAAATACAGTCTTCCCGTGAGCCAATGAATAATGCAAGGCTTCAAGGACATCCTGCTGAAATACGTAAAGAAATACAAAGCTGAATATAGAAAAAAGGAGACCGCACCCCACTATGGTCCAGCGTGCGGCCTTCTTATAAATAGAATTTGTGTATTCACTCATAAATTAAGCTTTCACTCTTTTTAATACCACTGCCGAACGTGCAGGGATATACAGCTTCAGCCATTCTTTTTTATCTTTCGCATACAATGGATCGGCACAAGTAAAATGACGGAGAGAATCATCAGAGAATCCAAAACCACCAAATGCCGGATTATCTGTATTCAGGACTACGTCGTAAGCACCCTTGGGTACCAGGAATCCATAATCAGTAAACGAACGGGTCGGGCTGAAATTAAACACAAAAATCAAGTCTTTTCTCCGGAATGCCAGAACCTGATCACCATCGTTATGCCATATTTCCACTACATCGGTTTTTTGGATGTTCTTGACACCTTCCAGCAAATGAACCATTGCCTTGTCAAAATCTCCCAAGTAATGGTAGCACAAATCTTTATTGTCTACCAGATTCCACTGACGACGGGCATATTTATAAGACCATCCGTTGCCTTCACGCGGGAAGTCAATCCACTCCGGATGACCGAATTCATTACCCATAAAGTTCAGGTAACCGCCATTGATGGTAGATGCTGTAAGTAAACGAATCATCTTATGCAGGGCAATGCCTCGCTGAACGTTGCCGTTTTCATCACCTTTCTTGAAGTGCCAGTACATATCGGCATCGATCAGTCTGAAAATAATTGTTTTGTCTCCCACCAATGCCTGGTCATGACTTTCGCAGTATGAAATCGTTTTTTCATCCTTACGACGATTGGTTACTTCCCAGAACAGACTTGACGGCTTCCAGTCTTCATCCTTACGTTCCTTGATAATCTTGATCCAGTAATCCGGAATATTCATGGCCATACGGTAATCGAATCCGTAGCCGCCGTCGTTAAATGGAGCAGCCAGTCCCGGCATACCGGAAACTTCTTCCGCAATGGTAATGGCTCTTGGGTTTACCTGATGAATCAGGCGGTTGGCCAATGTCAGGTAGCAGATGGCATTGTCGTCCTGATGTCCGTTAAAGTAGTCGTTGTAATTACAGAAAGCTTCTCCCAATCCATGGCTGTAATACAGCATGGATGTAACACCGTCGAAACGGAATCCATCGAAATGGAATTCATCCAGCCAGTATTTGCAGTTTGACAACAAGAAATGAAGTACTTCATTCTTACCGTAATCGAAGCAGAGTGAATCCCATGCCGGATGTTCACGACGATCGCCCGGATAGAAATATTGTGATGGATCGCCGGCAAAATTACCCAGACCTTCTACTTCATTCTTTACCGCATGCGAATGAACTATATCCATAATCACGGCAATACCCATCTGATGCGCGGTATCAATCAGCTGTTTCAGTTCGTCAGGCGTACCGAAGCGTGATGACGGAGCAAAGAAACTGGATACATGATAGCCGAAACTTCCATAATAAGGATGTTCCTGAATAGCCATAATCTGAATGCAGTTATACCCGTCGTCAGCGATACGGGGCAGGACATTCTCACGGAATTCGTTGTAAGTCCCTACTTTTTCAGCGTCCTGTGACATACCTACGTGGCATTCATAAATCATCAGCGGACCGATGTTCGGAACGAATACTTTTTTCTTGAATTTATAAGGTTTTGCCGGATTCCATACCTGCGCACTGAATATCTTCGTCTGGTCATCCTGAACCACGCGGGTTGCCCATGCAGGAATACGTTCTCCGCATCCACCTTCCCAATATACTTTCAGTTTATATAAGTCACCGTGTTTCATGGCCTTTTCCGGAAGGTTAATCTCCCAGTTTCCTGATTTTCGAACCCGTTTCATTTTGAACTTGGGATCTTCCTGCCAGTTATTGAAATCGCCAATGAGGTAAATGGCGGTAGCATTTGGGGCCCATTCACGGAAAGTCCATCCTTTATCTGTTTTATGCAAACCAAAATAAAGATAACCGGAAGCAAAATCAGACAATGTCTTCTTCCCCACCAGTTCTTGTTCTTTTGCTATCGCATGCTGATGTCTGCCTACGATGGCATCAGAATACGGTTCCAGCCATGGATCATTTTTAATGATATTCAACGTCTCAGCCATAGTATTAGTAACTGTTTTAGATTGTTATACATGAATTTAAAAGATTGTTTCTCTTGATGTTTTCTATGTTTCTTCCCAGTCGGACTCATTCCATTTCGTCTATCGTGTAATTGGTAAAATCGGCAAAACGTTTCAGTTGCCTGAATACCTCTTCTATACGATTTATAAATAAAGGGTCCTGAAAGAAAGAATCGGGGACAGAATAAGCCACCGTAAAGTCTTTGGGCTTTACATATTCGATGAAAGGAGAATCTTTGGGAAATCCTTTGGGAGCAGTTTTCAGACGTTCGGTCCCTACAACGGGAAAATATTGTCTGAAAGAGGGATCGTCCACGATGGCCTTGTATTCTTCAATGTTGTCGAATACGGCCTGACGGACAGCTTTCAGCATCGGAGCAGGCATACACCAGCTTCCTCCTGCCAGCATACATTTTCCTGGTTCCAGATGGAGGTAATATCCGCAATGATTGGATTTCTTACCATGCGCATTGATATACCCTCCTATATGATTCTTATAAGGAGACTTGTCTGGAGAGAAACGTACGTCGCGATAGATCCGATACGTACAATCTTGCGAACGTACATGTGATACAGATTCATCGAATCCTGCGATTCGAGCAATGACAGTCGAAAGAAGTTCGTCGAAATCGGCCTGCACTTCTTGGTAATCGGCTTTATGAGCCTGAAACCACTCGCGGTTATTGTTTGCCGCAAGCAGTTTCAAGAATTCCAATATCCCCGGTATATTCATACTGCTATCCACTTTAGACACACAAACATACGAAATAAATTTGTATGTACCGAAAAAAATGGACGGTTTTTATTGCTTATCAATAATATCCAACAAAAAATCGTGTATCTTACCGTTAGAAGCTACAATCTGATGTCCGGACACATACGTATTTCCTCCTTTGAAGTCGGTTATTTTACCTCCGGCATTCAATAGGATAAGGGATCCTGCGGCAATATCCCAGGGTCCCAGATAGGCTTCGATGCGCGCATCGAATCTTCCGGCCGCTACATAGCACAATTCGGCAGCGGCGGCTCCCAGCAACCGGAGTCCGGATATTCGTCCGTAACACTGGTTTACCAGATGGATGGCTGTCGGTTTATAGTCATGTACGTTATAAGGAAATCCCAAGGCCAGAAAAGTGTCGTCAGGATCTGAAACGGCCGATACATGTATCTCGTTTCCATTCAGGAAAGAAGGAGATCCTTTGTACGTCCAGAAACATTCGTCTCTACAGATCTCATAAACCACACCGATCAGAAATTCTTCCCGGTTCCGGAGTGCGATACTTACACAGTAAGGGGCATTGTCATGAATAAAATTAGTAGTTCCGTCCAGCGGGTCGACCACCCAACAGTATGTTTCATCAGTCAGGCTTCCGGTCCCCTCTTCGGCAATGAATCCCGCTTCCGGCAGCAATTCCTTCAGACGGGAAACGATACGTCGTTCGGATTCTTTATCTACATAAGAGACATAATCGTGTGCGTGTTTCTTTTCGACCTTGTCCCGACTGAATTTTTTACGTTCATTCCGGATGAATGCTCCTGTTTCTACAGCGAGTTCTCGTACTTTTTCAGTTAAAGCAGCTAGTTCCATGTTATTTTTCCTCCAATAAACGTCCATACCGATAGCTTCCCTTGCGAATGATTTTGCCATTTGCGTCGGTTTCAACAAAAGGACCGTCTTTCTTGCCTTGTTTAAAGAAGCCTTCGAAACGGACTCCGTCTTTTGTCACGATGGTGCCTTTCCCATCTTCCTTTCCGTTCAGGAAATTTCCTGTGTAGACAGCACCGTCGGCTGTTCGTAAAACACCTTCACCTTCGGCTACATCATTTTTCCACTGGCCTTCGTATTCGTCCCCATTGGCCCATTTGTATTTGCCTTTTCCTGAGCGTTGGTTTCTTACCCAATTCCCCTCATATACAGCGCCATTGGACCATGTAAAGGTGCCTGTACCGTTTTGCCAGCCCTTGTTGAACTGACCTACGTATTTATCTCCGTTTGGATAGAGATAAACCCCTTGTCCGGTACGTTCTCCGTCTACGTAATCACCTTCATAGCGTTCGCCGTTCTGGAAGTAATAAACACCTTTCCCCTGCTGGACGTCATTGGCCCAGTCGCCTACATATTTATCGCCGTTTGTGTAGTAAAAAGTTCCTTTTCCCTGACGGGCACCGTTTTTCCATGAGCCTTCGTATTTCGAGCCGTCTTCCCAGGTCATGGTTCCTTCGCCGTCTTTCAGGTCGTTTTTCCATTCTCCTGTATACGAAGCTCCTCCTTTCCAGGTATAGACTCCGTTTCCGCTTCGCTTGTCCTGATGCCAGTCGCCTTCGTAAAGGTCACCGTTATAATAATACATGGTACCCTTTCCTTCCTGAAAATCGGTACTCCATAAACCTTCGTATCGATTGTTGTTCATGAAATAGTAGGTTCCTTTCCCATGCTGCTGATCCTGAAACCATTCTCCCACGTAGCGTTCGCCGTCGCTGAAAGTGTAAGTGCCTTCGCCTTCACGCTTGCCTTTCACATATTCACCTTCATACACATCGCCGTTTTTGAAAATGGTTTTTCCTTTTCCGTGAGGTTTTTTCCCCTTCAGTTCTCCGGTGTACTCAGATCCATCTTTAAATTTATAATAGCCTAAAGATATTTGGGCAGAAACCGATGCACTCCCCAGCGTCATCAGTACTACTGCCATCATATATGTACATTTATTCATTGCATTCTAACCTGTTTTGAACTTTGACTGTTCAAAAATATATTTTTTAAAAGATTAATCGTCCATTGGTTCATACTTTTTTACCAGCCACCACCTCTATTAAGTTTTCTTTGCAGAAATACCTTTGTGCCAATGCCTGTATCTCGTTCGTTGTAACGTTTTTGACCGCTTCTACCGAACGGTTATAGAAATCACTGTCCAACTTTTCGGATTCGATATATATCCACGCGTCGGCCAGCGAAAATGCACTTTCATACGAACGGCACATATCTCCCAGTATATAATTTTTTACCATGGTCAGTTCACGTTCATCCACTTTTTCATTGCAAAGTCTGTCCATTTCACGATACACTTCGCTGATTACCGGTTCGATGTATTCATTGCCTGTTTCGGTACTGATAATCAGCAGCCCGCTTCCCGGATAAGAGACGATTCCAGCCCCAATGCCGTATGTATATCCTTTTTCTTCACGGATGTTCGACATCAGCCGACTGCCGAAATAGCCGCCGAAAAGCGTTACCAGTACTTTGTATTTCAAATAGTCCGGATGGTTCAGGCTCAGCGTAAAACCTCCCATCTTGATGGAACTCTGCATGGCATTTTCCTTTTCGATAAACACACGTTTTTCGGTTTCGGGTTCCGGCGTAAAAACCGGATGGCTGATTTCAAGCTCTTCTTGCCCCCAGTGTTCACGGCCGAATGTCTCTTCGATGGATCGGATAATCGCCGGAGTGACATTTCCCGATATATAGGCTGAGCAGTTTCCGGCACGATAGTACCGGTTGTAGAACTGTCGGAGCACCTCGGGGGTAATGCGTCCGTAATCTTCGAATACAGCATATTTCCCCAACGGATGATTCTGACCGAACAAAGAACGGTTCAGTTGTTTGCGGGCCAGTACATCCACCCGCTCGTTGTTAACCAGAAACTGGTGCTTATTGGCTTCCAGTACGGTATAAAGTTCCTTTTCGGGGAAAACGGCTTCCTGCACCATGGAAGCCAGTATCCGGATGGTCTGAGGGAAATATTTATTCAGTGAATAAAGGGTAATGTAACTGTAATTTACAGAAGTGGAAAGATCCAGCCAGGCACCGTAATAATCCAGCCGTTCGGCTATCTCACTGGAGGCCAGTGTCTGTGTTCCCTCCCGGAGCATGCGGTTAGTCAGTACAGCCTGAAGAGGCTGGGTCTGGTGCAACTGGCCTCCTTTGATCAGCAGATCAAAGCGCACCACTTCCTCACTTCCGGCTCGAAGGATATTCAACGGCATTCCGTTTGACAACAGCTGTTTTTCAGGTTGCAAAATGGAGAAGTGACTGATTTGACGGATTTCCGGAGCTTTCGTTCTATCCAGTGTCATCATTTTATTTCTTTATGGTTTTTCAAGAATTCCTCGGCTCGCTCCAGATCTTCCGGTGTATCTATGCCGATGGTTTCCACGTCACACACTCCTACCTTAATGGTATATCCGTTTTCCAGCCATCGCAACTGTTCGAGCGACTCGGCCAGTTCCAGCGACGACTGTGGCAATGCCGTAATTTCCTGCAAGACCGAAGCACGATAGGCATACAGACCGATGTGCTTATAATAAGTATGGTTTTCCAGCCATTCAGCTTTTCCCTTGTTGCGCTGAAAAGGTATGATGGAACGGCTGAAATACAGGGCCTGCATGTTCTTATTGACCACCACTTTAGGAGAATTTACATTTTCCAGTGCGACGAATCCGTCAGACGGTACAAAAGGCTTTACCAGCGTAGCTATCTGAGTGGTTCCGTCTTCGAAACAGGCTTTAATGGCATCCAACTGTGAACGCTGGATAAACGGTTCATCACCCTGTATATTTACAATTACGTCGAATCCTTCTCCTACCTTCTGATACGCTTCGTAGCAACGGTCTGTTCCACTTTTATGATTGACGGAAGTCATAACAACCTTTCCACCAAAAGACTTGACTACAGATTCTATACGTTCATCGTCGGTAGCTACATAAGCATCATCCAGTACGCCGGCTACCTGTTCATATACCCGCTGAATCACGGGTTTTCCCCCCAATATAGCCAAAGGCTTAGCGGGAAAACGGGTAGAGGCATATCTGGCAGGAATAATTCCAATAAATTTCATGGCATTCAATATTGATTTATATGGGGCAAATTTACAAAGAAATTTATAAATTTGCATCCAAAATGTAGTAATTATGAACAAACGTCATAAATGCCTGCTATGTTTGGGCTCGAACATTGATGGTATTCACCATTTACAGGATGCCGAACAAACGCTGAATCGTCTGTTTGGCAGCATCCGATGGGGAGACATTATAGAAACAGAACCTTGGGGAATGAGCAGGCCGGCTTCATTTTTCAATCGTGCGGCTTATCTTTATACGTCACTGAGTTCGGATGAACTCATCAGTCGGTTCAAGCAGATAGAACGCGGCAGCGGCCGGACTCCGGAATCAAAAGCCGAAGGGATTGTTCCACTGGACATCGATTTACTGGCATACGACGACGATGTGCTGAAACCCGAAGACCTGCAGAAAGAATACGTAAAAAAAGCATTATCCACCCTCTAAGACCTGCCTTTATTTAGCCAGTCTGACATATCCGAGACGGGTATAACGTACTCCGTGGATTTCGTATTGCGACATTACCTTGGCCGAAATCAGGTGAAGGGTCTCATGCTGGGATATTTTACGGCTTCTGCAGCTTAGCGCCTTTGGCGTAAGGCTTTGGGCAGCGGCCTTTACCAGAAAAGTGAACCGGTTCCCGTCTCTGTCGGCCGCCAGCACATTCTGATCTACGTAGAAATCGGGCTTATATCCGTCTACCTGCAGCCTGACATTCAGCACCGTCAGAAACAGCTCCTTCAATTTTTCTCCCGGACTTCCCACATACCGACTGACCGATGCGATTCTGCGTTTTTGTACGGTCAGTTCAAAATGAACGACAGAAAACTGTTTGGCCAGTTCCACCAGCTTGTCGAAACGATGATCGGCAGGCTGGAATTTATTGGCCATCCATAAAATGTAAGAGGGCTCTATGTAATAGATTTCGGCCATTCGCTTGCCCCGGTATTTTCCAAAGGAGATAATATCTTCCGTTTGCCCGTAAAATGATTCAAAAAAACTGTTGTCTGCATATTCCAAAGCCACATTGCAATTCTGAAGCATGACAATGGCCCGCTCTACCGCCGCATCAAATGTCACAGCCAGTGTACGGACAAACAAAGGAACCGCTTTATCCGGAAAGACTCTCCACAACGCATAATACGGACGGAATGAAGTAGCCAGACTGATCATGTATGTGCCGTGATCCTTCGTTCGTCCGGTATTGAATGTGTGAATACGGTTCAAGGTTTGTTCCACCATCTCGGGCGACAGATGTTCAAGTATAACAGGACTATCCATAAGCAGTTCTAATTGTACCTCTAATATACGGAAACTTGCGCATTTATGCAAATTTTATTCATCAAATAACGTTTACTTCGGTCAGGAACCGGAAGGCTGCGAAAAACTTATTATCATCTTTACAGATGAAATAAATGAAAAATGTAAGAAAATATATCGTTTTTTCTATATATTGTTTATATTTGCAGCCATTGTTGAATAGGGTTAGCAATAAACACAATGCGATAATATGAAAAACACTACGATGTATTTGCATCCGGAACTGGAAACAATGAGCCGTCCGGAAATAGAAAAGCTGCAGATGGAACGTCTGAAAACAACCCTGCAGCGGTGTATGAATTCTCCATTCTACAGAAAAAGATTTGAAGAGAACGGCATAAAACCCGAGGATATCCGCTCGTTGGAAGATCTTCGGAAAATTCCGTTTACGACCAAACAGGACCTGCGTGACAATTATCCGTTCGGTCTGTCAGTAGTTCCTCTTGAGCAGGTAGTCCGCCTGCATTCTTCCAGCGGTACTACGGGAACACCTACCGTCATTCTGCACACACAGAAAGACCTGGACGAGTGGGCCAATGCGGTAGCCCGCTGCTTGTACATGGTAGGACTTCGCCCGGGAGATATTTTCCAGAATTCATCGGGATACGGTATGTTTACCGGTGGACTGGGATTCCAGTATGGGGCCGAACGGCTGGGAATGCTTACCGTACCGGCGGCTGCCGGCAACACCTTGCGGCAGATAAAGTTCATTACCGATTTCGGTACCACGGCCTTGCATGCGATACCCAGCTATGCCGGTCGTCTGTACGAGGTTATGGAAGAAATGGGAATCGACCCACGCCGTGATACCAAATTGAAGACACTGATCATAGGTGCCGAACCTCATTCCGACGAACAACGCCGTCGCATAGAAAACATGCTGGGCGTAAAAGCCTATAATTCATTCGGTATGTCTGAAATGTGCGGACCGGGTGTCGCATTCGAATGTCCGGAACAAAACGGCATGCATATCTGGGAAGACTATTACATTGTAGAAATAGTAGACCCTGAGACACTGGAACCCGTTCCGGAAGGCGAAGTAGGCGAACTGGTCCTCACGACCATCAACCGGGAAGCCATGCCTTTGCTCCGTTACCGTACACGCGACCTGACCCGTATCCTTCCGGGCGAATGCCCGTGCGGCCGTCATCACAAGCGTCTGGACCGCATGAAGGGCCGGAGCGACGATATGATGATTCTGAAAGGAGTGAACATTTTCCCGATACAGATAGAAAATATCCTGATGCAGTTCAAGGAATTGGGTACAGACTACCTCATAACCCTGACCAATCTGGAAGCAAACGACGAAATGACAGTCGAAGTAGAACTGAACGAATTTACAGACGACTACGGATTTCTGCAGCGTCTGACCAAGGATATCACCCGGCGTCTGAAAGACGAGATCCTGATTACGCCCCGCGTGAAGCTGGTTCCCAAAGGCAGTCTTCCCAAGCAGGAGGGCAAGGCCGTGCGTGTAAAAGATTTACGTAAAACATTAATTTGAAACCGATATGACCATTCATCAACTATCTGTTTTTATAGAAAACAAGTCAGGGACACTGCTGAAAGTACTGACCCTGCTGAAAGAAGCCAATATCCAGTTGATTGCTTCTACCATTTCTGACACCGTGGAATACGGAATTTACCGTATCATCTGTTCCGAGCCCCAACGGGCGTATGACACCTTGAAAAATGCCGGAATATCGGCCAGCGTCTCTGATGTGTTTGCCATCACGCTGGATAATACTCCGGGACGTGCTGCCGACGCCATCCAGCAGTTCAGCGATGCCGGAATCGGCATATCTTATCTTTATTCTTTCCTGCTGGGCGGGAAAGGTATTCTGGTATTCCGGACAGACAATCCGGACAAGACACGTGAGGTTATTTTGGAAAAACAGCTTGGATACATCGAAGAGAAAGATTTGGACAAGCTTTCCTGACAGTCGCAGGACTTTTATAAGAAATGGAAAAACGGGCGTTTGTTCTTGATGAAACGAACGCCCGTTTTTCTTAAAATGTCCAGACATTTTCCACCAAACAAACGTTCGTTTTTCCGGTAGAAAATGTATTTCCCGTTTTAGATTTCCAGGACCGCTTTATTGGAAGAAATCGTCATCCAGACGAGTCGTATTCTGTTCTTCTATTTCGGTCAGCTTGTCCTTACACGGATCAAAATCATCGGGTATTTCAAATCTTTCGTCTTCGGAATATCCCAGCGTCTTGTCGGCATAAACCTTCTGCATATACAGCCCCCAGACAGGAAGTGCCATGGAAGCTCCCTGCCCGTCGCGCATGGTATCGAAGTGAATGTCTCGTTCCTCACCGCCTACCCAGCAACCCGATACCAGAGAGGGCGTGAATCCCATGAACCAGCCGTCTGAGTTCCGGTTTGTCGTACCGGTTTTTCCACCCATATCGGCCTTGATACCGTAGAGCCGGCGTACACGGTTACCGGTACCTTCATTGATGACGGCACGAAGCATTACAATCATTTTATAGGCACTCGTCTCGCTGATTACCTCATCCATCTTGGGAGTGAAATTGGCTACTACATTTCCTTCATTGTCTTCGATGCGTGTTACGAACAGCGGTGCCGTACGGATTCCACGGTTGGCAAATGCCGTATAGGCGCTTACCATCTCTCCTACCGAAATCTCACACGGACCGAGACACAGGGAAACGGTAGGCTGGATATCCTTGTTCAGCACACCGAACGAGTGTATCAGACGTACCAGTTCATACGGACTCAACTGGCTCATCAGATAAGCCGAGATCCAGTTGTTCGAATTGGCCAGACCCCATTTTAAGGTAACCATTTCTCCGTAATGCGAACGGGATGAGTTGCGAGGCGACCAGGCTTTTCCATTTTCATCATACAAGGTCCGTTCTACGTTTCTGACCATGTCGCAAGGTGAGAAACCGTTTTCCATGGCCAGTGAATACAGGTAGGGCTTGATGGTAGAACCAACCTGGCGTCTGCCAACCATGGCCATATCGTACTGGAAGTAGTTATAATTAGGTCCGCCTACGTATGCTTTTACATAACCGGTTATCGGGTCCATCGACATGAATCCGGCACGCAGGAAATGCTTGTAATATTTGATGGAATCAAGCGGGGTCATGATGGTATCTTTTTCTCCTTCGTAAGAGAAAACCTGCATTTCATACTTGGTATTGAATGCCTTCATGATTTCGCTTTCGGAATATCCGGCTTCCTTCATCGTGCGGTAACGGTCACTCTGATGAATGGAGCGGTCCAGAATTTTCTGTACCTCCTCTACCGTCAGCTGACTGGTGTACGGAGCTGTCTTCCGTCCTCGTTTTTCCTTAAAGAAACGGGGTTGCAGGTATTTGGCCACGTGTTCATACACGGCTTCTTCCGCATAGCGCTGCATGCGTGAATTGATGGTCGTGTAAATCTTCAGTCCGTCTGTATAGACATTGTAGTGCGAACCATCCTTTTTGGTATTTTTGTTGCACCAGCCGTACAGCGGATTCGTTTCCCAGGCAATGGAGTCTTCGTAATACTGCTGTGCCTGCCATCCGCGGTAATTGCTCCGATTGGGTTTCTTGGCCGTTATAACACCTCTCAGATACTCACGGAAATATGTGGCAAGTCCGTCCTTGTGGTCAACCGGCTGGAATTTCAGGGTAAGCGGCAGGGCCTGCAGGGAGTCGCATTCGGCTTCGGTCAGGTACCCGGCTTTGCGCATCTGGTCCAGCACCGTATTCCGTCTTCCACGGCAACGTTCGTTGAATCGTCTCGGATTATAAAGAGAAGGATTCTTGCACATGCCGATTAAGGTTGCGGCTTCTTCTACCGACAGATCCTTCGGGTCTTTGCCAAAATAAGTCTTGGCGGCTGTCTTGATACCCACCGCGTTGTTCAGGAAATCGAACTTGTTGAGATACATGGTCAGAATCTCCTCCTTGGTATAATATCGTTCCAGCTTGACGGCTATTACCCATTCGATGGGCTTCTGCAACAGACGTTCCATTACGTTGTCGGCCGTAGGCGAATAAAACTGTTTGGCCAGCTGCTGGGTGATGGTACTACCCCCTCCTGCATGTTTCTGCATCAGGATTCCACGTTTGATCACCGCACGCGAAAACGCACGTATATCGATTCCGGAGTGTTCCTTGAACCGGACATCTTCGGTAGCTATCAGCGCATTTACCAGATTGGGCGACAAGTCTTTGTAACTTACATATACACGGTTCTCTTTACTCAGCGACCATGTTCCCAGCAGTTGTCCGTCGTCCGAAATTATTTGTGTCGCAAATTTCAAGCTAGGATTTTCCAGCTCTTCTACCGGAGGAACATAGCCTATCTTGCCCTTTGCAATGGCTGTAAATACGATTGCAACGGCAGCTACAGTGAGGAAAAGTATTCCCCATAATACATAGATGAACTTTTTTCTCATGACGAAAAAGAAATATTACCAATTTCGGCACAAAAGTAAAGAAAAAGTTTGTATTATCAGTTATTTCAAGAAAGTTCATTTTAAATATTCCGAAAAGGATTGAACTTTTATTTTTTTTATCTACCTTTGAACTCCGGTATTAAAAAACTAATTCAAAAAAACCGTTTGATATGGAAAATAGAAGTTTAGTTACAATTGCCGAGCATTCCAAAGAAAAGATTCTCTATTTGTTGGAAATGGCGAGGGAGTTTGAAAAGAAACCCAACCGTCGTCTGTTGGCGGAAAAGGTAGTGGCCACCCTGTTTTTTGAACCTTCAACCCGTACGCGGCTGAGTTTCGAGACAGCAGCCAACCGGCTGGGGGCCAGAGTTATCGGATTCACAGACCCGAAGGTAACCAGTTCGTCAAAAGGAGAAACGCTGAAAGATACCATCATGATGGTAAGCAATTATGCAGACATCATCGTGATGAGACACTACCTGGAAGGAGCTGCACGCTATGCCAGTGAAATAGCTCCTGTGCCCATTGTCAACGCTGGCGACGGTGCCAATCAGCATCCTTCTCAAACCATGCTGGACCTTTATTCCATCTATAAAACTCAAGGAACACTGGAGAATCTGAATATCTATCTGGTGGGTGACCTGAAATACGGACGTACCGTACACTCCCTGATCATGGCCATGCGGCATTTCAACCCTACCTTCCATTTCATCGCGCCTGACGAACTGAAAATGCCGGAAGAATACAAACTGTATTGCAAGGAGCACAATATCCGCTTTGAAGAACATACGGAATTCAACGAGGATACCATTGCCGATGCGGATATTCTCTACATGACCCGTGTACAACGCGAACGCTTTACCGATCTGATGGAATATGAACGGGTAAAAGATGTATACATCCTTCACAATAAAATGCTGGCAAAGACCCGGCCTAACCTGCGTATCCTGCATCCGCTGCCACGTGTCAATGAAATCGCTTACGATGTAGATGATAATCCAAAAGCTTACTATTTCCAGCAGGCACAAAACGGCCTTTATGCCCGCCAGGCCATCTTGTGTGATGTATTGGGAATTACATTGGATGAAGTAAAGGCTGATACGGCCAGATAATTCATCCGGGTAACATATAATTAAAACTAATAACGATTATGAGTGAGAAAAAAGAATTGCAGGTAGCCGCTTTGGAAAACGGTACTGTCATCGACCATATTCCATCAGAAAAATTGTTTACCGTCGTTTCTTTGCTGGACTTGCAGCACGAAACAAACAACATAACCATTGGCAATAATTTCGAGAGCAAGAAACTAGGCAAGAAAGGTATTGTGAAAATTGCCGACCGTTTCTTCTCGGAAGGAGAAATCAGCCGGCTGGCAGTAGTCGCTCCCAACATCAAGTTGAATATCATCCGTAACTACGAGGTGGTAGAAAAGAAGCAAGTAGTATTGCCGGATGAGCTAAAAGGTATCGTAAAATGCAACAACCCCAAATGTATCACCAACAACGAACCGATGCAAACCTGGTTCCACGTTGTAGACAAGGAAAAAGGATTGTTGAAATGCCATTATTGCGAGAAGGAACAGCAAATAGACAACATCAAACTCCTCTGAGCATGAAACAGGACTGGAAACCCGGAACCATGATCTATCCGCTTCCTGCTGTTCTGGTCAGTTGCGGAAGTTGTGAAGAAGAATATAACATCATTACGGTTGCCTGGGTAGGGACACTATGCACCAATCCGCCAATGTGTTACATTTCGGTACGTCCGGAGCGTCATTCCTATCCTATTCTCAAGAAAAATATGGAGTTCGTCATAAACTTGACCACCAAAGACATGGCCTTTGCTACTGACTGGTGTGGTGTCCGTTCAGGAAAGGACTTCAACAAGTTCAGGGAAATGGGACTCACGCCAGGAAAGGCTGCCATGGTGCAGGCACCAATCATCGAGGAATCCCCGCTCTGCATTGAATGCAGGGTAAAGGAAATTGTTTCGCTGGGATCTCATGACATGTTTATTGCCGATGTTGTAAATGTAAAGGCAGATACCAAATATCTGGATACCGCAACCGGAAAATTTGAGCTGAGCCGTTCGAATCTGCTGGTCTATGCCCATGGTGGTTACTACGAACTTGGCGAAAAAATAGGTAAGTTTGGTTGGTCTGTAGAAAAGAAGAAAAATTAGCATGAATCGAAAAATCTCCTTGTTCCTGACAGGTTGTCTGTTTTCTGCGGTGTGCTTGCATGCGCAGAAAGCAACAGCTCCCATGCTGACGTTATCCAAGAAACAGAATAAGGTCAACATGGGAATCAAAGGAGGTTTTAATTCTTCCATGTTTTTTACAGACGAGCTTAGCATTGGCTCCGAAGCGGTAAAAGGATTGCAAAACAACTACAAGGTAGGATATTTTGCGGCTTTTTTCTGCCGGTTTAATCTAAAACAACATCATTTCCTGCAGCCGGAACTTTCATACAATGTGTCGAAAGGAAGTGTTTCGGTACAGAATGTTCTCGAGAACTCAAGCATTCTTCCCGGAGAAGCATTGATTAAGAACACCATAACTTCTGTAAACGTTCCTGTCTTGTACGGATATAAGTTCGTCGATATCGCTCCGTATGGCATGGCGTTTTTTGTCGGTCCACAGATTGCATGGACCTGGGAGAAACGGACATCACACGAGTTTACCGGGTTTTACCAGCAAAACATTCAGGAAAAGATACACCCGCTTAACTATAATGCCGTAATCGGACTGGCAGTAAACGTTTCGAACATTTTCTTTGATTTCCGATACGAAATAGGTTTGCATGACCTGACAGAATCGGTAACTTATGACCGGGAACAGACTTCGGCACCTTATAATGAAACGGACATTGTCTTGAGATACCGCAGAAATGTCATGAGCTTTTCTGTGGGAGTTATGTTTTAAGAACAGAATGGTATCACTTTTTAAATAAAATATTTCATGAAAAGAGATGATTTAATTTTCAGTATCATTGAGAAAGAACATCAGCGTCAGCTGAAAGGTATCGAACTGATTGCTTCTGAAAACTTCGTCAGCGACCAGGTAATGGAAGCAATGGGTTCGTGTCTGACCAATAAATATGCCGAAGGTTATCCGGGCAAGCGTTATTATGGAGGTTGTGAAGTAGTCGACCAGAGCGAACAGATTGCCATCGACCGCTTGAAACAGATCTTTGGAGCCGAATGGGCCAACGTACAGCCACATTCAGGTGCGCAGGCCAACGCAGCTGTTTTTCTGGCCGTCTTGAATCCCGGCGACAAATTTATGGGATTAAACCTGGCTCACGGAGGACACCTCTCCCACGGATCATCCGTCAATACTTCCGGCATTCTGTACACACCGTGTGAATACAACCTGAAAAAGGAAACAGGCCGTGTAGATTACGATCAGATGGAAGAAATCGCCTTACGTGAACATCCTAAATTGATTGTAGGAGGAGGATCGGCCTATTCCCGCGAATGGGATTACAAGCGTATGCGTGAAATTGCCGATAAAGTCGGTGCCTTGCTGATGATCGACATGGCTCATCCGGCCGGTCTGATTGCAGCCGGACTGCTGGATAATCCGGTAAAGTATGCCCATATCGTAACCTCTACTACTCACAAGACTTTGCGTGGTCCACGTGGAGGTGTGATCATGATGGGAAAAGATTTTCCCAATCCATGGGGAAAGAAAACTCCGAAAGGCGAAATCAAGATGATGTCACAGCTGCTGGATTCTGCTGTTTTCCCGGGAATTCAGGGAGGCCCGCTGGAACATGTCATCGCTGCCAAGGCCGTTGCCTTCGGCGAATGTCTGCAGCCGGAATATAAGGAATATCAGAAACAGGTCAAGAAGAATGCCGCTGTACTGGCACAAGCCTTGATGGACAGAGGATTTACCATCGTATCCGGCGGTACAGACAATCATTCCATGCTGGTAGACCTTCGTACCAAATATCCCGACCTGACAGGTAAAGTAGCCGAAAAGGCACTGGTAGCTGCCGATATTACGGTAAACAAGAATATGGTACCGTTTGATACCCGTTCGGCATTCCAGACTTCCGGTATCCGCCTGGGTACACCTGCCATTACTACCCGTGGTGCCAAGGAAGATCTGATGTACGAAATCGCTGAAATGATTGAAACCGTCCTGTCGAATGTAGACAACGAAGAAGTCATTGCTTCCGTACGCGCACGCGTAAACGAGACAATGAAGAAATATCCTCTTTTTGCCTACTAATCCATACAGGTAATTTTGAAATTTTCACACAAGATGCTTGTTTTCAGGCATCTTGTGTGATTTTCTGCCAAAGAATATAAAATCTGTCGCAAGGGCTTCCCGACAAGCGACGGCCAGTTTGGTATAAAATCCTTTTTTTCTGGTCATTTACAAGCTATTTTGCTGTATTCAGAGATTCTTGAATGAGATATAGATTTTTTTACTATATTTGTTCCCAAAATCCTTTTAAAAGGACTGAACATTCTGAAATTCACGTTCAAATAAAAGGACTGCAAATCGTTTAACGGAATTTTCTTTTGCTGAAAAACAGGCATGGAAAACACAATAAACTATTTGAGTAACTAAACAATTAAAAAACTGAGAACATGAAAAAAACAAAATCAATGGCAATTTTACTGAGCAGTTGCTTGGTATTGAGCAGTTGTGGTATGTCAAATACGGCTAAAGGCGGCTTAATTGGTGCTGGCGGTGGTGGTGCTTTGGGCGCAATTATCGGTGGCGTAGTGGGTCAGGGTAAAGGAGCAGCTATTGGTGCAGCCGTAGGTACAGCCGTAGGTGCCGGCGCCGGCGTTCTGATCGGTAAAAAGATGGATAAGGCAGCCGAACAGGCCAAGGAAATCGAAGGAGCGCAAGTAGAACAGGTAACCGACAACAATGGCCTGCAGGCGGTAAAAGTTACGTTCGATTCCGGAATTCTTTTCAGCACCAGTAGTGCAAGTTTGAGCACGACTGCCAAAGCTGCATTGAGCAAATTTACGAACAATGTATTGAAACAAAATCCGGATATGGACGTAGCCATCTACGGATATACAGACAATCAGGGCTGGAAAAACTCTACCGCCGAAGAGAGCGTTCAGAAAAACCTGAATCTTTCTCAAGAACGTGCTCAGAGCGTAGCAAGTTATCTGATGACCTGTGGTGCAGGTTCCAGTCAGATTAAGACCGTAGAAGGTCTGGGCGAATCAAATCCGGTAGCAGACAACAGCACGGCTGCAGGACGTCAGGAAAACCGTCGTGCAAGCCAGCAAATGATTCAGCAGGCAGAAAACGGTACATTACAGTAACTCAGACAATAAACCGATTCCTTAATAATTTGTGTCAAAGATGTTGAAAGATCTTTGACACTTTTTATTTGTTGTAACATGTATATTCATTCGATTGTTATCATGCGAAAAAAAATCTTCAGATTCATCCGAAACCTGATTATCTTCTTTTTCGTATCTTCCCTGCTGGCAGTCATCGCATATCGGTTCATCCCTGTTTACCTGACACCCTTGATGGTTATCCGTACTGTGCAACAGGTGGCAGACGGAGAAACTGTCAGACTGGAACATCACTGGGTTCCTAAAGAGAAAATCTCACGCCATCTTCCGATGGCTGTCATCGCCTCCGAAGACAACCGGTTTGCTTCGCATCACGGATTTGACTTTGTAGAAATAAACAAGGCAATCAAAGAAAACAAAACCCGGAAAAAAGCACGGGGCGCCAGTACCATCAGCCAGCAAACAGCCAAGAATGTATTTCTCTGGCCGTCTTCATCCTGGATTCGGAAAGGATTTGAAGTGTATTTCACGGTACTGATAGAATTTATCTGGGACAAGGAACGTATCATGGAAGTATACCTCAATTCCATTGAAATGGGAGACGGAATTTATGGAGCGGAAGCCGTAGCTCAAGCTCATTTTCAGACTACCGCAGCAAAATTGAGTAAGAGGCAATGTGCGCTGATAGCAGCCAGCCTGCCCAATCCACATAAATTCAATTCCGGGAAACCGAGCGGTTACATGTATAAGCGTCAAAAGAAGATCTTGTATCTGATGCGTTGTATACCTGTTTTCCCGCCTATAGAAGAGAAATGACCCGTACTCCGGTATGGGTCTTTTTATTTTTCTGATAATCATAAAGAGACAAGGTATCAAGAATAATCTTCCCCTTCTGGGAAGAAGCGTGAATCAGATGAAGCTTTCCACCCTTCCAGCAGGCAAATCCTACGTGCGAGACGTCCAGTCCGTCGACCGATGTTGTCAGAGCCAGAATACTTCCGTTTCTGATAGGTAACTTGCAGAAGTCTCTGTCCAGCCATGCTTTGGGAATATATGGCATGGCAAACGAATGCCACGAAGACTCCAGTTTTTTCAAACGTTCTACCAGAGCCGGCGATGCCTTCAGTGCCGGATACGCTTCAGGGTGACTACTCATGAAATGTAAAGAAACGGGCCACGTATACGGACTGATTTCACACGTGTATTCTCTTACGATTCCTTTCCGCTCATTATCGGCAATCCAATCGCTGAAATAATGAAGACGTGACAAGTACCCTTCTCTCCTGCCGCCCCGATAACGGATCCTTGTCAGATTCTGTTTGTAAGAGGCATAACTGAAAGACTGTTGCTTGTCACATAAAACCAGGGCAGCAACAGTTTCTACAAAAGTAGTACAATCCAGTTTGTCCAGATGAACGATCAGGTCTTCATCCGGGTTCTGTGAATCGAGCGTACCGCCCATATAAGGAGTGCCAATCAGACGCTCTGCAAAAAACAGCGCACGACTGCTGTCGGCTGGCAATACGGCGGCAGCCTCCAACAATCGTGCGACTTTCATACTATCTGCAGGTTGAGCTTTAGCCGCTGTGGCCAGGAGCAATCCGCCTGCCAGAAACAGGAAACAGCTAATTCTCATTATTTTCAGTGTCTCCCTTCAGTATAGGTAGCGTTATTCGATATTTCACGGCAAGTATGCGTACCAACAGCACGACACTGCCTCCGATGATCTGTGAAAGACTTGTTTCAAGATTCATTCGCAAGCATGCCCAATATGCGATTCCTCCGATGACACAGGCCATGGCATATATTTCTTTTCGGAAAATCAACGGGATTTCATTGATAAATACATCCCGGATCACCCCACCCGCGGCACCGGTAATACTTCCCATGATAATGGCTACCCAGAAAGGATACCCCAATGCCAGGCTTTTCTCTGCTCCTACAATGGTAAATAGCGCCAGACCCACACTGTCGAATATAAAGAAAGTATTGTTCAACCGAATGACATATTTACCGAATGCGATAACAAAAAACATGGCAATGGCTGTACAGATCAGATAGATGGGATTGGTCATCCAGGCAGGTGTAACATCCAGCAGCACATCGCGGATAGTACCTCCACCGATAGCTGTTGCCAGACCTACTACGTATGCGCCAAACCAGTCGAAACGTTTGGCAGAAGCTAAACGGATGCCACTGATGGCAAAAGCAAACGTTCCTATAAAATCCAGGATATTTACAAAGGATGGAACTTGAAAGGAAATCATTTATGTTCTTTTTAAAGTTTATTTTATTTATTACCAGGTATAATTCAGACCGAAACTCAACAGTTCCTGAAGCTGCAGATAGCTGTCATCCGGATCCTTGGTTACCCCATCATCAAACCTTCCGTGGAAGAAAAACTTGGTAGAAAGATACTTGTTGAAGGTAAATGTAAACGTATTTTCCCATTCTGCCAGCACTTGCTCATAATTGGTCGTATATGAAAATCGGGATTCCCACATCAGTGTCGACATCAATTTCCATTTCCATGTAGCTTCCAGTTTGGAACCCCACACACTTTCGTGTTTATGTCCTTCCTTGATATTGAACTTAGTAGGATCTACCCGGTTATCTGCTACACTATATAAGGTATAGTTTATCGGATTCACCAAAACAGAAAGATTACATACGGCATCTTTGGTATACTTATAGTCCATACCAAGACCTAAGTTCAGTTCAGCAGGTGAGAAGAAACTGGAAACCAAATTATTGGTATTTGTCTCATAATTTGAGAAGAACTGTGTCTTAAATTCTCCCGAAAGTGTATAATACCAGTTCTTGATGGCCTTATAACCTACCTTGGAACTGATACGCAGCAAGTCATTGTTGGCCTTGTAGCTATGCAATGTATCCGAAGGTGCCGTGATAAATCCCAGCTTCCACTCTATCTTATTTTCAATCTGCGTGCGTTGCTTGTCATCATAATTGGCTTGCCATACAAATCCGGACAGGAGAGATACCGTACTTTCACCACCTTTGTACCAGTTAGGAGAAATGTAGTTTTGCGAGAACTGCAGGTAACTGTTTCCACCTTTTGTCCAGAAATTCGGTTTGAAAACCAACAGGTCTTTTTCTACAATCTGGCCGGAGGGGATATTATTGTCCTGAATCAGTTTTTTGACTTCTTCTTTCTGAGAATCCTGTTCCACGACCTTGATCACGGGAACTTCCAGTTCTTTCATTTCCTCTTCATTCCTTTTTACCAACTGTGGGTAATGCGTATAGAAATTCAGCAACTGAGCATTGACATAACGATTTATTTTGCGTGATTTCTCCACGTCCGGTACATTCTTGAGTTCCTTTTCCAACAGTGTAGGCTTGACAAAAGGTATCTCAGGTTTCCAGTCATTTATATCCATGCTTTGAATGATGGGCTCGGAATAATAAGTGGCCGGTATAATCAGTTTATAGTAATCCGGACTGGTACGAAGACCGGTAATGATCAAATAAATGTCGTCCCAGCGTTCCAGGCTTTCGGAATATTGCTTGTGAAATTTCGTGATCAGACTATTAAATCGATTTTTTTCCTGTCCCGGTTGGAAAAATACTCCCGGCAAGAAACGGGACTCTACCAGTGAATCAGGAATAGAAGCGGTTGACCCAGATACAGGATATGCGGCAACCGCTTTAATAGTTCCTCCATATCCTATTAATAAACATGTCAGCGTAACGCCTATAGATCTTTTCATTTTTCCATTGATATTTTACGCAAATGTACAATATATTTTTTCTAAAAAGAGCAATCTTATCTAAATATTATTTGCGGAATGTTATGTCTGTAAAATATCACAGAAATGTTTTGGCTGTTTATTTTATTGTTTACGGCTTTTTTTATAAATTTGCAACTTCGAAAAAGTAGTTGATAATTTTTAAACATTCATATTGTGGCAGAAACAAAGTACATTTTCGTGACAGGTGGTGTAGCCTCTTCATTAGGTAAAGGTATTATCTCATCATCTATTGGCAAATTGCTGCAAGCCAGAGGCTACAGCGTAACCATCCAAAAATTTGATCCTTACATCAACATCGACCCCGGCACATTGAATCCATACGAACATGGCGAATGCTATGTAACCGTCGATGGACATGAAGCCGATCTGGACCTGGGACATTACGAACGGTTCCTGGGAATTCAGACTACCAAGGCCAACAACATTACTACCGGCCGAATCTACAAGAGTGTAATTGATAAAGAACGTCACGGTGATTATTTGGGTAAAACCATTCAGATCATTCCTCACATTACAGACGAAATCAAACGCAACGTCAAACTGCTTGGTAACAAGTACAAATTCGATTTTGTCATTACCGAAATCGGTGGTACCGTAGGTGATATTGAATCATTACCTTATTTGGAAAGTATCCGTCAGCTGAAATGGGAACTGGGAAGAAACGCCTTGTGTGTACACCTGACATACGTCCCTTACCTTGCCGCTGCAGGCGAACTGAAAACCAAGCCCACCCAGCATTCCGTGAAGGAACTGCAGTCAGTAGGTATTCAGCCGGACATTTTGGTTCTTCGTACCGAGCATGAACTAAATACCAATTTAAGAAAAAAAGTGGCCTTGTTCTGCAACGTTGACGAAAATGCCGTTATTCAGTCAAAAGACATGCCGACCATTTATGAAGTTCCTTTGCGCATGCAGGAACAGGGACTGGATGTAACCATCCTGCGTAAGATGGGACTGCCGGTAGGCGAAACTCCTACGCTAGGACCATGGAGAGATTTCCTGAACCGCCGGAACAATGCGACTGAAAAAGTAAGAATCGGACTGGTTGGTAAATATGATTTGCAGGATGCGTACAAGTCTATTCTGGAAGCACTTTCTCAAGCCGCTACTTACAACGACCGTAAAGCTGACATTCATTTCATCAACAGTGAAAAGCTGACAGAACAAAATGTGGAGGAAAGCTTGAAAGACATGGACGGAATCATCATCTGTCCGGGATTCGGACAACGGGGTATCGAAGGAAAATTCATTGCCGTCAAATACTGCCGTACACATGATGTACCGACATTCGGTATCTGTCTGGGTATGCAATGCATGGCCATTGAATTTGCACGCGATGTATTGGGATATGCCGATGCAAACAGCCGCGAAATGGATGAAAAGACTCCGCACAATGTAATTGATATCATGGAGGAACAGAAATCCATCACCAATATGGGTGGAACCATGCGTCTGGGTGCTTACGAATGTGTTCTCGATCCGCAGTCTAAGGCTTATCAGGCTTATCAACAGACTCATATTCAGGAACGTCATCGTCACCGTTATGAATTCAACAATGATTTCAAGGCTGAATTCGAAAAGGCCGGCATGAAGTGTGTAGGTATCAACCCGGATTCTGACCTGGTGGAAATTATTGAGATTCCTACCTTAAAATGGTTTATCGGTACTCAGTTCCATCCGGAATACAGCAGTACAGTACTGAAACCACATCCTCTGTTCTTGTCATTTATCAAAGCTGCAATTGATAAATAACTAAGGTTATTAATTTGAAAACAAAATAAAATGGATAAAAACACGTTAGTGGGATTTGCTCTGATTGGTACAGTCATTGTAGGTTTCGGAATCTACAACCGCCCAAGTCCGGAGGAAATGGCACGCGAACAACATTATCGAGATTCTATTGAAGCTGTCGTTCAGAAAAAACAGCAGCTGCAGGAAGCTCAGAAAGCAGCTGCCGAAAAAACAATCCAGCTGGATTCTACTTCGGCCTTCTTTCAGGCTACCAGTGGAACGGAACAGTTTACGACCCTGCAGAACGAACTGATACAACTGACCTTTACAAACAAGGGAGGACGTATCAGCAAAGCAATGCTGAAAGAATACAACGACCAGCAAAAAAAGCCTTTGGTATTGTTTGATGCCAAGGATGCCTCATTAAATTTTGGCTTCGACGGTAAGAATGAAAATATCCTGACGGAAAATATGTTTTTCGAGCCGACGAACATTACCGACAGCACTGTAACCATGCGCCTGAATGCAGGAAACGGAGGTCATCTGGACTTCAACTACAAATTGTTGCCGCATTCATACATGGTAGACCTTTCCATTCAGGCAGTAGGCATGAAAAACTTCTTCTCTTCTTCAACGAAGACGATGAATATTGACTGGAGCCAGCGCGCCCGTCAGATGGAAAAGGGATATACGTTCGAACAACGCTATACCTCACTTACCTACAAACCGATAGACGACAGTTCCGATTACCTGAGTGAAACAAAAGACGACAAGGAAACCATTCCGACTGCGCTCGACTGGGTAGCCTTCAAAAACCAGTATTTCTCTTGTGTATTCATTGCTGAAAACAACTTTGAGAATGCTACATTGGAGTCAACCATGGAAACTCAGGGAAGCGGATACATGAAAGCATACAATGCCGACATGAAAACAGCTTTCGATCCTACGGGTGCAAAGGCAAGTAATTTCCAGTTCTATTTCGGTCCTAACCATTTCAAGACATTGCTGGCCAGCAACGATCTGACCTTCAAGGACAAGGATCCGGAACTGGAAGATCTGGTCTATTTGGGATGGCCGATTATCCGATGGATTAACCGATGGTTTACCATCAACTTGTTCGACTGGTTGTCTGGTTGGGGACTGAGTATGGGTATCGTGATTCTTCTGATGACCATCATTGTCAAGATTCTGGTACTTCCTACCACCTGGAAGTCATTTATCTCCTCGGCCAAAATGCGCGCGTTAAAACCGTATGTCGACAAGATTTCAGAAAAATACCCCAAGCAGGAAGACGCCTTGAAAAAGCAGCAGGAAACCATGGCGCTGTACAGTCAGTATGGAGTCAGTCCGATGGGCGGATGCTTGCCTATGTTGCTTCAGACACCGGTCTTCATGGCCTTGTTCTTCTTTGTACCGAACGCCATTGAACTCCGTCAGCAAGGTTTCTTATGGGCCGACGACCTGTCATCATACGATGATCTGATCAGTTGGAGCACACATATTCCTTTGCTGGGCAATCACTTGAGTTTGTTCTGTCTGCTTTTCAGCGCGACGACCGTCATTCAGCAAATTGTCATGATGAAACAGCAGGATACAGGTGCAAATCCACAAATGGCAGCCATGAAATGGATGATGTACATCATGCCGGTCATGTTCTTCTTTATCTTCAACGAGTATGCATCCGGGTTGAGTTACTATTATTTCATTTCCAGCCTGATCGGTATCCTTACCATGTGGATCATGCGTAAGATGACCGACGAAAAGAAGCTGCTTGCCCAACTGGAAGCCAACAAAAAGGAACCTTCCAGACAAAAGCAAAGCGGGTTGATGGCCAAGCTGGAAGCGCTACAAAAAGAACAGGAACGTTTGCAAAAAGAACGTCAGGAACGGATGAAAAAGAAATAATCCGGTTCTGGTGGATATCATAAGAAGGCGAAGAACAGGGAAAACGATTCTCTGTTCTTCGCCTTTTTATTGTGGATATTGGAACAGATCATAAAATCATTTCAGGGAAATTGACGATTCATCAGACTGACGGAACAAACGCCGAGAGCCTTTCTACAGACAAGATTTCCCTATATGAGGAAAATAATGTATGTTTGTAACCGTATACTGTTTAAGCTTTGTTATCATGAATCGATTTAATTTCTTGAAGAACCTGTTTTTAGGGATCTTTCTGTTGTGTGCCGCCTGTATGGAGCTTTCGGCACAAAATTCTAAGCCATTCGTAATTCCTGAATTGAAGGAATGGAAAGGTAAGGAGGGAACGTTCATTCCTTCCGAAAAATCCCGTATCATGTATGGAGACAATTCCTTGAAACAAGTAGCGGAAGCATTCGCTACGGACTGGAAAGAACTCTTCGGATTTTCCATGCAGATAGCTGAGGGAAAACCTGAAGCCGGAGATTTTTACCTGACACTGAAAAATGACAGGAAACTGGGTAAAGAAGGATATACACTTTCTGTAGCCGAATCCGTAATTGTTTCTGCCCCTGAAACGATCGGTGTCTATTGGGCAACCCGTACCCTGCTCCAGCTCTGCGAACAGACAGAAGATCATCGTTTACCGGCCGGAAAAGTACGTGACTGGCCTGATTATCCCATCCGTGGATTTATGATGGACTGCGGCCGGAAATTCATTCCGATGACTTATCTGCGGGACCTGGTGAAAATGATGTCCTATTATAAAATGAATGTACTTCAGGTGCATCTGAACGACAACGGCTTCAAGCAATATTATAATCACGACTGGGATAAAACGTATGCCGCTTTCCGTCTGGAATGTGAAACTTTCCCCGGATTGACAGCCCGCGACGGCTATTATACCAAACAGGAATTCGTAGATTTTCAGTTGGATGCAGCCGCCCAGTTCGTCGAAATCATACCGGAGATAGATGCTCCGGCACATACGTTGGCTTTTAGTCATTACAAGCCGGAATTAGGCAGCAAGGAATATGGCATGGACCATCTGGACCTGTTCAATCCGGAAACCTATACATTCATGGATGCTCTGTTTAAAGAATATCTGGAAGGTGACAAACCAGTTTTCCGTGGTCCGCGTGTACACATCGGCACCGATGAATATTCCAACAAGAAAAAAGATGTCGTAGAAAAATTCCGTGCCTTTACAGACCATTACATCCGCTATGTAGAGAGTTTCGGAAAGCAAGCCTGTGTATGGGGAGCCTTGACACATGCCAACGGTACAACGCCGGTGAAATCAGAAAATGTCATCATGAGTGCCTGGTACAACGGATACGCCGAACCGAAAGAAATGGTAAAACAGGGATACAAGCTGATCAGCATTCCTGACGGACTGATTTACATCGTCCCGGCAGCAGGTTATTACCACGACTACCTGGATACCCAATATCTGTATGACAACTGGACTCCTGCCCATGTAGGCCAGGTTGTATTTGATGAGAAGAATCCGGCCATTCTGGGAGGTATGTTTGCCGTATGGAACGACCATGTGGGCAATGGCATCTCAGTAAAGGACATTCATCACCGGTTGTATCCGGCACTACAGACACTTTCTGCCAAAACATGGAATGCAACAGTCACAGTACCTTATGCCGAATTCAATACAAAACGTACGTTGCTCAGCGAAGCTCCGGGAGTCAATCAACTGGGAAGAGTCAGCAGAAAATCGGGACTGGTATATCAGGATCAGGAAGTTCTTCCGGGAGAAACGTTACCCTTTACCGAAATAGGCTACGGATACACGGTTTCTTTTAACCTGGAAGCCGTTCCGGAAACTCCCGGAACCGAACTTTTCCGTTCGGACAATGCCGTATTCTACCTGTCGGACCCCGTCAGCGGATTATTCGGATTCGCACGCGACGGCTACCTGAACACCTTTAATTTCCGTCCTTATCCGGGAGAGAAGATAACCGTGAAGATTCAGGGAGACAATGCTTCCACCTCTCTTTCCATCAACGGAAAACTGATTGAGAAAATGGATATCCGGAAACGTTACTTCAATGCAGGAAAAGATTCCATGAATTATGTACGTACCCTGGTCTTCCCGCTCGAAAAAGCAGGAGCCTTCAAGAGCCGTATAACCAATCTGAAGGTTTATAATGAAATTACGGAATAATCGCATAGACTCTACTATATAAATACTTTCAGGTTGAGAACGTCCGTTTGCCTGCGATCAGACAAACGGACGTTTTGGCTTAAACAATCTCTCCTGTCGGACAATATAAATGGATGTTTTTACGGATATTTACCAAAAGGATTCCACCTTAAGAAATAAAACCATTTTTTATTCGTACCTTTGTCCGTACGAAAGACAAAAAATCAAACAGAAAGGTATGAAAAAAGTAGATTTTATGGCAATGACTGCCGCTGCCATGATGCTGACCAGTGCCCCGGTTTGCGGAGCGGAACAGACTCAGGCCGATGCCCCTGTCATTGGCAAGCAGGAAATTACGATTCAGGACGGACGACTTACTCCCGAAATACTTTGGGCAATGGGACGTATCGGAAGTTCCAGTGTATCACCGGATGGCAAACGCATTGCATACACCGTATCTTATTACAGTGTAAAGGAGAACAAGAGTCACACCGTCATTTATGTGATGAATGCAGATGGGACCGGGAATAAGCTGCTCACTACGACCGCAGCCAGTGAAAGCAGTCCGGTATGGATGAAAGACGGGGCTACCCTCGCCTTCCTTTCAGGCGGACAAATCTGGAAAATGAACGCTGAAGGAACAGACCGCAAGCAGCTTTCTTCGTACGACGGAGGAATCGAAGGTTTTGCTTTTTCTCCCGATGAAAGCAGCGTACTCTTTATTTCGCAGGTGAAATACGGTGAACGTACCGTCGACAAATATCCGGATTTGGACAAAGCAAGCGGTAAAGTAATTGACGACCTGATGTACAAGCACTGGGATGAATGGGTAGAAACCGTTCCCCACCCATTTGTAGCCGCATTCGATGGCAATCAGGTGGGAGAGGCAACCGATATTCTGGCAGGCGAGCCATACGAATCGCCCATGAAACCGTTTGGAGGAATCGAACAGTTGGCCTGGAGTACAGATTCCAAACAAATAGCCTACACATGCCGTAAGAAAACCGGACTGGCTTATTCTGTGTCTACAGATTCGGATATTTTCCTGTACGACGTAGCAACCAAAAAGACCCGCAACCTTTGCAAGGAGGACGCTACAGACAAGAACCTGGGCTATGACACCAATCCTAAATTCTCGCCGGACGGCAAGTGTATCGCCTGGCAAAGCATGGAACGCGACGGATATGAAAGCGACCGTAACCGTCTGTGCGTAATGGACCTGAATACCGGAAAGAAAACATACGTAACCGAAGCCTTCCAGTCGGGAGTAGACGATTACTGCTGGGCACCCGACAGCAAGACCCTGTATTTCGTGGGAGTATGGCACGCTACCAGCATGGTACACAGCACCAACCTGAAAGGTGAGGTAAAACAACTGACAGACGGTATGTACGACTATGTTTCGGTGGCCATGCTGAACGACAAACAGTTGCTCACCAAACGCCATTCCTTAAGCGAGGCCGATGAACTTTTCACTGTCAATCTGAAGAAAAAGAATGAAGTAGCCCGTATCACTCAGGAAAACGATCATTTGTTCAGTCAGCTGAAAACAGGCAAGGTAGAACCTCGCTGGATCAAAACCGTCGATGGAAAAGACATGCTGGCATGGGTTGTATATCCGGTTAATTTCGACCCGAACAAGAAATACCCTACCCTGCTGTTCTGTGAGGGAGGGCCACAGAGTCCGGTCAGCCAGTTCTGGAGCTACCGCTGGAACCTCCAGCTGATGGCAGCCAACGATTACATCGTCATAGCTCCCAACCGTCGGGGCCTTCCCGGTTTCGGTATGGAGTGGCTGGAAGAAATCAGTACCAATTACGGCGGACACTGCATGGACGATTATCTGAGTGCCATCGATGACATCGCCAAAGAACCTTACGTAGACAAAGACCGGCTGGGCTGTGTAGGTGCCAGCTTCGGCGGATATTCCGTTTACTGGCTGGCTGGTCACCACAACAAGCGTTTCAAAGCCTTCATTGCTCACGACGGTTTCTTCAATATGGAACAACAATACCTGGAAACTGAAGAACTGTGGTTTACCAACTGGGATCTGGGTGGTCCGTATTGGGATAAACAGAATCCGGCCGTACAGCGCAGTTATGCCAACTCTCCCCACCTTTTCGTCGACAAATGGGATACTCCGATTCTCTGTATCCATGGTGAAAAGGACTTCCGCATTCTGGCTTCCCAGGGAATGGCTGCCTTCAACGCTGCCAAGCTGCGTGGTGTTCCTGCCGAACTATTGATTTTCCCCGATGAAAACCACTGGGTACTGAAACCGCAAAACGGTATCTTGTGGCAACGTACCTTCTTCGGCTGGCTCGATAAATGGCTGAAACCGAACGCACAGAAATAAATTCAATATATCCTGTGAAACAGAAAAGTCCCGGAAACGAAAAGCTGAAGTGTTTCCGGGACTTTTTCTGTTTTTATCTTTTTTGCCTTCAATTATTCAAAATTCAATTCGCCAAAGAAATCCGGACAATGAAAATTGGGTTTCGGAAGCTGAATCGGATTCCACGACAAGAAATGAGGAACTTGCAGCAAATCTCCACATTTATAGAAATTGCCGTGCATCGTACGTCCACCGAAATCCTGTATCAGGTGATTGAACAAGGAAGATGCAGGAATGACCAATGCCATTTCCCAACTGCACGTTCCCATCCGCTCTTCGAAAGGAATCCGTCCAAGTGAACTCCACCGGTCTATTCTGTCCAGCACCTCTTTCGGAGCAGGATGGCGGTCGCCCGCTTTTCCACAATTCAGCAGCAATGTCCCCACACAGTTGCATTCAAAATTATAATAGACAGGTTCCCGTAAATCGGGCTGGAGAAAAAACTCACAACAGGAATCTTCCCATACCCTGCCGTTATCGGAAGGAGCGACAGCACGTACACTCTGCTCGGTTACCCGATAATGGACCAGCAGACGGTCACCCGTATGCGCGATACGGAACTCCACCTGCGGCTTATAAGGATATTCCGTCCAGTTCAGCCGATCGATGGGCTGGAAAGCAATGCCTGCCTGATCCAGAACAACCGGTACCTGCACAGCCGGAATATTTTCAATATCAGTCAGTCTTGAAACAGTCATTTTTTTCATAATCATATTTTAAAGTTCAAGCAAATGTACAAAAACTTTATAAGCCACCGGTAAAAAATAAAATAAGAATTTGAAAGATAGAAAGAGATAATCTATCTTTGCTCATAAGAATATTCATATTCCGTTGATATTCTATCATCTATCTAAAATCACAAATACTATGAAAAAAAGACCGCTAATGCTTTTGCTCTTATCCTGCGGTATCTGTTTCGTTGATGCGCAGGTTGTCCAATCACCCGACGGACACATTTCTCTCAATTTTCAGGTAAACGACAAGGGAGAAATGCTGTATCAGGTTGATGTCAATAAGAAAACGTTTCTTACGCCCTCCGAACTGGGACTGAACGGAAAAGATGGGATAAATCTGTTCGACAAGTTTCAGGTAAAGGAATATAAATACAACACCGTGAACGAAGACTGGACCATGCCCTGGGGAGAAAATAAACGACACAACAACCATTACAATGAAATGGCCGTTTATCTTTCCAATCCGGAAGGAACTCAACTAGTCACCCGTTTTCGCGTTTTTGATGACGGTATCGGTTTCCGCTACGAATACCAGGTTCCCGGTGCCGACAGCCTGCTGGTAATGGATGAACGGACCGCTTTCAATTTTGCTGCCGACGCAATTTCATGGTCTATTCCGGCCAGTTTCGACACCTACGAACTGGAATACCGGAAACTAAAGCTTTCTGAGGTAAAAAATGCGAACACACCGCTCACTCTTCGGACAGATCGGGGAATTTATGCCAGCATTCACGAAGCGCAACTGGTCGATTATCCGGAAATGACCCTGGTTGCTCATGGAGCACACGGATTCAAGGCTGACCTGGCTCCCTGGCCCGACGGAGTCAAGGCCCGCTTCGAGGGAGACAAATTCCAGACACCATGGCGTACGGTACAGATTGCCGACAAGGCCGTAGGACTTATCAATTCATCGCTGATTCTGAATCTGAACGAACCCTGCAGACTGGAAACCACTTACTGGATCAAGCCCATGAAATATGTAGGTGTATGGTGGGGAATGCATTTGGGCATTCAGACCTGGAAGATGGACGAACGTCACGGCGCAACTACGGAAAATGCCAAGAAATACATCGACTTTGCTGCCCGTAATCAGATTCAAGGTGTCGTCTTCGAAGGATGGAACGAAGGCTGGGAAAGTTGGGGAACTGTCCAGCAGTTCGATTTTACAAAACCTTACCGGGATTTCGACATGAAAGAAATCACAGACTATGCCCGTGAAAAGAATGTACAAATTATCGGACATCATGAGACAGGAGGAAATATTTATAACTACGAGAAACAACTGGAACATGCCTACGAATGGAGTGCCCAATGGGGAATTCACAGCGTAAAGACCGGATATGCCGGCGGCTACCCCGACGGACATTCTCATCACGGGCAGTTTGCCGTCAGACATTACCGGAAAGTCGTAGAGACTGCCGCCCGTTACCACACGACCCTCGACGTGCACGAACCCATCAAGGAAACCGGTATCCGGCGTACCTACCCCAACCTGATGACCCAGGAAGGCGCACGAGGCATGGAATGGAATGCGTGGAGTGCCGGTAACACACCTGCACACGAAGTGACGCTTCCGTTTACCCGTTTGCTTTCCGGCCCTATGGATTATACCCCCGGAACCTTCGACATTTTGTTCGAAAATACACGAAATTTGCCGACCCGCCAGAAATGGAACGATCAGGACCAGGGAAACAGCCGGGTAAATACCACACTGGCCAAACAAATAGCCAACTGGGTAATTTTATATTCCCCACTTCAGATGGCATCCGACCTGATTGAAAATTACGAAGGACATCCTGCTTTCCAGTTCTTCCGCGATTATGACGCCGACTGTGACTGGTCGGAAGCCTTGCAGGGAGAACCGGGTGAATACATTGCAGTGGTAAGAAAGGCTAAACAGAAATATTTTCTGGGAGCTTCTACCAACGAACAAGCCCGAACACTGACCATACCGCTTACTTTCCTTGAACCCGGAAAATCTTACGAAGCGACCATTTATGCGGATGGAGAAGAGGCTGACTGGAAAAATAATCCTGCTTCCTACCGGATAACCAACAAACGTGTTACATCGGCTGACGTCCTGACGGTACAAATGGCTGCCGGAGGCGGACAGGCCGTTACATTCAAGCCCTGTAACTGACACTCACCCGGAAGGATTTCTGACACCAGAAGTCTTATTCCCCAATAAAAAGACTTATGTATGTACCCACGACGAGGCAGGTACATACATAAGTCTACGCTGCTTATAACCATTTCACAAAACGACGGATATACCAATTCTTGACCAGTTGCGTAAGGACACAGTAAGCAAGCAGAATACCTGCCAGCCAAGGAAAATAACTCAATGGCAAGGATTCCAGTCCGATGGAATGCCCCAACGGAGTAAACGGTATCAGAATACCGATGGAAATTATCAGCACGGTCAGCCCGGTTACCTGCCAGGAAGCACGACTCTGGATAAACGGTATCTTCCGGGTACGGATCATGTGTACAATCAGAGTCTGCGAAAGCAATCCTTCGATAAACCAGCCCGATTGAAACAACGTCTGATGTTCCACTGAATTACAGCCAAACACGTACCAGAGAACAAGATAGGTAATGATGTCGAAAATGGAACTTATCGGACCAATGAATATCATAAACCGGCTCAAGTCCGAAGCATCCCATTTGCGTGGCTTACGCAGGTATTCCGCATCCATCCGGTCAAAAGGGATGGCAGTCTGCGATACGTCATACAGCAGATTCTGTATCAGCAGATGAATGGGCAACATCGGAAGGAACGGAAGGAACGCACTGGCAGCCATTACGCTGAACATGTTTCCGAAATTGGAGCTTGCGGTCATCTTGATATACTTGATGATGTTTCCAAATGTCTTTCTGCCTTCCAGAACTCCGTCTTCGAGCACCATCAGATCTTTTTCCAACAGGATAATGTCCGCGCTTTCCTTGGCAATATCGACGGCCGAATCTACCGATATGCCGATATCCGACTGTCGCAACGCCGCCGCATCATTGATACCATCGCCCAAAAAGCCGACGGTATGCTGCTGTTCCTGCAACAAGCTTATGATCTGCGTTTTCTGTAAGGGAGTCAGTTTGGAAAATACCGTTACACTGCATACCGCCCTACGCTGCTCTTCATCCGGCATGGCTGCCAGCTCGGGTCCGGTCAGCGCATTGCGGGTATCGATTCCTACCTGACGGGCAATGGTACGTACCACCGCATCGTTGTCACCGGAAAGGATCTTTACCTCAATACCATGTTCGTGCAGTTGCCGGATGGCACGGGCTGCAGATGGCTTGGGGGGATCCAGGAATGCCAGATACCCGATAAGTACCATTTCAGATTCGTCTGCCACACAGAAATCACATTCTTTGTCGAGAAAACTCTTCTGAGCTACGGCAATGACCCGCATTCCCTGTCGGTTCATCTGTTCACTGATCTCCTTGGCTTTCCGTTTCAGCTCGGAAGTAAACGGATGTACGCCTCCGTCAAACTCGGCAAAAGCACAGATTTCGAGCATTTCTTCTACCGCGCCTTTGGTTATGATCTGACGCTTACCTTGCCGGTCTTCAACGACAACTGACATCCGGCGCCGCGTAAAGTCAAAAGGAATCTCGTCTACTTTCTTATAATTATCTTTCAGATATTCCAAAGCGAGTTCCTTCACGTGCGAAAGAATGGCTTTATCCATCAGGTTTTTCAGCCCGGTCTGAAAAAAACTGTTGAAATAGGCGTGACGAAGGATACGTTTATCCTCATCCTGGCTGCCGTCGGCATTGATATACTTTTCCAATACAATCTGGTCACAGGTCAGGGTACCGGTCTTATCGGTGCACAGAATATTCATCGCGCCGAAATTTTGGATGGCATTCAGGTCTTTTACGATGGTTTTCTTTTTCGACATGGCCAGTGCTCCTTTCGAGAGGTTGGCAGTCACTATCATGGGAAACATCTCGGGAGTCAGTCCTACCGCTACCGATACGGCAAAGATGAAGGCCTCCAGCCAGTCACCCTTGGTCAGACCGTTTACCAGAAATACAAAGGGAATCATGACCAGCATGAAGCGTACCAGCAGGAAACTCACCTTGCTGATCCCTTTATCGAAGGCAGTAGCCGCCCGATGTCCGGCAATACTCCGGGCAATCGTCCCCAGATAAGTCTGGTTTCCTGTTGCCAGTACAATACCACAGGCCGAACCACTCACCACATTCGAGCCCATGAAACAGATATTTTCCAGTTCGATGACACTGCCTTTGGCATACTTCCTTGCTTTCGGCTCCGGACTTTTCTCGATGGGGTCGGACTCACCGGTAAGAGAAGATTGACTGACGAACAAATCTTTTGCCTCAAAGATACGGATGTCGGCCGGAATCATGTCACCGGCAGCAATCCGTACGATGTCGCCGGGTACCAGTTCCGAAATACTGACTTCCTCGGTTGTCTCGCCAATCCGTTGTACGTAACAGGTATTCGTTACCAGCTTCAGCAGGGATTCGCTGGAAAGGCTGGCTTTCCACTCCTGAACAAAACGAAGGATGGTACTGACCACCACCATGGTAGAAATAATAAGGATAGCCGTCCAGTCCTGTTCACCGGGATCAGCCAGTAACACATCAATTACAAAAGATACAATCACCAATACAGTAAGCACTCCGATAAACGGATTGATGAACGCCTTGATAAATGCGGAAACGGGGTTCTGCTTCTTCTCATGCGCTACCTCATTTTTACCATAAAGCGACTGTCTTCTTGCCACTTCCTCCCGATCCAGTCCGGCTGATGAGGTCTGGAAATAATTGAATACGGTGCTGAGTGGCTGCGCTGCGGCCAGAAATACTTTCTCGGCATTGAAGACAAACTGTGCCTTGCTCTTTCTGTTCTTCCACATGGTTGCTTGAGTTTTTAACGATGATTACTATTTTCTTCTTTTCACGCCGCAAAAGTAGAAAAGCTTTACAGAAGCAACCGTTAGAAAGGTATTAAAGCAAAATTAGAAAACTATTAGAATTTCCGGAATATACTTACACATGTGGAAGTTCGATCACGAAAGTCGTTCCTTTTCCCTGTTCGGAATGAACGGCAATACTGCCTTCGTGCAACTGGATAATCCGTTGTACCAGCGTCATCCCGATACCATGACCTTCGGCCATCTTTTCCTGTTCGCCCCGGTAAAACAGGGTAAAAAGATGCTGTTTGTCTTTCTCGGACATACCCGCTCCATCATCCGACAAACGGATAATCGTCCATTTCTGCCAATAAGAAATCTGTACAAACGATGATTTGTCGGCCGAATACTTGCAATTGTTCTCTATCAGGTTAGAAAAAGCTATGTTCAGCAGGTATAAATTACCGCGAACAGTGATCAACCGGTCATCGTCGGCATCATCCTGCTCGAAAAGCAACTCGATGTGATAGTCAGGATGGGCCTTCAACAGATGGCTCCGCGTATCGAGCAACAGTTCATCCAGACGGATTTCCTGCATTTTCAACCGCTCTTTCTGATAATCGGCCTTGGCCAGATTCAGCAGACCGTCAATCAGCCGCGTCATTCTCCGGGCATCTTCCAAGGCATACTGAATAGCCTGTTGATACTGTTCCTCGGTTCGTTTTTTCTGTAGCGACAAATCCAGTTCAGCGATAAGAGCAGCCAGTGGAGTGCGCAATTCGTGTGAAGCGTTGCTGACAAACATCCGCTGTGAATTAAAAGATACCTCCAGACGGTCCAGCAAGGCATTAAAGGCCGTACTGAGTTCGCCCAACTCATCCTTCTCGTTCTTCACGGGCAGTCGTCGGTCAATGTGTGATGCCGTAATCGTTTCGGCTTCTCTGACAATGTCACGTATCGGTTTCAATGAAGCACGAGCCAGGAAATATCCTGCAATAAACAACAGTGAAAGTCCGATTACGAACAGAATGCACAGTGTCTTCTGAAGCTCTGCCAGATTATGATACCCGTAACCGTCGTAGGCAGCAGCCGTTACAACATATTCCTTTCCTCCAAACGTATAAACGATTCCTATACCCTGGTATTTACCCACATAAAATGCTATTTCCTTTTCCCGCAGGATGCGGTCGATCATCTTCCGGTTTTCCTTGATGATGTCGTTCTGCATGGCATCGTGATAAATCATCTTAAAGTCCGGAGTATAGACGGCAACCTCCACCTCGTTGATAAATTTCCGGTTATTCAGGTAAATGGACTGCATGGTTTTGGCGTCTACCTGATTCTGGAGAAACAGATGGGCTTTGGTTATGGCTTCGCTTCTCAAGTCATGAAAGAACGTATTGCTGCGTGTATGATCGCTGACCAGATAAATCATCGCCATACACAATAAAAAGACCGTCGCCGTTACAACGGTATTTTTCCATGTCAGTGCCGTTCTAATCTTCATAATTTGTCTGTCAGAATAAAACCTATTCCGGGTTTGGTATGGATAAGTTTGGTTTCGAAATCCTTGTCGATCTTCTTGCGCAGGTAATTGATATAGACATCAATAAAATTAGTACCGGTATCGAAATGTGTATTCCATACTTTCTCAGCGATTTCTACCCGGCTGATAACTCTCCCGGCATGAGTGGTCATATACACCAGCAGATTATACTCCTTAGGCGAAAGCTTGATGGGAATTCCATTCCGTTTGACTTCCATCCGATCCAGATCAATGAATAAATCGGCATAGGCAAGTCGCTTCGGAAAAGCCATTACCGGCTCGGCACTCCGTTTCAGCAACACCTTGACACGAGCCATCAATTCCCTGAAGTCGAATGGCTTGACCATGTAATCATCGGCTCCGGCATCGAATCCTTCCAGTTTGTCATCAGCCGATCCCAATGCGGTCAACATCAGGATAGGAATTTTGTCGTTGCACTTGCGAATTTCCTTACAAAGCTCAAATCCGTCCAGCTTAGGCAAAATGATGTCGGAAATAACCAGTTGAAACGAAAAGGACTGGAAGAGACGAAGTCCCATGGCTCCATCGTATGCCACCATGGTCTGGTATCCGTTCTCTTCCAGTCCGGCTTTCAATAAGTCGGCTACCCGTTTTTCGTCTTCGATGATTAAAATATGATGCATAAAGATCATTTTAAATGGAGCACAAACATACAAAAATCATCGGAATAAAGAAATAAATGAAAGAATGAAAAAGACAGTCTGCCTGTCGTATGCATATATTTTAACCTATTCTTTTGATAAAATGAGCGGGTACTCCTCCTACGATGGTATCAGGTTCTACATCTTTTGTCACTACGGCCCCTGCCCCTATAATGGCATTGTCACCGATGGTTACGCCTTGCAGAATCGTGGCATTGGAACCTACCCATACATTTTTCCCCAGCACAATCGGAGCAGGATAAGTATGGGGACGGTCCTCGGGAGACAACCCGTGATTCAGAGTGGCAAAAACTACGTTATGTCCTATCTGACAACCGTCGCCAATGGTTACCCCTCCATGATCCTGGAAATGGCAGCAGGCATTGATGAATACATTCTCACCCACCTGAATATTCTTTCCGAAATCGGAATAGAACGGTGGAAATACGCGCAGGCTATCGGGTACCGGCTTTCCGAACAGTTCCGATAAAAGGGCATTCACCTCTTCCGGAGTATGGTAAGCGCTATTCAGCCGGAACGTAATCTTCCGGGCTTCGTTACTCATTTCATTCATCAGCTGATGAATTTCCGGAGTACTCAGTGCCTGTCCGGTCTTTACATAAGTCAAAAATTCGTTTAATGTCATCATTTCTTTTCTTTCTTGTTCTTTTAAGAACAAAGTTACGGCGAAAATTGGGGCCCCGTGTATACGTATTACAGAAATTTGTAACGATTTTACAGAATCGGGGCTAAGGGAACGCTTCATGAGATGCAAAAAATAAAAAAAGGCAGTGGTCCACTAAGATACGCTGCCTTTTCCTACTACTGAACAATCTTCTACAGATTCAACTCTGCTACCACTTCACCGTCAAACAGATTGATGATTCGTCCGGCATATCCGGCATCGTGCTTGGAGTGTGTCACCATAACGATGGTAGTTCCCTCTTTGTGAAGCTCGCTCAAAAGTTCCATTACCTCCTTGCCGTTTTTGGAGTCCAGATTACCGGTCGGTTCGTCGGCCAGAATCAGTTTCGGATTCGCTACTACGGCACGGGCAATTGCCACGCGCTGTTGCTGTCCTCCGGAAAGTTGTTGGGGGAAATGCTTGGCGCGGTGCATGATGTCCATCCGCTTCATGGCCTCTTCCACCCTCTTTTTCCGTTCGGCCGAAGGAACTCCCATGTAAAGCAATGGCAGTTCGATGTTCTCGTATACGTTCAGTTCATCAATCAGGTTGAAGCTCTGGAAAACAAAACCGATCACCCCTTTACGGATATTCGTACGCTGCGATTCCGTGAATTTGGAAACATCCGTTCCATTCAGGAAATAGCTTCCGCTTGTAGGATTGTCCAGCAGCCCCAGAATATTCAGCAGGGTAGATTTTCCACAACCGGACGGCCCCATGATGGCAACGAATTCTCCTTTTTCTACTTCAATATTCACATTGTTCAAGGCCAATGTCTGCACTTCCTCTGTGCGGAAGATTTTCTGCAAGTTTACTGTTTTAATCATAATCTTTGAATTTTTATGGCTCCTCTCCGTTTACAGAGAGATGGGTTTAATATAATGTTAATTAATAAAAATCGTTCATTCGTACCGGATAATCTCGGGCGGATCACTTTTATGTCGCTTACTCTCTTTTGATTACCTCTGCCGGATTCACTTGCATTACCTGCCTAATCTTGCAGGCCACGGTCAGCACAACGACCGACAGGATGAAAACAAAGAGCAACGTGCCCCATTGCCATGCGGGAATCGTAGGTGCTCCAGATTCCGACAGTTCGTTCACCAATAGGCAAGCCAACGGGAAACCTGTAAGAAACGCCAGCATAAAAATAAGGAAGTAAGACTTGCCAAATAAATATGCAATGGCCTTCGGTGTGGCTCCGTTGATTTTGCGGATGGCCACTTCCTTCTGCCTTCCTGTAGTGTCCAGTGAAATGGCGGAATAAATGCTCAATATAACCAATAACAGGCTGATGAAAGCCAAGGTGACCAAGACTACTCGGATGGCAGCTACAGAACCGTTCAGGGTGTGTTTGTTGTCCGACAAAAGCCGCATTTCCAACGGCAAGGTCTCAGGTATGTATGTACGATAGATTTTTTCCAATCGGTCCATTACCTTTTGGGCATCCTGTCCCGCAGCTACACGGAAATAGAGATAGTTATACTCCCGTGAAGGAAAGAAGACCGAACCTGCCATCCTCACAGTATCTTTTGACTCACCGTACAATGCTTTATATACACCGGCTATACGATAAGGTTTGCCTTCCAGCGTTATGCTGTAAGGTACGCTGTCTTTGGCCAATGCTCCATTCAGTCTTTCACTGACATACACCACGTCTCCGACATCCGCCACCCATTTTTCTCCTTGCAGGGGGATGTGCAGAAAGTCAAAATAATCAGGACTTCCCGTAACGTATTCCACCTTTCTGTTTCGTTTACCGTTTTGCCAATCAATGGAATACAAAGTCTGCGGATACTGTACCGTACTTATTTTGCCAATAATCTCGGGTAAGGCCATGAAGTCGTTCAGCATCGGCTCCAAGTTCTTCCGCACGTAAAACGAGTTAGGCTGGAAGACAATGATTTGTTCCTCTTCTTCGGGTGAAAGAGGACTGTAACTGTCAAACGTACGGTGCAGGACTATCTGAATGTAAAGTACGCTGCCCACAAAGAATACGGCAATGCTCAACTGTAACCACATCATTATCGAACGGAATACGTGCCGTTCGTTACGTCCTGTTATCTGGCTACTGATGCTCGTACGGCGTAACCGCCAAACCGGTACATAAGCCATCGGCAAGCAGAGTAACAACAGAAGCAGGTAATTCTTGATTTGCGTGCCATAGAGTTCGATCCAGTTCAGGTCAGGCCATTCGGCGATGTATTGTGCCGCCACACTGACGCATATTTCCATCCCTGCGAGCGACAACAGCAAAGCGGCGGACAGCATCCAAAATATTTCGGCAAAAAGCAGCGTCAGGAGTCCCTTCGTATCCGACCCCATACATTTGCGCAACGCCACTTCCCGATGACGGTTATAGAACATCTGAAAGACAAATTTCAGAAAATTAATCAGGGCCGAAATCAGAATAAGCGATGCCAACAGACGAAACATCAGCCTTACTACACGCATTTGGTCATACTGGTGCATCACACTTATGGCCGAAGCAGTCCATGCGCCGTCTTTGTGCATCAAGGATTGCTTTTGCAGGTTGCTGTTCAGCGAAGCCAAGGTAACGCCTTCGGCCAGCAGACTCTTTACTCCCAAGGTGTGGTCCGGTACCAGCTGGTAGGAGAAGTAACAGTCTATCTCCTGTTCCGTCAGTCTGCCTTCTTCTACCACATTCACTATCTTGAACTGGCGAATGCCGTTGTCGCGGAAGATGCTTGGTTCCAAAGGGCATACAATACTGCCTATGGGATTTTCCGTTCCGAATACTTTCCGGGCAAACCGACGTGACAAGACTACCTCGTCCGGATGTTCCGGCAAACGGTCGCCATACAGCAACTTACGCCCTTCATAGCGGAAACTGTACGGATTGACGGCCGTGTATTCGATGATGAAAGGACTCTCCTGCTGTTCATGGTCGATGACGCTGACTTCAGTAGATCGGGAATAAGATTCCACAGACAAGGCGGTCAGTCCGTCGACGGACCATTCTTCCATCCGACTGATATCCTCGACCGTAAAACCGGCATCGTATGGCTGCTCCTTACTGGAAAGCCGCAGAATAATCCGCCGCTCGGCATCGGGCAGGGAACTGTAATAGTCGGACCGCCCGATGAAATAATCCGCCAGCGAATAACAAACAATCCCGATGGCCAGGCAAAGTACGGAAATCAGATGATGAACCTTATACTTCAATAAATTACGCCAAGCGACTTTCAGGTAGTGTAGTATCATATCTTCTATGTTGCTATCCAAATAATTGGATAATATTTGTTTTAAATTAACTATTCTAT